>Ga0116177_10001274_pt1 | contig 18883 bp, 25 predicted proteins | sample AD_STIC10_MetaG_FD_89750 | JGI IMG/M metagenome (GOLD analysis project Ga0116177, IMG submission 89750) | Active sludge microbial communities of municipal wastewater-treating anaerobic digesters from USA - AD_STIC10_MetaG | ecosystem: Engineered > Bioreactor > Anaerobic > Digestate | place: USA... | reverse complement strand
TGGGATCGGTCATCGGTTTCATGACCGCAGTATTGTGTCGGGTCAGTCGGGTGGTGGGGTGGTGTTTACATCCATCCCCCAGCAGATCGGTGGAGCGCGTTGAATCTGTTGGGAGGTGGGGATGGCTGTCCTACAGCGCGGGGCTGGAGACGTGGTGGATTGGGGCGCTTTGCGCGCTCTCTTTCTAGCGACGGTACTTGATGAAGGGCGTGGCCTTGGCGACCTGATCGTAGAGTTTGCGGGCGGTGGCGTTGAACTCCTGTGTCAGCCAATAGACCTGGTCGGCGCCGCGTTGGTCGGCGGCGGCATAGACGGCTTCGATGAGGGCGCGGCCGACGCCTTTGCCGCGGGCATCCGGGCTGGTGAAGAGATCTTCGAGATAGCAGCGCGGGCCGGCCGCCCATGTGACCGGGTGGAAGAGGTAGTGGACGATGCCGAGGAGCTTGCCGTCGGGCTGCGCTGCGCAGAAAGCGTGGATGGGGGCTTCGGGATCGAGGATGCGTTGCCACGTCAGATCAGTGAAGTCAGCCGGGACGGCGCTTTCGTAAAAGGTGAGGTAGCCCTGCCAGAGCTGGTCCCATTGCGGGCGGTCAGCGTGGGTGAGGGGGCGGATGGTGTGGGTCATGGGGTGATCTAGCTCTTCCCCCGCTTGCGGGGGAAGTGGATCGCGAACGAAGTTCGCGAGACGTTGGGGGCGGGTTGCAGGCGCCGCCCTCGAGACTCGCCCCCATCCCCCCTTCGGGGTACTTCCCCCGCAAGCGGGGGAAGAGTTACGCGCGATTGGGAATGCGACGTCTTGAGCGCGCCCTCGTCCTTCGACGGGCGGCCCTTCGGGCCTGCTCAGGATGAGGGCTACAGAACCGGCAATTGTTTAGCCCTCATCCTGAGCAGCTTGCGAAGCAAGCGTCCGTCGAAGGACGAGGGCGTGCTCACGCGTGGATGGCTATCGCGCCTTCTGTCTTCCAGTTGGCAGGCTTCTCGAATTTGAGGCGGCGGTTGGCGGCGGCCTTGGCGCCGAAGGCGGCGAGGACGGCGTCTAGTGCGTCGGCGGAGCGGAGCATTTCGCGGCGGTCGGCGGGGTCGATCATCAGGTGCTGTTTCTCTTCGAGGTGCGTGATGATCTTCGCGCGCGTGGGGCGGCCTTCGTCATCGGCGTAGCTGGCGTTGGGGAGGCCCCAGGCTTTCAGCTGTGCGGCGGGGAAGGTTTCGACGAGCATGCCGGGCGCGTCTTTCCATGGCCAGACGGGGCGTGTGCTTCTGGCGATGAGCGTGAGGCAGGCGGCGGCGAAGGGCGCGCCCGGGCGCGAGCCGTTCCAGAGCGTGGAGCGGGTGGCGTTGTGCTGGCGCTCTGTGAGGCGGGTTGGTTTGGCGCTGGCGAGCGGGGCGTGGGTTGTGGCGTAGGCGAGGAGGTCTGCGCCACGGGGGAAGGGGCGGTCGTCTGCGGCGGGTAGCTGGGCGATGTCGCGCAGGAGCTGGGCGTGGCCGCCGGCGGGCATGTGGGCTTCGGGCAGGCAGAAGGGCGCGTCGATGGCGGCGGCGCGGTAGCGGCCTTCGCTGAGCAGCGTCACGAGGTTGTCGAAGGGATGGCTGTCGCCGTCGAGCTTCTGGGCGGGACGGAGGTCGGCGAGGCGGGGGCCTTCGAGGGCGGCGATCCAGACGGTGGGTTTTGAGCAGACGGGGCGCCAGGGGCCTGCGCCCCCGGAGAAGTCGATGCCGAGGAATCGCGCGTCGCTCATGGCGCGAAGGTGAACGGGATTAACCGCGCCGCCAACTGGCGCGACATTTTTTCAAGGCGGTCACGCCAAGCGTGACAGGTCAAAACCTTGACAGGACGGGCCATTGCGGGCGCTTTGGCGGGGATGACTGTTGTGACCTCTCCCGGCGCGGCGACGCGCGAAAAGCTGATGCAGGCGGCGGCTCGCATTGTCGCGCGCGATGGGCTCGCGGCGGCGACGACGGCGGCTATTGCGGCTGAGGCTGGCGTGGCCGAGGGAACGCTGTACCGGCACTTCGAGAGCAAGGACGACCTGCTGATCGCGGCGTATCGCCAGATGAAGCAGGAGGTGTTCCTGAATGCGGGCGAAGGGCTGGATACAAGCATGGCGCCGCCGGAGCGGCTGAAGCGGACGTGGCGGGCGATCTATCTGGCTTATCGCGCCAACAAGGACGCGTTCGCGTTCGGGCAGAGGTTTGCGGAGTCGGCGCTGGCGGAGCGCGAGGGCGGCGAGGCCGGGCGCGCGGTGGCGCGGATGGTGGGCGATCTGCGCAAGGCGGGGATTGCGGCGGGCGACTTCAAGAACCTGCCGCCGGATTTGCTGGGCAGCCTGTTCATGGCGCCGATCAGCTATCTGCTGAAGGCGGAGATGAAGGGCCGGAAGTGGACGGACGCGGAGCTGGATGCTGCGGCGGACAGCGTGCTGGCGGGGTGGAAGAAGTAGGGCGCTGTAGGGTGCATCTTGATGCACCGCGCCCCACCCCGGTGCATCAAGATGCACCCTACGGTTTCAGGATCACTTTTCCGACCAGACGCCGATCTCTCATCAGCTCGAACGCTCCGCGCCAGTTTTCCAGTGGTAGTTCTGCGAACACTGTGGGGCGTGTCACGCCTTCGGCGGCCCAGCGCCAGATCTGGTCGCGGACGATGCGGCCGCGTTCGGGGAGCTGGCGGCTGTATTCGCCAGCGCGGACGCCGATTACGGAGAAGCCCTTTATCAGCGGGATGTTGGTGTTGACGGATGCGATGCGTCCGCCGGCGAAGCCGATGACGAGTAGGCGGCCGTTGAAGGCGATGCAGCGGGTGGACTCGTCGAAGATGTCGCCGCCGACGGGGTCGAAGATGACGTCTGCGCCGCGGCCGTTGGTGAGCGCTTTGACCTGCTCGCGGAAGGCGTCGCCGGGTTTGTCGCCGAGGACGATGACGTGATCGGCGCCGGCGAGCCTGATCGCCTGGGCTTTGTGTTCTGAAGCGGTGGTGGCGATGACGGTGGCGCCGAGGATGCGGCCGACGTCGAGGCTGGCCATGCCGACGCCGCCCGAAGCGCCGTGGACGAGCAGGGTCTCGCCGGGTTGCAGCTGACCGCGTTCGACGAGGGAGACGTAGGCGGTGGTGTAGGCGGCCGGGTAGGCGGCGGCGTGGGCTGCGCTCATGGCTTCAGGGATGGGGTGCAGCGAGGCGGCGGGGCAGATGGCGTAGTCGGCGAAGGCGCCAGTCTTCGTGCCGCCGGCGACGCGCTGGCCGAGCTGCATGGCGACGCCGGGCCCGACGGCATCGACCACGCCGGCGAGGTCCATGCCGACGGTGAAGGGCGGGGCGGGTTTGAACTGGTACTCGCCCTTGAGCATCAGGAGGTCGGGGAAGTTGAGGCTGGCGGCCTCGACCCGGACGCGGACTTCGCCCTCGCTGGGTTCGGGCAGGGGGAGGTCTTTCAGGGCGATTCGGGAGTAATCCGCCGCCAATCCCTCGCACACGACTGCACGCATCTGCCCGCTCCGTAATCAGGTTGCACGCTGCACTGGCAGGGAGCCGGCGTCACGGGTGCCGTTACGGAAACTTTACGGAGGGTGCTGTTGACACGAGTGCGATGCAGCATAGCTTTGTTCGCAACTGCACAAACACATAAGACGTGCAGAAGGAAACGCTCCAGGGTCGTTGAGTTCGCAAACGTTCAAACGACAACCCGGAGATCTAACATCATGAAACGCATCATTATTTCTGCCGCCATCGCCATGTCGGCTGCTGCGGCCTATGCCGAACCTGTCACGGTGATGACGCCCAAGGCGGGCGCCTCGATTGCCGAGCAGCAGGCCTATGTGGCCGAGCTCGACAGCGCTGTGGAAAACGTCTGCAAGAAGGAGAATGCGCCGATCTATGGCGTGGCGTTCTACAGCTACAAGGCCTGCCTCAAGGAGACCCGCCTCCAGGTGGCGAAGAAGGATCCGACGGGGCTCTACGGCGCTTCCGAATCGAAAGGCGCGCTGGTTCTCGCTTCCAAGTAAGCCGGCCTCAAAATTCCGAGTACCGAACGCCCGGAGCCATCGCTCCGGGCGTTTTTGTTGGGTTTTGCGAAGGTGGGGCGGATTGAATGCCCAGATCTCGCCACAATTGGCTCATTGACAGGACATATTGTTATTCGATAAAAGATCATCGACAGTCGAGATGGTGGTCAGGCATCTCCCGACGGGTCGATCAGAAAAATAACCGTGTCCAATCGGAGAACAACAATGAAAACGACCTCCAAAACCAGCCTGATCGCCTGCATCGCCATCTCGGGCGCCTTCGCGGTCGGCTTCGCTTCCGGCCCCGCTTCGGCGCAAGACCTGCCGCATCGCGGGCCCTTCGAGTTCAAGTTCCGCTATGACGCTTCGGAAATGGGGTCGCTTGCCGGCGCCCAGAACCTGCTGACCCGCCTTGAAGCGGCCGTGGCGACCTACTGCGGCGAAGACAAGATGATGTCGCCGAAGGAACGCGCCGACACCGAGAAGTGCGTGGACAAAACGATGCGCGAGTCCATCACCAAGTTCGGCAATGCGACCGTTGCCCAGGCCTTCCAATCGCGCGCTGACGGCTGATCCCTCAATTACGTCAGAGCACGTGGGGCCGGACCCATCCGACGGGGTCCGGCCCCTGCCATTTTATGGAGGCCCCATTTTCGCTCTCCCTCCGTCTTGCGGGCACACCTCCCGCGATCCGGACGGCGCGGCGGGGGAATGGCAGGAGAGACCGCCTTGCCGTTTCCACCAGGACGCAGCGCTGCAGCCGGACGCCCGCATCATGCACTCCAGCTGGTGCGGGCGGGCGGGAGAGTGGCTTAGCGTTTGTTCGGGTTGTCCCACTTGCTGTTGCCAGCGATCCAGGAAAGTGCGCCGGACAATCCAACTGAAGCTGCAGCCAGGCCGATGGTCAGCCAGAGGCGGTCTTCCCACAACGACAGCGCGATGTAGGTCGCTAATGCGGCCATGCCCGTGAAGAGCATGAACAACAACCCGATTACGATGATCAGGCCACGTTGGACGGCAAGGGGATTGTCCACGCCTTTGCGCTTGGCTTCATCAGCGCCATCGTCCGCGAAGTGCATGAGAAATGAGCATGACACGAACATGCATATCGCGATCAATGGCAGGCCGGGTATCTGGAAACGCGCTTCTGCCGAAATCAGTGCAGCCGTGGCGGTTCCAAAAACCAGAGGTAAGAGAACCCCGACCGGATCAGCAGCCCACAGTTGATTCAAAAGTTGATGACCGCGCTTCAGCATGTCCGTTCTATCGCAGCATCATTTTGCCAGATCAGAAACATGCGTCGCGCCCGATGCGTTCATCATGTCGATGAGGTCTGCCTTGATGCGCTGCACGAGCGTGGGGCCTTCATAGACGAGGGCGGAGTAGAGCTGGACGGCTTGTGCGCCGGCGCGGAGTTTTGCGACGACGTCTTCTGCTGAGGCGATGCCGCCGGCGCCGATGAGATCGAGCTTGTCGCCGATCTCCGAATGGAAGGCGGCGAGAACCTCGGTGGATTTCTTCATCAGAGGCGCGCCGGATAGGCCGCCGGTTTCGCCCTTGTGCTTCGAGGCCAGAGTTTCGGGCCGGGCGATAGTCGTGTTGGAGACGATGAGGCCGGAGAGCCAGTCCTGAGCCTTCGCCACGTCGGCGACATCGGCGATGGCCTTGTCATCAAGGTCTGGCGCGACTTTCAGGAAGACGGGGCGGTTCTTGACGGCGGCGTCCATCTCGCGCGCGGCGACGCCGATGCGGCCGAGCAACTCTTCCAGCGCGCCGCGATCCTGAAGGCCGCGCAGGCCGGGCGTGTTGGGCGAGGAGATGTTGATCGTGATGTAGCTTGAATACGGCCAGACGGCCTTCACGCCGGCGACGTAGTCAGCGATGCGATCATCCGAATCCTTGTTGGCACCGACATTGGCGCCGACGATGCCGATGGCGCGCGGGGCCGACGACAGGCGGCGCACGAACATGCCGATGCCTTCATTGTTGAAGCCCATGCGGTTGATGACGGCGCGGTCCGCATCGAGGCGGAACAGGCGTGGGCGCGGATTGCCGGCCTGCGGGCGCGGCGTGACCGTGCCGCATTCGACGAAGCCGAAACCGAAGGCGAGCATTTCGGCGAAGACTTCGGCGTTCTTGTCGAAGCCCGCAGAGAGGCCGATGGGGTTTGGCAGTTTGAGACCGGACTTGCGCAGCGTGACGGCGAGGCGCGGATCATCGAGCTGCGCTGTCGGTTTGGCGAGGCCGGTCTTGAGGCCGTCTATGGTGGCGCGGTGAGCGCTTTCGGCGGGAAGAATGCGGACGACGCGGGTGGCGATGTCGAAGAGGCTCACGCGCGGTCTTCTTCTGCTTTGGGGGCTTTAGGTTTGGAGGCGGGTTCGGCGGCGCCGAGCACGACATCGGGCACGATGGCGACGCCGTCTGCGTCGAACTCATCCAGCGGCCAGATCGACGAGATGTGGTGCTCGCGAACGGTGGCATAGACGTGCGGGAAGTAATCGCCGCCGCGTGATTTTTCCCATTTGAGATCGGGGCCGAAATCGTTCGGGTCACACGAGACGAGCGCGCAGCCTTTCTGGCCCTTGAACCATTTGGCCAGCGTCTCCTGCACCTGTTTCGAGGTAGAGAAGTGGACGTAGCCGTCGGCGATATCGACGGGGGCCTGCATGGGGCCGCCGCCCTCGACGACGGCGAGCTGGTCTGCGGTGAGGATCTTGTAAATCATGGGCCGGGTTTGCCCGCGTTGGGAGCGGGTGGCAAGGCGGGGTGGGTGACGGGCAATGGACGTTGTGGCAGCCTTTTTTCCCGGGGGCGAGGCATGAGAGCTTGGGTTTATATTCTGACCTGAGCGGACGGCCGCTACTACGTGGGCAGCTATCGTGGCGATGACCCCGCAGTTCGCGTGAGTCAGCACAATGATGGGCTCGATCCAAAGGCATGGACCTATAAACGCCGTCCGGTGACTCTGGCCTGGGCAACCGAATTTCAGCGTGTGACGGACGCGATCGCATTCGAACGTCAGATCAAGGTGTGGAGCCGGGCCAAGAAGGAAGCGCTGATCCGCAATGATTGGGCCGCTCTTCCCGCGCTGGCGCGGGCGTATTCGCGGCGGGAGGTCTAGGCCGGTGAGCACGCCCTCGTCCTTCGACGGGCGCACGCTTCGCGTGCTGCTCAGGATGAGGGCTACCGGGGCGCTGGTGGTTTAGCCCTCATCCTGAGCAGGCCCGAAGGGCCGACCGTCGAAGGACGAGGGCGTAGGCCCGGCTTGACCTTGTCGCGCGAGGGGGCCATCGGAGCCTTATGACCACGACCTCTGCACTTGTACTGTTTTCCGGCGGGCAGGATTCTGCTGTTTGCCTGGCGTGGGCGTTGCGGCGGTTTGATCGGGTCGAGACGATCGGGTTCGATTACAGGCAGCGGCATTCCGTGGAGTTGCAGTGCCGGACGGTGTTTCTGGCGAAGCTGCGTGAGGCGTTTCCGGAATGGGCGGCGAAGCTGGGGGATGACCATCTTCTTGATCTCGGCGTGCTGGGCGAGGTGTCGGATACGGCGCTGACGCGCGAGCAGGAGATCGGGTTTGCGGCGAGCGGGCTGCCGAGCACGTTCGTGCCGGGGCGCAATCTGGTGTTTCTGACGTTTGCGGGGGCGGTGGCGTATCGGCGCGGGCTTGGGGCGCTGGTGGGTGGGATGTGCGAGACAGATTTCTCCGGCTATCCGGATTGTCGGCGGGATACGATTGATGCGACGTCGCAGATGCTGTCGCTGGGGCTGGATCGCGCGACGCCGATCGAGACGCCGCTGATGTATCTCGACAAGGCGCAGACGTGGGCGCTGGGCGATGAGCTGGGTGGCGCGAAACTGGTCGAGCTGATCGTGGAAGAGACGCACACCTGCTATCTCGGTGATCGCTCGCATCGACATGACTGGGGTTATGGGTGCGGGACGTGTCCGGCGTGCGAGTTGCGGGCGCGTGGTTGGGAAAGATGGCGGGGCGCAGCGTGACGTACTCCGTCAAGGAATGCTTCTACACGTTGCAGGGCGAGGGCGCGCAGACGGGGCGCGCGGCGGTGTTCCTGCGCTTTGCCGGATGCAATCTGTGGAGCGGGCTGGAGCGGGATCGCGCCAACGCCGTGTGCAAGTTCTGCGATACGGATTTTGTCGGCGTGGATGGCGATGGCGGGGGCAAGTTCGCGACGGCTGCGCTGGTGGTGGAGCATGTGGCGGCGCGGTGGCAGGGCGGCGGTGGCAAGCCGTATGTCGTGTGTACGGGTGGCGAGCCGTTGCTGCAGCTGGACGATGAGTTGATTGCGGCGTTGCAGGCGCGCGGGTTTGAGGTTGCGGTCGAGACGAACGGGACGGTGGTTGCGCCCGAAGCTCTCGACTGGGTTTGCGTGTCGCCGAAGTCGACTGCGGAGCTGAAGCAGACATCGGGCGATGAGCTGAAGCTGGTCTATCCGCAGGCCGATGCGATGCCGGAGCGGTTTGCGGGGTTGAGCTTCAGGAACTTTTTCCTGCAGCCGATGGATGGGCCGCAGCGCGAGGCGAATACGGCGGCGTGTATTGCTTACTGCCTGGCGCATCCGCAGTGGCGGCTGAGTTTGCAGACGCACAAGGTGACGGGGATTCCGTAGGCGCAAACAAAAACGCCGCCCGGTTAGAGGCGGCGTTTCGGTTGTGTCGCGATGACGGCTTAGCCTTGCAGCTTGTCTGCGAAGCGGCGGGCGAAGCGGTCGAACGAGGTGCGGGCGTCGGTCCAGGTTGTGGCGACGAGCGAGTTCTCAAGCGAGTTCTCGAACCATTTGTATTCGTACGAGCCGATTTCCTTGCCCGAGGCGTCGTAGGCGATGCCGGTGACTTGCGCGCCGCAGAGGCTGATCGAACGCATCGGGTCGAGGCCCGGCTTGTTGGAGACCTGCTCCATCGTCGGGCGGCTGGGTTTGACGTCCTTGATGGTGACGACGACGCGATCAGCGTTGACGCCCTTCTGTTCGAAGATGTGCGTGACTTTCTTGGTCAGCGCTTCGGTGAGGATCTTCGATTCGCGAAGGCCGAAATCGTCCTTGAATTTTTCCTGCAGCTCGGTCGAGACGTTGGCTTCGACGGTGAGTGCAAGGGCGGGCGAGGCCATCATCAGGCCGGCCAGAGCTGAAATGGCGACAGTGGCAATACGCATGTGTCTGCTCCCTGAAATTTCTGTTCCGTGCAGCCGGGGCGTTGGCCGGCGCGGAAGTTGATCAATTCCACGATGAAGGTGGGATGAACAGGCGGTCAGGTAAAGGGCTGAAACTGGCCGTTACTGGCGATTCTGGCCCTGCTGGCGGCGGAGTTCCTCGTTTTCTTTCTTGAGGCGCTCGTTGTCCTTGGCCTGCTGCTCCTGGGGCGAGGTGGTGACCATGTCGACCGCGCCGCCGACGACCGCACCGGTTACGCCAACGGCCGCGCCGGCGACATCAGCTATGATGCATCCGGAGAGAAGCGGGGCGGCGGCGAGAAGTCCGGCGAGAACAAGGGCTTTGCGCATGGCGTGATCCGTCCGAAACGAAACCGGCCCGATCCGGCGTAGCGAGGCTACAGCAGGTCGGGCCGGGATAGAATGGGTCGGCAGCGTTACAAAAGTTAGAGTGTGTCGGTCAGCACGATCTCGGCGGGGCCTTCGATCGCCTTGAACGTCACTTTCGTGCCGCCGGTGAAGGCGAGGCCGTCGCGGGCGTTCACGCGCTTGCCGTCGACTTCGATCACGCCGGTTGCGGGGACCGCATAGACGTGGCGGTGCGGTTCGGTTTCCCAGGTCAGTTCCTGACCGGCTTCGAGGGTCGCGCCGACGACGCGGGCGTCTGCCCGGATCGCGAGTGCGCCTTCATCGCCCTTGCCGGATGCGAGGATCGACCATGAGCCTGAGCGGTCCGACTTCGGGAACTGTTTCGCGCCCCAGTCGGGTTTGCCGCCGCCTGCATCGGGCTCGATCCAGATCTGGAAGAGCGTGGTGTTTTCGTCCTCGAGGTTGAACTCGGCATGGCGGACGCCGGTGCCGGCCGACATGACCTGTACGTCGCCAGCTGCCGTGCGGCCCTGATTGCCCATCGAGTCCTGGTGGGTGATCGCGCCGGTGCGGACATAGGTGATGATTTCCATGTCGCGGTGCGGGTGCGGCGGGAAGCCGGACTTGGGCGCGATCAGGTCGTCATTCCAGACGCGGAGGCGGCCCCAGCTCATGCGCTTGGGATCGTAGTATTCCGCGAAGGAGAAGTGGTGATGGGCGTCGAGCCAACCATGGTTGGCGCCGCCGAGGGTTTCGAAAGGACGGACTTCGATCATTGCGAACTCCTGTTTGTTGCTTTGCGTTTCCGCGTTGGCAGGTATGTAGTTGCAAATGCAACAATATGCAAGGGGGCGGTCGGCAGTGGGGAAAAGGGAGTAGGAACTACGTTGAATGATAAAGCAAAAGGCGCTCCCGGATGACCGGAAGCGCCTTCTAATGCCTACGGCCTATTGCCTGACGCGCTAGCGCAGGGGCGAGTAGTCGGTGGGGGTGAGCTGGACCGAGACGACGCCGCCGGGGGAGATCAGCATGGGGCCGGTCTTCTGGCTGTTGTCGGAAACGGTTTTCCATTCCGGATCGGCGCCGAAGGCTTTCCACGACTCGTTGCGCGCTTCCTGGTTCGGGAAGGCGAGCAGATAGACCATCTTGTCGGTCATGGTCGGCTGGTCAGCCACGGGGCGCCAGTAGAGGTAGTTAGTCATGCCGTGCTTCGCGAAGATGCGGAGCGTGTGGTCGCGGAAGCGGGTGTGCAGGTCTTCCAGGCGGCCCGGCATGACGGTGTAGGTGCGCAGCTCGAAATGGCGCGGCGCGGCCGAGGGCTTGGTGTTCAGCTTCGGCGAGTAGTCGGTCGGGCTGAGGAAGATGTTCTCGATCTTCGTGGTGAGCGAACCGTCCTTCTGGCTGTCGGCATAGACCTGTTTCCATTCCGGGTCCGCGGCGAAGGCGGTCCATGAGGCGTCGCGGGCGGCGCGGTCCTTGTAGCCCATGACGTAGAACAGGCGGTTGTCGAGCGTCTGGCCCGGCTGGGCGGCGACGTGGAAGAAGCCGATCGGCATCATGCCGTGCTTCTGGAAGAGACCGATGGTGTGATCGCGGAAGCGCGCGTCGAGAGCAGCGGCCTTGCCGGGCGCGGCGGTGTAGATGCGCAGCTCGTAGAGGCCGATCGCGGGTTCAGCGGCCGAACCGTTCGCGGCGCCCATGCTGGTGCAGGCCGAGAGAACGGCCGTTGCGGCAACTGCGAGAACTGCCGCGGCGCGGCGGAAAAGAGAGGGACGGGGATTGGCGAGCGTCGTCATGTTTCCTGCCTGTTTGGGTCCGTGCGGCCCGGATTTCCGGGTCCGTTTGGCCCTGAATTAGCGCACCGCGACGCGGAGCAACAGGCATTGTGTGCAGGCTCAGGCGATTGTGACGGCTCGGATGCGGTCAGCCGAAGGCAAACGCGTCCATTCGGAGGATGCCGTAAGTCGTGGACTGATGAAGGTGTTTTACGGTTTCCGGGCCGGCGCCGAGGGCGACGTAGAGGGGCAGGAGATGTTCCTCGGTGGGGTGGTTGTGCGCGGCCTCCGGGGCGAGGCGGCGGTAATTCAGCAGGTCTTCGAGGCGGCCGTCCTTGAGGGCGGCAGCCATCCATTCCGCAAAGGAATGGACCCAGTCCGGCTCAGGCGCGTCTATCCGGCCGCCGGACGTGCGGAAGCTGGCGAGGTCGTGGGTGAAGCTGCCGGAGCCGATGATGAGGATGCCTTCTTCGCGCAGGGGCGCGAGGAGCTGGCCGAGTTTGTAATGATGGCCCGGCCCGAGGCGGGTCTGCACCGAGAGCTGGACGACGGGGATGTCGGCGTCAGGCCAGGAGACCATCAGCGGCACCCATGCGCCGTGATCGAGGCCGCGGCGCTGGTCGATATCGGTCGGCAGGCCGCCGGCGGTGAGCAGTTCGGCCACGCGGCGGGCGAGGTCCGCCGAGGGCGGCGCGGGATAGGTGAGCTGGTAGAGCGCGGGCGGGAAGCCGCCGAAATCGTGGATCGTCTCGTGATGCGGCGGGGCGTTCACGCCGGGACGCAGGCGTTCCCAGTGAGCCGAGATCATCAGGATGGCTTTTGGCCGCTCGGGCAGGATTTCAGGGAGGCGCTTCAGGAAGTCTCGCGCCTCCGCGTTCTCGATCGCGAGCATGGGAGAGCCGTGGGAGACGAAGATCGCTGGCAGCATCCGGCCAAGGTGGCGGCGCGGGCGGTGGGGATCAAGGGTTGTACTTGACCACTTTTGGTGAGGGCAGAGAGTGGGTTGGGGATTTCCCGGAGTGATTCATGCGGCTGTTGGTGATGGTGGGCGCGATGGCGGCGTTGGCGGCCTGTGAGCCGGACATGCCGACGGCGCCTGATCCGGTTGGCCCGGGCGGGCGCGAGGTGACGGCGCTCGGCGAGGCGGCGGCGAAGACGTGCGCCGAAGTTACCGGGTATGCGCCAGACAAGCTGTCGGCGATGACATCGGAGATGCGCGCGCTGGTGACGCGCGAATACAATTCGTGTGTTGCGAAGGTGGGGGCCGAGGCCCCCTAGCCGTTGACGCCTTTCAGGCCGGCTTCGTCATAACGCTCGCCTTTGACCTTGGCGGCGAGGCTGTCGAGCTTGGCGATTGCGGCTGGTGTCAGCTTCACGTCGGCTGCGCCGAGGTTCTGCTTGAGGTTGGCGAGCTTGGTCGTGCCCGGGATGGCGACGATGTTGTCGGCGCGCTGGAGCACCCAGGCGAGAGCGACCTGTCCGGCCGTTGCGTTCACGTCTGATGCGACGCGGGCGATCTCTTCGACGAGGGCGAGGTTGTTCTCCAGGGCTTCACCGCTGAAGCGCGGGGCCATCAAGGCGCGGAAATCGAAGCCATCCGCTTTCCAGTCTTTCGACCAGCCGGCCAGCATGCCGCGGCCGAGCGGGGAGTAGGCGACGAGTATCGTGCCCAGTTCCTTGCAGGCATCAAGGATGCCGTCGGTTTCGATGAAGCGGGTGAAGATCGAAAATTCGGATTGCAGCGCGGCGATGGGGTGAACCTTGTGCGCGGCGCGCAGCGTTTCGGCGGTGACTTCCGACAGGCCGATATTGCGGACCTTGCCTTCCTTCACAGCTTCCGCCATCGCGCCGACGGTTTCCTCGATTGGGCGGGAGAAGTCGCGGCGGTGGAGGTACCAGAGGTCGACATGGTCGGTCTTGAGGAAGCGCAGGGATTGTTCGAGGGCGCGTTTCGCATTTTCCGCCGAGCCATCGACGCGGCGCTCGCCGGTTTCGAGATTGTATTTCGGGCCGAACTTGGTTGCGATGAAAGCCTTGTCGCGCCGGTCATGGAAGGCGGCGCCGAGTTGTTGCTCGTTGACGCCCATTCCGTACATCTCCGCCGTGTCGAAATGATCGACGCCGAGATCGAGCGCGGAGTGGAGCAGGTTCACGGCTTCGGCTTCGTCGAGCGGCTTGCCGTAAAAGGCGGCCATGCCCATGCAGCCGAGTCCGATGGCGTTGAGCGGTCTGGATTTTCCGATGGTGCGACGGATCATGGGGGTGCTCCTGCGCTGCTGTGAGCGTTTACTCACATTGGGCGCTGGGGGCTGTATGGTCAAGCCCGGCGGGAGAGTTTCCCTGTGGCGCAATCCGGGTTTAGGGTTCGCAAAACAGATACGGGAAGAACGCCATGCTGACGGTCCATCATCTCAACGAGTCGCGCTCGCAACGTATTCTCTGGCTGCTGGAGGAGCTTGGCGTTCCCTATGAGCTGAAGACCTATCAGCGCGATGCGCAGACGCGGCTGGCGCCGCCGGAGCTGAAGGCGATCAATCCGCTGGGCAAGAGCCCGATGATTACGGAGGGCGGGCGCACGATCATCGAGACGGGCGCGATCATCGATTACGTGATCCGGCATCATGGCGGCGGGCGGATGCAGCCGGATCCGGCGTCGGCGGATTACGACACGTATGTGCAGTGGCTGCATTACGGAGAGGGGTCAGCGATGCTGCCGCTGATGCTGCACATGTATGTGGGGCGGTTGAAGGAGGCGGGGGCGCCGCTGCATCCGCGGATCAAGAGCGAGGTGGCGAACCATCTTGGTTTCATCGATGGCTATCTCGCGGGGCGGCAGTTCTTTGTCGGCAATGACCTGACGGGGGCGGATGTGCAGATGAGCTTTGTCGCCGAGGTGGCGCGGGCCCAGCAGTCCCTGGCGGAGTATCCCAACTTCAATGCGTGGCTAGATCGCATGCACGCGCGGGGGGCGTGGAAGCGTGGGATCGAGAAGGGCGGCGCTTACGCGCTTGGTCGCTAACTACTCGGGCGCTGCGATCTGCTTGCGGATTTCGGCCACGCCACGAATGACGGACTTGATGCCGTCGTCGGGCGTGGCGGAGAGCGCGGTGCGGTAGCCTTCGATTGTGAGATCGGGGCCGACGAGCAGGTAGGCGGGCGTGTTCTCGATGCGCACGGTGGCCGCGAAGCCTGTGGTGTCTTCGACTGTTGGCCATGTTGCTGGTCCGCCGGGTGTTGCGGCGGCGGGGGCGCGGACGGCGAGGAAATCGAGATCGGGGTCCTGATCGGCGGCGGAGTTGAGGGCGGAGATGTAGTCGCGCTCTTTGCCGGCGACGGCGTCGTTGGCGCCGGTGAAGCCGAGGATCGTCCAGCGGTCGCGCAGGTTCTCTTGCGTGAGTTCGGTGCCGTCGGGTTGCTTCAGCGCGAAGGCGGGGAGCGTTGAGCCGAGGCGTGCGAAGGCGGTGAGATCGGTTTCCCAGCCTTCGACTTTCGTACGCGTGCGGGCGGCGGACGTGGAGGCAGGCTGTTCCGCGGTCGGAACTGTTGCCCCGGCAGGCGTTGCAGGCGGCTGACCGCATGCGGCGATGGCAAGCAATGCAAAAGCAGAGACGAGACGCATGACTCACTCCCGATACCCGAAGGTCGAATCCGATTTGGGCAGATGCGTGACGGGATATCAATCGCTGGCAGTCTGAACAGCTATTCAGATGATGCCCTTTTTGCTGCACTTTGCGGCCGCGGTGCGGAACGCAACGAAGGGCAGGCGGTTCAGCAGGAGCATGGAGGGACATGTCTGAACTGGAGTACAGCCATGAAACACCTGACCAAACGCATGATCCGTATCGGCGCCCTGGCGCTGGGCGTCGCGACGCTGGCGCCTATGGCAAGCGCGGGCGAGTGGCGGCTTGATCCGCAGCGCTGCCCGGATATCCGAGAAGACTGGCGCGATATGCGACACGATGATGGATGGCGCGATCGGCGGGAAGACCGTCGCGACTATCGCGTGATCAATTGCCCGGCGCGGGCATGGAGCTACGTGCCGAGCCGTGGCGAACGCTGGCGTGACCACCGCCGCGATTATCCGCGCGAAGTCTATCTCTACAGCAATGGCCGTGTGTACGAGCGCAACCATCGTGGCGACCTCGTGAGCCTCGGCATCAATCTTCGTCTCGGCTGATCATTGCAGCTGACCGACTGGGAACGCCCGCTTCGAAAGAGGCGGGCGTTGTCGTTGGGGGATGGCTGGCGCTGGGCCTGGGCGCGGCCTAGGGTTCCGCCCTGGAGGATCGGGGCTGATGCTGAAGCGGATTGTCATCATTGGGGGCGCGGTCGTTGGCGTGATCGCCATCGTGTTGATCGCCGGCCTTCTTTACATGCGCTCGTACTTTTCGGCGGAGGGCGCGAAGGCGGTCGCTTCTGTTGTAGGCGAGACGGGGGCGAAGCGCGTGCTGGGTGTGTTTGCGCATCCGGACGATGAGCAGCTGGTCACGGGGTTCTTCTCGTATGCGAAGGAGAAGGATGGCGCCTTCACGTCGCTGGTGACGGGCACCAAGGGGGAGGCGGGCCATCAGGTGCCGACCGTCGCGCGGCAGCAGGACCTGGGCATCGTGCGCAAGGCTGAGGCGCTGAAGAATGGCTTCGCGCTGGGCATCGATGATCAGGAGGTTTGGGACTATCCCGATGGCGGTGTGCCGGAGGTTCCGATGGAGGAGCTGGTCGCGCGCGTAGCCGCGAAGATCGTGGCGGTGCAGCCGGAGCTGGTGGTGACGTTCTGGCCGGCGAGCGGGGCGACGGGCCACAAGGATCACATGCGCATGGGGCTGGTCGCGGAGACGGCCGTGAAGCAGGTGCGGGCGCAGGCGAGCGGCGGTTATGCCGGGCCGAAATGGATCGTCTATGTCATCACGCCGCCGAACGGGCTGCGGGCATTCGGCGGCGAGACGGGCAAGTTTGTGGCCGACAACCAGCCAGCTGCGACGCATGAGATGCCGGGCAATGTTCCCGCGAAGATGCGCGGGTGGAAGATCCACGCCTCGCAGGAGCATTACGTGCAGGCCGCTTACGGTTTTCCGGACTGGCTGCTGTATCTGCTGTGGGACCACGAGTTCTATCGGGTGGTGGATCTGGAAGCGAAGTGATTTTCGGTTTGTGAGCGCGCCCTCGTCCTTCGACGGACGCACGCTTCGCGTGCTGCTCAGGATGAGGGCTGAACTGCTGACGGTCGCGTAGCCCTCGTCCTGAGCAGGCCCGGAGGGCCGACCGTCGAAGGCCGAGGGCGTGCTCACATCCGCGATGTCGCCAAAACAAAACGGCCCGGTGTTTCCACCGGGCCGTTCGTGTTTCGGGCGTTGATCGAGACTAGTTGAAAATCTCGAACAGGCCGGCTGCGCCCTGGCCGCCGCCGATGCACATCGTCACGACGCCGTACTTGGCTTTGCGACGCTTGCCTTCGAGCAGGAGGTGGCCGGTGCAGCGCGCGCCGGTGACGCCGTAGGGGTGGCCGATCGAGATCGAGCCGCCGTTGACGTTGTATTTCTCCGGGTCGATGCCGAGCTTGTCGCGCGCGTAGAGACACTGCGAGGCAAAGGCTTCGTTCAATTCCCAGAGGTCGATGTCCTGGACCTTGAGGCCATGACGGGCGAGCAGGCGCGGAACGGCGAACACCGGGCCGATACCCATCTCATCCGGCTCGCAGCCAGCAACGGCGAAGCCGCGGAAGGCGCCGAGCGGCTGGAGGCCGCGCTTTTCAGCTTCCTTGGCTTCCATCAGCACGAGAGCCGCGCCGCCGTCCGAGAACTGCGAAGCGTTGCCGGCGGTGACGTATTTGCCTTCGGCGATCTTCTGCCCGCCCTTGAACACGGGGGCGAGCTTCTGGAGGTCAGCCAGCGTCGTCTGCGGACGGTTACAATCGTCGCGCGTGACTTCGGTGTCTTCCATCGTGACGACGCCCGTCTCCTTGTTGGTGACGGCCATCTTGGTTTTCATCGGGACGATTTCGTCCTTGTACTTGCCGGCGGCTTGCGCGGCGGCGGTGCGCTGCTGCGACTGCAGGGCGTACTCGTCCTGGTATTCGCGCGACACGCCGTAACGCTCGGCGACGATTTCAGCCGTCTCGATCATCGACATGTAGATGGCCGGGATCTTGGCGAGCAGTTTTTCGTCGAGCGCGCGGTTGCGGCCGTCAGCGGCGAGCGGGCGCGGGGGAGCGAACTGGACAAGCGAGATCGACTCGACGCCGCCGCCGACCATGATGTCTGCGCCGTCGTGGATCTGGTGAGCGGCGAGTGCGATGGCGTTGAGGCCCGAGGAGCAGAAGCGGTTGATTGTGCCGCCAGCAACCGAGACCGGCAGATCGGCCCAGAGGGCAGCCTGGCGGGCGATGTTGCCGCCGGTGGCCCCTTCAGGGTTCGCGCAACCGAGATATACGTCTTCGACTTCTTTCGGGTCGATTTTTGCGCGCTCGACCGCGTGCTTGATCGCGTGTCCTCCAAGAGCCGCGCCATGGGTCATGTTGAACCCGCCACGTACCGATTTCGCCAGCCCCGTGCGAGCCGTTGAAACGATCACTGCCTCACGCATTCAGTCCTCCGTAAACCCGGTTTTCGATCAGTGTTAGAGGTACCTTAAGCGACAGATTTCGCGGGAATGCAACAGAACGCGCCCGGCAGGTGGGGCCTGCCGGGCGCTTATCTGGTTAGTCCGGGTATCTTGTCCGGTATCGGGCCGATCAGCCGCCCGGGCGGGGCGTGGTCGTCGTCGTGGTGATGATGGTCGTCGGCTGGCTGACGGGCGTGGCGAGCATGGCCTCGTGCTGGGCCTTGGCGATGTCGGCCGTGGTGTAGCCCTTCTTGGTTTCGACGACGGCCTGAACCTCAGGAGCGATCGGGTTTTCGGCGTTGAGCACGGGGCGGGTTGATACCGGCGTGATGATTTCCGTCGTGGTCTCGACGGTGGCGGCGGGCGTTTCATCGACTGTCGTATCGATGGTCACGCTGGTCAAAGGTTGAGGGGCTTCCGCAGCGGGAGCAATTTCCGTGGGTTGGGTCGCATCGACGGTGGCGGGCTCGGCGCCCTGGACGCTGACCTGGCCTTGTGCGGTGACATTGCTCTGGATCGTCTCTGGTGTGGCTGGCGGTTGTTGTGCGAAGGCGGGCGCCGCCAGCGCTGCGGCGAGGGCTGCGGAAAAGAGAAGCTTTTTCATGAGAAGGTCCTGTCAGGAGTGGCGCGTAAGAATTGCTCCTAGGGAAGACGTGACGGCGTCATTCGTTCCAACTCTTGAGGCTTTGTAACATCCTCGGCTTGGGGTGTGGGACCACTGGCCTGTTCCGGGTTTTCGATATGGTCGGCGACGTAGGCGCCGCGCTCTCCGGGTTTCGACGGGGCATCGATTGTGGTGTCGCGCGTGGTGAAGAGTTCGAGCTGCGAGTTCAACTCGGCGCCCATGCAGATTGCGCAGGCGGACAGCCAGAACCACATCAGCAAGGCGGCGACTGCGCCGAGCGACCCGAAGGTTGCGTTGTAGGCGTTGAAGTTCTCGATGTAGGCGGAGAAGGCGATGGAGGCGACGAGCCAG
>Ga0116177_10001268_pt1 | contig 18914 bp, 14 predicted proteins | sample AD_STIC10_MetaG_FD_89750 | JGI IMG/M metagenome (GOLD analysis project Ga0116177, IMG submission 89750) | Active sludge microbial communities of municipal wastewater-treating anaerobic digesters from USA - AD_STIC10_MetaG | ecosystem: Engineered > Bioreactor > Anaerobic > Digestate | place: USA... | reverse complement strand
TGTAGCAGTAAAAATAAAACCTGAAGTACTGGCGGTAGATTTTTCTATTACAAAACCATCTTCGTTATCAGAATTATCTATCCAAGCAATAGTAATTGATGAAGTATTTACTGAAGAAGTAGTTATGTCGGAAGGAGGAGTAGAGGTTGTTTCAAACATTGTAAAATAAGCACTGCTATATCTAGAAACCAAATCTATAATTGAAGATGTGGTAATATAACCACTTTTACTTACAATTATACTAAAAGGGTTGTATCCACCGTTGGTAGTTGAGGTTGGTGAGGAACTAGACATTATCCAAGCTAAAAAATAATTAATTGGCTCTTCAATAACACCGTTGTCAACACTACCCTCGCTATCTGTAGAAGATGTAAAATTTTGACTACTTTTATTATCCGAAATATTAATCTCCGCATCAGCCAAACCATTATCAGTACTATCCCTTACATAAACACGAGGAACAGAGTGGTATACATTAACATTACCACCACCGATTATTGAACTAGAGGCAGAATTAAATTGAGAATCTTTTAAAATATTATCATAATTGCTATCGGAATAAATATCGTAGTACAAATTATCAGAAAATCCTGAAGAAATAATAGAATTATTTTCAGAACCATAAGCAAACCAAATGCCGTAATTACTATTATCAGAAGAAACATTGTATAAAAAACTATCGGAAGAATTGTCTAACTTAATACCTGAAACAGATGCATTATATATTAATACTTTCTCAATAGTAGTGCTATTAACACCTGTAATACTAATACCAAAAGGTGAACCAGCAGCATTAATAACCGAGCTTGTAAAACCTCCTGAAATAGTAACTGAAGATGTGCAAAAAGTAGAAGAAACTATTGAAATTGGTTCATATTCACCATAATAACTACCACGAAGAGATATCCTGTCGCCTGAACGCACAACACTTCCTATATAAAGTGTGGAAGTAACGTCTACCTCTTCATAATCAATGCCTTCAGGAGGATATCCTGCTTCAATACGAAAAATATTTCGTCTAGCACTACTGTAAGCACCAATATCCGCTCCTGATCCCTCTGGACCACCAACATCTAAATAACCACTAAAAGGTATTAACTCCAAATCATTATCAGAAACTAAATCGTTTGTTTTAAAAAATGGATAATAATTAAAACTATTTGTAATTGTACTAGTATTATTCCCAAAAATATCCTCGTCGACAAAATTATTTTCAAAATTCCAATAACCATCATAATCAGAATACAGATTACCTGTATAACTTGTAGTGTTAATAGCAAAAACAAATGCATTGATTCCTGTGCTAGTAGCGCCAACATTTACCCAAAGATTATAGGTTGAAGTAATATAAGTAGTATATTCTTGACTAAGATATCCCTCTACAAAAAAACCTTTCGGACCACCAGCAGCATCACTACCTTTAAATACAACTGTATTATGATTAAAAATAATAGTAGTAGGATCAGGAGCATGATAACCAGGGTCTTGTTGAGCCAATACTATTTGTCCCTCATTAATTATTAACCGCGAAACATCAATATAATTATGGTGATAATTAACATTGGCTGTGCCACTAACATCCAAGGCTCCTAAAAAATTGGTCACGTAACCACTTTCTATATATTTAATAGTATTACTTGCTATTGTAACGGCCAAATTATCGCTTTGTCCTTCAACACTGATTGACGGTGCGTCATTCCTATAATTATGAATAATATTATTACTAATTAAAGCTGTGCCAACTTCATAGCTAGCTACTATATGAATTCCCTGTGGATGATCATTATAAACAACTCTCAAAAAATTATCTGTAATAAAAGAAGAAGAAAAATCACCACCTACATAAATACCATTTAAACTAGCATTATTATTAATAATGACTGTACCACTACCACCAACAGAAATTGTATTTGTAACATCTGAATCAAAACTATTGTTTGTAATGGTTAAATCTGCTGCCTCATTTAAATTTAAATAAGATATAATCTCTACATTTGAAAAAAAACAATTAGTAATAGTGGTTCCTGTAGTCATATTTATTTGACCAGTGACAGAACTATCAGGTCCAATTATCGCCCCACTATTTTGACAATCAAAAGTAACATTTTCATGTCCAAAAAAATCAATCGGATAAACCTCCGTGGTAGAAGCGTAGTCTGCGGGAACATTGATAGTATCCCCTTCTCCTGAAATATCGATCGCAGCTTGAATGGTTGTAGTAACAGTTATAACCACCGGTTCCCTTGCCTGTGCATAATCTTTTGTAAATTCCCAAAACGGTAAAACAACAAATAGCGTCAAAACGCTACATGTGTTTAACATAACATATCCCAATATTTTTTTTGAAATAGTCATAAAAATATTAACTTAAAAAAATTAAATTATTTATAGAGCTATATTATACCATAAATATCAATTACTTGCCTATAACTATTTTAAAAGCCAAAAACAAAACTACCCGACGCTGAGCATCGGTATAGTCGCGCTTAGCGCGACCCCGCCACTCATAGATCGGGTAGTTAAGTTGTTTGTAATTTTAGATATCCAAGTTATCAATAGCACTGGTATCTACTGTTTCCTGGCGTCTCGGACCACGAGTACTGCCTTCCGGTTCGTTGATTTTCAAATTAACGCGAGCGTTATTTTTTGCACCTACGATTTTAAGCAAAGTGCGAATGGCGCGAGCAGTTTGACCGCTGCGACCGATAATGTAGCCCATATCCTGCGGATTTACATCCAAGGTGAGCAAAACACCTCTTTCGTCAATCGTTCTGAGAACCTTTACATCGTTAGGATTGTTCACAATCGCTTTAACGATATCTTCAAGAAATTGTTGATCTTGCATAATAGCTAAATCAATTAATAATTAAATGTAGCCTTTTCGACTTTACGCTACTTGATTAACATTATAATTTTTTTTATTTTTTTAGTCAAAGAGCTTTGGGGATAATTTAAGCCGTAGTTTCTTCCGTTTTGGTTTCTTCTTTTACTTCCGGAGCTGGAGCGGCGGCGGCAGCTTTTTTGGCCGCTTCTTTTTCTGCTTTAACTTTATTTTTTTCGTCTATTTTGGATTTTCTCTTTTGAGAAAGAAAAACTGACTTTGCTTTTTTGCCTTCGATAATTCCATTTTTAACCAATAAGTTGTTGACCGTAGCTGAAGGTACAGCGCCGATTTGCAACCAGTATTTAATCCTGTCTGTTTTTGGTAAAAATTCTTGTTCTTTGGCATGCGGGTTATAAGTACCCAAAAGCTCAACATATTTATCCTGAGTGTCACGGGTTTTTTCCGAAACAATCAGGCGGTAAGTGGCAAATTTCTTTTTTCCCACTCTTTGCAAACGAATAGCTAACATAAAAACTTTTGATTCAAATAAATTTATAAATAAAGTGACTGTTGTTTAGAGCGTTGCTATTATAACAAAAAATCTCATTTTGTCAAGCGTGAGACTCAAAAATCAAACTTATTGATTTTCTACCGCTTCTTCCATCTTGACGCTTAATAATTTGGAAACCCCGTCAGCCCCCATAGTTACACCGTACAAAGCATCGCAATGATGCATAGTAACCCGATTGTGGGTAATGATTATAAACTGCGACTGATGGCTCAATTCATTCATGATTTTGGCAAAACGCAAAGTGTTCACTTCATCCAGAGCCGCTTCCACTTCGTCCAGCACCACAAAAGGAGAAGGATTGTAATTTAAAATAGCGCAAATCAAAGCGATAGAAGTCAGGGTTCTCTCGCCGCCGGATAACGCATTGATGCTTTTAATTTTCTTCCAGGTGGATTGGCGGAAATATCAATACCGACCAAAACTTTATCTTTTTTCTTGGGCTTATTAACTTCACCGCCCATCTCTCCTATCAACTCCGCTACTGCATCGCCGTCCGGCAAAGAAGCATTTTCACTCATACCTTCCTCCGACGCTTCATCGGAATAGATTTCTTTTAGGTCCGCTTCCCCGCCTTCAAATAATATTTTGAAATAACGACCAAACTCGCTTCTGATTTTTTTGAAAGCTGTTGCGCGTTTTTTACGCATGATTTCATCCAATTCAATAATCATTTTTTCCAAATCATCAATAGCTTTTTTCAAATCATTTATTTGCGCGGTTAAGAAATCATACCTGGTTTTTGTTTGTTCATATTCGGTTATAACTTCCTCATCTATGCCACCGATAAGGCTTAACTGATATTTATGTTTCTGAATATCACCGGCCAACTCTTCAAAATTAACATCTGTTTGATCTCTTTCCAAGCGCTCCACTATCAAACTTATCGCTTCGTTTAATTCAGCTTTTACTTCTTCGTTTAAGGATTCTTGTTTGGTTTGAATTTTTGCCAATTCGACACGCAAGTCATTGCGTTTACCGGTAAACACATTGAGATTGTTTTGCACATTTTGCATCTCTTCTTGAAGAGCAAAAACTCTTTGCTTTTTTTCTTCTTCTTTTTGATTGAACTTTTCCATTTCCGCGGAAATAATCTTCAATTTATTTTCGCTAGCGGACATTTTTTTCAATAAATCTTCTTTGTCCAAAGAAAGTTTTTTCATCTGCTGACCGTATTCTTCCGGACTAAGCTTCAAAAACGACAGTTCTTTATTCAAACCTGCAGCTTCTTTTTCCAGGTTCAAATCTTCATTGGTTAAAAATTCGCTTTTCGCTTTAGCGGTTTTAATTTCCACTTCCAAATTTATCAATTTACCTTTGGCGGATTCCAGCTCTTTTTCCAAATCCAAACCGCTTTGTTGTTCAAAAACCAGTTGTAATTGTAAATCCTTTATTCTTTCTTCGCCGGTTAAATTTACTTTACCGGAAAAACCCAGATTGTTTTTGTTTTGCCTAAATCCACCTTTCATCACACCTTGTCGTTCCACCAAATCTCCTTGCAGTGTTACCATGCGACATTTACCTATCCCGACTCTTTTGGCCGCACTCAAATCACGCACTACCAAAGTATTTCCCAGTATGAAAGAAAATATATTTTCGTATTTTTTGTCGTATTTGACAAAATCCAAAGCACTCCCTAAAACATCTTCATGATTTAATAAATCTTGAAAACCAACAAACTGCTCGCGAGCCGCAACTTTATTCAACGGTAAAAATGTCGCCACTCCCAAACGGCGCTCGCGTAAATATTCAATCGCTTTTTTGGCCACATCTTCATCTTCCACTACCAAAGAGGTCAAGTTGTTACCGGCAGCCACATCCAAAGCCAAACGATAATCTTCTTCCACCTGGCCGAGCTCACCCACCAAACCAAAAATTTTACCCAAACTGGCTTTGGCTTCAAGCACAGCTTTGACACTGGTCAATCCGGAAATCTGCAAATAATTTTGCTCGGATTGACTTTCGAGCATTTGATTTTGTAATTTGTTTATTTTCAAAGATCTCTGCGCTCTATCGGCATGTAATCTTTCTATTTCTTTTCTCTGTTTACCAGCTTCATTTTCCAAACGAGTCAAATCGCTTTGCGCATTTTGCAACTGATTAAGCAGGCCGTCTCTGGAACTTTGGAGCTCTTTAACTTTGTTTTCCAACCAACCGATATTTTGTTGTCCGCGCTGACTATACTGAGTATGCATCTGCCCGTCCACAATAACGATCTCTCGCTCTAAAGAATTTTTTTCTCGCACCGCTTCTTGGTATTTATTTTGAAGTTCATTGAAATTTTCTTGTCGCGTAGACGCTCTGGCCAAATTTGCCAACTCAACTTGGATATTTTCCAAATTTATCTGAACTTTTTTGATTTCACTTTCCGTTGTTTGTAAATTTTGTTGTAAAACTTCTTCTTCATCGCGATTACGCCAATACAAATGTAGATAATAACTTTCCTGAGCCGCTCGCAAAGCCACTTCCACTTCTTGGCGTTTTTCCAATTTTTTTACCTGTTTGTGTAACATTTTCAAATGCGGCTCAACTTCGGCTATCAATCTTTCCGCGTTAGTCATATTTTCCAAAGAACGGTTTAATTTGAGTTGTGATTGGTGTCTTTTGATCTGGAACTCTTTTATACCGGAAGCTTCATCTAAGAAATCTTTACGTTCGGCCGGGCTAACAATCAGTAACTGATCAATCGTGCCTTGTCCGATAACACCATAGGAATTTTCTGCAAACTGCGCTTTAGCCAAAAGTAAGTGGATATCAAAAAGTCGAGCCGGAGCTCCATTTATCAAATATTCACTATCCCCGTTGCGATAGAGACGACGAGTGATAACCACCTCGGCATATTCCGGTAAAATCTTGGTATCACTATTATCCAAAGTCAAAATCACTTCCGCCATACCGAGTTGTCCTTTCGATTGCGACCCACTAAAAATAACATCTTCGCTTTTTTTACCGCGCAAAGTTTTCAAACTCTGTTCTCCCATCACCCAACGGATAGCATCTGTAATATTGCTTTTACCCGAACCGTTTGGACCAACCACACCGGTAATACTAAAACGACCGCTATTTTGCGGTAAAAAATTGAGTATTGTTTTATTGGCAAAAGATTTAAAACCTTGAATTTCCAGTCTTTTCAAATACATACGGTAATATTATACATTTTTTGAATTATCTTGACAATAGTCAAAATGGTGGATATACTTGACAGTTAAAAGTTATAAAGTTGAAAGTTATAAAGTTTTATGGAAGGTATAGCCAAACAAATTAATTACGAAATTTTACAAGCGGAAAAAATACTTATCATCCCGCATAAAAACCCGGACGGTGATGCTTTGGGTTCGATTTCCGCTTTGGTGGAATATCTTTTATCTCGCGGCATAGAACCGGAGATTTTTTGCCATACTGATGTACAAAATAAATACTTCTTTTTACCTCATCTGCATTTGATAAAAAACGATCCCCTTATTTTTACCGATGAAAAAATAGATTTGATAATCGTAGTTGATACCGGCGATCTGACTCATGCCGGGGTTGATCAATATCTAAAAAATCATCCGGCCAAAGTAGTCAACATAGACCATCACCATACTAACCCCAAATACGGACATCTCAATTTAGTTGCTGCCAATTTTTCCTCTACCACGCAAATAATTTATAATTTTTTTCGCTACAACAACATCGCTATCAATCATCAAATAGCTACTTGCTTGCTGACCGGACTAATTTCGGATACGGAAAATTTTACCAACGGCGCCACCACCAGCTTGGCCATGTCCACAGCCGGAGAATTGGTTCGCTATGGCGCCAACTATAAACTTATCAATAACTGGCTGTTAAAAAATAAAACTTTAAACATTTTACGTCTGTGGGGATTAGCGCTTTCACGATTGCAAAAACACGAACAAATGGATTTGGTTTATACATATCTTAACCAAGAGGACTTTCAAAAATATGAAGTGGAAGAAAATGAAACCGACGGTATCGCCAATTTTTTAAACAAACTTGATGGAGCCAAAGTTTCTCTGATTCTAAAAGAAACCGCGGACCAAAAAACCAAAGGCAGTTTTCGCACCACCTTCAACGATACGGATGTTTCGGCCATAGCCAAACATCTGGGCGGTGGTGGGCATAAAAAAGCCTCTGGTTTTGTCTACGGCGGAAACAAAGAAGATGTTTTAAAAAAAATAGCGGAGGTACACAAAAATTAAAATTGATGATATAATTAATCAAGATTAAGCCTAAGATTAAAATTATTTAGGCTTAAACTTAATCTTAATTCTAAAAATATGACTAAACAAAAAATATTAAACACTCCTCCAAACTCTCAATTTCTCATTCCCACCGTCGTCGAAAAGACCTCCTATGGCGAACGGGCTTTTGATATTTATTCTCGATTACTTCAAGACAGAATAATTTTTATCAGCAGTCCGATAGATGACCATGTGGCATCTGTGGTTATCGCTCAACTTCTTTTCTTGGACAATCAAAATCCCGACAAAGATATAAAGCTCTATATCAACTCTCCGGGCGGATCCGTCACTGCCGGTATGGCAATTTATGATACTATGCAATACCTCAAATCCGATGTTTCCACCATCTGCATCGGTATGGCCGCAAGTATGGCCGCCGTACTTCTGGCTGCTGGAGCCAAAGGCAAGCGCTTTTCTCTCCCTAATTCGGAAGTTATGATTCACCAGGTTATGGGCGGGATGGAAGGACAAGCCAGCGATATCAAGATTCATGCCGAAAGAATCATCAACATGAAAGAAAAACTCAACAAAATCTTGGCCAAACACACCGGACAAACTATGTCGGTGATTGAAAAAGATACTGACCGCGACCACTTCATGTCTGCAAACGAAGCAAAGAAATACGGGTTGGTGGATAAGGTTATTGAATAAATATGAACAATAATTCAAATGATACTAAAAAAATCCTTCGTCAATTCACGGAGGATTTGTCTTTGTTGAAGAAAAAACAAAAAGAAGTTATTGAAAAAAATATTAAAATAGTAGAAAAAAGAAAAATGGAAGATATTAGAAAAAAAATAAAATAATATGCCAAACGATTACGAAAAATTTAAAACACAAAATGAAGTGGCAGAAAACGTAGAAAACAAGGAAACATCTTCGGAAAATAAAGAAAACAACGAAATTGGTCCGGAACAAGCTGTTGAAATCGTTCAACAACAGGTTGTTGAAACGATAAACATCGGGGAAACGACACTAAATACAACAATGAAAAAATTGGAGGCCAATCCCGAAGAAATTTCCGAAGCATCTACCGAACTTTCGGCAATTAATGAAGAAATCGCCGAACTTGGAGAAAACGTGACTGAAGAAATAGTTGAGCCACAAGAAAATAGCACGGAAAAATATACTATTCGTCCCGATGAAAGTCCGGAACATTATCTTAGACGAATTTCAAAACCTTTAAAAATCAGTTCTCTATCCAAATCCAAAGGCAGAGAAAGACGATTTTTTGGCAGTATAGAACAAGCTGAAACTAATCAAATTATAAATAATCTAAAAGAAGCTGCGGATAAAGAAAAAAAATTTGATAAAGAAAGAAATCTAAAAAACTTAGAAAAAATTCATTTGGGTTTTTATTCAGCTGGAAATTTTTCTAATTCAGATACAGAACGAAATGTGCAATCTTTCTCAGAAACCACTCAGGGAAGAAAATTTTTTTATACTGGTCCTGAAGGAGGAGATGACTTTCCTTATTCAGAAAGTTTATTTTCATTACCAATCAGTCCCGAAAAACACCCTTCTGTAAAAGAATATTATAAAAAATTATTGGATAACAAAAACATTCTTTTACTTGGTGGGGGCCACTCAATACAAGATTTATTAAAAGATCCAGATATCAAACCAAACAAAGTAATAAATACTGATCCATTTCTTAAATATGAAAAATTTGATAAAAATCCGCAAAAAAATTATTATAATTTAGATAAAAAAGCAGACGACCCAACCTTGACAGATTATTTTAAAGAACAAGGTGTTAAGGCAGATGAAATTTGGGCCTCCTATTCTGTGCCTTTATATTTAAAAAATAAAGAAGAAATTACAGCTTTGTTTACAAACATAAAAAATATCTTGGCGGAAAACGGTACTTGTCGTATTTATCCTTTAGCTACAACTTTCAATGAAAATCGTATAGATATGAGCGAAGCGTTAAAAATTTCTTTAAAAGATATGATTGACACCGGTGAGTTCAATGTGGAAGAGATTGGAAAATTATTAAAGATAACAAAAATAAAAAAAGAAGGCCTGGAAAAAAATACCGAAACCTTGCAAACTGTTGATAATGAAAAAAATACGGTTATTTCAATGGCTGATTTAAAAAAAATATCTACACAAACAGGCGATGTGATTCTATATCATGGCGGACTGCCTGATGACATTAACATGGACAGTATTAATTTAAATAAGATTGATTCTAAACAAAACAAAAAAAATAAAACTTACGGAGGGTTTTATTTATCTGACGAAACTTCTAAAAATTGGTCTGAGCAATACGCAAAAACAAACGGTAATAATATGCACGGTTTTCTTATAGATAAGAGTAGTCGTATATTGGAAATAACAGACAGAGACATAGACCGACTTTCTCAAGAAAAACGAGATGAATTTGCAAAAGAATATGACTTAATAAAAGGCAGAGATGTGTTAGGAAGAACACAATTTGTTTTACTTAATAAAGAAATAGTGAAAAGATTAGGGGTGGAAAAGATAGATAAATAAATAACATAAATATAAAAAAATGGCTAAAATTAGCCATTTTTTTATATTTTTAAACAGCCCCCTTGACAAAACCTCCAAAGTATGCTATACTATGAAGTTGCTAAAGAACGTGATAACACGAACTTTGGCTGCGGAAAAATGCTTTGTTGTTTTAAAAAAGCATCTTTCCGTAACAGACAAGCATGGAAGATAGGTTATCGGGAGTATTTGGCTCCGGCTGAATCTTTTCAATGATCTATCTTCTCGTTACGGATTACCAAGGGGGGGAGACCCTCCCCCAAAAAGTAATAACCCCCACCCGAGTATTCGGGTGGGGTTTTGTTTTATAAATGAATTTAAAAAATTTTTAATCCAAATTCAACTCTTCGGGTTGTGTTTCCACCACAGCTTCTGATGGTTTTATTTCCATACTAGAACTTGGTGTACTGGTTGGAAGTGCCGGACCTACCAGACAAAGCTTTGGTAACGGGCGATAATTGCTAGTAAACACTCTTTCTATTTTTTCACTACTGCTGGTAAAACGAGTGTATGTAAAACTACTTATAGCGCCACGAAAAGCATTTTGACATTTAACCTCTCCGGGTTTAAGCTCAGGACTGAGCACCTCTTGTGGTTCACCGGCCGGAATCCAACGCGAAACAAGAGGCGGGGTATAATGACCATAACGACCGTCAACTTTACCCCAAAGAGAAAAGGTTAGCATTTGTTTTTTATAATCTATATTTGTTTGCAAAAGCAAATAACCGTCAGTATCGTTTTTAAATTTCAAATCCAAAAACGGATCGTAAAGCGCCGCGTCAGTACCCGGGTTTTTGTTCACCGGATCGGCATAATAGCTGACCACCAGGCTATGATTGTGCCGCTGTGTAATATCCATCCCGGCATTCATCGCCATACGAAATAATGTGGTTCCTATTTGACACATCCCCCCACCGACTTCTTTTATTATCCTGTCGCCTTTGATAATCTCTTCGGGTAAATAACCGTTTTCCAAAGTAAACGGTCCGGCATATTTAATAGCGGAAAAAACTTCTCCCGGCGGAATCAAAACACCGTTTAACAATTCCACGGCATGGGCGATATTTTTTATCCGATTAGTATGACTGTCGTAAAAAGTAGAAGTACCGGTGCCAAACAAACCTGTAATACCCATGTCGTTTACCTCTTTGAGCTTTATATCTGATTCTACTTTATCCATTACCAAATTTAGATTGTTATTTTCTCGACCAAAACAAGCGCCTTGCTCAAAATATTTTCGCGCCATCTCCTTGGTCTCTTCCAAATTTAAACTTAAACCCGGTTTTTGTTCTTTAAACTCTCTCACTTTTCCGTTAACTAAACTAAACTTGGGGTTTTGCACCGGAACATCTATAATCTCTTTCAAGCTTTTCAAATAAATAGAGAACTTTTCTTCATTGAGAAAAAAATATACTTCACCACTATCGCTTCTTTTGGCTGTAATCCAGTCCATAATCTCCCCTATTCGCACAATAAAAGTATCTTTTTGTCCAACTGGCGCAGCATATTTAAACAAAAGATCTCCACATAAAACCAATCTTTCCAGCTGCTCCGTCACATTGCTCAAATCGTTTTGCAAAACTTGGGGATAAAATTGATGACGTTGAATTTGAATAGAGGAAAGCTCCAAAACTTGTAAATTATTCTTGGTGTCGGTAATAATTTTTTTATAATCAAAAACCTGACCCACTTTTTCCGGAATTATTTCGTAACGAAGCGGTATAAGAGAGGTTATTTTAACATTGGCATCGTGCGCCTTGTCCTCGGATTTTTCCAAAACTTGCCGCAAATTGTCTTTGAAATTTTGTTCATCCAATCTCAAGTCAAAATTTGTATATTTATTTTTCAAAATCAAACTAAACGGTAAAAAATATTTTTGCCAACTTTCCTTTTCCCGGCCGTAATGAAAAACTTTTTCTACAAACTCATCGGTATACAAAGTAAGCAACGGCGCACTGTCTTCACCTCTGGCTAAAATTGTTTCCACTTTGAAATCTTGTTGTTTACCATCTTCAATCAAATAATAATTTAATTCTTCTTTCATCAATCTGCTGTTGAGATTTTCTACAAAATCTCTGAGCTCTCCTTTTTCCATCCCGCCCAAATAGTATTTGCCCAAATAAACCCCGGGGTAAACACGATTTGCATAATATCTCTGATAAAAATAAACGGTCCCGGCAATGCTTACAACCGCAAACAAAACAATCCCCGCGGTCAATAGCAAAATCCGAGGCCATTTTGGCGGAGGGTTGATCTTGTCTATAAATTCATCAACTACCGGAATATTTTCCATAAAATTATTCTTCCACGATATAAACAGGGATATTTATATCACTTTTGGCTTTAGGGATACGGATAGTCAAAAGTCCGTTTCTGTATTCAGCGTTAGCGTTTTCCACTTTTACATCCGTTGGCATCACGATACTGCGAGAAAATTTACCAAAATAACATTCTTTATGATGATAATAAGCTCCGGAAGGGATATTACTATAACGCTCGCCTTTGATAGTAAGTAAGTCGTTGTGCAGATGCAGTTCTAAATTTTTGGGGGTCGTACCGGCCATAGGACAAAGCACTATAATCTCTGTTTCCGTTTCTGCCACATCCGCGCTTAGTTGTCCTATTTCGTTTGGGTTTTCTTCCGACTCTTCTTTGAGAAATTGCGTGGCGATAAAATTATCATCGGAAAAATCCAAACTTAAATTGATTTTATTTTTTTGTTCTGACATATAATTTACACAAAAACTACCTGAAACCAGGTAGTTTAATTATACAATAAATAAGATAAAGTGGCAAAATCTAGGCAGAAGCTATGGTCCCTTTTTGACGCGCGTTTTTAAACATATTTATCTGATCATCCAATTCGGAAAGTTTGGTTTTTTCTTTGGCGGATAAATTGGCTTTACTTAATAAAAGCCCTTTTTCTCTGTTGAGATCTATCAAAGCTTTTTTGGCTTCTTCGTCAAAGTCTGTTTGGGACAAATCAATAGCCGGTTGAACTGGCTGTTCTCCGGAAATCTTATGCCCAAAAGTAAAATTTTCTTTTCCAGGTGAAAAACCTTCAAAATTACGCATATTTTTATAATTTTATATTCTTTTTTCAGTAATTTCTTCTATTTTTTAAATGCAATATTTTTTTCAGTCATGCCAAAAGCCTTTGACCATATAGGATAAACAACTTTTAGATTTTCAACCAACAGCTGTTCTCCTTTGGGGTCATCTAAAATTGCTTTTATATAATCTCGCACTGAAGATTTATTATCAAGCTTTGACAAACTATTTTTCAAAGTGGGGTATTTAAAAGCCGCATTCTCAAGTGTTTCTGGATTTTTTAAACTTTTAACAATTGAACGAAAACACGCCTCCATAATCTTACCTTGCATTAAACTAAAAGATTCGTATTTTTTTCCGATCTCGTCTGGATCAGGAGAAAAACCTATTGTTTCTGAAGTTATTTTAATACCTGGAATTTTATTATTTTTACTATCAATAAGTGGTTGGGCAAACAAAACACCTTCTTTCTCGAATTTTTCTCGATTTTTTTCCGCATATTTTTTCAAAATAGGCAAAGCTCTTTCAAAACCCTTTTTTCCAAGATATAAAACCATACGATCTTTTTGGTGCATAATTTGACCAATCTGAATCTGATCAAGATCTAACCCATCCGTTGTTTTAATTTGAAAACCAGTCTTTTTAATTTCTTCGTCGTCATTTAACAGCTGGATAATATCTTGAAAAGTCGGTAAGATATCTTTACTATCACAAGAAAAATATACTCTGTACTTTGTCGATTCTCTTTCGGGCTGTTTCATTTCTCCTGTTTTTTTATCAAAATAATTTGAATCATAATAAATCCAACCTTCTTGACGAAAATATGGTGCTGTATGTTTTTCTTTATTTTTAAAAGAACCGTCAGCTTGTTTTACCCTTACTTTCTCTGTGTCATACACCAAATCTGTTTTATGGTCTTTTTTAAATTTTAACACATCTTCAAGCCATTGTTTATTTCCAGGGTCTTGTAACCAAGCGTTGATCTTTTTATCTCGTGCTTCACGATAACTTTTCATATTTATACCACCTTTTGAATCCAACGCATAATCTACACCTTTTTCTAATTTTATGTTTTTCCCGGTTAGATGCTCATAAAAAGTATTGCCGTATTTCACCCAGTCCTTTGTTACTTCCAAAACTTGTTTTGCTTTTTCATCATCAAATAAATTTTTTTGTTCACGAATATTTTCTATTTCTTTTTCAGATTCTCTTTCTTTGAGACCTTTTTCTAAACCCTTAATCATCTTAGATATGTCTTTAACCTTTATTTGCTCCCCTGTTTTTTCATAGTTTACCCCTAAGAAATTCATTGCTCTTTTGAAGGTATTATCTATGTATTCATCATCAACCCAGCCATTTCTAGACTTTTTCATTTTTGCATAATAATTATATATTGCTTGAACTTCTTTTTTGAAAGTTTCTTCGTCAAAATCTTTTTTATCTTTTAGCAACTCTTCCAAAGACTTATTGCGGACTTCTTCATTTTCATGAAAATCACCGTATTGTTCAATCAAACGTCCGCCAGAAAGCATTTTTGTAACCGCTCGACGAGAGTTCGAAGTCAACCAAGCTTTGTTCAAGTAAGTAATACGAGAACTGTCGTATTTACGAGCTTTTTTAATCATCCAGCCTATTTCTAAATCCTCCGCCAATTTAGCTTTTTCATTATACCCACCGATTGCCGCATAGGTTCCTGAACGGAAAGCCGAATTACGCCCTATCAATTCCGGAGATTTTAAATAGTGATTTCTAAAAATTATATCAAAGAAATGCCAAAGTCTCTGTGAAGTATGCAGTATCGGCAATTTATCAAAATCTTTTTTTGGATAGTCCCATTTACCTCCAACAGCATCAAGTTTTTTGTTTTTTTCAAAAGCTTTTATAATCTCATTTGCATAATTTTCATTTATGTCTTCTAGATCAGCATCGTTGCTTGCGATAGCAATTGAATTTTCTATACCCGCGTTTTGTTTACGCAACAAAACAGTGTCTACAAGATATTTTCTAACTTCGCCAATTTTCGGTTTTTTGTCAAAAACTTTATACAGATGCACTAGGTTTAGGTCCGGAAATTCTTTTTTCATTTTTTCTATAATTTCCCCGGTGTTATCTCTTTCTTTTGATTTCGGATGATTTTCAAAAATAACAAGCTCAAAATTTTCACGGTTTTTTAATTTGGCATAATTTCGAATGGTTTTTTCTATATTCTTGCCTTCTTGATAAGCTGGTACTGTTATCGAAATTTTAATATTTTTTTCCATTTCAACTGTTGTTCCTGCCATTGAATTGATTTCTGCCAAATATTTTTCATCTTGTTTAGAAAAATATTCTTTAATTATTTTGGTATCATTTCCGGAAAAATCGCATTCGCTATTTTCTTTTAAGGCGGTAGCAAAACGTTTATCATACATCTCTTGTTTCAGTAAACCAAAATCACTACTCTCTCCATAACCGTAATAATTAGGACCCTTTTCATTAAATTTTTTATATGTTATAGGTTCAAGTGGAGTACGAGGAGCTATAGGTATAAATAATGGAGGATCCGTTTCAAGAGGAACTTCAAAATTAGTAACCGCGATATCGGTATGTGTATTTATAACATCATTTATAACATCGTTTCCGCGACCAACAAGAGTAGCTAATGTTTTTACGTGGAGCCTATCATCTTCTGAATTAAATGTCTCTACTACCTCTGCAAAACGCCCTTTAAAAATCGCTTGTCCATTTTCTGTTTCAAAAAATAATTTTCCGATTTCACTATTTGGATCAACAATTGCATTACCGTTTGCGTCAATTGGTATTTCAAAAACTTGATGTTGTGTTTCTCTAGTCAAGGAAAGAATCATTCTAAGACCGCCACTTTTTATTTTTTCTTGAGCATCTACTGAAAACTCTTTATGAAAAGAACCATCGCTAGCCATTTGTTTAACATTAAACACATAGTTGCCGTTAACATCTATGCCTTTACCGCCTTTTATACCTCCCCAATGTAGTTTGAGTTCATTCTTATCAAATATCGGCTTTGGAGTATCGTTATCATACCAGCCGTCACGTGCCACATGAGTAGTATTTCCATGATGATTTTTAATATATTCTTCTGCGTTAGTCTTTATTTCTTTGGTACTATCTATAATAGTGTGTGTGGTATTGGTAATGATACCAGCTTCACCCAAACGATTAATAGAATCGGTGTCTAGATTACCATTTGCATCAAATTTTAATGTAATATTATCAGAAATAACCTTCTCCCCTTTTAAAATATCGTATGTTCCATCTGAATTTTGTATAATATTAGTCCCTTCGGGTAATTTAAAAGCATGTCCGTTCAAGTTTGTCTCTACGGCATTTTGCATTCCCATGTGATTGGGTTGATTAGTAATCCAACTTCGAAGATATTCAAGCGGGGTTTCGGATTTTAAATTTTGTCCCTCTGATTTAGAAAATATTCCTTCTATAAATCCTTGGGTATCATCTTTGAAAAAGGCTATTCCTTCTTGCACAGCTGCACCTACTAACAAACCAGATAGAGCGGTTGTTGCCATTTTTGCAGCAATACGTTTGGCTTTAAATTTTTTGAAAGCTTTATCCTTGGCGTCTATACCGCTTTCTCCACCCAACAAACAATTTTCTGCTACTTGAACTTTTTGTTCTAAATAAGAATCAAAATTCATCCCTTTTGGTAAAAAGCTTTTCATTTTACCTTCTAGTTTTTTGCGTAATTCTACTTTTACTTTAGCTGTCAAAATAGTAAGATCTGTCCTTTCTTTTTCAACTTTACCAATATTTGAATAAGAAATAAGATCTATTTTCTTTTTATTATTCAAGGAGTTTCTCGCTTCTATATCACTCAGAGTTTCAAGTATTTTATCTATATCTTCTGATTTAATATCTTTGACAACATTATTACCATTTTCATCTTTATCAAAAACTAAACCGTGTAGTTCTGAAGCTAAATCATTGGCATTTTTCATTTCAAACCTATATTGATCCATATTTTTTCTACGCTCGTCTTCCTGGGTAAAAATACCACCTTCTGCCATTTCCAAAGCATGCTGCTTTCTTTCTGATGTCACGCGCTGACTTTCATTCAACCCAGAAAAAACACTGGCAACCGCGACTGATGCCCCTAGAGTACCATAAGCCGCCGCTTTACTTCGGAGCATCCTTGACCCCACTCCAACAGTAGTAGAATAAGCAAGAGCTAAGGCCGTAGAAAGAACCGCCGGACTTACCAAGCTACCAATTTTTGTTTTTTTAATTTTATCAATAGCTTTATCTAAAACATTAAAATGCGCTTCTGTTTTAAGACTGCTTTTGGCTTTGCCAATAATAATTTCCGTATCAATATCCAACTCTTCCAACTTAACTCCATGTTCGATGGCAATTTTAGCATTTTGGGCAATTTCAAATAAATTATCCGCATAATTATTTGAATAGTTTAAAATATTTTGCTTTTTTAAACTATCTAAAATTTTATTTTTTTCACTCTTAAAGACATCTTCATTTATTTTTCCTTCCGCATACTCAAAAATTAAATTCTTAATATCATTTTTAACCTCCATTGCTTCGGGATAGCTTTCTTTAAAAATCTTTTTTTCCTCACCTTCGCTCAAAGTACCTTCATAATCAGAGGTAAAACGATCAAATACACTATGCATGGCATTTTGATGAACATATTTGTCATTATCTACTCTCCCAGCATAAATATTATCTTCTTTTTTAATTTTTTCTCTTGCTTTATTTATCTCCTTTTGTCTATAGTATTCATCAAAAAAAGTATGTTTCCAAAGCTTTTTAAAAAAGCCGGCCTTTCCTTTGGACTCAGTCATTTCAGCATCGGCCTTTTTATGAGCCTCAGCCTCAGCCATCTCTTCTATATCCAAAATCACAGCCTTTTGTTTAGTCTTTTCTAAAGCCATCATTTTCATGTCTTTCGAAGAAAAACCTTCGTTTTTATTCTTATTTTCCATGTTCAAAAAAATTATGAAAGATAAGTTTGTTTAAAAATTATAAGTTCAGAAGCTATCAACTGTGCCAAATCTGGTATATTTTCCGCGCAAAAATTTTGTATTGCTTGAGCTTCAACATTTTTATCCAACATCTGATTAAATTCCTCAAGTTTGTCTTCTGGCAAATTACTAACAATAACCATGTTTATACGGTCCTCAACCCGGCTTAATAAATCAGTCTTTATTTGTTCGATAACTTCTTTTTCTAAATTTTCAGGAAATTTCTTTTCTTCAATCAAACGATCTACAAACATTTTTAAGTCCATATTTTTATCGATTTCTTTGTTCATAAAATTTAAATTATTGTAACTTTAGATATTTTTAAACGATTTTTACTCAAAAATATTATACACTATACTTTTAAAAAAGAAAACCTCTAAAACCAAAATTACTGTAATTATAGATAAAATTCATAAATTTAATACTTAATTAAACTAAAATTTTATAAAATAAGGTTCTTTTTACATTCATTTCTTGACTTAGCAAATAATTTTTGCTAAAATTTCTCTACACATTTGGAGAGGTGGCTGAGTTGGTCGAAAGCGGCACACTGCTAATGTGTTGTCTCGTTCTCAAGACGGGACCGAGGGTTCGAATCCCTCCCTCTCCGCATGAAAAAATCTGCCCATACAGGCAGATTTTTGAATAAGGAGAGGAGCGACCAAATAGTTTTGGTCGCGTGGGGATGAGAACAGCGG
>Ga0116177_10001267_pt1 | contig 18927 bp, 15 predicted proteins | sample AD_STIC10_MetaG_FD_89750 | JGI IMG/M metagenome (GOLD analysis project Ga0116177, IMG submission 89750) | Active sludge microbial communities of municipal wastewater-treating anaerobic digesters from USA - AD_STIC10_MetaG | ecosystem: Engineered > Bioreactor > Anaerobic > Digestate | place: USA... | reverse complement strand
GTTCTATTTAAATTGGCCCGATCAAAAAATTTGTGGGAGAAACGAATTGCTATTTTATCCACTTTTCACTATATCAAAAAAGGTGAAAGTAAATTGACCTTGCAAATTGCGGAAATGTTATTAAATGATGACCATGATTTGATGCATAAAGCCGTGGGTTGGATGCTCCGGGAAGTTGGTAAGCGTTGCGGGGAAAAAGAGGAAGAAGAGTTTTTAAAAAAATATTACAAAAAAATGCCGCGAACCATGTTGCGTTATGCGATTGAGAGGTTTGCGGAAAACAAAAGATTAAAATATTTGAAAAATAAAATATGAAAGAAGGTTTTTCGGAAAAATATATTCCTCAGATAGAAAAAGCCAAAGAAAAAGAAATTCTTAAAAAGGAAGAGCTTAGACAAGAAGGATATAAAAATCCTTACGCAACAGAATTTTCTAAAAATCCTAAATTGGAAAGACAATCTTATGAATATATTAAAAAAATAGCCGAATATGTAGATGAAAACAATATTGAAAATATGGTTTTGTTAGATCGTAGTGCCAGAAACGTTTGCACGGGATTGCGTGAATATTGGCGATTGCTTCAAGAAAACGAAGAGAGAGAAAAAGAAAACCCACATATTTATTTTATAAATCCTCGGGGTTTTGTAAGTAATGAAAAATATCCAACCATAGCGGACAAGAGATTCTATAATAGGAAAATGCAATATGACAAACCGGAGGACATTGATCTGATAAGAGATGAAGCAGAAATTGATGAAGATTTTAAAAATACTTACGCCAGGTTAATACAGGACAAAAATAAACCGCTTTTGATTTATGATAATTGTGTTCATGAAGGCGAGTCGTTACAGAATGTTTTAAAGTTTTTTGAAAAAAACGGATTTACCAATATAAAAATTTTTGTTGTGCATAAGAAAAACGAAGAATTTAAAGATAAATTTCCCGTGGATTATATCACTTTGGATAAACCTGAAGAAATAGAATGCTATCCTTTCGGTACGGATAATTTAACAGAAAAAACCTTTACTAGAGTTGTTTCTTTAAATAAAGAAAAAAGAAATAAAAAAACAGGCAAACTTTCTCCGGAAATCAAGAAAGCTTATTTAGTCAGAGAGGTTATCAAAAGACTGGTCCAAGAAAACTATATAAAAGATTTACAAAATCAAAACAAGGAAAGCTAAAAATTAAATTGCAAATAATATGGCTTTATATTTAAACAAAGAAGATAGAAAAGAAGTTGATAGGGTGGTAAATTTGGTAGAAAAATTAAAAGAGGATTGGGATGAAAACAAAGTTAATCTCATCAATAAGGCCTGTGATGAAATTTATGGCAAGAGAATTCCAGGGGCAAGCAAAAGAAGAGATTATATTTATCGCATGACTCAAAGACAATATCAAGAAGATAACAAAGAGTTTGAAGAGAAAGAAAAAGAATATGCCAAAACAGACGAGTATTTTGAAAAAATGGCGACAATAGAAAGTTTGTTGCAAAGAAATGAACACCGCCTATCTTCTGAAGATCGACCTTATTTGCCAGATTCTTTAATTCAAGAATATTTTGATAATATAGGTTATGAAGGTGAAATTGATAACTTTGATTGGAGTCAGTGGAGAAAAGAGATAGGTGATGAAGCTCCAGAATATAAAAAAGAACAGGACGAAAGAGTGATAGAAGGCGGTCTTTTTGGTGAAAATTACCTTAAAAAATAAGGTTTTAGCGTTAGTTTATAGAAATAATCTTATAAATAAAGGGGTTTTCCACAGGTGGGGGGCTGTTGCTATTGATTTTATTGGTGTATAATAAAGGTCGGGTAAGGAAAATATAATTTCCGCCCGAAAATTAATTTATTTATTAATTAATTTAATTTTTACCACTATGGCAAAAATGACCAAGTCTCAATTGTTGAGCGTGCTTTCCGAAGCTACCAACTTGAGCAAGAAAGAAGTTTCTAATTTCTTGGATGCAATGACTAACGTTGCTTACAAAGAAGTTAAAAAAGGAAATGAATTCGTTATTCCTGGTTTTGGAAAATTGATCAAAATCAAAAGAGCCGCTCGCATGGGTCGTAACCCAGCTACCGGTGAAACTATCAAAATTCCGGCCAAAACTGTGGTAAAATTCCGTGTTGCCAAAGCTGCCAAAGACGCAGTACTATAATTTTCAAAGATAGTAAAAACCTCCGTTATAAAAACGGAGGTTTTTTAATTGTTGACAACTGAATGTAAAAATGATTAAATGTTTCAGGTCCTTTTTAACTTTATTTTTTTGGAGGTGTATCCATGTCTGATTTATTTTTAAGCGGTAGTAGTCGTTTTGTTACCGAAAAGCCAAAGGATTCTCCTAGACCTTTTTTCAAGAAAGATTGTTTTTTGAAAAAGGTTGGCTTAGCCGTGTACTATTTACTGGTTCCAAAAGGAAAAAACAATCAACCGCAGTTTTGTAAAGGAAAAATTTACAAAGATTTTTCCAATGACGAAGAAGCTGTCTTTATGCCCGAGAGAAGTTTCAAGAATGTAAAAAACTGCGGCGTAGTTTTTGATCCAACAAACATCTCCCCGGAGTTTGTTGTCTACGACGAACAATTCGAGAAAGTTGACCTTGAGCAACTCGATTTTTTATCAGGTAAGGAGTTTTTACTAAAAGGTGAAAAAGAAACAACTATCAGGCCTTTGACAACGGAAGTTCTTTATCTGGTGGAAAAAGGAGAAAAAAAGAAATTTTACAAGGTTTTTCTGGACAGAGAGGATAAGAAATATGACCCGGCATGTAACGCTAAGGTCATTCGAGTTTCTAGGCTTGTTCAGGATACTCCGGAATATTTCAAGCTTCTTCGCCGTCAAGGAAAATAAGGTTTTTGCCGATCTCTTTCAAGGGGTCGGTTTTTTTGTCAATAATATCAAAAAATGGTATAATATTTTCGCAATTAAAAATAAATATTTTATGAAATTTATCAATAAAATTCAAGTTGCTAATCTCAAGGGGCGTGGCGGGGCGGAATTCCCGACAGCTTTCAAATGGCTTAGTGTAGCCAAAGGTCATTTGAAAGAATTTAATCAGCCGTGCTATGTGGTTTGTAATGGAGCTGAGGGTGAACCGGGGATGTTTAAAGACGGATATATTTTACAGAACTATCCGGAAAAAGTTATTGAAGGAATCAAAATTGCTATGGATACCGTGGGTGCGGAAAAAGGATATATTTATTTGCGTCAAGATTATCTGAAAAAATTCAAAAATCATTTGAAAAAATATATCGGTAAATTACCGATTGAGTTGACAGCGGAAAAAATCGGTTATTTGGGTGGAGAAGAAACGACATTATTGGAAACCATACAAGGTGATAGGCCCGAACCGCGACTCAAACCGCCATATCCGACCGATTTTGGTTTGTTTGGTTGTCCGACTTTGATAAATAATGTGGAAACTTTTTACCAGATTTCTCAAATTCAACATAATGAATACAAAAATACCAGATTTTTTTGTATTAGTGGTGATGCGCCCAAAAAAGGAGTTTACGAATTTCCGGTGGATATGTCGATCGGAGAAATTCTGAAAAGAACCAAGAATGTTCCGCGTTTTAATTATTTTGTGCAAGTTGGCGGGGGAGCGGCGGGAGAAATTTTGACTAAAGAAGAATTGAACAAACCACTTACTGGCGCCGGTGGAATCATAGTTTATAATTTGAAAAAAACTGACACCAAAGAACTGATTAAAAAATGGGTTAATTTTTTCTTTGATTACAATTGCGGTAAATGCGTGCCATGTAGAGAAGGGCTTTATCGACTCCGGGAAATGTTACAAAAAAAAGAGATTGATATGGTTCTTTTGCGCAGTGTTTTACGCACTATGAGAGATACCTCTTTTTGTCCTTTGGGAAAAAGCGTTTATCTTCCCATTGATTCTATGCTTGAAAGCGTAAAAGTAAATTATAAAAATAAAAGAGATATCAAATAGCTATGAAAAAAATAACTATCAAAATTGACGGTAAAAAAATAACTTGCACCGAAGGCAAGATGATTTTGCGCGTGGCACAAGAAAACGGAGTAGAAATTCCGCATCTTTGCGATCATCCGGATTTACAAGTCAAAGCCAATTGTCGGATGTGTGTAGTGAAAATCAAGGGTCGCAACGGTCTGTTTACCGCCTGCTCTACTCCGGCGGAAGACGAGATGGAGATAGTCACCGAAGACAAAGAGATTCGTCGCAGTCGAAAAACAAATCTGGAGTTGATTTTTGGGCAACATCATCTGGATTGCGAAAATTGTACTTGGGGTAAACGTTGCGGATTACTGCAATATCAAAAACCGCTTCGCGCCAAAATAACTCGTTTTCCCAATCGTAAAGAAAAAAGACAGAGCAAACAGTTTGGTCCGATTATTTTTGAAGGTAAAAAATGCATAGATTGTCGCAATTGCGTGGAAGTTTGCCCGGTTGGTTATTATGAAATAGAAAAAAGAGGTAGTGATATATCCATTGAACCAAGTAAAGATAAAAACAAAGATTGCGTATATTGCGGTCAATGTATCATCCATTGTCCGGTCGGGGCTATCAAAAGCGACGGAGAATTTGAAGAAATGGAAAAAGTTTTTGAACTCAAAAAACAAGGTAAGGTTTTGGTCGTTCAATTTGCGCCGTCTATTCGTACCAGTATCGGAGAGGAATTTGGCATGCCATATGGTTCTATCGCTACGGACAAGCTATCCGCAGCTTTGAAAAAACTCGGGTTTGATTATGTGTTTGATACATCCGTGGGTGCTGACTTTACCACGACAGAGGAAGCCGGCGAAGCTATTGAAAGAATTTTGTCGGGTAAGGATTTACCGATTTTTACTTCCTGTTGTCCGTCTTGGGTAAAATATGTGGAATTTTATCACCCGCATTTGCGAAAAAATATTTCTCACGCCAGATCGCCACAGATGATGCTTGCCAGTATTGTAAAAAATTATTTTGCGCCCAAGCAAAAAATAGATCCCAAAAATATCGTGATGGTTTCCATTATGCCTTGTACGGCCAAAAAATATGAAGCTAGTCGTCCGGAGTTAAATTTTGAAAACGGACTTAAGCCCATAGATTATGTTTGGACTACCAGAGAATTGGCATGGATTTTGAAAGATAAAAAAATAGATCTCAAAACTATCAAAGACGATCCGGCGGATAATCCGCTTGGTGACCCTAGTGGCGCAGGTGTGCTTTATGGCGCATCTGGCGGTGTGATGGAAAGTGCTTTACGCACCGCTTATTTTCGTTTGTTTGGTCGCGATTTACAAAAAGTGGATTTTGAACAAGTGCGCGGACAAGACGGTATTAAAAGAGCGACTATCCGACTTTGTAAACCAGTTAAATTTGGCGGTGATAAATGTGTAGAATTACGCGTGGCGGTAGTCAATGGTTTGAAAAACGCCAAAATTATTTTAGATGAACTCAAAGAAGATCCGAAAAAATATCAATTTGTGGAAGTGATGGCATGTCCCGGTGGTTGTATTGGTGGCGGCGGGCAACCTCTGCCGACCAATGAAGAGATTCGTCAAAAAAGAGCAGCGTCTCTTTATCAGATAGACAAAATCAAAAAGGTTCGTCTAGCGCACCAAAATCCTCAAGTTCAACAGGTTTACAAAGAATTTTTGACTGATAAAAAACTGACTAAAAAAATGTTTGAAGTTGATTTTAAACCGGAAGGTAAAAGTAAAATTAAAATCAAAAAATAATATGAATAAAAATCAAGAAAAAATATATACTATTTTGATCGGTGGTCAAGCCGGAGACGGAGCGCGTGAAGCAGGGGTAAATTTGGCGCGTTTGTTTTGTAAATTGGGTTATTATGTTTTTGCCAGTATGGAATATCCGTCGCTGATTCGCGGTGGGCATAATTTTTGTCGTGTTTCTTTTTCCAAAGAAAAAATTTTTAGTGATTATCGGGAACTTGATGCGATTATCGCGCTCAACCAAGAAACAGCCGATCTGCATAAAAACGAACTCAAAAAAACAGGAGTGATATTTTTTGATAACAATATAAACTCTATCATCGGTAAATCCGGACAATTGATAAGTCTACCGATAACTTCTTATACCAAAGAACTTAGCGCACCGCCTCTGGCCCGCACAGCTGTAGCCTTGGGCGCTTTTTGTCGATACTACGATTTACCACTTCTGAAATTAAATGAGGTTTTTACGGATATTTTTGGTAGTAAAGCTCAGATAAATATTGATTTAGCGCAAAAAGGTTTTGATTATTTGCAAGATAAAAATTTTGGTCAAACAAAATTTCCAAAAACGAACAAAAAAATCAAAGGACAAATTATTGACGGTAATGCGGCAACAGGCGAGGGGATGGTGGCCGCGGGAATGAAAAATTATATTGCCTATCCTATGACTCCCGCAACTTCGATTTTACATCATTTGGCCAAACAAGCGCCCAAATACGGATTGAAAGTTACACAGGCGGAAAGTGAAGTAGCGGTCATAAATATGGTTTTGGGAAGTGCATATTCAGGAGTTAGAACCGCTACTGGAACTTCCGGCGGAGGGTTTGCTTTGATGACTGAGGCTCTCAGTATGGCCGGGATTGCTGAAATCCCGACCGTAGTAGTAGAATCGCAACGCCCGGGACCGTCAACCGGCGTGCCAACCAGAACTGCCCAAGGTGATTTGCAATTTGTCCGACAAATTTTGGGAGAATTTCCGCGTATTGTTTTGGCGCCGGGTGATCAACAAGAAGCTTATGAGATAGGCGGAAAAGCTATGAATTTGGCTTGGCAATATCAATTACCGGTGATGGTAGCGCTTGATAAACATTTATCTGAAAGTCTGGCAAATGCGGATTTTAGTAAAATCAAAATCAAACCGGAAAAAATCAAAACAAGCAAAGGCGGAAAAAATTATCAACGTTATGCTTTTGGTGCTGACGGTGTTTCGCCACTTTGTTTTCCCGGAACAAAAGATACAATTGTCAAAGTAAATAGTTATGAACACAGTGAAGATGGTTTGATAACCGAGAGTGCAGAGATGACACAAAAAATGTTTGATAAAAGATTTGCTAAATTAAAAAATTTAGAAAAAGAAATAAATAGTTTCAAAGGGGTTAGAATTTATGGTGATAAAAAAAGTAAGAATGTAGTGGTGTTTTGGGGTTCTACCAAAGGCGCGGTTCTGGAAGCAATAAAATATGTCAAAAAACCGGTCAAAGCCGTGCAAGTTTTGGCGATAGAACCATTGCCGGTTAAAAGTTTATTGGACGCTTTCAAGGGGGCCAAAAAAATCATTGATATTGAACTTAATCATACCGGACAATTGGCGCAGGTTATTGCGGAAAAAACCGGTTTGAAAATTAAAAATAAGATTTTGAAATATGACACTTTTGCCTTTGAACCGATAGAATTGGTTAAAAAAATAGATAAAATACTATAAACATATGAATATAGATTTAAATACCAAAGCCAAAAATACCTGGTGCCCCGGTTGTACCAATTTTATGATTTTGACTGCGTTTAAAAATGCCCTATCCGAATTGATAACTGAGGGAAAAATCAAAAAAGATAATATCGTAGTCGGAGCCGGTATCGGGTGTCACGGGAAAATCGCGGATTATGTGGGTACCAATAGTATTATTTCACTTCACGGTCGCGTGGTGCCGACTATGACCGGAGTGAAATTGGGTAATCCAAATTTGACGGCTATCGCATTTTCCGGCGATGGTGATTCTTATGCCGAAGGGATAGAACATCTCGTCCATGCGGCTAAACGTAATAGTGACATCAAATTATTTGTACACAATAATCAAGTTTTTGGTTTGACTACCGGACAAGTTACTCCAACCAGCAACAGAGGTTACAAAGGCAAATCAACTCCGCAAGGAAGCGTGGAAGAACCTATCAATCCGCAAATGGTGATGCTTGCCAGTGGCGCGACTTTTATCGCTCGTGTTTATACCGGCGATCTGCCATTCATGACACAAATTATGAAAAAAGCGATTTTACACAAAGGTTTTGCGCACTTGGAAATTATCCAGCCGTGTATCAGTTTCAATGACACTCGTGATTATTTCAAAGAAAGAGTTTATAATTTGGAAGAAAATTCTCCCAAAAACGATTTGCAATGGGCTATGCAAAAGGTGCAAGAAAAAAAACGTATTCCGCTGGGGATTTTTTATGAAGTGGAAAAGCCGGTTTTTGAAGAACAATTGTAATCGGACTTCGGACTATGGACTACAGACTTCGTGTGTGTCGAAAAGTAGTCGGTAGTCTGTAGACTGAAGACTTGTTTATAAGTTTAAAAAATATAATTGGGCATCCTCCCCTTAATAAGGGGAGGGTAGGGAGGGGTCTTACTTATGCCAAAAATATATAATCGCGAATATTTAAAAAATAATCAAAAATTTCTGAGGACAATAATGACAAAAAGTGAAGTTGTCTTGTGGAAAAATTTAAAGGGTAAACAATTTTTAAATCTTAAATTTCGTAGACAATTTGGCATAGGTAATTATATTGTAGATTTTTATTGTCCAGAAATTAAATTAGTTATTGAAGTAGATGGAAGTACTCATTACGAAGAAGAAGTTTTTGAAAAAGATTTAAAAAAAGATGAATATATTCAGAAATTGGGTATTAATTTATTTAGAATTAATTCAGAAGAAATATTTAATAATTTAAAAGAGGTTCTATTTCGTTTAGAAAATATTTGTAACGAAATTAAAAGTAAGACCTCCCCTCACCCCTCCTTGTTAAGGAGGGGATAACAAATCAATGTATGCTAGAAAATTTATTCAACCCCAAAGGAGTAGCGGTTATCGGGGCTTCCGGTAATCCTCAGAAAATCGGTTATGCTTTGGCCTCCAATCTAGTAACTGACAAAAAAGACCGTCGGATTTTTTTGGTAAACCCGAGTGAAAAAGAAATTTTGGGTGAAAAAGTTTTTGCGGATGTAAAAGATATTAAGGAAAATGTTGATTTGGCTGTTATCGCCGTGAAACCGGAAATCGTGCCAAATGTTTTGCGAGCTTGCGGAGAAAAGAAAATCCCGTATTGCATCATTATCACCGCCGGTTACAAAGAAATCGGAGAAGAAGGAAAAAAACGCGAAGACGAACTCAAACAAATCGCGAAAAATTTCAATATCAAAATTATCGGTCCGAATTGTTTGGGAATTTTTGATTGTCAAAATAATCTTAATGCGACTTTTGGCGATAAACTTCCCGGTGTTGGAAATATTTCCGTGATTTCTCAGTCCGGAGCTGTTGGCACCTCTATGCTTGATTTTGCCAAAAAAGAAAATATCGGTTTTGCCAAATTTATTTCCGTAGGTAATGAAGCAGGGCTGACAGAAAACGATTTCCTAGAATATTTATTGACTGATGAGAATACCAAAGCCATAGCACTGTATTTGGAAGCAGTGTCGGATGGAACAAGATTTTTGGAATTAGCAAAAAAGATTACAGCTGTTAAACCACTAGTAGTGCTCAAAGCCGGGAAAACAGCGCGTGGAGCCCAGGCAGTGGCTTCACATACTGGCTCGCTTGCTTCGGAAAACAAAATATTTGAAGCTGTTTGTGCCCAAGCCAAAGTTATTAATGTCGAAACTATTTCACAGATGTTTGATCTGTTGAAAATGTTTAACGCCGGTATTTATCAACCACTTGAAAATATCGGTATAGTTACCAACGGTGGAGGACCGTCAATAATTTTGGCGGATTTATTAGAACTCTCACAAAGTTTGAATCTGGCGACTTTGACGGACAAAACAAAAACCGCTTTGCGTGAAGTTTTGCCTATAACCGCGGCAGTCGGTAATCCGGTGGATGTTATCGGTGACGCTTTAAGCGATAGATATGAAAGCGCTTTGAAAATTCTAAGCAAAGTAAAAGACATTGATGCCTTGGCAGTTATTTTGACCCCGCAAAAGATGACTCAAATAAAAGAAACAGCAAAAATTATTTCTAAAATAAATAAAAAGAAAGTTTTGTTGCCACTTTTTATCGGCGGGATACAAATAGAACCGGCCTTGAAAATTTTCCGACAAAAAAATATCGCTTATTTTTCCGATCCTATAGATTTGGTCAAAGCCTTGGATTATATGTCTTTCAAAAATAAAATCGTTATACAAAATAAAAAAGAAGAGGCTGTTGTTGATCAATTGGATTTTTCGCAAACAGAAAAATTATTAAAAAGTGTTGGTCTATCAACTTCCGGGATTTTGCTTTCTGATAAAAAAGAAATTATTTCCGCTATGGGAAAATTACCAGGACCATATGTACTCAAAGCAATTACTGACAAAGTTTTACACAAAAGCGATGTTGGGGCTTTGAAATTGAATTTACAAAATGCGGAAGAAGTTGAAAAAGCTTGGGAAGAAATATCTAAAAATGTTTTTAGCAAAACCTCGGATATTAAAATAGAAGGAATGTTGTTGCAAAGTATGACTGCCGGTAGGGAAGTAATCATTGGCATGAAACGCGACACGACTTTTGGCCCGACAATAGTTTTTGGTTTGGGTGGAATATTTGTAGAGGCTCTCAAAGATGTTTCTATGCGTGTAGCTCCTTTAACACCGGGTGATATAGATAATTTGATAGGTGATATAAAAGGGATAAATATTTTGAAAGGAACTAGAGGACAAAAGGCGATAAATTTCGAAGCTCTCAAACAGACTATTTTGGCAATTTCTAATTTGGTTACAGCTCATCCGGAAATCAAAGAGATGGATTTTAACCCTGTATTTTGCGATGAAAATGGGGTTAGTTTGGTGGATGTGAGGATAGTTTAAAAGTATATAGTATTTAGTATAAAGTATTAAGTATTAAGTATAAAAACCGCTGAAATAAGCGGTTTTTTGTTTTTTTATTTAATATTAGCCAAAAAACAGTAATCTTTGTAATTTTTACAATCTTTTAAATTTTTACAATTTTCAATTTGGCTAATCTTAGCCACTTTTAGGGCTTGACAAAAGTGCTGAAATGTGCTATACTATGTAGTTAAATAATAAAAACCCAGATCGTATCAACTTTATCTTGGAGAGAGGATAAACGCGATATAAAGCAGTCTTTTGATAGATCTCTCCATATTTGGGGAGTTTTTCTTTTATCAAGCCCTTATTCAACAGAATGAGAGCTGGAATGAAGAAATCAGTTCTTTAAAAGTTAAAAGCGGTCCGTATTATAAATTAAATCTGAAGGAGATTGTCATGAAAAAAATCAGCATGTTTGTAATGATTGTTCTCGTGTCTTTTGCAGGTCTTTTTGCCAATGATCTTTGTGAAGAATACGCAAAGTACATGAAAAAAGATGAAGTATTTCCGGTAAAAATCGGGGAATGCAGAAGATCTCTCTATAAGGAGTGTGAATTTTATCCTGAAAAAAGAGATCTCTGCATTGAGGTTCTTCATTACGGCGAAGAAGAAAAAATCTTTGCCCTGAAGTAAAATCTCAACCGCTTTTCATAGGAGCCCCTAACCCGGGCTCCTTTATTTTTTTAATATTCAATCCGCCTTCGCTAAAGCTATGGACGGACAAGTATCCAATATTCAATATTTTAATCTAGTAGTTTAACCCTTGTCACGCTAAGCGTGACTATAACCCCGACTTATCTTCACGGGCCACGCCCCAGCTAAGCGGGGCCACGCTAAGCGTGGCTTTACAGACGCTCAGTGTCGGGGTTGCTTTTTTCGCTAAACTATGATATTATTGCCAAAATTAATATATGAAACAAACAGATATCCGAAATATCGCTATTATCGCTCACGTTGACCACGGCAAAACCACGCTCGTGGATGCTTTGCTTCACCAGAGTAAAACCAAGTTAAACAAAGAAAACGAAAACGCTATTTGTATCATGGATAGCAATGAATTGGAAAAAGAACGCGGGATTACTATTTTTTCCAAAAATGCGGCGGTAAATTATAACGGTATAAAAATTAATATTATAGATACCCCAGGTCACGCTGATTTCGGCGGAGAGGTAGAGCGTGTGCTCAAGATGGCGGACGGTTGTTTGCTTTTGGTTGATGCCAAAGAAGGTCCGATGCCACAAACCAGATTTGTTTTGAAAAAAGCTCTGGCACTTGGTTTGAAAGTTATCGTGGTAGTAAATAAAATTGATAAACCCGATGCTCGAATACAATTTGTGCTCGATAAAACATTGGAACTTTTTATGGAGCTTGGTGCCAGCGACGAGATTTGTGATTTCCCGGTTGTATATGCTTGCGCCAAAGATGGTAAAGCCGGTTTAACTCCGGATCTTAGTAAGATGACCGACGTTGTTGATATTTTTGAAACTATTATCAAAGAAGTTCCGCCACCCCAGGGTGATGAAACCAAGCCTCTGCAAATGCTCACAGTTTCTATTGTTGGTGATAATTACAAAGGACGTATCGCCATTGGACGGGTTTATAATGGAACATTAAAAAACAATCAAGATGTCATGCATATCAATCGCGCAGGAGAAATGAAAAAATATCGCCTCACTTCTTTGATGACCTATGACGGTTTGGGAAAAGTGGAAGTTCCGGAAATTAAAGCCGGAGATATTGCCGCGATTTCCGGTATTGCTGATATTAATATTGGTGAAACCATTGCTGATGTAAATGAGCCGATTGCTTTGCCAACTATCAATATTGAAGAGCCGACAGTAAAGATGACTTTTTCCGTTAATGATTCTCCGTTTGCCGGTAAAGAAGGTAAATACACCACTTCTCGTCAACTCAGAGAGCGTCTTTATAAAGAATTGGAGACTGATATGGCACTGCGAGTCAGCGATACGGATTCCAGTGGGAGCTGGGTTGTTTGCGGTCGCGGAGAATTGCATTTGGTTATTTTGATAGAGAGATTACGTCGCGAAGGTTTTGAATTGCAGGTTTCTCGTCCACAGGTTATAATAAAGGAAGTAGATGGTAAAAAATTGGTTCCTTTTGATCAGATTTTTGTTGAAGTTCCCGAGGATTATTCCGGAGCGGTTATCCAGAAACTCGGTGGTCGCCACGGGATAATGACCAACATGGCCAACGAAAGAGGAATCTCTTTTTTGGAGTTTGTTATCCCGACACGCGGTTTATTTGGTTATCGCAGTGAATTTTTGACCGACACCAAGGGTCTTGGAATTATGAATACTTGTTTTTTTGATTATCAAGAAGACACTACTGTTTGGAAAGAGAGAGACCAGGGATCGCTTGTCGCGCACGAAACCGGAGAAAGTAATATGTATGGCCTGATGAATATCCAGGATAGAGGAATATTGTTTATCGGTCCGGGAGTAAAAGTTTATAAAGGACAAGTAGTTGGGCAAAATTCTCGTCCCGGAGATTTGGCGATAAATGTTTGTAAAACAAAACAGCTTTCCAACATGCGCAGTAAAGGAGACGGTGTCACCGAGCATTTCAATGCGCCAAAAACTATGGAACTGGAAGATTCTCTGGAATATATCGGAGATGATGAATTGGTTGAAGTTACACCTCAAAATATCAGAATCAGAAAAATGATTTTGGATGTTGATGAAGCAAAAAGAAGAGCGAAAGGAATAAGTTAAAAATGACCAAACCCCAATGATCAATGACCAATCAAATCCCAAATTCTAAACCCCAATTATATTTGGACATTTAGGCATTGGGCATTGATTGGGAATTGGGATTTGGACATTGGGATTTTTATGTTAAATAGTTCAGAAAATAATTCACTAGAACTTCGCTTACTATCAGGTTTTTTTATTCTGATAGTTATTGTAATTGTTGGTAAACTTTTTTATTTACAAGTATTTCAACATGATTATTATCGGACTTTGGCGATGAGTACACATGAGATTTATCAGAAGATTCATCCCAAACGCGGACAAATATATTTTCAAGATACACGCACAGGAGAAACTTTTCCTGCAGCTATCAATCGTTATTATTATCAGATTTATGCCGTGCCCAAAGAGATAGACAGGGTTGAAATAAATAGTACAACGGAAAAAATCGCCGAGATTTTACAACTGGATGAAGAAAAAAAAGAATTGGTACGTGCCAAGCTGTCCAAAGAAAATGATCCGTTTGAATCCTTGGCGCGTAAAATTTCGGTAGAGGTCAAAGATGAATTGATGAGTTTCAATCTTAAGGGTATTTATAACTCCGCCGAAGAATATAGATATTATCCGGAAAATGATTTGGGCGGTTCGGTTTTGGGTTTTTGCAATTTGGATTCGGATAATAATATGCGCGGTAATTACGGAGCTGAAGGGTATTGGAATAAAGTATTATCCGGTAAAAGCGGTTATTTTTTTGGCGCACGAGGAGCTCGTGGTAGTTGGATAACTTTGGCCGATATGACAACCATAGAAGCCAAAGATGGAGACAATTTGGTTTTGACTATAGATAGAGCACTGCAAAATAAAGCTTGTGAATTGCTCAAAAATGGCGTTGAATCATACAAAGCCAAATCAGCGGCCATGGTAATGATGGATCCGCAAACCGGCGCGGTTTTGGCAATGTGTTCGTATCCTGATTTTGATCCGAATAATTACGGTAAAATTGAAGATATCAATCAATTTAACAATCAAACTATTTTTACACCGTATGAGCCGGGATCGGTTTTCAAACCAGTGGTGATGAGTATGGGTTTGGATTTGCAAGCGGTAACTCCGGATACTTTATTTAATGATCCTTGCGAGATGAAATACGGACCATATATTATTCGCAATGCTTTGAAAAAATGTTACGGTACTATTTCCATGACCGGAGTTTTGGAAAATTCGGTCAATACCGGGATGATGTGGTTGGCGGAAAAAATCGGTTGGGAAAAAATGACTGAGTATCTCAAACATTATGGATTTGGTGAGCAAACCGGCGTGGAGTTGGACAGAGAAGTGTCCGGAGATTTAAAAAATTTAGAAAAAAAATCGCAAATTGGTCCGGCTCAAGCTTCTTTTGGTCAAGGTATTACCGTTACTCCGATTCAACTTGCCGCTGCTTATAGTATCATGGCTAACGGTGGTAAAGCTATCCAACCGCATGTAGTCCAGGAAATCAGGCGAAGTGACGGACAGGTTGAAAAAACCCAAACCGATGAATTGAGCCAAGTTATTTCTGCCCGCGCCTCTAGACTTATCACCGCCATGTTGACATCGGTGGTGGAAAAAACTTATACTCAGACAGTTCGTTTGGATCATTATTTTGTAGCTGGTAAAACCGGGACAGCGCAAATTGCCGGTCCTCGCGGTTATAGTGAGACAGATACCAATCATACTTTTTGCGGTTTTTTACCGGCCAAAAATCCAAAAGTTGTAATTGTGGTGAAATATGAAAAACCTGAGCGTCTTTGGGCAGAGGGTACAGCAGCTATAACTTTCAGAGATCTGGCAAAATTTACTATGGATTATTATGGGGTGGAAGAAGATCGGTAAAAATTTTTGATTTTTGATTTTAGATTTATGATTGGTAATTTTTCTGTCATTCTGAAATCATCATTCTAAAATCTAAAATTCTCAACATATTTTAATTACTAAATTTTTTTATATTACTCTCTATTATATGTTAAAGACCGTTTTACAACTACTGCTTCGTCATTGTGCGAAGAAAATTATTAAAAAATATAAACCTGATATTATCGGGATTACTGGTTCTATTGGTAAAACTTCTTCCAAAGAGGCTATTGCCGCCGTGCTTGGTAGTAAATTCAATGTCAGATCCAACAAAAAAAATTATAATAATGAAATCGGGATGCCCCTTACTATTATCGGGGTGGAAAAAACTCCCGGCAAAGATATTTTTGGTTGGTTTAAAGTTTTTGCCAAAGCTTTTGCGTTGCGTTTTAATCGTGATAAAAATTACCCTGATATTTTGGTGCTGGAAATGGGAGCAGATAAACCCGGAGATATTGAATATCTTATTGATATAGCGCCGTGCAAAGTTGGAGTATTAACTTTTATTGGCAATGCGCATATTGAGTTTTTTAAAACCGTGAAAAAAATCGCGCAAGAAAAACGTTTGATAGTTTCTCATCTCAAAGAAGATGGTTTTGCGGTGTTAAATTTTGATAATGAAATGGTGATGCAAAGCGCCAAAACTAACGCTGAAATTTTTACCTATGGTTTTAAAGATGGAGCTGATTTTCAAGCCACGGACATTAATGTTATTGATGATGAGCAAACAGGTTGGCCAACAGGTCTCAATTTTAAAGTTTCTTTTCGTGGTAATATTGTACCGGTATTTTTACCAGGATTTATTGCTGAACAATTTATTCCTGCGGCATTGGCTGGTTTAGTAGTCGGACATATTTTCGGAATAAATTTAGTTGATGGGGCTTTGGCTTTACGAAAAATAAAACCTTTGAGCGGACATATGCGCATTATCCCCGGAATCAAACAAACTTTACTCATTGATGATACTTATAACTCTAGTCCCGACGCAGTTAGAAGTGCTTTGAATGCTTTGACAAAAATTCACCCTCAAGATAAAGGTAAAAGAATAGCGGTTTTAGGAGATATGTTGGAACTTGGTACTGATACCGAAAACGCTCATCGAGAAATAGGTTTCAAAGTGGCGGAAAAAGAAATTGATTATTTGATAACTGTTGGACAAGCTAGTAAAAAATTTACTGCTGTTGCGGCCAGAGAAGCGGGAATGGATGAAAACAAAGTAGCGGTTTTTGATGATAGTGCTTCAGCCGGTAAGTTTTTGCAAGATAAAATGGAAAAGGGAGATGTTGTTTTGATAAAAGGTTCGCAAGGTGCTAGGATGGAAAAAATAGTCAAAGAAGTAATGGCTGAACCTGAAAAAGCAGGAGAGTTATTAGTGCGACAAGAAGAATATTGGATGAAGAAATAAATAAAAAGATTAACACAATCCGCCGTTTTGGCGGATTGACTTTTTTTGGTTTTTTTATTATATTATTTGTTGGTTTTGGCCCGTTCGTCTATCGGTTAGGACGCCGCCTTCTCAAGGCAGTAAGAGGGGTTCGATTCCCCTACGGGCTACCAGAAAAAAACTTTTCGGATTTTGAACGAAATTTTGCTTGGCGGCGTGTAACGCCGCCCACGGGTTTTTCGGCGAACTATCGCCGTTTTTTAATTCCCCTCACACCACTTTTCCGCCCGTGAGGCGGAGGTTCGAGCCAAAGATTTTTTTGGCAGCAACCTTTTTGTCAAAAAGGTTGCCCTCCCGCGCGATTTTAGGCAGATTCTCTGCCTCTTTTATCCATTCTCTCAGCGGTTCGATCCAGCCAGTTTGCTTTTGTTCCAAGTGGACAATTTTTTCTTCCAACGACTTTTTCTCGTTCATAAATTTTGCCTTCTTTTCCAGATATACTTCCCGCTCAATATCTTGTTCCAAATAGCTATCTAAAAGTCGCTGTAGCTTCATTTTTAGAGCTTCTACGGTATTTCTGGTTTCCTGAACAAAAGCGGCCGAGGATTGGGCGTCCTTGTTTTTATCTTTCTCTAACATTGCTGAAAGTTGGTTCGCCCAATCCTCGTTCAAAGAAAATTTTTGAAGCAAAAAGGATGTTTGCTCTTCTAAACTTTCCTGGCGAATACAGGGCTCGTCGCATTTGATTGCTTTGTTCTTTTTGGTGCAGTGATAATAAATATAATCGTGGGTATTTCCATTCTTTTGTTTTTTCATCCTGTATTCGCCAGTTATACCCATACCGCAAGTACCGCACTTTAACATTCCACAAAATGCTTGTGGTTCATTTTTTGTTTTGTGGTGCGGTCTGCCTTTTTGCTTCAAAATATTTTGTACTTGGTCAAAAATTTTCTTTGAAATAATTGGCTGGTGTTTGCCTTCATACAATTCTTTATTGTATCTAAAAAATCCTACATAAAACGGATTGGAAAGGATAAAAGAAATTCTGTCTCGTTTCCAGTTTTTACCATTTCTTGATGTTATTCCCTGTTGCGCCAAAAAGTTAGAAATATCTTCCAGTCGTGAGTTGCCTTGCGCATATAATTCAAAGGTCTTGCGTAATATCTCCGCTTGCTTTTTATCCACAGCTACATTTTTGGTGCGGGGGTCATTAAAGTATCCGAACGGCGCAAGGCCGGGATATTCTCCGCGTCTAACTTTTTGGCGCATGCCGCGTTTGACATTCTCACTTAATGAATCCACATAATATTTGCTTTGCCCAAAAGCAATATTTAACATAAATTTCCCTTGTGGGGTTGATTCAAACCAAAACTGTGGAAATTTTAATGCAGTAATATGTCCGCAATCCAAAAGATAAATAATTTTCCCGCCGTCCACAGAATTGCGTGCCAACCTGTCGGGGTGCCAGCTAATAATTCCATTAGCCTCGCCTTTTTCTATTCTCTCCAGCATGTTATTAAATACTGGTCTACCTGGAATTTTAGCTGACTGTTTTTCTATTAACTCCTCAACAATATTTAGCCCCTCGTTTCTAGCAAAGGCGCGCAATTCTGTGATCTGGGCTTCAATACTTAAAACTTGTTTATCTTCCACATCCGTGGATTTGCGGGCATACAAAAAGAATTTTTGCGTCATACATTTTGAATTAAAACTTAAATAGCCACCCCGGTGCAACCAACCCAATAAGAGTAACTCTCTTGGATTGTCCGAGATGGCTATTAAAAAAAGCTACTCTGTTTGTTTAGGTTGGTTGCAAAAATATTATATCACAAATCCCAAAATAACAAAATAAAAATTCTTTTTGTTGGGCAAAGCAAATACACAAGACAGAATTTCAAATCGCGCGGGAGGCGAACCTCCGCCTCACGGGCGGAAAAGTGGTGTGGGGGGAATTAAAAAACGGCGATAGTTCGCCGAAAAACCCGTGGGCGGCGTTACACGCCGCCAAGCAAAATTTCGTTCAAAATCCGAAAAGTTTTTTTCTGGTATCACTTTACAACCAAATCCGAACTTTTTTTGAACAAAATTATTAGGGGTTTATGGTGTAGGGGCTGGCCGCCCCTACAACCTCACAACAACGGGCGAGCAAAAAGGAAGGGGTTTTAGGG
>Ga0116177_10001266_pt1 | contig 18931 bp, 17 predicted proteins | sample AD_STIC10_MetaG_FD_89750 | JGI IMG/M metagenome (GOLD analysis project Ga0116177, IMG submission 89750) | Active sludge microbial communities of municipal wastewater-treating anaerobic digesters from USA - AD_STIC10_MetaG | ecosystem: Engineered > Bioreactor > Anaerobic > Digestate | place: USA... | reverse complement strand
GTCGATGGATTTGAGCACGGGCGTCGCACCCCTCGCGGGGTGCGTGGATTGAAATTTGCAGAGCTGAACGAGCCTTTTCGATGGTGGAGTCGCACCCCTCGCGGGGTGCGTGGATTGAAATATTATGGTAGTAACGCGGTAGTGGTATTAACAAGGTCGCACCCCTCGCGGGGTGCGTGGATTGAAATCTCCAAGTTGACGGAGAGCTAATGGCAACCCCGCGTCGCACCCCTCGCGGGGTGCGTGGATTGAAATTGGATGAACGTGACCATTTTCGTGACCTCGCGCAAGTCGCACCCCTCGCGGGGTGCGTGGATTGAAATGCCGATCCCGGATGAATTGACTCAGATCCTGCTGGTCGCACCCCTCGCGGGGTGCGTGGATTGAAATGGAACGCAGTCTCGAAGCCGGGGGATTTGTGGCGGTCGCACCCCTCGCGGGGTGCGTGGATTGAAATATAAAAGTTTTGAAAAACCTCCGTGGAGGGAAGAGTCGCACCCCTCGCGGGGTGCGTGGATTGAAATCAACGTCAGTAAGAACGTCAGACTGAGTGTAGGTGTCGCACCCCTCGCGGGGTGCGTGGATTGAAATTTAACCGTACCATCAGCATTTATATCCCGATCATGTCGCACCCCTCGCGGGGTGCGTGGATTGAAATGTAAAGGTGTCCCCGTCACGCTTGTAGATCGTAATGTCGCACCCCTCGCGGGGTGCGTGGATTGAAATTCTCCCCTGCCGGTGCTTTTCAGTACCGCAGACAGTCGCACCCCTCGCGGGGTGCGTGGATTGAAATTTCGGGCCTGTGGAAAAAGCCGACGAAGCAATCGGTCGCACCCCTCACGGGGTGCGTGGATTGAAATGCAGCGCATACTCCGACAGCAGCTGTTCGAGGCGTCGCACCCCTCGCGGGGTGCGTGGATTGAAATATTATGTACGCAGCGGCGGCCCTGCGGTCACGAAGTCGCACCCATCGCGGGGTGCGTGGATTGAAATTTCATGCCGTGTCATAAAGACTTTCCGTGGTCCCGTCGCACCCCTCGCGGGGTGCGTGAATTGAAATGCCGGCGAGCTCCGGGCGCTGGGGGCAAAGATATGTCGCACCCCTCGCGTGATGCGTAAACTGAAATATCAACGCTGCAGAAAACTGCCATGCAATCCGCCCCTCCGCCGCAGGCGTCTCCTGCGCGAATGGTTCGGGTGGTGCGGTCCGCGGGGGTCCTTCCAAGAGGCCCCCCGGCCGGCGGGGGGAGCTATGGGATCATCCGCAGACGCTTGATGCCGAGCTTCATGACCAGCATGCGCAAAAAAGGCTGGTACATAAACGGGGACTTAAATAGCTTGAGCATCAGCCTTATTTTGATCGGGACGGATTTCATCCGATACCGCAGCAGCGGGTTCCGACAGCCGAAGTTGAGCACCTCCGCGAGCGCACAGGCGCTGTTGAGCGCATAGCTGATCCCTTCCAACGAGGAGGGGCTGATAAACCCGGCCGCTTCGCCGATGAGAAAAGCGGTGTCTTCCCCGACGCAAAAATCCCGCAGCCTTTTGGGCATGGAGACAAGGCAGGCCTGCGTCCGGATCGGTTCCTCAAGGCGGAACCCCTCGGCGGAGAGCTTCTTTTTGAGCGCGTCGAATCGTTTCCGGCAATCCTTTTTGGGAAAGGCCCCGCCCAAAATGAAACACCCGTCCTTGGAAACGCCCCAGCAGTAGGAATCCGTGATGTCGCGGTCAAAGATGCAGGAGTAAAACGGGGTGGCGCGCTGCTCGCAAAACCACTGCACGATCGAGACGTATTGCCCGATCTTCCGGCGGGGGAGCAGCGTCTTGCGCACGACCGAGTTGGAGCCGTCGGCGCCGACGATGTTTTTCGCCCTTATGACGCGCTCTTGTTGATTTTGAAAAAAGGCGATCTCATAGAAATCCCCTCTTTTTAAAATCCCCGTGCAGTCGGCGCCATCGAAGAGGTCGACGGAATCCGGGATCAGCGAGATCAGCCAGAGGTCGAACTGGTGCCGGTCCATATTGATATAAAATCTTTGATAATATTGCAGCAGTTTCTGCTTTGTGTCGGTGGTTTTCACCGCGAAAATCTGCGGGTCCACAAGGATCTCTTTGGGCAGCGTCAGGCCGAATTTAGAGAGCGCCTTTTGCGCGTCGGGCGCGAGCAGCCCTCCGCAGGGCTTCTGAAAGCCCTCCCGCCCGGCGCGGCTTTTTTTGTCGATGGCCGCGACACGGAATTTTGGGTCGAGCAGCCGCGCGGCGGTCGCGCCGGCGGGGCCGAGGCCGATAATCGCAAAATCATATATCGTTTTATCCGGAAGCATCCGGTATCACCCGCCGATCTGTACAAAAATAGGTTCGTTTCCGAGTCCCCGGTTTTTCGGGAGCCGCCCTTGACGCCCCGCGCCGCGGGGCATGGAGCGGCGCCGCCATGCGCAAAAACGAAAAAATTGGCGGCCCCGTAAATGAGCAATTCAAAAAGCGGTGTCACTTATAAAACAAAAAAATGGGAACTGCTTAGCAATGCGGTTCCCACTTTTTTTGTAAAAACCGTGAAAAAAAATTTTCCGCCTGATCATCCTGATCATTTAATATATCTCATATATACAAGATAGTTTATACCGCTTCTTTTACTATGTTTTTCCGCGACTCTTTTAAATTCCTTAAAACCTAACTTCGTATATAAGTTAACAGCATTATAGTTGGTATCGGCAACCTCTAATACATAATTCGTATGGGGAGTTTCCTTAAAGATATTTGTGATAATTTCCGACGCCACCCCTTGACCCCTGTATTCTGGTGAAGTCGCTACAAATTCAATGAATCCCGTATCGGGTTCTATGGGAAAAGGATATTGTTTCTCTTCAAATTCCCGTTTTAAAATGACATAGGCAATGGTGCCCTTTACAAGGCCAAGGTGTTTTTGCAGCTTTCTTTTTTCAAGGTGGACGGATTTAGCTTTTCCGTCGCTGCAAGCGGCTATGCCGCAAAGCTGGCCATCTGACAATGCGACATAGAAGATATTCGTATTAAACATGTGCGAAAAAGCATTCATCAGTTTCTTTTTATCTTTCGAAAAGTAAAGTAACCATTGATAAAAACCATCTACGAATATCTTACTGATTTTATCGCTTACATCTTTACTGTATTTGGAAGCAATTAAAATTTCAAACATATGCATTCTCCTCTTATAAACCCGTCTATCATTCTCAAGTTTAACACAAGGAGGAACAAAAAGAAATCGGCGAATTTCATATCGAAATTCGCCGATTTCTTTGGTGCGGCAAACGGGACTTGAACCCGTACGTCGGTTGACACACGCCCCTCAAACGTGCCTGTCTGCCAGTTCCAGCACTGCCGCATGAATCAAGCGAATGTAATTATAACAACTCGAACCTTTAAAGTCAAGCCCGTTTCCCGTCCCGCGCAAAAAATCGTTTAGAAACCTTTTTCCGGGGAAAGATAAGGCAGGAGAATTTTTATCAGAAAATTTGGGAGGCGATGCCCATGGCGGGCCGGATGCTCGGGGCCTATCTTGGTCTTCTTGCCGTGTTCGCGCTGCTGGTCGCGCGGGCCTCCGCCCTCGCTTCCGACAGCGCTCTCTCCGACGCGGCCGCCTATCAAAGCACAAAAACCGTGCTGTTTTCCTCCTCGCGCGGGCTCATCTACGACCGGAACCTCGAGCCGCTGGCCGGCAGAGAGAGCACGGCGGCGGCGGTCGTGTTTCCGGGGGAGGCGGACCCGGCGGTCTTGGAGATGCTGCTCTCGGGCGACAGCCTGCTCGAGGCGATGCGCAGCCGCCTCCCGTTTCTCACGGCGGCAAGGCTGCCGGAGTCGGACGGCGTCTATTTTTTTGAGCGGCCGGTGCGCTATTCGGAGGGGCAGACGGCCGTCCATCTGGTCGGCTATCTCGACGGGGCCGGCTGCGGCATCTATGGGATCGAAAAAGCCTTTGAAAGCCTGCTCTCCGGCGCGGGGCCGTCCGTCTCCGTCACCTACAGCGCCGACGCCTACGGCAACCTGATCGGCACGCCCGCGATCGACGCCGAGCACGGGGACGGCGGCAAGGACGCGGCCGTCGTGCTCACGATCGACACGGAGATCCAGCGGGTGGCGGAGGCGGTGCTCAAAAGGCATCTCGCAAAGGGCGCCGCGGTGGTCATGGACGTGCAAAACGGAGACATTTTAGCCTCGGCCTCGGTCCCGGCGTTTGACCCGAGGGACCCGGCCGCCTCGCTGGACGACGGGGATTCCCCGTTTCTCAACCGTGCGTTCTCCGCCTATGCGGTCGGCTCGACCTTCAAACTGGCGGTCGCGGCCGCTGCGCTCGAGAGCGGAATCTCCCCGGATTACGAGGTCTACTGCTCCGGCGAGGTCGACGTAAACGGGCAGATTTTTCACTGCCACTGGGCCGCGGGCCACGGCGAGCTCGACATGGCGACCGCGATGAAATATTCCTGCAACCCCTATTTCATCACGCTCGCGCGGGAGGTCGGCGGGAAAAAGATCCTTGAGATGGCGCAGAACCTCGGCTTCGGCTCGCCGTGCGATTTCTGGGACGGGATCGGCGCGGGGGCCGGGACGCTGCCGTCGGAGGAGGAGCTTCAAAACCCGGCGGAGCTCGCGAGCTTCGCCTTCGGGCAGGGAAAGCTCTCCGCGACGCCGGTGCAGCAGGCGGCGCTGATTTCTGCCGTCGCGAACGGCGGAAAGGCCGTCACGCCGCGGCTCATCAAGGGGATCTACGGCGCGGACGGGGCCTATACGGAGACGCCCTCCTACGAGCCGAACCCGGTGATGCGCGAAAGCACCGCCGCGCTGCTGCGAGAGATGGCGAAAAACGTCCTCACGGAGGAGGCCATCTCCGCGGCCATGCCGGCGGAGGGCGGCGCGGGCGGCAAGACCGCCTCGGCGCAGACCGGACAGTACGGCGAAGACGGGGAGGAGATCATCGAGGCGTGGTTCATCGGCTATTTTCCGGCGGAAAACCCGAGGTACGCCGTCGTCGTCCTCGCGGAGGACGCGGAATCGGGCGCGGCCGACGCCGCCCCGCTTTTCAAGGAGATCGCCGACCGGATCGGCGCGCTCGGCGGGAAATAACCGGCTTTTGCGGGAATTTTCGGCGGGGCGCAAATTCGGCGCGAAATACTTGTCCTGCGGCGGGAAATATGATATGATAACCATGTCGTTGAGCGGAATTTGATGGGAGGGACCGGCGGATGAAACTTACGGCGGCAATAGAGCTGATGCGGGCATGCGTCGATACCTACGACCGGTATTGGAATAAAAAAAATCTGCTCAGTGAGAAGCTGAGGAACACGCGCACGAACTGGAAAGGTGGCAATTCTATGAAAACGATCGGTATCATTGTCGGAATCGTCTCCCTGATCATCGCGGGCGCCGCCGCAGCGTATTTCTTCTCCAAGAAATGCGGCCATTGCTGTGAGGACGACGATCTCTACGACGATTTTCCGGAGGAGGAGATCCCGCCCGAAGAGGACGAGCCCGCCGGGTGGAAAGAAGAGTCCCCCGCCGCGGAGGAATCCGCCGGAGAGCCCGCCGCCGAGTAAAAACGGCTTTGGGAGATCAGGGAAAATACAACAAGATGGCGCGGATATGCGTTTTGTCATGCGGCATACGGGTCCTGTGCGACAAATTACCGTGAACCATGTCAGGCGGGGAACCGAGCAGCATTAAACGGTGGATTTGGGTGCCGCAGATTCATCTGTGTACCGCATGACAAAACGCAGGTCTGCGTCCTTTTTATCGCCGAAAGGAGGCCCGGCATTGTATCAGGCGCTGTATCGCAAATACCGCCCGCGCAGATTCGGCGACGTGGCCGGGCAGGAGCATATCACCACGATCCTTGCGCGCGAGGTCGCACAGGGCACGTTCGCCCACGCCTACCTGTTTACCGGCAGCCGCGGCATCGGCAAGACCACCTGCGCGAAGATCCTCGCCAAGGCGGTCAACTGCCCCGAGATGCGGGGCGGGGAGCCCTGCGGCGTCTGCCCGATTTGCCGCGGCATCGACGAGGGCTCGGTCCTCGACGTCGAGGAGATCGACGCCGCCACGAACCGCAACATCGACGACATCCGCAGCCTGCGCGACGAGGCGGGCTTCACGCCGGTCTTGGCGAAGTACCGCGTCTATATTTTGGACGAGGCCCATATGCTGACGCGCGAGGCCGCGAACGCGCTCCTAAAGATTTTGGAGGAGCCGCCGGAGCACGTCATTTTCATCTTGGCGACCACCGAGCCGCACAAGCTGCCCGCGACCATCGTCTCGCGGTGCCTGCGCTTCGATTTTAAGCGCCTCACCCCGCAGGCCATCGCCGAGCGCGTCGGCTACGTCTGCGGCGAGGAGGGCATGGAGATCGACGGCGAGGCCGCGCTCCTGATCGGCAAGCTCGCCGACGGCGGCATGCGCGACGCGCTTTCGCTGCTCGACGTCTGCCGGGCGGCGGGCGAGCGCGTCACGGTCGACACGGTCACCAAATGCGCCGGCCTCTCGGGGCGGGAGCATCTGTTTGGTCTGGCGGAAAAGATCGCCGGGCGGGATGTGCCGGGCCTCTTGCGGTCGCTCGAGGAGATCTACTCCGGCGCCGCGGACGCCTCCCGGCTCTGCGACGAGCTGATCGGCCATTTTCGCAACCTGATGGTCGCGGCGGCCGTGCCGCAGGACTCCGCGGTGCTCAAGGTCTCGGCCGGCGAGCAGGAGCGCCTGATCGCCCAGGCGCAGCGCCTGACGCCGCAGACGATCTTCTACGCGATCTCCGTTTTGCAGGACACCGCCGCGCGGATGGGCAGGACCGCGTCGAAGCGGCTGGAGCTTGAGCTCGCCATGGTGAAGCTGTGCAGCCCCGCGCTCTCCGATTCGCCGGAGTCCATGCTCGCACGGATTGATAAATTGGAGCGGGAGCTCGCGCTGCTCAAGGCGGGGACGATTCCCCCGGCGGGGACGGTCCCGGCGGCAAGTTCCCCGGCGGGAGAGGCTCAAGCGGACCCGGCGGGGCCCGGGACGGGGCCCAAGGCGGCCCCCAGAGGGAAAGCCGGTTCCAAGAAGGAGGCCCCCCCCGGGACGGAGGCCGCTTCCAAGAAAGAAACCGACCCGGGGCAAGCGCCGGGCGCAGAGAAACCGGAGGAACCGGAGCCGGACGGACTGCCCGCGATGGCGAAAGCGCCCGATTCGGACGCGCCGCGCCTGTTTCCCGCGTGGGAGGAGGCCCTCGCGAAGATCCGGGACAGAAACCGGATGATCTTCGCCTTCCTCGCGGAATCGGAGGCCTACCTTTCGGGGAACACGGTGCTGATCGACGCAAAAAATGAGACTTTTATCCCGTACATGCAGCGCAACGAGGACGCCCGCAGCGTCATCAAGGACGCGATCACGGAGGTCAGCGGCCGCCGCTACGGGATTGGGCCATATAAAAAACCGGAGCCCGCCGAGCCGCGCAGCACCCCGCTCGACGAGGCGCTCAAGCGCGCCGGAGCGGCGGACATCCCGGTGACAGTCAGATAAGTTACAAAAGAAGGACGGAAGCGTATGAAAGCGAGAATGCCCGAGGGATTCGGCGGAGGGGCCCCCTCCAACATGCAGGGGATGCTCAAGCAGGCCCAGAAGATGCAGGAGATGATGGCGGAGCTTCAGGAGGACCTGAACGCCCGCGAGTACGAATTCACGGTCGGCGGCGGGATGGCCGCGATCAAGATCAACGGGAAGAAAGAGATCCTCTCCGTCACGCTCAAGCCGGAGATCGTCGATCCGGACGACATCGAGATGCTGCAGGATATTCTGGTCGCCGGCGTCAACGAGGCGGTCTCGGGCGTCGAGAAGACGAACGAGGAAGAGATGGCGAAGCTGACCGGCGGCATGAAAGTGCCCGGCCTCGGTCTCTGAGCCATGGGGTATAATCTGCTGCCGCTGGCGAGGCTGACCGAACATTTCGAGCGGCTTCCCGGCATAGGAAAAAAGAGCGCGCAGAGGCTCGCGTTTCAGATCCTCCGGATGCCGGAGGAGGAGGCGCGCAGCTTTGCCGACGCGATCCTTGAGGCGCGCGAAAAAATCGGCTACTGCAAAATCTGCCGGAACCTGACCGACGGCGACCGCTGCCCGGTCTGCTCCGACCCAAGCCGCGACGAGGGGACGATCTGCGTCGTGGAGGACCCAAAAGATGTCATTGCCTTCGAGCGCACAAAAGAGTATAATGGTCTGTACCACGTTTTGGGCGGGCTGATTTCGCCGATGGACGGCGTGGGCCCGGAGGCCTTGAGCATCAAGGAACTGATGGCACGCCTCGGCGACGGCAAGGTCAAAGAGGTCATCATGGCCACGAACCCCACCGTCGAGGGCGAGGCGACCGCCATGTATCTCTCCCGGCTGCTCAAGCCGCTGGGCGTGCTCGTGACGCGGCTCGCCTACGGCATCCCGGTCGGCGGGAGCCTCGAGTACGCCGACGAGGTGACGCTCTACCGCGCCTTGGAGGGCAGAAATACGATGTAACGATCCCGGAGGCGAAAGATGAAGCTTGGCGGCCTGCTCCACGGCAAAAACAGGAGACAGTTTCTCCGTTTTTGCATGATCGGCGTGCTCAATACGGCGGTGGATTACGCCGTCTTCTCCGTCGTGAGCCTCTTCTCGGGCAACATCTACCTCGCCCAGACCTGCGGCTACGCGGCGGGCGTGCTCAACAGCTACACCTTAAACCGGAAGTGGACGTTCTCCACGGAGAAAGGGTTCTTTTCCCGGGAGCTCGTCCGGTTCACCGTGGTCAATCTCGTCTCCTACGCGGCTTCGCTCGGCGCCCTGTGGCTCCTTGCGGACGTGTGGGGGCTCAACAAATACTTCGCGAAGATCCTCCTTGTCGGCGTGACGCTTGTCGTCAACTACGCGCTGAGCAGGCTCTGGGTCTTCGGCGACGGGAACGGGGAAGGGGGGCCCGACCTTGCAGAAGGACGAAATCAAGACGATCGCCCGCAATAGAAAGGCCTTTCACGACTACTTTGTGAACGACACCTTCGAGGCGGGCGTCGAGCTCTGCGGCACGGAGGTCAAGAGCATCCGCGGCGGCGGCGTGAATCTCAAGGACAGCTGGTGCGAGATCAAAAACGGCGAGATTTTCGTCAACGGCATGCACGTGAGCCCCTACGAGAAGGGCAACATCTTCAACCGGGACCCGCTGCGCGCCAGAAAGCTCCTGATGCACCGGCGCGAGATCAACAAACTGTTCGGTCTCGTCCAGCAGCAGGGCGTCGCGCTGATCCCGACGGAGCTCTATTTCAAGGGCTCGCGGGTCAAGATGGCGGTCTCGGTCTGCCGCGGCAAGAAGCTCTACGACAAGCGCGAGGATCTCGCGGAGCGGGCGGCCAAAAGAGACATCGAACGGAGCATAAAGGAACAGAGAGTCTAAACGGCTCCCGGGCCTTTTGCGATATATGGGGGCGTAAAGGTTTCGACGGGGATTCTGAAGTCCGGACAGCGGGCAGAGGCGCCTAACCTCTATAAAATGGGCAAAAATCATAAACGCTAACAATAATTTAGCTTACGCGGCCTAAATAGGGCCGCCGTCCGTCCCATGAGCACCGCGGCTTGGGAACGGGCGTGACTTAGCGGTGAACGTCGCGGGGAGGTTCCTCCGTCCCCGCGATGCACAAGGGGGATACTGAACCGGCGAGTCTGCCTGTCGACGCGCCGGGGAGGGAATGCAAATGATGGGCTGCGCCCGGAGAAATCCTCATGGATGGATTTTCGGACGGGGGTTCGATTCCCCCCGCCTCCACCAGTGACATGACAGCCCGCGGGGTTTAACTCCGCGGGCTGTTTGCTTTATATTCATGTAGATCCGTGCTCGCGCTTGTCTTTGCGTTGACAAAAACGGGGCCCGGTGCTATTTTTAGCTTGAAATATATGGGAACGACAAATGATCCGCGGAGGGATGAAAATGGACGATTGGAAAGCGGCGCTCAAAGCGGACCCGACGGACTGGCTGCTGGAGCCGGACAACCCCTCCGTGCGCTATTTTACGCTAAAAGATATTTTGGACAGGCCGGAATCCTCCGAGGAAGTGCAAGCCGCCAAGCGGGAGATCATGCGGTCCGGCATCGTGCCCGACATCCTTGAAAAGCAGCGGGAGCCCGTGTATCTTCAGTCCTACCCTAAATTTTACACCTACAAATACGAAGGCCTCGTGTGGCAGCTGATCGCGCTCGCGGAGCTGGGGGCCGAGGCCGATCCGCAGATTCAGGAGCAGTGCGAATACATTTTTCGCAATTCTCAGGAAACCGGGGACGGCGGCTTCGCGATGAACGCGGCGGCCAAGACGGGCGGCGGCAGGATCACCGAGGTCATCCCCTGCCTCACCGGAAATATGGTATGGAGCCTCGCGCGCTTGGGCTATGTGGACGACCCGAGGCTGCAAAAGGCGGTCGGCTGGATCACCCGTTTTTTGCGCCTCAATGACGGCGTCGAGGACGACCCGCAGGTCCCGCCTTACGACCGGTTTGAAATGTGCTGGGGCAGGCATACCTGTTTGATGGGCGTCGTGAAGGCGCTCAAAGGCTTGAGCGCCGTGCCGCCGGAAAAAAGGACGGGCGAAATCGACGACACCATCGACAAAGCCGCCGAGTTTCTGCTGCTTCACCATATTTATAGACGCAGCCATAATCTCAGCAAAACGTCCAAGCCCGGATGGCTCAAATTTGGCTTTCCGCTGATGTACCAGACGGACATCCTTGAGATACTGGATATCCTGACCGAACTCGGTATTAAAGACGGCCGCATGGAGGAAGCCGTAAGCCTCGTGACCGCCAAGCAGGACGATATGGGCCGATGGAGGGCGGAGAACACCTACAACAGCGACCGCCTGCTCCTTCCGATCGGGCGGAAAGGCGAACAGAGCAAATGGATCACGCTCAGGGCCATGAGAGTCTTGAAAAGATATAACCGCGGCTGACCCCGCTCCCGCGGCGCTTTTGGAGGAGCTCATTCCTTTTTGACCTCGGCGCGGCGGCCTCTATTTTGGAAATGTGAAACGGCGGCGAACCGCCGCATAACAACACGCGCTCCACAGATGTGGAGCGCGTGTTGCTATGCGTGGAACCCTCGCGGCTCTTTTTTTGCGCCCAAATGAAACTTCGCCCATCGAATTGGCCATCTTATAGACAGGCGGCTCCCGCGGGGGCGCGCCGAAATAAAACCGCGGGCCCCGTTTGGGGCGGCAGGAGGCTTTCGATGGTCACTTTTTTACGGGCGCATGATTTTAAAACCATACGGCGCAAGCTGGTCGCCCTCTATTTTCTAAACGTCTCCGACGCCCTGCTGACGTATTTGCTGGTCGGGACCGGCCGCTTTCGGGAGATCAATTTCCTGCTCGAAAGGGCCGCGGGCGACATGGGCGCGCTTTTTCTCATCAAAATTCTTTTGCCGGCGGCGCTGATCGCATGGCTTTATATGCGCATTGAGCTCGCGACGGAAAGACAGCTCCGGCCCAGCAACGCCGCGGTCAACTCCGTTTTTTTGCTCTATGTGTTCGTCAATCTGCTCCATCTCGTCTGGACGGCGTCCTTTCTGGGGATCAAGCCTTTGTCTATTTAAAAAAAGCGGAGTCCCGGGGAAACCGGAGACGCTCCCGGACGCGCCTATGCGCGGTTTGGCCCCTCACCATAGAGGGGCCGTTTTTTTATTTTTTGCGGGAAGACGGAGGCCCGCGGCTTCGGAACCTTCCCCGAGGCGAAGTCCCCGCGCGCCCATGCGTCCTCTTCCGGCGAGCGGCCCGCACGGGACCGGGCGATGTCCGCCGGGGCCGCGCTTTCGCCTTCCCCTCGGAGCTTTTTTTGCGGGCGGCGATTGAAAAAGCCCCCGCCTCTGCTTTATAATAAGTCTAAATCAATCAACAAATCGAAGGGGCGGATTCCTATGAGACGGAAGGACAGGGAGATCACACAGCCGGAAAGAATCGACGAGATCATCCGGTCGTGCGACTGCTGCCGGCTGGGGTTTGCGGACGGGGACGCCGCGTACATTGTCCCGCTGAATTTCGGCTATTCCACGGCCGGCGGCGAGCGGGTCTTCTACTTCCACGGCGCCGCGGAGGGCAAAAAAATGGACCTGATCCGGAAAAATCCGGACGCGGGGTTTGAATTGGACGCCGGCCACGAGCTCCACCTGTCCGGGGAGGGCTGCGGCTGCTCCTTTCGCTTTCAAAGCGTGATCGGCAGGGGGAAGACGGCGCTTGTGGAGGACCCGTCGGAGAAGCGGGCGGCGCTGCAAATCCTCATGGAGCATTACAGCGGCCGGGGGGACTGGACGTTTGAGGAAGACGCGCTATGCCAAGTCGCCGTGTGGAAGCTCATCGTGGAGGAACTGTCCTGCAAAGTGCACGAATAAGGGAAACCGCGCCGGTCGGGGGAGGCTTTGGGATGAAAAAAGTGAAAATCACCGTGCTCAAAAAAGAATTTGACCCGGCGCTCGCCGAGGAATACCTGACGGACGGCGTAGAGGCCGGGCCGTGCCCGCTTCTCAACGCGGGCGACGAGTTCCTTTACGAAGGCGACGCGGAGATGCCGCCGGGGCTGTGCCCGTGGGCGTGGATCGATCTTTACCGCGGGGTGAGCGCCCTGTCCGCGGGCGCCTCCTACGCGCCGTGGAATAAGCGGGACGGGCAGCAGATCCTGTGCTGCTCGGACGGCATCCGCCCGGTCGTCTTTCTGCTGGAGGCGCTCGCCGAGTGACCATGTCCCGCGTCCCCGCCCACCATCCCATCATAGGCATCGAACGGGCGAAACCCGCCGGAGAAATACCGTGCATCTCGCGCGCCCGCCGACCATTCTGCCATAAGAACCGGACGGCGGGCCCGCCGGAGAAATACCGTGCATCCCGCGCGCCCGCCGACCATTCTGCCATAAGAACCGGACGGCGGGCCCCGCCGGGAGAAATACCGCACCGGCCCGCGCACCCGCCGACCATCTTATTATAGAAACCAAACGGGCAAGGCCCGCCGGAGAACTACCATTCCGGGCCCGCGTCCCATAGCCATCCTATCATGGGAACCGAACGGGGGCCCGCCGGAGAAATACCGTGCATCTCGCGCGCCCGCCGACCATCCTGCCATAAAAACCGGACGGGCGGGACCCGATTTTTTGAAAAGAGGGATCGTATGAAAAAACTTCTATACGTTTTGCTGGCGGCGGCGGTCTTCGCGGCGCTTTCCGGCTGCGGCGGGCAGTCCGGCGCGGCGGCGCGGGAGGCCCCGGAGCCGGGCGATTCCGGGGACGGCTCCGGAACGGATTCCGAAACGTCCGCGGAGCTTTTGCAGGTCCTTGACGACTTCCGCGTCTATTACAACGGTTTCTACGCGAAGGCCTCGGCGCCCGCCGAATACTTCTATGAGGGCCCCGAGCTGCTGCTCGTCACCCGGAACGACGAGGCCGATACGGTCGGATTTCTGGAAGAGCTCGCGGCGGGGACCGACGCGGAGCTCTCCGGGCTCTGCGGGGATCTGGCGGCCATGTATGGAGAGATTCACGCCTTCCCTGCCGAGAGCAAACAGGAGGAATACGCCGATCTCTGTGGCCGCCTTTACGGGAAGATGGAGCGGCTGGCCGCCTATCTCGGCGAGCCTCTGCCCGAAGGGGTGCTGCCCCTGCCGGAGCCGGGGACCGTAGAGAACCCGGAAATGGTGCCCGTACCCCCGGCGGAACCCGAGCGGGAATCCGCGCCCGCGCCGCAGTCCCAAGGCGGGGGCGGGACGGAGACCATCGCCAACAGCCGCTGGGATTCGGACGACGGCTACACGCTGATCTTCTATCACGGGCAGGCGTTCCTCGGCACGGAATACGAGAGCGACGAGGTTATCCTGTCGAACGGGAAGGCCGCGACCTATGAGATCCAAGACGGCACCATCCGGTTTCAGGCCGTGGGCGACCCGCGCACCGCCGTCTTCCGTTACGACGGCACGAGCATGGAGGACACGAACGGCGAAATGTTTGAACAGGGCTCCCTCTTTACGGAAAGCTACGGGCTCACCTGAGCCGAATCCATTCGGACAAGCCCGCCCGGGCCGGATAAGCTCATAAGTCGGCGAGCCCATGGAGGCCCGGCAAGCCCGGGGGCGGCCCCGCGTTTTTTCTCTCACAGGCCCGCGCCGGGGCCCGTTTGCCGTCATACGCTCAAGACCGGAAGCCCCCGGTTTTGAGCGTTTTTTGTTATTTTTGTGAAAAACGGAGGAAAAAAACCGGATGTTTCGGGGCGTGCCAGCGGCCCAAAAACCCGTAAATTTGGATTCCAAAATCCAATATAGAAGAAAAAGCTCCTTTCTTTTGCCGAAAACCGGGCCGGGAGGAAAATCCCGGCGTCCGTTTTTTCCAAAAGCCTCCTTTTTTTGCCCCTGTCAAATATTGCATTTGATGCGGCATGGACAAGATGCTATGCTGACAGCAGGCATTCGCGATGCTTACAATTTTTTTATCGGAGGTACAAAACATGTGTTATTTTAGAAATCTTTGTGGTACGAGCTTCAACTGCGGCAACCTTTGGCAGCTTCTTTCTTCTTGCTTTGGCCGCTGCTACTAAGAGAAAAATCGGAAACGCCGTGAAATCGGCGAAACAAATGAAAGCGACCGGCTGACCTTTTTCAGGCCGGCCGGTTGCTCTTAACAATTCGAGATGCAACGAGAGAGGGGCGACAGTTTGAAAACTCCGTTTTTCAAACCCGGTTTTGTGCCGCCGGGCCCAAACGGCCCGGACCCCGTCCCGCGGGATCGGCGCAATTCCCCCGGAAAGGAACGGTCTTACTTATGAAGAAGTTACTGGCAGCATGCATATCGGTGATCGTCATCCTCGCCAACATGATTCCGGCGATGGCGGCGGGCGCCGCGACGCATACCGTGGCGAAGGGCGACACCATGTGGAAGATCGCCGTGAAATATCAGGTCGGCTGCAGCGAGCTGATTGCCGCGAACACGCAGATCAAAAACCCCGATCTGATCTATCCCGGCGAGGTGCTGACCATCCCGGAAACCGATACGGCGGCGCGCGCTTATGAAAAAGAAGTGGTCCGTCTGGTCAACGAGATCCGCGTCAAAAACGGCCTCAAAACGCTGACCGAAAATTGGGAGCTCTCCCGCATGGCCCGCTATAAATCGCAGGACATGCACGATCTCAAGTATTTCTCCCACACGAGCCCGACCTACGGCTCCCCGTTCGACATGATGAAGTCGTTCGGCTTCACCTATCGGACCGCCGGCGAGAACATCGCCATGGGCTATAAGACGCCGCAGGCGGTCGTCGACGCGTGGATGAATTCTCCGGGCCACCGCGCGAATATCCTCAACGCCTCCTACACGCAGATCGGCGTCGGATATGTCGCCTCCGGGAGCTACTGGACGCAGGAGTTCATCGGCTGATAAAAAGTAAAAAAATGGCTTGAGCATCAGAAAAAGAAGCCCATGCCAAGAAAACGCGAAAAAAGAGCGGGCGGCATTTATGCCGCCCGCTCTTTGGTAAATACGGGCTTGCAGCCGCGCGGTTTTTTCCGGCCGGGCGAGGCCTCGCGAATAAGAAAGCTAAGACCGCGGAGAACATCCGCCGCCCCGGTTTTTTTGTTTTTGCCGCAAGGCGGCGCATAAGGACCTTTCTTCGCCGTCACATGGCCTCGTAACGCGCGCGGATGGCCCGCAGGAACGCGGCGGTGTCGACGCACGAGACCCCTCCCTCGCAGATCTCGGCGAGGTCCTTCGTCATGACGCCGTCCTCGATCGTCGAGAGCGCGGCGGCCTCGAGCTTTTTGGCGAAGACCGAGAGCGCGGCGTTGCCGTCGAGCTCGCCGCGCTTGCAAAGCGCGCCGGTCCACGCGAAGAGCGTGGCGATGGGGTTGGTGGAGGTGCTCTCCCCTTGAAGGTAGCGGCGGTAGTGGCGGGTCACGGTGCCGTGGGCGGCCTCGTACTCAAAATTTCCGTCGGGGCTCACAAGGCAGCTCGTCATCATCGCGAGCGAGCCGAAGGCGGTGGAGACCATGTCGCTCATCACGTCGCCGTCGTAATTTTTGAGCGCCCAGACAAAGCCGCCCTCGCTGCGCACCGCGCGCGCCACGGCGTCGTCGATCAGCGTGTAAAAATACTCGATGCCGGCCTGTTGAAATCTCTCCCGGTATTCCTCTTCGTAAATTTTCTGGAAGAGGAGCTTAAAGGTCTGGTCGTACTGTTTGGAGATCGTGTCCTTGGTCGAGAACCAAAGATCCTGCCCGACCGAGAGGGCGTATTCGCAGCAGGCCCGCGCGAAGGAGCAGATGGAGCTATCTTTATTATAGACGCCTTGGAGGACGCCCGGGCATTCGTAATCGTAGATCGTCTGGCGCACCTCGGCCCCGCCGTCCGCGGGGGTGAAGAGCAGCTCCGCCCTGCCGGGGCCGGGGACGCGGTACTCGGTCGCCTTGTAGATGTCGGCGTAGGCGTGGCGGGCCACGGTGATCGGCTTTACCCATGTGCGGATATAGGGCTTCACCCGGCCTGTGAGGATGGGGGCGCGAAAGACCGTGCCGTCCAAAGCCGCGCGGATCGTCCCGTTGGGGCTCGGCCACATCTTTTTGAGGCCGAATTCCTCGACGCGCTGGGCGTTGGGGGTGATGGTCGCGCATTTGACCCCGACATGGAGCCGCTTGATGGCCGCCGCCGCGTCCATGGTGATCCGGTCGTCGGTCTCGTCCCGCTTTTGGATGCCGAGGTCGTAATATTCGGTGTTGAGCTCCACGTAGGGCAGGAGCAGCTCCTCTTTGATCATCGCCCAGAGGACGCGGGTCATCTCGTCCCCGTCGATCTCCGCGATGGGGTTCATGCGGATTTTCTCCATGTTTGCGGTTCCTTCCTTATCTCTTTTTTGACGCGGGGGGCATTGGGGAGCGCCGAAGCGTGGCAAACGCGGCGCGCCGGTTGCCCAGCCGAAGGGCCCCGCCCGGGCCTTTTATTTTTTGGGGATGTTGGGGTTCATGGGGGCGCGGCCGCCGGAGAAATAGCCTTTCTGTCGCCGTAGGGACGGCTGCAGAGCGCCGAAGCGCGGCAAACGCGGCGCGGGGATTGCCCAGCCGAAGGGCCCCGCCCGGGCCTTTTATTTTTTGGGGATGTTGGGGTTCATGGGGGAGCGGCCGCCGGGGAAATAACCTTTCTGTCGCCGTAGGGACGGCTGCGCGGGCGCCTTCCCGCGCGGCGGCACAATACTCCCCGTATTTTTACTCTTTTTTCTGCGCGGCGTAATAGTTCATCAGGCAGCCCTCGAGCAAAATCTCCCGCTCGTCGTCCGTGAGGGCGGCGATGTGCAGCGTGACGGGCGTGACCGACTCCCGCGCGACCACGACGGCCGGGAATTCCCCCGCGCCCGCGGCGAGCAGGCTCCGTGCGCCGGGCACGAACAGGAAATCGCCCGGCTCATAACCGAAGGGCGTGTCCTTCTCGATCGTAAAGGGCAGGATGCCCCAGTTGATGCAGTTGGAGCGGTAGCGCTTGGTGGCGTATTCGTAGCAGAGGTTGGCGCACGCGCCCAGAACCCTCTGGCAGGAGGCGGCCTGCTCCCTTGCGGAGCCGTCGCCGGGCCTCGTGCAGAAGATGGCGGAGCCGACCTGCGTCTTTTCCAAAATATCGGGGTTCGCGCCGGCGCGTTTGAGCGCGTCCCGCAGTTCCTCCGGGGCGTGGCCCGCGGCGCGCGCGGCCTCCTTCTCCCGGATCGCCTTGGCCCGGCCCACATAGGCGGGGTCGCGGCGGGAGAGCGTGAATTCGGCGAGCCGGAGCGGGTTGGAGCGGTAGCTCGAGGTCTCGCCGGAGGGGATCAGCTCGTCGGTGGTGGTGACCTCGTCGTGGATGACGCTCGCGAGCTCGATCAGCAGGTTTTCGCCAAGCGGCGGGAATGTCGGCCACTCCGCGATATTGGGGCCGAAGCGGAGCTCCGTCTCCGGGCGGGGATTGCCCCAGCCGAAGTAGACCCGCTTCTCATACACGCCGGAGTCGAAGGCGGGCGCATGCGGGGCGGGCTCCGCGTAATCTACATCCGCCGCGGAGGCGAGCATGCCGTGGTTCCGGGCGGTGGCGGCTATGCTGCGGGCGTCCATGAGCATCACGGCCGCGAGCTGCCCCTCGCCGGGCTTGGAGCCCTCGCGGTTCGGGAAGTTGCGGGTGGTGTGGCGGATGGAGAGGCCGTTGTTGGCCGGGACCTCCCCCGCGCCGAAGCACGGCCCGCAAAAGCAGGGCTTAAAGAGGACGCCCTCCTCCAGAAGTTTCTGCTGGACGCCGTTCTTAATCAGCTCCAGATTGACCGGCACGCTCGAGGGGTAGACCGAGAGCGAAAAGTTGCCGTCGCCGGTGCCGTGCCCCTCCAAAATGGCGGCGGCCTGTGCGATGTTGTCGTACATGCCGCCGGAGCAGCCCGCGATCTCGCCCTGATCGACCCAAAGTTTTCCATTATGGATTTTTTCGGTGAGGCGCAGGGAGACTTTCCCACCGAACTGCTCCTCGGCGCGCTTTTCCGCCATGCGCAGCAGGTCGCCGGGATTCTCGATCAGCTCCCGCAGGGGCACGGCCTCGGAGGGGTGAAACGGCAGGGCCGCCATCGGCTCGATTTTGGAGAGGTCGATTTCGATCATGCCGTCGTAATAGGCGCCTTCGCCCGGCGCGAGCGGTTTGTAATCCTCGGCGCGGCCGTGGGCGGCGAGATATTCCTCCACGCGCCCGTCGGTCGCCCAGATAGAGCTTAGGCAGGCGGTCTCGGTCGTCATCACGTCGACGCCGATGCGAAAATCCATCGGCAGCTTCGCGACGCCCGGGCCCGCGAATTCGAGGATGCGGTTCTTCGCGAAGCCGTTTTTGTAGACGGCGCCGCACAGGGCGACGGCCACGTCCTGCGGCCCGACCCCGTGGCCCGGCGCGCCGGTCAAGTGGACGAGGATTACCTGCGG
>Ga0116177_10001264_pt1 | contig 18941 bp, 22 predicted proteins | sample AD_STIC10_MetaG_FD_89750 | JGI IMG/M metagenome (GOLD analysis project Ga0116177, IMG submission 89750) | Active sludge microbial communities of municipal wastewater-treating anaerobic digesters from USA - AD_STIC10_MetaG | ecosystem: Engineered > Bioreactor > Anaerobic > Digestate | place: USA... | reverse complement strand
ATGGCTCTCACCAGGCATGATGACCAGCCGCGCATTCGGCAGACTGTCGAGCTGCCCTCGCGCCCAGTCCGTCGGCGTGTCTGGGTCAAACGCGCCTGAATAGATCAACATAGGCGTATCCGCGCGCACAGCCGTATTCTCTTCAGCTGCTGCCGTGGGCACATTCCATGTGCGGCAGACATCAGGCGTCGCGGTGCGTTCGTCCACGCCGCCAAGCCCAAGCGCAGGGCTTACCTGCCCCGTCATGCGTCCGACATTCTCGAACGGCATCTCCTCCGCGCACCATGTCGACAGACGCAGGCCCCATGCGAAGCCTGCCCCAGTCATTCCATCGAACATCGGCGCCAGCAGGTCGTGACGACCGCCCGCAACATCAGCAATCAGGCGCGGCATGTCGCCAAGTCGCTTCACGTCGTGCAGCGCTTCATAGAAAGCATTGGCGACCTGCGCGCCACGCACGATCACCGGCCGCCCATACGCATCACGCGCGCCTACCGCCAGCGGCTTGCGATCCGCCTCGGCAATCAGCGAGGCAAACTTCGCGCGTAGATCAGGATAGGCCGCCGCGCACGCCGCATCGACAGCGCAGCCATCGAACACCATGTTCAACGTCCGCAGGATATTGTTCGACGCCGTCTCGTCGAATGCAGCTTCCGGCGGCAACACCGAATCCAGGATCACGCTGCGTACCGTCTCCGGGTGCCGCCGTACCACCGTCAGCGCCAGCCGCGTGCCATATGAAAGCCCGTAGAGGTTGATCTGCCCAAGGCCGAGCGTTGCGCGCAGATCCTCGATATCGTCAGCCGCTTCGGTCGAAACATAGCCGGAAAGATCGACGCCCTCGGCCATCAACCGCGCCCGGCAAGTCCGCGCCGCGCTTACCTGCGCGTTCTCCTGCGCGACCCACGCCGTGCGCCCAACAGCGATCTCGAGCTTTGCGTCGGCAAATTCAGGACACTCCAGCCGGGGTGAGGAAAACCGTGCGCCGCGCGGCTCCAGATAAATCCTGTCCCGCTCGTCGAGAAACGGATCAGACGCGCCCGAGCGCGGCCCCTGATTGGACAAGCCTGGGCCGCCCGCAAGAAACACCACCGGATCAGCCGCCGGCGTCGCCGACCGGCTGCGGAAGATCGTCACCGGAAGCTTCACCATCCGGTCCGACAGCATTCCCCGGTTCTCGGGAACGCTCAGCACCCCGCACTCGACCTTCTCGCCTTGCGCAATCCGCTCTGGGCAAGGCGTCGTTTCGAATGTGACAGGTATGTCGTGCTGCGCCAGCGCAGGCGCCGCCATCACGGCATACGCCGTCAGGCATCCGGCTATCCGGCCCCAAACCATCTGCTCCCCCGTTTCATGCAACATTCGCATGGCAGAGCGGGGAGTAGAGACATCAGGCTGCGGCCGCGCAAGGAAAAACTGCTTGCAGCACTGTCATTGGGAAGCGGCGTTCGTCACAAGCTCAGACGGGCTAAAGGCCCATGTCGAATTTCTGGTCCATCGTCTGCGCAGGTTTCATACAAGCCCCGCCCACAGGCTTGGCCGGCACGCCCGCCACCGAGCAGCGCGCAGGCACATCGCTCAGCACCACCGAGCCAGACCCGACGCGCGCCTCGTCGCCGATCCTGATATTGCCCAGCACCTTTGATCCCGCGCCCAGCAGCACGCCATTGCCGATCTTCGGGTGACGATCCGTATAGACCTTGCCCGTGCCGCCCAGCGTCACACCGTGCAGCATCGACACGTCATTGCCCACGCGGGCCGTCTCGCCGATCACGATGCCGGTCGCATGATCTATGAACACGCCCGATCCGATCGGCGCCGCGGGATGGATGTCCACGCTGTACAATTCCGACATGCGCGACTGAAAGAAGAACGCCAGCGTCTCGCGACCCTGCCCCCACAGCCAGTGCGCCGTGCGATGCGTCTGCAGCGCCAGGAAGCCCTTGAAGAACAGGAAGGGTTGCAGCGTCGACCGCGTCGCCGGATCGCGCTCAAGCACAGCCTGAAGATCGCGCTCCGCCGCCGCCACGATGCTGGGATCGCTCTTGTAAGCCTCTTCGCAGATCTCGCGCACAGCGAGCGCGCTCATGTCCGGCCCGCCCGCCTTCTGCGCGAGCTGGTAGCAGAGCGCTTCTGCAAACGTCTCGTGATTGAGAACTGTCGCCGCAAGATAGCTCGACAAGGCCGGCTCCTGCTCTGCAGCAACCTTCGCGTCGAAGCGGAGCTTCTGCCAGATCGGCGCAGGCGCGCCCTTGGTTTGGGAAATGGATGACTCGGAAGCCCGGCCGTCGGCCATGATGTCTCTCCCTGGGGCCCGTCCGCCCCTTTAGGTCTGCGCCTGCATGAGCTTCGCAAGCTCTGGGGGCAAGCCCCCGGTACGGAGCAGGTGGTCAGCCTTGTAGAGCATGACAAGTGTGAACGCGTCCGTGATCTCGCCGGAATCCGCCATTTTCAGCGCTTCTGCGAAGGAAACTCTTCGAACGGATAGTTCCTCTGAACTATCCTTCGCAAAGGAGTGATCTTCCGACAGCCCCCACGCGAGGAAGGCATAGGCCCGTTCGTCGGTCACCGAGTTGGACATGTGCATGTCGCCGACCAGCTGCAGCCAGTGCCTGGCCTTCAGTCTCGCCTCCTCGGCCAGCTCCCGTTGCGCGCCCTCCAGCGGCGTTATCTCGGGCGAGCCGCCGCCCTCCGGCAGCTCCCAGGAATACCGCCCGAACGGAAACCGCTGCTGCCCGACCAGGATGGTCCGGCCCTGCTCATCGATCGGCAGAACCCCCAGCGCGAGGTTATGCATATGGACCAGCCCATACAGCGCATCCGCCCCGGTCGGCGCCACGGTCTGATACTCGCGCACCGTGATCCAGCGGTTCGAATAAACCGTTCGCGCGGATTTGATCCGCCATCTGTTGGGCGCGTCGCTCATGGGTGGCGCTTAGTCTGTAATATCGGAAATGTCATCCGCGCGGGCGCAACGTGCTTCCCCCTTCGCCTCCAAACCTCTAGGTTCCGCCCACCCCAAATCGGAGCCCTGCATGTTCCTCAAGACCCTCGCTGGCGTCGTTGCCGCCCTCGCCCTCGCCGCCTGCGGGCCGGCCGGACGCGACAAGATCGTCAATGTCGAGGGCGACGCCTTCATGGGCCCGCAGGACGCCAAGGTGACCGTCATCGAGTACGGCTCGCCCACCTGCCCCGGTTGCAAGTACTGGCACGACACATTCCTTGCAGAGATGAAGCGCGACTATGTCGACACCGGCAAGATCAAGTTCATCTTCCGCGAATACGCGATCCACGGCGCGATCGACGCGGGCATCTTCTCGGTGGCGCGTTGCGCTGGCACGGAAGACTACTTCGCTGTCCTCGACGAGGCCTTCGCCCGCCAGCGCGACATCGTGATGGCCTCGCAGAAAGGCGACTCCATCCCCGCGCTCAAATCGCTCGGCGAAAAATTCAAGCTCAGCGGCGCGCAGGTCGACGGCTGCCTCACCGACAAGCAGAACGTCCAGCGCGTCAATGACGTCGGCGCCTATGCCCGTCAGATCGGTGTCGAGTCCACGCCGACCTTCTTCGTGAATGGCGTCGAGATTTCTGCGTCCGATCTCTCGCAACAATGGTCCACGATGAAGGTCGCCATCGACGCCGCACTCTCCGGCCAGCCCGTCGCCCCGACGCCGATCACGCCGCCGGCTGACGCGACAGCGCCGCACGACCACGTTCCAGGCGAACAGCACTAGAGATGCCAATCCGGCCGGACCTCCCTCCCGAACCGGAATTCGGCGCAGCGCTCGAACCGGTTCATCCAAGCCCGGAGACGCTGCAGCTTCTCGCGCTGCGGCGCTCAACGCCCGTGGCCATGCTCGCCGAACCCGGTCCGGGCGCCGCCGATCTCGATGCCATGCTCCGCCTCGCCATGCGCGTGCCGGATCATCGCAAGCTCGAACCCTGGCGCGTGCTCATCATCGAGGGTGAAGCCCGCAACAAGCTGGGCGATATCTTCGCTGCCGCACGAAAGCTGCGCGATCCCGATGTCAGCGATGAAAAACTCGCCGCGGAAATGCTTCTACCGTTGCGCGCGCCTGTCATACTCGCCGTGATCTCAAGTCCCAACCATCACGACCCGAAGAAAACGCCCATCTGGGAGCAGCAACTAAGCTCCGGCGCGCTCTGCCAGAACCTGCTTGTCGCCGCCAACGCGATGGGCTGGGCTGCTGTCTGGATCACCGAAGACGCCGCCTTCGACAGCCACGTGCAGGCCGCTCTCGGCATGACAGGCCACGAACAGGTCGCGGGCTTCATCTACATCGGCACAGCGAGAGAAAAACCCATCGAGCGCCAGCGGCCCACGGTCGCGAACAAGGCAACGCGCTGGACTGGCTGAGCACGCCTGATCAGGCGCCCTTGATCGCACCCACGAATGGCAGGCCGCGCATCTTGCCTGCGTCGTCCATGCCGTAGCCAACAAGATAGCGATGCGGCGCGTCCCACGCCCACGCATCCAGGCCTTCCGTCACCGCTTCGGGCTTGCGCGCGAACACACAGGTCAGAACCTCGCGCGCGCCCTTGTGCATCATGTGATCGCGCGCGAACGAGATGGTCCGCCCGCTATCGAACACGTCGTCAATCAGCAGGATGCCGCAATCCTCGACCGGCCGCGCCACATCGGCCCGCACAAGCATGCGCCCGGAACTCTCGCGCGCATCCGCATAGCTTTGCAGCCAAAGGCCATCGAAGCCCATGTCGATACCGCGCCGGGAAAATGCGCGCATCAGGTCCGATGCAAAGGGCGTTGCGCCCAGCAGGATCACAACCGCCGTCCACGAGCCCGTGGAAACCTTGGGCGCCAGCTGATCCACCAGCGCTTCAATCCGGGCATTCACCTCGTCCGCGCTCAACAGCACGTCGACATTCGCCGGAACCGAACGATCAGTGATGGTCTGTCTCCCCAGTCGTCTTGGTATCTGCTGGCTTGGCAATTGCCGGCTTGGAATCGGCCGGCTTGACGTTGATCGCCTCGGCATGCGGCGGCTCAACAGGAGCCGGCCCGACAGCAGCATGCTCATCCACGCCGTCGCCGCCAGACCATGCCGGTTCAGCATGGCCATCCGCAGGCTTGGCGCCCGACTTTGCATCAGCAGGCGCAGGCGCCGCGCCTTCCTTTGTCGCTTCGATATCGGTGTCGGCGCCAATCGGCGCCTCGCCTTCCTTGCGGACGAAGCTCACGGTCAGGCGATAGGTCTCGACCGGCGGCGCTTCAAAGCGCGAGGCGAACTCAGTTCTTTCGGCCGGGCCGAGCGAGGGAACGCTGAACTTGTCGGTCCAGGTCTGAACCGCATTGCCCGCTTCATCCTTCAGGGTCACGCGAAGCTGGGGCGTCTCCAGCCGGTCCTCGCTGCCATTGATGACGGACCCGGTAACGGTCAGCACCGGCGTTGTCCCATCGAACGTCCGACGCGCCTCGACATTCTCGAAGGTCAGGCCGAAGCGATTCACTTCAAGACCTACAAGCTTGTAGATCGAGGCCGCACGCGGGAAAGCCTCAGCCACTTCGTTGCGGAACAGCACGGCGGCCCCGGCCGCCACGACGAACAGTCCGAACCCGGCCGCCCAGGCGATGCCTACGGCCCGGCCATGATGGCGTTTGCGCTTTGCGTGTTCGCGCGCCCGGAATTCTGCATGCGGGCCGGCGCGCGCCTTGGTGTTCTCGGCGGCCGTCTGGCGCAGGCGTTCCACCTGCTCGCGGGTCAGCCCGGTTTCCTCGGCGTGGACAGGCTCGCCCTCTTCTTCCGGCAGTTTCGCATGCCACGCATGGCCACAGGTGGCGCATCGCACGCGACGCCCCTCCTTACCGATGGAGGCGTCGTCGGCGAAATACCGCGTATCGCAGGAGGGGCAGACGAGGATCATCGCACTATCGGAATCATAGAAGCGGTTAATATAGTCCAATTAGGGCTGGATTCTGTAACACGCCGGCCCCCGGAGATTCATGCGGGAACGTGACCTAACCTCAGATGAACCGGTCATCCGCCTGGACCGGGTGGGCCTGTCCTATGGGCCAGAAGCCGATGTTCTTGCTGATGTTTCCCTGCAATTGCGCCCCGGTTCAATGACCTTTCTCACCGGCCCGTCGGGGGCTGGAAAGTCCACGCTGCTCAAATTGGCCTACCTGGCGTTAAGACCTACGGCCGGCCGGGTTTCCATGTTCGGGGTCGATACCAGCCGGCTGTCCCGCAAGGATCTGGCTCCCCTGCGCCGCCGGATCGGGGTCATTTTCCAGGAATTCCGCCTCCTTGAGCACCTCAGCGCCTACGAAAACGTAGCCCTGCCGCTCCGAGTCCTGGGCCAGCACGAAAAAACCTACCGCGACGATGTGATCGAGCTGCTGAAATGGGTCGGCCTAGGCGACCGACTCAGCGCCCGCCCCGCCACCTTGTCAGGCGGCGAGAAGCAGCGCGTCGCCATCGCCCGCGCCGTTGTGGTGAAGCCTGACCTGATCATCGCCGACGAACCCACCGGAAACGTCGACGAGGAAATGGGCGACCGCCTGTATCGGCTCTTCCGCGAACTCAACAAGCGCCTCAACACCACGCTGCTGATCGCCACGCACGATCTGGCCCTGGTGCGCAAGGCAAACACCGATGTGCTGCGCCTGGCCGACGGCATGGTTGTCCGCGTGCCCGCCTCCCGCGCGCCCCAAGCGGAAGCGTCGACATGAAGCCGTCGCTCGCACCGCTGTTGCCGAAAGAGGACGCGCGCGAAGCCGCGCTGTTCTTCGTCGTCTGTGCGCTGTGCTTCCTCGCCGCACTCTCCGGCCTGGTTGCGCGCTCGGCTTATTCGGCCGCCGATGAATGGACCAATCGCGTCACCGGCCAGATCACCATCCGCGTGCGTGGCGACGATGCCGCGACCGCCCGCGCCGTCGCGCTGGTGAAAGCCGCACCCGACATCATTTCCGTCCGCGCGCTTGAGCGGGCTGAGTCCGAAGAACTCCTGCGGCCATGGCTGGGACCAACTGGCGTGCCCGCTGACCTGCCCCTTCCCCACCTCATCGCCGCCGAATCCGCACCTACATCCGCAGAGGCGGGCGAACGCCTTTCCGCAATCCTGAAAGCCGCAAACATTGACGCCACGGTCGACGATCACATCGTCTGGTCAAAGGATGTAAAGCGCGCCACCGATTCAGCCGGCCTCGTCGCCCTGATCGCCGTGGGACTACTTGGCGCCACGGGCCTCGCTGTCATCGCCTTCGCAACCCACGCCACGCTTCTCGCGCGCCGCGACATTGTGGAGCTGCTGCACCTCACCGGGGCCAAGGACAGCTTCATCTCCAGCCTTTTCGAGCAGCGTTTCCTCATGCTGGGCGTTCAGGCGGGGGCTCTTGGCGCCCTCTTGGCGTTCGGCGCGGCAGCGTTCATCCTGTTCGTGGTCAAGCAGGCGGATCAACAGATATGGTTGTTGCCGCAGCTTTCCCTGTCACTGGCCGATGGGCTCATCCTGGGCGTATCGCCACTGGTTGCGGGGATTGCGTCCATGCTGGCCGCGAAAGTGACTGTGATGCGGTCCCTTTCCGACATGGTTTGATTTTATGGCTCAGCCCTTGAAAGGGGTATGGGCGACAGATTGGTCTTGATACTTTGCGTTTCGTGCTCCGCGTCTTCGTGATCGTCCTCGCTGCCGCCCTTCTGCTGGCGGGCTGGGACTTTTCGCGCTTCGTCGCGCGTGCCGACCGCGCCGTATCACCAGACCCACCCGTCGAAGCCGAAGCTGTCGCCTCTCTCACCGGCGCCTCTGACGCCCGCATCATATCGGCCGTCCAGCTTGCGGACTCGCTGGACCTGCCCTTGCTCATCTCTGGCGTAAACGTAGATGCGACGCCCGCTGACATCGCGCGCGTCGCCAAGGTCGATGTCGACAAGATCGATTGCTGCGTCACGCTTGGAAAAGCCGCTGCTTCGACCGAGGGCAATGGCGATGAAGTCGCCGACTGGGCCCGCCGCAACAAGGTCGACCGCATCATCGTCGTCACGTCCGAATATCACATGGAGCGCGCGCTGTTCGAACTGAAGCGCGCCATGCCCGAGGGTCATTTCATCCCGCACGCCGTGATGACAACAAAGGTCCGCCCGTCCGACTGGTATCGCGACACAGCCACTGCCAAGACGCTGATTGAAGAGTGGATCAAGTATCGCCTGGCCGGCCTGCGCAACGCGGCATTGAATCCCGAAAGCGGAGCCTGATGACCTTTATTCGTTCCCTGCTTTACGCCATCTGGTTCTACGTCACGATGGCAGTCATCGGTCTCGTCTGCATGCCGGTATCGCTGTTCTCGCGTGACGCTGCGATGAGCGCGATCCGCCTGTGGAGCGGCGCACAGCGTCTCGGCCTGCGCATCCTGTGCGGGATAAAAACCGAATTCCGCGGCATGGAGCACCTGCCGAAAGGCGCGGGCCTCATCGCGATGAAGCACCAGTCGACCTACGACACGATCGCGCCATTCCTGTTCATCCAGAACCCCGGCTACATCCTCAAGAAGGAGCTGCTGAAGATCCCGGTGTTCGGCATCTACGCCTCACGCGTCGGCATCCCGATCGATCGCGCCGGCGGCACGAAGACGATGAAGAAGATGCTGGCCGACGCCAAGAAAGGCATCGCCACGGGCCAGCAGATCATCATCTTCCCGGAAGGAACGCGCCAACTCCCCGACACGCCCGCCGATATCAAGCCGGGCGTCATCTTCATGTACAACGACCTTCAGGTCCCGTGCGTCCCCGTCGCCCTCAACACCGGCCTGTGCTGGCAAGGCTCGGGCTTCATCCGCAAGCCCGGCCGGGTCATCTTTGAAGTCCTTGCGCCCATCGAACCCGGCCTGAAGCGTGCCGAATTCACCCAACGCCTGAAAGACGCGCTCGACCCAGCCACGCAAAGACTGGTCGCCGAGGGCCGTGCGGCGCAAAAGTAGGGCGCATTCAGCGAAGCGAAATACCCCTATGGCTTCTCGCCGGTATCCCGTCCGAAGTTCGGCGCGGCGGTATCCTGACCGGCATCGATGATCTCGCGGCGAATGCCGCGCGCGTGCGTGAACACGTCGAACAGCTTCTGGCCATCGCCATTACGGATGGCCTTGCGCAGAGCCGTCAGGTCGTCATCGAAGCGGCCGAGAACTTCCAGCACTGCTTCCTTGTTGTTAAGGAACACGTCGCGCCACATTGTCGGATCAGAGGCCGCAATACGCGTGAAGTCGCGGAAGCCGGCGGCAGAGAATTTCACCACCTCGCCGTCCGTCACATTCTCCATGTCATGCGCGGTCGCGACGATGTTGTAGGCGATGAGGTGCGGCAGGTGACTCGTCACCGCAAGCACCAGGTCATGCCGCTGCGCATCCATGCGCTCGACCTTCGAACCAAGCGCGGTCCAGAACGCAGCCAGTCTTTCCGTTGCTGCAGCATACTCCGGCGACGTGTTCGCATCCGGCGTCAGGATGCACCAGCGTCCTTCGAACAGGCTGGCAAAGCCTGCGTCCGGTCCTGATTTTTCCGTACCCGCAATCGGGTGACCGGGGATCACATGCACGTCGCTGCGTCCGAGCCCACGAAACTCGCGCGCCACATTACCCTTCACCGAGCCGACATCGGTGAGAATTGCGTCCGCCTTCATCGCTCCAATGCTGGCCTTCGCCGTCGCGCCCATCGCGCCGACGGGTACGCAATGGAACACAGCGTCGGCGTTCCGCACAGCATCCTCGATGGTCGCAGCAGGCTTGCCGAAGCCGATCTCGCCCGCCCGCCTCAGAGCGTCTGCATTGCCATCGAACAGCACGACTTCGCCCGCCGCACCCTTTTCCAGCGCCGCACGCGCAATCGATCCGCCGATCAGGCCGACGCCGATAATGGTGATCTGCTTGAAGACAGGCGCCGTCATCGGATCACTTGCTCAGAAAGTCGGTGAGGTGCTTCAGCGCCGCATTGTTGCCCTCGACCGTGCCGACCGAGATACGCAGGTGGTTCGGCATCTTGTAGCCGCCGAGCCCGCGCAGCGTCACGCCATGGTTCTTCATGTAGGCCAGCGCTTCGGCGGCAGTCTTGCCCTTGGTCTCGGGAAATCTCGCGACGCAGAAATTGCCGACGCCGTCGATCACTTCAAGGCCCAGCGCCCGCAGCGCCGCAACCAGGCGCGGCAGCTCGCGATCATTGTGCGCGAGAGACTCTTCGGTGAACGCCTCGTCCTCAAGCGCCGCGATTGCTACAGCCTGCGCCGAAAGGTTCACGTTGAACGGCATCCGCACACGCTCGATCGCTTCCACCACGTGCGCAGGCGCATACGCCCAGCCCACACGCAGGCCCGCCAGCCCGTAAAGCTTCGAGAACGTGCGCGTCATCATCACGTTCTCATACTGCGAGACGAGTTCGATGCCCGACGCATAGTCGTTTTTCCGCACGAACTCCGCATAGGCGCCATCAAGCACCAGCAACACGTTCGACGGCAGTCTGCTGTGCAGGCGCTTCACCTCGTCGTACGGGATGTAGGTTCCCGTCGGATTGTTCGGGTTGGCCAGCCAGACGATCTTCGTCTTCGGCGTCACCGCCGCGAGGATCGCGTCGACGTCGGCGGTGAAATCCTTCTCCGCGACTTCGATGATCTTCGATCCCTGCTGCTGCGCGATGATCGCGTAGATCGCAAAGGCGTGCGCCGTGCAGATGCTTTCATCGCCCGGCCCCAGATAGGCGCGGCCGAGCATCAGGAAGATTTCATCCGATCCCGCGCCGATCACCAGCCGGCTGGCGTCAAGGCCATGCTTCTTCGCGATCGCAGCCTTCAGGTCTTTCGCGGTTCCATCGGGATAGATTTCCAGCTTTGCGCCCATGTCGGCGTAAACGGCCTTCGCCTTGGGCGAGGCGCCGAGTGGGTTCTCGTTGGAGGCCAGCTTGTAGCTCGGCCCGCCGGTATATTTCGGAGCTTCGCCGGGAACATAGGCGTTCACGCCCGCGAGCTGCGGCAGCGGCTTTATACGGTCAGTCATTTCAGCCTCGGATCAGGCCCGAGGCCGTACCCCGACAACCCGCAGGCCGTCCAGCCCCGCCTTGCGGGCGAGGTCGATGCGGCGGTCGTCGACGGCCACGAATTCCGGGATGCGGATCAGGGCCAAAGAGCGCGCCCGCGCGACCACTTCTGCCTGCAGACCCACATCCTGCAGCCGCTTGTCGGCCGAGTAGTGGTCGTCATGGGCCGTCGCCAGCGTGTCGTCCTCGCCGGAGCTTTCCATGCTCATCTTGCCCACGATCGCCATGCGCGGCGTCTCTGCAGCCGACCCCGGCAGGCTGGGCCAGCCCGCCACGATGGCGAGGTTGCGGAACTTGTTCTCGTTAAGCATCGGCCACCACTGGCCCGAGCCGGCATGTTCCGGCCAAGGCACGCAGGCGAGCACGCCCGGCGTCGATTCCGCCCGCTCCAGCGCATCCCTGATACCCACGATCGGGAGGACGTTTGGCCCAAATCCGAAATAGCCCCGCGCCGCTTCGACCCCGAGCGTCACATCGCCACCGGCGACATAGACCGCCTTGAGGCCCCGTGCGGCGGCGACATCCCCGCAAAGCGAGCGCCAGATTCGTGCAATTGCGTCCGGCGGCGTCCCGGCGGCTGAAGCTGCCCGGCACATCCGGCGCATCTCGGCGGCTTCCCGGGCCGGACGAAAGCCGATCCCTGAAGCTGAAACGGCGGGGGTATCCCGCAATTCGCGCCATTTCTCGGCCAAAGCCGAGAGAAAAGCATCATTCATGGTTTCAGACGGGTTGTGAAAGCTGTCAGCGGCCATCGTACTCGACTACTCGGACACGCTCCCCAGCGTGGTTATCCAATACCCGAGTTTCCCCTTCTCCAAAACCCTCCCTGCAAAAGCTGTTCCTTCACCCGCGCGCAATAACGTCGCCTTGAGCAAACGACCCGTTCCTGCCTATTGCTTCATTCCATGTCCGACCTGATCTAGGCTCCGCACCATGCAAGCGCCCGCCCGCACCCTCAGCGGCGCGGACGGGTTGAAACACCTGTCCGTCGCGACCCCTGACCGGCCCCTGAAGCTGGATAGCGGCCGCGTGCTCGAACATGTCGAGATCGCCTACGAGACCTGGGGCACGCTCAACGCCGACAAGAGCAATGTCGTCGTCGTCTGCCACGCCCTCACCGGCGACCAATTCGCCGCCAGCCCGAACCCGGTCACCCGCCGCCCCGAATGGTGGCCGCTGATCGTTGGTCCCGGCCTGCCGGTCGATACCGACCGCTTCTTCGTCGTCTGTTCCAACGTGCTGGGCGGCTGCATGGGCTCGACCGGCCCGGCCAGCCTGAAGCCGGACGGCGCCTACTGGGGAACAGACTTCCCGATGATCACTATCGCCGACATGGCGCGCGCGCAGATCGCGCTGCTGGAGCGGCTGGGCATCACCGACATTTTCCTCGCCATCGGCGGATCGATCGGCGGCATGCAGGTGCTGGAGTGGACCATCCAGGCGCGCAACCGCGTCTTCGCGGCTGTGCCCATCGCTGTCGCCCCGCGACAGTCCGCGCAGAACATCGGCTTCTACGAAACCGGCCGTCAGGCGATCATGGCCGACCCCAACTGGCGCGGCGGCCGCTATCTCGACGAAGGCGTGCGGCCCGATCGCGGCCTCGCCGTCGCCCGCATGGCCGCGCACATCACCTACCTGTCGGAAACCGCCCTCAAGCGGAAGTTCGACCGCAAGCTGCAGGACCGCGAAGCCAAGACGTTCGGCTTCGACGCCGACTTCCAGATCGAAAGCTATCTGCGCCACCAGGGCCAGACCTTCGTCGATCGCTTCGACGCGAACTCGTATCTCTACATCACCCGCGCGATGGATTATTTCGACCTCGCCTCCGAACACGGCGGCGTCCTCGCCAATGCTTTCCGCGGCCTCGAGACACGCTTCTGCGTCTTCTCGTTCTCGTCGGACTGGCACTACACGCCCGAAGAAAACCGCGACCTCGTCCGCGCCCTCAACGCCGCCGGGTGCGAGACCTCCTACGTCTCCATCGAGACCGACAAGGGCCACGACGCCTTCTTCGTCGAGGAGCCAGAGTTCGAAGCCGCCCTGCTCGGCTTCATCGATGCTGCGGCCCAGGCGCGCGGCCTTCCGAAACGGAGGGACGCATGAAGTCCGGTCCCGGTTCAGCCGCCATCAGGCGCGCCGACCACGTCGCCATCGCCCAGTTCATCAACAAGGGCGAACTGGTGCTCGACGTCGGCTGCGGCGACGGCCAGTTGATGGAGCTGCTGCAATCCGAACGCGGCGCCCGCACGCGCGGCCTCGAAGTCGAACAGGCAGGCGTGAACCGCTGCGTCGCCAAGGGCCTCGCCGTGGTGCAGGGCAACGCCGACGCCGACCTGCCCGTCTACCCGGACGCCGCCTATGATGTCGCCATCCTGTCCAAGACGATCCAGGAACTCGCGCGCCCCAAATTCGTGCTCGACGAACTCTCGCGCATCGCGCGCCGGGTCATCATTTCATTCCGCAATTACGGCCACTGGAAAGTCCGCACCACGCTGCTGACCACGGGCCGCATTCCCAATCTCGGCTCATCCAGCGGCTGGTGGTCCGACGGCGCCCGCCGCCCCTGCACCGCCCGCGACATGGCCGAACTCGCCGCCGAAGCCGGCCTCACTGTCGCGGCTGCCACCGCCGTCAACGGCAAACCCATCACCGGCAAATCCCTCTCCCGCCTCAACTGGACAGCCGAAGAACTCGTCTTCGTTCTGGAGCGGACGAAGGCCTGACGCTGCGGCGTCGGCGCAATTGCGCAAATCCGGTCAACCACTTGCTAACGGCATAAGCGCACGCTTGCCGCGTCGGCCCGCGCCCTCTGCGGGCCCGGAGTCTGCGCCATGTCTTTCACGATGACGTCCTCGGTCCGCAAGGTTCGCGATCACTTCGAACCCGAAGCCAATCTCGATCCGCAGGAACAGCGCGCCCTGCGAGCGCACCTCGAGCAGATCGACTACGCCGCCTTTGCCGCCAATCGCGAAGTGCTGGCCAAGGTCGTGGGACCTGCTGATCTCAACCGCTTCCAGCGCCTCGCCATCTCTGCCGCACAAGCCCGCGCCCGCTGGGTCGCGGCCTCCATTGCAATGACTGAAAAGGCCGAGGCGCCGACGCCTCAGGATATCGCCCAACTGACAACGCTGCGCTGCGCCTACGAGGAACTCACCGAAGCCTACGACGCCCTGCGCCGCATGGTCGAACGCGGCTACCTGCCATATCGCGCCAAGCCGTAGCCCCTAACGCGTCGCGCGCAGCAACAAGGGGAGTCATCCTCGGGCTTGACCCGAGGATCTTTCTTCACCTCAACGGAGCCCTGCGCCGTTGGAATAAGGATCCTCGGGTCAAGCCCGAGGATGACTTCAGTGTGCGAAGCTGATTTTCCGCCGGGACTGATGCAAATGCGCGGAACCGCCGGGAGGGGTCGGCCTCCGGCGGCTCACAGCTCTGGCTGCTTGGGTGCGGGGGCGTGGGCTGCCAGCGCTCCGGCCCGAATTGGCATTGGGGCCAGCGACGCGCCGGCCGCGCCCTTGGGGAAGAGCAGCGGCCGGAAAGTCTGACAGCTTACGAGGTAAGCGCGGCGTCGTTCTTCTCGCCGGTGCGGATGCGGAGCACGCCTTCCAGGTCGAGCACGAAGATCTTGCCGTCGCCGATCTTGTTGGTGTTGGCGGCTTGCGTGATCGCGTCGACGACTTTCTCGACGACCGCGTCGGACACGGCCACTTCGATGCGGACCTTCGGCAGGAGGCGCACTTCGTATTCGGCGCCGCGGTAGACTTCCGTCTTGCCTTGCTGGCGGCCATAGCCGCGCACTTCGGTCACGGTCACGCCCGACGCGCCAGCGGCGGTCACAGCGTCGAGGACGGCGTCCAGACGGCTCGGTTTGAACACTGCGGTGATATATTTCATTGGGCTTCCCTTTCCTGCTCGGTGGCGGATCAACCCGCCTTCCCGGTGTATATATCGCTGTACTTACACATCTTCAACACCTATTCGCGGATTTTGTCAACGGGAGCCCGCAAACTCCGCTTTTGAGGGGCAACTTTCACGACCCGGCGGCCCCGCGCGGGGGTTCCGGGCTCGATATAGAGCCGCTTCATCGCCTCGATCATCAGCACGCCGCCAAAGCCGGACCAGGCAAACCGCCCCATCCGCTCCCAGGCGTCTCCCGCCGCTGAGATGATCCCCCAGTTGATCGGCGGGGCATAAACCGCTCTGGCCGACGCCTGCGGCAGGAACATCGCCTCCTCAAGCAGCCGGTTCAGCTGCGAGCGGGTATAGGGCCGTCCGTGCCCGAACGGTGTCGACTCCGCGCGCGCCCAAAGACCGCGTCGGTGGGCGACAATGATCAGAATCCGGGCTTCCGGGGCCGCCACACGCCAGAGTTCGCGCAGCAGGCGATGCGGGCTCTCCGCCTCCTCAAGCGCGTGACAGACGATGATCCGGTCGAACAGCGCATCCGGGAATGGCAGCCGCTCGTCCTCCACCAGCGTGGTCAGGCCCTTTCCCTCGGCAGGCCAGCGTTCCGCGCCCTGCAGGTCCGGGGCTGCCGAAATCACCCGCCGCGCGCCTGCCCGATAAGGCTCCAGCAGCGCATCCGCATGCCCAAGGCCCAGCACGTCCAGACCATCGGCCGTCGGCCACAGCGCACTCACGCGCTTGGCGACCATCTCGTGCGCCATGCGCCCGAGAGCTGACCCGTAGAAGGTCTGCAACCTGTCGATGTCGAAGCGCATGCCCTAACCTGCAGCCCGTTCCTACGCCTATATAGGGCCGGAGCAGGCCGGAAAGGTAAACCGCGTGAGCAAACCCATCGTCCACATGTTCCCGTGCCTGAAGGACAATTACGGCTTCCTGCTGCACGACCCGGATACGGGCGAGACCGCAACGATCGACACGCCCGAAGCCTCCCGCATCCTCGCCGAAGCCGACGCCAAAGGCTGGACCATCACCCAGATCTGGAACACCCATTGGCACGCCGACCATGCCGGCGGAAACGCGGAGATCATCGCGAAGACCGGCGCAAAGGTCGTCGGCCCGCAGGAAGTCGATCGTATCGGGGCAGCGCCCGATCGCGTCCTCCGCGAAGGCGACGAGGTCAAGCTCGGCAATCTGACGGCGAAGGTTCACGAAACCCCCGGCCACACGCTCGGCCACATCGTCTACAACCTGCCCGACGCGCACATCGCCTTCGTCGGTGACACCCTCTTCGCCCTCGGCTGCGGCCGCCTCTTCGAAGGCACGCCCGCCCAGATGTGGACCAGCCTCAACAAGCTCCGCGCCCTGCCCGACGACACGACGATCTACTGCGCCCACGAATACACCGAAGCCAACGCGAAATTCGCGCTCAGCGTCGATGCTGCGAACCGCGATCTCGCCGCCTACGCCGAAGACATCACCGCCAAACGCGCGCGCGGCATCCCCACCGTCCCCACCACCATCGGCCGCGAGAAGAAGACCAACCCCTTCCTCCGCGCCGACGATCCGAACCTGCAATCCTTCGTCGGCCACCCCGGCGATGCAGTTGCGACCTTCGCCGAAGTGAGAGAGCGGAAAAACAATTTCTAGGAAGCGCTCTGTGGCGCGCCTGTATCCCTTCCCCCGCAAGCGGAGGAAGAGCTACAAGCCTCGCCCATGACAATGACGCTCGAAGATATAATCCGCACACTGAACCTCATCCCTCACCCGGAGGGCGGCTGGTTTGCCGAGATGCACCGCATTCCCTCCGCTGAAGGCCAGCGCTCGCCCGGCACATCGATCTATTACGCCCTCGGCGCGGGCGCCCGTTCGCACTGGCATCGCGTCAACGCCACGGAGATCTGGCACTACTACGCTGGCGACCCGATCGAGCTGCGCCTCTCGCACGGCCAGGGCGTCGCCACGCATATCCTCGGCGCCGATCTCGGCGCAGGCCAGCGCCCGCAAGTCATCGTCCAGCCTTACCATTGGCAAGCCGCGCGCAGCCTCGGCGCATGGACGCTCGTCGGTTGCACGGTCTCGCCCGGCTTCGAATATTCAGGATTTGAACTGGCGCCGCCGAACTGGAATCCGCCAGCTTAAGTTCAGCCCGCGTTGCGCGACTGCGTCAGCGAGTTGGTGATCGCGTCGGGCGTCACGCGGCCGGACCAGCCATCATCCGGGTTCACGTCGAGCGTCAGCTCGCCGTCCTTGAAGCTCACCTTCGGCGCCTTGCCGCGCCTCACCGTGACCTTCTCGACCTTGGAAGCCGCCTTGCCGGCAAACCCGTTGGCGTTCTTCACGCCGAGCACGAGGATGTTCAGCGCATCGGCCGCCCACGCTTCATCGCTGGAGAACGATTGCGTCCCCCAGATCGTGACTTCATGCCCTGCCAGTTTTGAAAGCTCGCTCGCCGCGCTCGCACGCATCTTGTCGAGCGAGGCTGTCATCGCGCCCGGCGTGATCGGCGGCGCCTTGGCCGAAGGCTCGGCGGGCGATCCCGAAGCATTGTGGATGTACGACACCACATTGCCCTGCTGGGTCACGCGCAGGACCATGCGGCCTGCATAATCCATGAAGAACGTGTCGCCCCGCTGGCCCGGCACAGGCATCAGCGACAGCACGTTGTCGCTGCCATCCACCTTGAGCAGCACCATCGATCCGCGCTGCTCCAGCACGAAGCCGGTGTTCTTGTCCGAGCCCATGTCGACATACCAGGTCCCGCCCTGCTGGGGCGCGGACGCCTTGGCGGCGCGGGTTGAAGCGAATGTCGGGGCGGCCTGGGTGTCTTGGGCGAAGGCCGGTGCGGCGAATCCCGGGGCAAGCGCAACTACCAGCGCAAGGGCCGCGGCGCGCGCCCCAAAAGAGCTGGCCACAGGGATATGAAATTCTTTCACCATCATCCCCGCCAATACGCACGGCAAAGGGGGCATTTCTTTGTTCGAATGCTGGGCCCCGCTGGTCACGATGGGGCCTTTCAGCGGCGGACGCAAGACTCGGCGATTCAGTAAAAACAAGGCGTTAGGCGCATCCGGCGCACCGTTGCACGGGCGCCTCGCCTCAGTTGAAACCCTACCCTGTGATGTACTGGCCACCATTGGCTGTCAGCGTCGCTCCCGTCATGAAGGCCGAGTCGGCGCCAGCGAGGAACGAGACGCATCCCGCGATCTCCTCCGCCTTGCCGAGCCGTCCCACCGGGATCGTAGCAACAATGCCTTCCAGAACCTTTTCCGGGACTGCCTGAACCATTTCCGTGTCGATGTAGCCGGGGCAGATCACGTTCACGGTGATGCCCTTCTTGGCGTTCTCCTGCGCCAGCGCCTTGGTGAACCCGATCAGCCCCGCCTTCGCCGCCGAATAGTTCACCTGCCCGATCTGACCCTTCTGGCCATTGATCGACGAGATGTTGATGACCCGCCCGAAATTGCGCTCGCGCATCCCCTCGATGGTCAATCGGCAGAGATTGAATGCGGATGTCAGGTCAGTGCGGATGACTTCATCCCACTGCTGGCGAGTCATCCGGTGCAAAGTCGCGTCGCGGGTGATGCCAGCATTGTTGACCAGCACGTCAACCGGCCCGAGCTCCTTGCTGATCTGCTCGATCCCGGCGGCGCAGGCGTCGTAGTCGCCCACATCCCACTTGTAGCAACTCACCCCGAGATCCTGCCCGCATAGTCGAGCCGCTTCCTCATTGCCGGCGAAGTTGGCGGCGACCTTGAAGCCATCCTTTGCGAGGCGCTCAGTAATGGCCCGCCCGATACCGCGCGTGCCTCCGGTAACCAACGCCACCTTCGCCATAGACCGCTCCCTGCCGCTCACAAGCTGGTGATCGTTATACCCGATCTGCCTGTCCAAGGTCTCGAAGGGGCGGGACATGCGCGAAATATTTTGCTGCGTTTATGCTGCACCCGCCGAATGAGTGTGCAGGTGCGTAAAACTCGTGTT
>Ga0116177_10001262_pt1 | contig 18959 bp, 13 predicted proteins | sample AD_STIC10_MetaG_FD_89750 | JGI IMG/M metagenome (GOLD analysis project Ga0116177, IMG submission 89750) | Active sludge microbial communities of municipal wastewater-treating anaerobic digesters from USA - AD_STIC10_MetaG | ecosystem: Engineered > Bioreactor > Anaerobic > Digestate | place: USA... | reverse complement strand
CGCTGGCGGCGGGCCGGCGGGAGTTTGCAGCTGGCGAAGGAGCGGGGATGGGAGAAGCCGGCGTTCCAGGCCACGTACCCACGACTCCCCGACGGCTTTCGTCTCGACGGTTTCTTCCGTGCCCTCTCGGGGGCCGGGACGCTCGCCGTGGGTGGCAGCCAGGAAGTCGTCGCCTGGCGCGAGTATCGCTTCTGGAGTGATGGACGCGTGGTGCGCGGTGGCGGGGCCGGTGGCCGTTCTGAGGCGGGGAACGCCTCGGTCGCTACCAGCAGCGTCGCCCCCGACCGACGCGGGCGCTACCGCATCGAGGGGTTGATGCTGCAGATCAGCTACGACGACGGCTCGGTCGAATCGCGCATGCTCATCGCCGACCCGAGCGATCCCAAGACCGCGATCTGGCTCGACGGCGTGGGGTACGTGCGGCGCCCTCCGCCGCGCTGACGCGCGGGGGAGACGCAGCGGTGACCAGCGGGGAGAACCGGCGGGCGAGCAGGCAGGCGTGCAGGTAGGCGTGCAGGTAGGCGTGCAGTGCGCGTGACGGGCGGGGCTTGTCAGTAAACTGACATCGTGCGATACTCAGGCGGGCAAGTGCCCTGGGTCGAGCGCCACCCCGCCGCCGCCTCGCCGATTCCCCGCCGCTCCACGCATGACCTCCTCCGTCGCCCCCACGCTCGCCGATCGTCCGTCCGCGCCGCTTCGCCGCACGGGGCGTCCTGATCACTGGTGGCTCCTGGCCAGCCTTGGCGTCGTTGTGCTGGGCTTCTGGCCGTCGTTCTTCCGGAGCCTTCGGGCGCAGGACGTCGCGCACTCGCTGCACGGCTTCACCGCCACCGGCTGGCTCGTCGGCCTCGTGCTGCAGGCGTGGCTCATCGACCGTGGCGAGCGCGCGTGGCATCGCCGAGTGGCGCAGGTGATGATCGCGATGGCCGTGGCGATGGTCGTCACGTCGATCCCGATGATGGAGGCGATCCTGCGTGGCGGGATGGCCAATGCCGGCTTTCGCCCGCTCGCGCGGATGCTGGTGGTCTACGACGTCACCGCGCTCCTGCTCTTCACCGCCCTGTTCTCCGTGGCGCTGGCCAACGTGCGGCGCGCGGCGATCCATCGTCGCGCGCTGGCGGCGACCGCGATGCTGGCGATTCCGCCGGCCTTGGCGCGCTTCCTGAGCGGGTCAGTCGTCGGCCTGCCGTTCATGACCGGGCTGCACGCGAGCTTTTGGCTCGGCAACGCGATCATGCTCTGGCTCATCGTGCGCGACCGGCGTGACGGCGTGCGCGACCTGGTGTGGCCTGTGGTGCTGGGGTGCATGATCGCGCTGGAGCTCTACATGGCACCGGTGTCGCGCACGGCGTGGTGGGGGGCGTTCACCGACGCGATGGCTCGGTAGGCGGCGCCGGCGCAGCACCTACACGTCGATCGCGCGCTCGCCGTCTCCCACCGGCGCGCCGGCTCGTCCAAAGGATCGATGGTTCCGGCCGCGCACCAGCCGTACACTGCCATCACGAGTACGGCTCAGCAAGACACTCACATTCGAGGAGCGCGACCATGCGAATCCCCATGCTGGTCGGCATCGTGCTGATCGCGGCAGGCGCTTTCGTGCTGCTGCGTGGCGGGACCTTCACCTCTCGCCGCGACGTGCTGGACCTCGGCGGCGTGAAGGTAACGGCCGAAGAGCAACATCCGATCGCCCCATGGGTCGCCGGAGCGGCGCTTCTTGGTGGCGTGGCACTCGTCGTGTCGGGGCTGCGGCGCAAGGCCTAGTTCATAGCCGGTCTACCCGACGCGTCGAGGCTCGGCCCATCAAACCGACAACGGCACGAACTTCCCCTCGCTGTAGTCCACCGTCGCCTGCGGCCCGCTCTTGTCCGTCTTCACTCGGTACACGAAGCGCACGTCGGGGTGACCGGCGCGCACCAGCGTCCACGTCGTGACGAGGTCGATGACCTGCTCGTAGGGCGGCTCCTTGCGCAGGTCGATGCGCCACTCCGCGACCTGTTTCATGACCCCACCGGGAACCGGACGCTCGAGGTGATCCTCCGATCGGTAGCGCACCGACCGTCCCGTGAGGTCGTGCTCGATCCAGATCCGCTGCCCATCGTCCGCCGTCGCGGCCGGAGGCACCGGCGCCGGAAGCAGCGCGAGTGTAGGCTCTGGCAATGGCGTTTCGCGTGCCGGCACGATCGGCAGCACGAGCTGGGAGGCTTCCCGGCCATCCGGGCTCTCGAAGCGGATCTCGTTCCTCGCGGGATTGGGGTTCGGCCAGTTCGACGGCCAGTCGCTCGAGGCGATCGTCGCCCTGATCCGGTGCCCGCGCCCGAATCGGTACGCCACGTTCTGGAGCGTCACCCGATACCGATAGAGCTTTCCTGGTGTGATCGGCGTCGGTGGTACGACGGTCCAGTCCTCCGGGCGTCGAGGGTTCACGTTCGATTCGCGGTACGACGAGTTGATCCACCCGCGCGTGACTAACTCGGACCTGCCGTCTGGCATGACGTCGGACAGCTTGATCGTGAAGTCGGTGCTGGGGGCGCTCGACGTGGCAAAGAAGGTGATCTCGGCCATCCCCGTCACTTCGGTATCTTCGGTGAGCGGCGCGGTGGTGAAGGTCAACGACTCCGCTTCGTCAACGCGCTGGTCCGGCAACTCGAGGTAGTCCGTGTAGCGCGCGTCGAACCAGGTGCCGTACGGACCCGCGGCGCTGCCCACCCACGGACGGTACGTGAAGCGACGAGACGCCACCAGCGATTCCCCCGTGGGCGGCGCGGTCCCCAACTCCCCCGACGCGTTCAAGTAGAAGGGCGTCGGCCTCGTGCGGGCGATGGGCCAATCCTCCTCGCTACGCCACGCGTTTTCGCGCATCACGAAGAGGGTCACCGGCGGCTCCCGTGTGATGCCGTTGTCGACGCCCTTGAGGAAGTGATCGAACCAGGCCAGCGTCGTGCGCTCGAAGTCCACCACGTGCGCCGGCCCGAAGCCGCCATGCGTCCACGGCCCGACGATGAGCTTCTGCGGGACCTGCTTCGCGCGCAGGACGAGATAGTTCTGGTACGCTTCGTCGTGATTGCGCGCGTGGTCGAAGACGTTGGCGAATTGCAGGGTGGGGACGGCGAAGTCGGCGTACTTGCTCCGCAGGTCCTTCTCCTTCCAGTAGTCGTCGTAGGTCGTGTGCTCCCACTGTGGCGGGAAGAAATCCTTCCATCGATTGTCAGCCTGATGTCGCTGCCACCGCGCAAGGTCGACGACCTTTCCGCCCTTGCCGTCGTCGTACACGGGACCGCGCAACATCGTCGCCAGCACGTTACTCGCCCCGTGCCACACGTACGGGTGGTTGGACCGCACGCCCCCCGGAAACCAATGGTCGCCGTAGAAGTTGGCGTAGGAGCTGTTGACGGAGATGGCCGTCAGGTGCGGCGGCTTGAGCGCAGCAACCCGCGTGGCATTGATGGCGCCATAGGAAATCCCCCACATCCCGACCTTTCCCGTCGACCACGCCTGGCGCGCCGCCCACTCCACGAGATCGTACCCGTCGCGGAACGATTGGGCGTCGAAGTAGTCGGCCATGACCCCTTCCGACGTGCCCGTCCCTCGTCCCTCGGCAAAGACCGCGACGTAGCCGCGTTGGGCGAAGTACGGTGCCGGCTCCTTCCCATAGGGCCAGTACAGCAGGACCACCGGATACCGCCCGGGCGCACGCGGCCTAACGACATTGACCGCCAGGCGCACACCGTCGCGCATGGGGACCTGCACCTCGTAGTCGGTCGCGACCGCGTGACGCGGCTCCGACAGGTTTCGGTACAGCGGCCCGCCCTGCGCCGAGGCGAGGACGGGACATGCGGCAAGGAGCGCCGTCGCGAGCAGGAACCGCCGTGTGGTCATGCGCTCTGGTGCGGGAGACGGCGTCGTCAGGTACACTCCTTGGCCAACGACGCGGGCGCCCTGAGGAAGGGGTTGGTGACCGGGGTGACCTATCATCCGTCGCCGCGTTCCGGCGCACAAGGTGCGCGTGTGTGTTACCCCGTGACGACAAGTGCAATCCCGCCCACCACCCTGCCGGTGGCGATGTCGCGCCGCAGGATCTGCAGTGGTATTCCCTGCGTCGGCTTGAGCCCCATGTCGGGGAGCGCGAGTTGCACCTGCGTGCGCACGCTCTGCGCCGTCATGGCGCGATACGAGGTAAAGAGCTTGGCGAACTGGGTCGACTCGCCACGACCGCGTTCGAGTCCCTTGAGCGCCGCCTGCACCTGCTTATTGAGGGCGAGCTGCTCGTCGATCGAGGCGGCGTCTGGATCGGCGCTATAGAGATCGAGCCCCGCGGCGGTACGTTCCGTCTTGATGCTCACTCGGCCGCCCTCGGCGGGAACGACTTCGATCCCGAGCTTGGCCACCAGTTCTCGTCCCTTGGTCGACGAGGCCAGCGTGAGCGGTGTCATGACTTCCAGGCGCAGCGCCTTCTTGCTCGCGGTGTCCATCGGCACGATTTCCAGCCGCTCGGCCGCGTTGCGCAGGTGCACCCAATCCAGCAGGAACGTCCGTGCCTGTGCCACGATGTTGAGGTTGAGCTGCGCCACGTGCCGGTCGATCACCGGGTTGAGCGCGTAGTCGTCGACCGGGATATCGAGCGGCGAGAACGAGAAGACGCGAGCGAAGAGGCAGCGGTGACCGGCCACCGAGGGCGGGACGGTGTAGTCGAGCGAGATCTCGCTCGCCCCATGCGCCTGCACGCGCCCAGCCGCAACGCCCAGCTTGGTGGCGAAGCGCACATCGAAACCCAGCGACGGATTCACGAGCCAGAACTCCACCTTGGCCGAGGGGACCATGAGGTCGCCGCGGTTGCGCACGGTGGCGGTCAGGCGGTAGCGGTCGCCGGCATTCAGCTCGCGCGTCGGGGCCCCGAGGTTGGAGAGCGGGGCCACGCGCAGGTCGGGCGAGAGCCAGAAGACCGGGCACGGGATGGGACGGCTCCCCACGTCGGCATCGCAGCCGCGCAGGTAGAGGTAGGAGCTCTCCACGAAGTCCCTGGGCCCCTGCTTGCGATCGTCGCGCTGCTGGAAGAGGGGGTTGAGCGTCTGGCGCGCATCGCCCTGCGCCTTGGTGGCGCGCGCCTCGAGTTCGGCGACGTAGGCCGCGATCCTGTCGAGTGTAGCGTTAGGCATGAACCGACCCTCCCGTCAGCGGATGAAGTTGAGCGGCACCGGAGCCGGCGGGACCGGCGGCACGGTGTCGCTGACCAGGGGATTGGGATAGTCGGGTGCCAGGTCTCCTTGCTGCGACCAGCAGAGGAATCCGTAGCCACGATCTCCGTCGAGGTTGAAGTCGGGGAGTGGATTTCCACCCTGCTGGAAGTCGTACATCGCCTCGGTGAGCGATAGCGCGTTGCCGAGCAGGTTCTTGTCGTCGAGCAACCGTTGGAGCCGCGAGCCGTCGTCGTTGTCCTCGGTCTTCGCGTGTGGGGTGAGGTCGAGCAGCTCCTTGAGAACCCCCGGTCGCTGCGGGATGTCGCCCCAGGCGTACCAGGTGGATGGCTGGTCGAGGTAGCTGGTGGGGACGGCGAAGAGCGGGGGCTGCTCCGGCTGGGTCGGCGGATAGACGAGGTGACGTTCGTTGTGCAGGATCCCGCCCTGCGTGAAGCGCAGCATGGGCAGTTGGTGCCGGATGTCGATGGCGTTAACCAGGTTCACGTCGCGTAGCGACGGGTTGCCGAAATGCACGATGCGCGGGTCCGCCAGGTGCTCCGTCATGGGGAAGGCCAAGCCGTTCATGGCCACCGCCAGGCGGAACGTCTCGTAGGCGTTGTAGAGCTGCTCGTAGATGAGGCAGGCCGCATAGCGAATGGTGGCCGACCCCAGTGTGGTGATCGCGCCCAGCACCGCATCGATCAGCGCCGCGGCAGCGGCGAGTGCGCCAAGGATGAGTGCGCCGAGCAGGAGGAAGATCCCCCAGATCCCCATGCTCCCCGCGTTGTTGGCGGCGTCCTCGATGAAGTCGCCGATGCTGCCAAGATTGTCCATCGCCTTGTCCCAGACTTCACGCAGCTCGGCCGTGAACGAATACGGCACCGGGGGTGGGAGCGTTCCCGTATCAGTGGCGTTGCGGAACCACTTGTACCACAGGCGATAGGTGTCGTTGATGTCGGCGACGCTGATCTCCTTGGCATAGTCGGGGCGCGGGGCGAGCGCATCCTCGTTGAAGACCTCGTTCAGCGTCTCGGTGATCAGCGTGGCAAGGTCGTTGGGGAGCTGGGTGAAGGGATCGGGGATGTCGTTGGGGGTGTCGGTGGTACCGGTGAAGTTGAAGTTGTAGAGGGCATGGACGGCCGAGTGGTTCCAGTCGACGCCGCGCACGTTGCCGAAGTTGAAGACATCCTGGTAGTTCTCGCTCGCCTTGTGGCGTTGCGCCTGCGACCGGTACGGACCACCGGAGATGGCGTTGACGTACGGATGCCCGACCGTGTCGGCGGTGACGTGGGTGAGGTAGCCGATGGCATACAGGTGCAACGGCGAGCCGGGCGTGGTCTTCTCCAGCAGGCGACGGGCGAACTTCCCCGTCTTGCGATAGTGCATGGCATCAAACCACCACCACTCGTTCTTCCCAGTCGCCCGTTCGGCCGGAACCGAGAATCCCGACACCTTGTCACCCTCGGGGACGCCGTCGCGGTAGGGGTGGCTGATGAGGTCGAAGAGGGCGAACTCGGACACGAAGCGCTTGACGGCCTCCAGCAGCGTGGCCGAGAGGGCGTCGACGACCTGCTGCATGTCGCCAAAGGTCTGCTGCAGCTCGGTGAGCGTCGACGACGACGTCACCACGGCGTTCGCCGCCTCGTCCATGGCGGCCAGGGCATCGAGCACCGGCTGCGGCACGAGACCCTTGAGGTCGCGCTTGAAGTTCTCGATGAAGTCGGTGACGTCGAAGTACGCCGTGGCGAAGTCCTTGATGGGCCCCGGCATGTCCTTCGTGTTGAAGAAGAGGAAGTCGGGCCCCTGGCAACCGAGGAAGAAGTACGGAAGGTTCCTGGGGTCATTGAGCAGCGCGGCCAGCTGTGCGTAGTCGGCCGCAGGGAGCGTCGCTCCCAGTCCGCCGCCGGTCGCGATGCGCTGCCGCAGGCGATCGGCGATCATGTGGTGCAGTGCGGGGCCCGGCATTCGTCACCTCGTGGGTGTCTGGCGGAATGGGTCGAAGCGCCGCGCGATCCCGCGCGGTGCCTCCCTGCTAGATCGCGCGGGTCGAGGGGAAGTACGCGCTGCGCACGACGGCGCCCGACCGTTGCACGAGCACCAGGTCGGACGACGGGACGAAGAGGCGCTGCTTGGGCGGACTCTTGAGGCTGATGCGCGCGCTCCCCCACACCACCTGCACCATGTCGACGAAGAGCGACCAGGGGAACGGCAGCACGATGGCGCGTTCCGTCCCGGGGGCCACGGTGAAGTCGGCCCCTCCCCACATGGTGGCGAGATACACGACGTCGCGCGGGAGGTAGAGGCGAAAGCGCACCGCGCGACGCGAGTCGTTGCGAAACGTCATGCGACGCTTCGTAATCACGCGCGGACGCAGATCGGCAAGCGGTCCATCGTGCACCACCGGGGAGCGACCCGTCACGGCACGCGCGATTTCCACGGTGGCCTTGACCACCGCCTCGCACGTGCTGCGCCCGTACAGCGTAGAGGCCCCTTCGTACTGCTGCGTGTCGTACTCCTCCGCCGTGGTGATGTACTGCGCATAGCCGTTGGTGTACGTGCTGACGGCCGTCGTCTCCACCCCGGCACGATTCAGCTCCTTGGCCGCCGCCTGCTGCAAGCGCCGCCCCGCGACGGTGGTGACCTCGGCTGGGACGCCGAGCACTGCAAACTGTCCCATGCGCACCAGCTGCAATGGCACCACATCGGGGACCCACGGATCGGGGTGCATCATCCCGGGCGTGAGGAGGATGGGCTTGGGGAAGTGCGTCGCCAGCAACACCGCGTCGGTCACCGGGGTGAAGGTGAGCGCCGACTGCACGATGCTGAGCGCATTGCCGCTGAGCAGCGCGCTCACCGACGCCAACAGCCGGTTGAGCGGGAGGAGGACCGCCGGCAGCAGGGCCCCCGCGGTGACATCACCGAGCGAGGTGTTCGTGGGAGTGGTGATGTCGAGCAGGGTGATCCCCTCGGGGAGGACGCCCGGGCCGCCGTCCTCGACGCTGCCCGCGGACATGGAGAGGCCGAGCGCCCCCGGCGCACCGGTGCGCAGGGGGAGGTTCACCCGATACTCTATCGCCGTGACGGGACCGGTGAGCGTCGCCCCGCCGCGGTCGAGCAGCGACTGGGCCAGCATCGCCTGCGCATTGCCCGCCGCGATCATGCGATCGCGCTGCTGCTGGAAGTTGGTCCCTTCCACCGAGTCGAAGCCCGGCATCCCCTGGATGAAGTTCCCCGACACATCGCCGGCGCAGCCGTTGGCGAAGCCGGCGACGAACGCTGGTCCATGCTTCTGTTCGAGCACGTGCGATGCCCATCCCTTGTTGTCGCCGCTGATGCGCGTCGACTGTTTCCCCATGTTGGTGGTGTGAATCGCGAACCAGTTGAGGAGCCCGATGGGGGTGTAGCTCCCCGAACCAGCCGGCGACTCATGCTCGAACGCCAGGAGCGTCATCGTCTCGTCGACGCCGGTCGGGAAGGCGGCGATCTCGCCCGGCGGGTTGTTGGCGAACGCCGGCATCGAGCGATTGCGCGTAATCCCGTTCAGTCGCCCCTGCGTCACCCACACGCGCCCCTCGGCCAGCGATTGGTGCGCGAGTTCAACGGCGTAGACGATGCCGCTGACGACGCTCTCGAAGACGTGCGGGTCGAAGCCGAAGCCCGTGGCGTTGTACAAGAAGTGATGCAGGTAGCCCGCCGGTGCGCTGTGGGTGTGCGTGCCGGCGATGAAGATGTTGTCGTGTCGATACGGGCTCTCGGCGCTGCCGTAGGAGAGCCGACGCACGACTTCCTGCTTGATGGCGATGGAGCACGACCAGATGTCGACAACCACGAAGACCGCGCGTGTGCCGCTGGCGGGGTCACCAACAATGAAGGCGCGCGCCTGAAGCGGCAGCTCGCGACCCTGCTCGTCCACGTCGATCGCTCTGGAGGCCTGCGCGCTGTCGGCCCACCCTTGCATGGCCAGTTGGCTGGCCGGGTCACGCGCCGACATGTCGGTGATATTGGCGCGCCCGACGCCGACCACATGCCCACGCGCCGGTGGGAGCGGCTGGTTGAGCTCCTTCTCCGTCAACCGCGGTGTAGGGACGTCGATCGTGGGGGCATTGAGCCAGACGATCGTCCCTGCGGCGGTCAACTCGAGGCGCGACGTGGCATCGTAGACCTGCCCGGTGAGCGCGGCGATGAACGGCTCGAAGCGCCCGAATCCGGCCGCACGCTTCACCCCGACGAGCCACGACGCGTCGCGCGTGTGCTGCAGCGTGACCGTCTGCCCGTTCGGGACGAGCATTTCGTCGTTGGCGAGTACTGAGAGGTGCAGCGACGGATCGCGCATCACGTTGAAGTAGCGCGCGTCGTCGATGTCGTAGACGAACAGGAGGACGTCGACGCCGAAGGCGTTGGTGAAATTCATAAGAACGTCGTGGCCTCACGATCCGTCTGGTGCAACGTGAGGCGCCGGCGTTCGCGGGCGCCCGTTGTTGGCGAGTGCGGGGAGCGCGATACCCTATCGTGGATGCGCGACGGGCGCCAGCGGGCTCGGCCTCAGCGCTGCACCAGCGTCCCGCCCTTGAACACCATGCGCACGTGTTCGAGATCACCGATGCGCGTGCTCGGATCGCCAGCGACCACCAGCACGTCGGCGATCTTCCCCACGTCCAGCGTTCCGAGCGTCGTGCCCAAGCCGAGCAATTCGGCGCCGCGCAATGTGGCGGAGGTGATTGCCTCCAGCGGGGTCATGCCAAGTTCGGTGTAGATCTGGAGCTCACGCACGTGGTTGCCATGTGCGTGACAGTTGAGGCGCGTCCCCTTGTCGGTCCCCATCGCGATACGCGCCCCAGCGCGCACGAGCTTCTGCTGGTTGGCACGCCCCACCTGATAGCGTGCGTCGAGTGCGGCGAGCGCTCCAGGCGTCGCGTGCTCGTCGCGTGCCCACGCCCGCGCCTCGGCCACCAGCTCGGGGCGCACGCCTTTCATCAGCGTTGTGTCGTCAAGCCGTTCTGGCTGCGCCGCATACGTATTGTAGACCTCCATCGCCACCAGGAGCGGAATGCAGTAGACGCCCTTGCGCACGATCTCCGCGAACAGGTCGTCCGGAAGCTCATCGCGTGCGCCGTCGTGCGTAGACCACGTTCGACTCGATCAGGCCAGGAACGATCGACATCCTGGACACATCGAACACGGTGGCGCCGGAAGGGACCTCGACGCGTGTACGAGGACCGAGCGCGACAATCGACGCGCCTTGTAGGATGATGATCCCGTCCTCGATTGGCGCCCCCCCCGACCGTCGATGATGCGGCCGCCGACGAGGGCGGTCGCGGCCTCCGGGACCGGAGCGGGGACACACGCGGATAGGGCCAAGGCCGCGAGGACGCATGGGAGGATGGACGGCAATCGGCGGCGCATGTCGGAATCGAGGGTGCGGCGACAAACATGCCACAGGAATCGAAGAGGGGCGTGTCCACCGAAGCACCAAGGGGTCCGCGCCGCCACACCATCGGCGACCCGGACCCCTGCACCTGCCAGCGACGAAGCGGCCGTGACGTTCGTTAGGTTGCCCTCCATCGCCTGTCGCGCACGCTACTTCTTGATCGTCAGGTCGTTCACGATCGTGTAGCCAGTTGCCTTCGCCGTGGCGATCTCTCCGGCAATCACCTTCTCGGCTTCGGTCTTCACGCTCCCCTTGAGCGTGACCGTCTTCTTGCCTTCGTCGGTATCGACATTGATGTCGCCGGCGTCGACGCGCTTGTCGGCCATGATCGCCGACTTCACCTGCCCAGTTTCCATTGCCCCACCGACGGCCTCACCGGTCGCGGCGGCCGCTTCTGCCGTCTTCTCCGCGGCGGCATCGGCCGCCTTCACGGTCTTGTCGGCGGCGTTCTCGGCATCCTGCTTCACGCCATCGGCCGTGTTGCCGCAGGCGGTGGACAGGACGAGCAGGATCACTGCCCCCAACTTGTTGATGGCCTTCATCGTGAACTCCTGGAGTGGTCTGATCCGAAGCGGCAGCGTGGTGTTGGGTGTCGTGTCGCGTGTCGCATCGTACGAGGTAAGCTAGCGCGCGGCGTGTCTTGCGGTGCGCGGCGCTGCAACACGCGTCGCGTGCTGTGCGCGTCCACGACCCCACGGCCGTCGCTCTCGCGACTTGAGCCGCTCGCCATCGGCAGTACAGCTCGCTACTGCAACGCCGCCGTGCTCCCGGGCGGCAGCCCCAACCGTGCGGCGAGCGCCGCGAAGCGCGCGTCGTCGCGCAGCCGGTCGTACCAGGCGATCCTAAGCGGGAGCAGAAGGACGAAGGGATCGCGCTCGTCGGCCGCGCGTGCGAGGCCCGCGAACAGCACGTCCACCGGGTCGCGAGCGAGCCCGGCGATCACGCGACCGAACGCAGCACCGGGCGCTGGCCCCATGGCGTCGAGCTTCGCCCGGACCGCGGCGCTCCCGGCGCTGTCGCCGGCCAGCGTCATCGCCCGCGCCTGTGCCCCGAGAAAGAACGGGAGGGGCGCCTCGGTTGCCGCCGCGGTCATGAAACGCGCCGCCGCTGTCGCGTCGCCGCTGAGTTCCGCCATCACCCCCTGCGTGTACGCCACGAACGGATTCCGCGGCGCCGACGCCGCAGCACGCGCCACCACCCGCCGTGCACTGTCTAGTGCACCGGTCTGCGCCAGCATGTAGGCGAACTCGGCCGCGATGGTAGCATCGGTCGGCTCGTGCTCGGTCGCCCGCGCGAGCGCCTCACGCGACTCGGTGAAGCGTCCGAGCGTGTAGTACAGTTCGCCAAGGTTCTGGTGTGCCGATGCGTCGCTAGGGTCCAGTCGCAGCGCCACGACGAGTTCGCGCTCGCCTTCGGTCCATCGTCCGAGCCCCTTCTCCAGGAGGCCGAGCGCGACGTGCGGCGCGGACAGCAGCGAGTCGTGCGCGATGGCCCGGGCCGCGCTGGCGCGTACCGTGTCGGCGACGGAAGCCCGCGTGACGGCGCCGTAGAGCGGGAGAAGCGCGGCCGCCTCGGCGATCCCCGCGTGCGCGCGGGCAAAAGCCGGATCGCGCGCCGCCGCATCGCTGAAGAGCGCCATCGCCTGTCGAAGCCCAGCTTCACCGCGCTCACGCAATGCGTAGCGCGCGCGCAGGTACAGGTCGTAGGCCGCGGGGTCGGCCACATACTCTTGCCGCGGTGCGTTCCCTGCCAGCCCCAGGTGCCTCGTGAGCGCCCCGGCCACCGCGCTGCTGATCTCCTGCTGGGTGCGAAAGACATCGGTGACCGCGCGCTCGTAGCGATCGGACCAGATGGCGCTCCCGTCGCGCGTGTCGACGAGTCGCGCCGAGACGCGCAGCTGCTCGCCGGACCGTTGCACGCTCCCTTCCACCAGGGCGCGCACCCCGGCCTTGGCGGCGTAGTCGGCCGCCGTGAAGTGCGAGTCGGCGAGTGCACGCACCGTCGTGCGCGACAGGACGCGCATCCCTTGCAGCTGTGCGAGCCCCGTCGTGATCTCGTCGGTCACCCCGGCCGAGAGGTAGGCATCGTCGCGGGGGCCGATCATCTCGAAGTTGAGGACGGCGATCGCCGGGGTGGCGGCCAGAGCCGTCCCCGCATCGCTCCCCGGGGTACGCCACACGAGGGCGGCGACCACCGCGGCCACGGCGAGGGCGATGGCCATGATGGTCCCGCGCTGCCCCCCGCGTGGCACCGGTGCCACGAGCGCCGGACGCGAGGCCGAGACCGGCTGCACGCGCGCCTCCTCGAGCATGGCGGCGAACGACTCGGCGTCGGGACGCTGTGCCGGCTCCTTCTCCAGCCCGCGCATGATCACCGCGCCTAACGCCATGTCGGCCTCGGCCAACTGGCCGGCCAGGTCGGCGGGAGGCTTGACCACGTGCGCCGACATCACCTGCGCCGGCGTCCCCGTGAATGGCGGCTGCCCGGTGAGGAGTTCGTAGGCGACCGCGGCGAGCGAGTAGACGTCGGCGCGTCCGTCGATGCCGGGGTCGGCGACGACCTGCTCGGGCGGCATGTAGGTGACGGTCCCGATCGACATCCCCGCCGAGGTGAGCCCGGTCGCGGTGTTGTCCTCGCGCACGACCTTGGCGATCCCGAAGTCGGCGAGCATGGGCTCTCCCTCGGAGAGGAGGATATTCTCCGGCTTCACGTCGCGGTGCACGATCCCCTGCCGGTGCGCGTAGGCAAGGGCGCGCGCGAGCGGGGCGATGAGGTGCAGCACGTCGCGCCCGTCCAGCTTTCCCTCGCGCTGCAGCCGGGCGCGCAGCGACTCGCCGGCGATGAACGGCATCACGTAGTACCGCATCCCGTCCTCTCCCCCCGCGTGCAGGACGGGGACGATCTGTGGATGCTGCAGCGTGGCCGAGGTGGCGACCTCCTGCAGGAAGCGGTCGATGTTGACGCGCTGCCCTAACTCCGGGGAGAGGACCTTGATGACGACACGCCGGCCGAGGGCGCGCTCATTGGCCAGGAAGACCCGCGACATCCCCCCGCCGCCGAGTTCACGCTCGATGTCGTAGCGCTCGGCGAGATGGTCGAGGAGGGGGCGGAGCGGATCGGGCATCCGGTGGACCGTGGCGGTGGACGGAGCGAAGCGGGCGAGCACCCCTGCGTGGGACAGCGAAAGATGCGGCGGGGTTCTCCCCCGCCAAAGCGTCGCGGGGCCAACCGGTTGACGAACGGCTGGTCCCGCCCGGTCAGCGCACTGGCACGATCGGCAGCGTCACGTACGACGCCCGCGCCGCGCTGTGGTGCACGGTGTTGTCCACCACCCGGATCCGCCGCTCGCGCCCCAGCGGCTCTCCCGTGTTGGCGTTCACGTCGAAGCGCGGGAAGTTGCTGCTGGAGATGTCGAGCCGGATGCGGTGCCCCTTCCGGAAGACGTTGGCCGTGGGAAACGGGCGGATGGCGATGTGGTACACCTGCCCCGGCGTCACCAGCGCGCGCGTCGCGCGCCCGTCGCGATAGCTCATTCGCTGGATCGCGTCGGTGATGTTGAGGTCGAAACCGCCCGGGAAGTCGGGGCTCGGCGGGTAGACATCGACGAGCTTGGCGGTGAAGTCGGTGTCCACCCCCGTGGTGGACGCCTGCAGGTGCACCTCGATGGGGCCGATCACGCGCACATCCTCGGCGAGCGGCTCGGTCTCGAAGACGAGCACGTCGCGCCGCGACTTGAGCGGAAGGTAGGGAGCGCGCGAAGCGGGAAAGTCGGGACGCTCGCGCTGGTCGTAGGCGCCGTCCTTCACGCGCGCCGAGACGTTGCCGCCTAACGTTGGGACGGGGTGTGCCGGGTCGAAGGTGAAGGTGGTCGCCCCGCCCGAGGGCGATGGCGTGCTCGGCGACAGCGTGCCGTTGGCGTGCAGGTAGAACCTCGTGAACTGCGTCCCGGGGAGGGGCCAGCGGTCGCCCTCGATCCAGGCGCCGCCGTGGGAGAGCTTCCCCGCCGATGTCTTCGTGCCGTCGCCACCGCCCATCACGAAGAGTCGCACCGACGGGTCGCGATCTACGCCGTTAGGCACCCCCTTGAGGAAGTGGTCGAACCACCGCAGGTGATATTCCACGTCGAACCCCGGAATGGCCGAGGGCGCCCCGAAGTCGACGTCGCCGGCGAAGGTGCGCCCGTTGCCCCCGTGCACCCACGGACCGACGACCAGGCGCACGGGGCCGCGCTTACCGTTCCGGAGCCCGAGGTAGTTGTCGATCGTCCCGCGCAGGAAGATGTCGTACCATCCGCCCAGGTGCAGCATGGGGACATCGGCAGTCCGCGTGTAGTACGGGGCCCAGTTGAGCGAGATCTTCTGCCAGAACGGGCCGTAGTCGCCGTGCGTCCATTCGTCGAGGAAGTACTGCTCGTACTCCGGGACGGTGGCGAGGGGGCTCTGTCCTGCGCGAAGGGGCAGGCGCTCGTACCAGGCCTCCACCTTCTCCTGCTCGAGGAGCGCGCGCACGGCGGGGTCCTTCGTCTCGCGCCGCGCCTCCTGCCAGACCCACGTCATCTCGCGCCCCAACTCGAAGGCGCCGCCGTGGCGCACCGCGTGATCCCAGGCGTTGGCCATCCCGCCCTGGTTCACGATCATCGCCTTGAGGTGCGGCGGAGCGAGCTTGGCGGCGTCGGCCTGCGCGTGCGCCGCATACGAGCGCCCCCACGTGCCGACCATGCCGTTGGAGAAGGGGCGCGTGCCTAACCACTCGATCGCGTCGTACCCGTCTGGTGCGTCCAGCACCGAGTACTTGGTGAAGCGCCCTTCCGAGCGATAGCGTCCGCGGATGTTCTGCAGGGCGACGACGTAGCCCGTGGCGGCGAAGGCGTTGGCCTGCCGCACGATCTCCTCGCCGCGCAGCTCGTACGGCGTACGCAGCAGGAGGACGGGAAAGACGCTGTCGACGAGCGCGGCGCCGCGGGCCGGGCGATAGAGCTCGGTGTACAGCACCACGCCATCGCGCGTGGGGACCATGACACTGTCCTGGCGCACGACGTCGAAGGGCGCGGGGCGGGCGGATTGCCCCTGCGCGGCGTGCGTTAGGCAGGCAGTCGCAGCGAGCACGAGCGCGACGCGCGATGCAAAGGCGCGCGCGACGCGCGATGCAAAGGCGCGCGCGACGCGCGATGCAAAGGCGCGCGCGACCTTCAAGGCAGATGCGCGCGCGTCGCGCGAGACAGAACGGATCGACATGCCGGGAAGCTACGAGTCACCCGGCAGGGTGGTGAGGGGGTGGCGCCCCTGCGCTACTGTCCCTCCGGCGCCTCCCACAACTCGACCTTGTTCCCCTCGGGGTCGACGACCCACCCGAACTTCCCGTACTCCGATTCGTCCACCTTCTCGTCCACCTGACACCCCTCGCTGCGCAGCGCGGCCAGCAACGCGTGCAGGTCCGCGACCCGGTAGTTGATCATGAACGACGAGGTGCCGGGCGCATAGTACTTCGTCGTGTCAGGCATGATGCTCCACACCGTCGTCCCGGCGTAGGGCGCCCCGGCCGCATCGGTCCACCTGAACGACACCCCGCCCCACGCCTGCACGTCGATGCCAAGATGCTGCTGGTACCAGGCGCGCAGCGCCGTGGGGTCCTTAGCCTTGAAGAAGATCCCGCCAATTCCGGTGACACGTCGCATGGTTGCTCCGGTGAGGAGGAGGAGGAGGAGGCGCGTTACGCGCCGAACTGCCGCAAGTGGTGATCGACATGCTTGTACATGAGGATCGCCCACTCGTCAGCCGTGAGGGGGCCAAAGAAGGCGTGCGGCTTCGTGGTACACACCGACGGGCCAGCGGCGAACCGGTCGATGAGCGTGAGCAGGCGCTGGCGCTCGCGATCCAACTCGCGCTGGTCGGCCACGATGTAGCTCGGCGCCGTTGGAGCGTTCTTCATGAAGGGGGCGTCGTTGCTGAGCACCGACCGCTTCACGAAGCCCCCGACGAGGCGCCCCATGAAGAGGCGCGGCACATCCACGTCTCCCAGCGCCGCCTCGAAGGCCACCGACATGTGCGCCACCGCCTGCGGCACGTCCATCTTCCCCCACTGGCGCGGGCTGTCGGCGCGCAGCTGCGCGATGCGGGACTTGAGCTCGGTGACGCGCGCGGGGTCGTAGAGGTTTTTCATGGTTGGTGCGCGGGTGAGGGGTGGCACAAAGAAGCAGCGCTCGGGGCCAGGGCGCAATGCGGGCGGCCGATCCCGCGCGCGACGGGACGGCCGCCCCATCCGCCTCCCTACTTCTTCGTCTTGCGCCCCTCGTCGAACAACGCGATCCGCCGCTCCACCGGCGTCGAGGCGACCATCTCACCAACCAGGGCCAGCGGCAACTCCTCCAGCGTCTTGAAACGCAGGCACCCCTTCCCCATGTCGAGCTTCTTGCCGATGGCCTTGTAGTGCGCCGCGAGCTTTCCCATCAGCACCTTGTCGCTGGCGATGTTCGTCAGGTACAACGCGAAGTTGTTCTTCTGCGCAGCGAGCGCGAGGTACATCAGCGGCTGCTTGTTGTACGTCTCGGGATGGAGCTTGAGTGGGATCTCGTACGCGAGCATCCCCCAGCGAAACGACTCGGCGTACCCCTTGGGGAGGTGCTTCCTGATGACCTTGCGCACCGCCTCGACCACCGCGCGGCGGTCGGCGGGGAGTGAGGCGAGGTACTCGGCGGGGGTGGACTCCTTGGCCGCGGGCATGGGCACGTGTCTCCAGTGAGGGCGCGCCAACAGTAGCGCCAACCGTTGCAGCCGTCAAAGCAACGCGCCCCGGGACGTCCGGGGCGCGAGCGAGGATGAGACGATGAGGCGACGCCTAGAACCCCATCGCGTATCCCGTGCGCCGAGGATCGGCCCCCGCCATCAGCCGCCCGGTCCGGGGATCGACCGCGATCACCTGCATGTGGCCCAGGCTCCCCCACCCGGGGAGGACGGTCACCTTGTGCCCAAGGGCCCGGAGCGCGGCGATGTCGTCGACGCTGGCCCGCCCCTCGATGCGCACCTCGATCGCCGCCCCCTGCTTGTAGAAGTTGGGAGCCGCGTCGAGCGCGAAACGCGGCGCCTCGATCGCCTCCTGTACCGGGAGCTTCTCGTCCAGCAGGCGTACCAGCACCTGGAACTCCGTCTGCCCGATGGTCTCGCCGCCGGGAGTGCCGAAGACGAAGGCCAGCTTCCCCTCCTTGAGGACCACGACCGGCGCATTGTTGAGGATGGGGACCTTCCCCGCCCCCACGTAGTTGACGTTCTCGGGATAGGGTGACGTGGAGCCGAGTCGCATCCCGTTGTTGAGCAGGAGCCCGGTGTGGCCGACGACGACGTTGCTCCCGAACAGCCCGCCTAACGTGGGCGTGACGCCCACGGCGTTGCCGGCCTTGTCGACCACGGAGAACGAGGTGGTATGCACCTCGCTGTCGTAGACCTCGTCGAAGGTCGGAAAGTCGTGTGCCCCGGCCGGGGTCGACGTGGCGCCCACGGGAACGCCGGGGTCGGGATAGCCGCCCGCCTTGGCCATGTCGATCAGCGCGCGCCGTTTCGACAGGTACTCCTTCGACAACATCCCCTGGGTGGGGACGGCGTGGAACTTGGGATCGGCGACGTACCGGTAGATGTCGGCCTTGGCGACCTTGATGGCCTCGATCTGCGCGTGCAACGATGCGGCCCCGGACTTCGACAGGTCGAATCCTTCCACCAGCGACGCCTGCATCAACACCTCGAAGCCACCGCGCGAGGTCGACGGGTTCGAGTAGACGTCATACCCGCGATAGGTGGTGTGCAGCGGCTCGGTCCACTCGGGCGAGTACGCGGCGAGATCGGCCGCCGTCAGCACGCCGCCGTTTGCCTTGAAGAAGCGATCGATCTCGGCGGCGATGTCGCCCTTGTAGAAGCGGTCGAATGCCGCCTGGATCGCCGCCGTGCGCGAGGCACCGCGCCCCTTTGCCCGCTTCTCGGCCTCGACCAGCTTGCGAAGCGTCGCGGCGTAGTCGGCGTTGCGATACAGCTCACCGGCCTTGATCGGCTCACCGCCGGGGAGAAAGAGCGCCGCAGTCGTGGGATAGCGCCCGAGGTTCCCCTTGCCACGATCGATCGAACCGGCGAGCAGCCGGTCGATGGGGTACCCGTGCTCGGCCAGTTCGATGGCCGGGGCGAAGACCTGCGCTAACGACATCGTGCCGAACCGCTGGAGCAGGGCGAGGTATCCGCCCAGGTTTCCCGGCACGATCCCCGCCTTCATCCCCGCGTTGAGCGTCGCCGGCGTCATCTCGGCGGGGTTGATCCCCTTGGGGGCGGCACCGGCCATCGACAGCGACCAGACCTTCCCGGTCGCCTTGTGGTAGACGG
>Ga0116177_10001256_pt1 | contig 18993 bp, 13 predicted proteins | sample AD_STIC10_MetaG_FD_89750 | JGI IMG/M metagenome (GOLD analysis project Ga0116177, IMG submission 89750) | Active sludge microbial communities of municipal wastewater-treating anaerobic digesters from USA - AD_STIC10_MetaG | ecosystem: Engineered > Bioreactor > Anaerobic > Digestate | place: USA... | reverse complement strand
CGCGCAAATAACTTGCGTCGCTTTGCTCTTTAATTTTAGTTCGCGTTGTCCCGCGTCGCCGACTACGTCGGCTCCTGGGACAAATTCGCGCAAATAACTTGCGTCGCTTTGCTCTTTAATTTTAGTTCGCGTTGTCCCGCGTCGCCGACTACGTCGGCTCCTGGGACAAATTCGCGCAAATAACTTGCGTCGCTTTGCTCCGCAAGTTATGCGCTCATTTGGAGAGGTGGCAGAGCGGTCGAATGCGGCGGTCTCGAAAACCGTTATCCCCGCAAGGGGATCGAAGGTTCGAATCCTTCCCTCTCCGTTGATTTTAAAAACGAATATTAATTCACACTGGGAACATAAGGTCACTGCCGGAAAAAACGATTTTTTCCTCTTAGCCCAACGTACAACCATGCCGCAACGTAAAAGGCCTCTTGGATTCTGGATCATCATGCTAACGGGATTATTTCTTCTCGTTATGCTGGTTTTGGGCCAGACCATGGCCTTTATCGATTACGACTTCGCGGTTCGTTTAGGGCTGCAGGAACACAAAGATGTCATCGGGCCGATCGGAGTCGCGTTCAATAAAGGTTTCGGAGTCGGAGACACCGTCGTTTATATTCCCCTTCTATTGACGGGGTTGATCGGATTATGGCGCCAAAAGGACTGGGGCTTTTTTGCCATGACCGGAGCGTTGGCCATAACCGCTTACTGGCCCGTTGCTTGCTGGTTTTTCCTGGTTTTCGCGCGCGGGAAACCCGGTTTCCGCTTCGAAAGCTACCTTTCCTATTCTATCTTGCTCGGTTCTTTCACGCTCTATGCGCTTTGGGGGCTCGGATATTTATACCGTAACCGTAAAACACTGGCGAAATCCTGAAACCGCTTTTTCAAAAAAACGGGAAATTAACCATCCCTAAATCCGGAATTTTTTTGCTATAATAAACGCCGCCAAAAAGGAGAACGCGTTGTCCTATCTCGTATTCGCACGTAAATTCAGGCCTCAAAAGTTCGACGAAGTGATCGGTCAGGAACATATCACCGATACGCTTAAAAACGCGATCAAAACCGAACGGGTCGCTCAAAGCTTTTTGTTCAGCGGGCCCCGCGGAGTCGGGAAAACCTCGACCGCGCGGATTCTCGCGAAAGCGCTCAATTGCGAAAAAGGCGTGGTCCCGGAACCCTGCGGCAAGTGTCTATCCTGCAAAGAAATCACGGAAGGCCGGAGCCTGGACGTTCTGGAAATCGACGGCGCCTCCAACCGTCAGATCGATGATATCCGGAACCTCCGGGAAAACGTGAAATTCAAACCCGCGCAGGGGCGTTTTAAAATTTACATTATTGACGAAGTCCATATGCTGACCACGGAAGCTTTCAACGCCCTGCTCAAGACATTGGAAGAACCGCCCGAACACGTCAAATTCATTTTCGCGACCACCGAGCTCCACAAAGTTCCCCTGACGATTCTCTCGCGATGCCAGCGTTTTCAATTCCGGAAAGTCCCGACGGGGAAGATATCCGAGAAATTGCGGGAAATCGTGACTGCGGAAAAAATCCAAAGCGAGCCGAAAGCCCTTTTTGCCCTCGCGAAAGCCGCCGAAGGGAGCCTCCGCGACGCGGAAAGCCTTCTCGATCAGGCCGCCAGCTATTCCAAAGGGAAAGTCTCCTACAAGACCGTTATCGAAATACTGGGGATGTCGTCGGACGAAAATTACCTTTCCATCCTGGACGCCGTGATCGAAAAAAACGCAAAGGGCGCATTCGAAATCTTCGCGCCGCTGGTCCTCGAAGGAAGGGACATGATTCAGCTTGTACGCGGGCTGATCGAAATGTTTCGGGGCCTTTTGATTCTCAAAGTCTGGGACAACCCCGATTCGGATCTTCTTGATCTTTCGCCCGAAACTTTGCTGGAATTGGAAAAGCGGAAAAAGCATTTTTCGAAAGAGGACCTCCTGGCAGTCATGAACCTCCTTCAAAATCTCCTGATCCAAACCAAACGAAGCCCGATGCCGCAGCTCCACGTGGAAACGGCCTTGATGAAACTCACCTCCCGGGAAAATCTTTTGCCGCTTTCGGAATTGCTGGAGAAATTAAGAGTTTTCGAGCCGGCCGGCGGAGGCGGAGCCTCGAGGCCGCAGAAAACGGCGGAAATTTATTCGCCCAAAATGCCGGCCCCCGCCAATGACTCCTCCGTTCAGAAAAAAAAACTGAATTCTGAGCCTTCCGCGCCGCTTCAGCCCCCCCCGTCCGTGACGCCCGTCAATACCGCAAAAGATCCCTCGCAGCCCGGTATCGAACTGGACGAGATCGAGCGGGTCTGGCCGGTCATCCTGGACCGCGTCAAAGCGAAAAAAATCTCCTGCGGGACATTCCTTTCCGAAGCCGAACCTGTGGAAGTGGAGCAGGACATTGTCGCGCTCGGCCTGCCTTCCGAATTCAAATTTCACAAAGAAGCCCTGGAGCAGCGGGACAATAAAAAAATAGTCGAGGATATTTTCCGGGAAGTCCTCTCGCGACCCGTCCGGGTATCCTTTGTGATCACCGTTGCGGAAAAACAGGCCGTCACCGTTGCGCCCGCTCAAGCGGCCGACGAAGACATGCCGGAAATCATCGATTCCGCCGTAAAACTGTTTGAAGGAAAAATCCTCCGAAAGCCATGACCGCCTACACGGATCTCGTCAACCGCCTGGTCAGAGAGCTGGCCAAATTGCCCGGGATCGGGCCGCGTTCGGCCGAAAGAATCGTGTTTCACATTCTCAAAGTCGATTCCGAATATGCCCGAAATCTCGCCTCTCTCCTGGTGCAGGTTAAACAGCACAGTTTCTTCTGCAAAGAATGTCACCACCTTTCCGAAAGCGAAATCTGCCATATCTGCCGGGATCCCGGCCGGGATCAGAAGATCATCTGCGTGGTCGAAGAATCCAAAGATATCATCGCCCTCGAGAAAACAGGCGCCCACAAAGGGCTTTATCATGTCCTGTTAGGCGCGTTGTCGCCTCTGGACGGGATCGGGCCGCGGGAACTCAGAATCCAGGATTTGCTCCGGCGCATCCGCGAAAAGAACATCCGGGAAGTCATTTTGGCCACGAATTCCAATACGGAAGGAGAAACCACCGCCCTTTATTTGTTGAAAATTCTGAAGCCTTTGGGCGTTTCGGTTACGAGAATCGCGAAAGGGATTCCGGTAGGAAGCAATCTGGAATTCGCCGACCAGGCAACGCTCGGGCAGGCCCTCACCGCCCGCGTTCCGTTCGCTTAAGCGTTCAGCCGGGGCTAAACCCCCAACGACTGAGAGTCTTCGTTAATCAAATCCCGGGCTTTCAAATTATCGGAGGTCGAAAAAACCCCGACGATTTTGAACCCGTCCCCGCTTGTCCCGTAACAATAGCGGACATGAATGCGGTTTTGCCCGAGCAGTTTTGCGACCGGCGCCAGCGTTCCCTGCTTGTTTTCGAACTCCACGACCAGGACGTCCCGTTCCTCGATTTGAGGGATAAAATAGCCGATGGCTTTTTTGGCCTTTTCGGGTTCCCGGACAACCGTCTGAAGATATCCTTTCCCTTCCGCCGAGTAGCAGCACAAGTGAACGATATAAACCCCTTCCAGCGCCATCGCGGCGGTCACGCGCCCGAGAAGCCCTGTTTCGTCGGGGGCAATACAGAAAAGCTCCTTTGCCAGCTGCGCCCTTGCCATAACCCCTCCTTCCTCAAAAACGATTCGTCTGCCCTAAGCGGTTCGCGGCGTTTTTTCCGCTTCAATCAGCGCGCGGATTTTTTTGAAAACGTCTTCCCGGGAAACTTCTCCCTTGGCGAATTTCCCGAGGACTTTCTTCTGCGCTTCGTAATCTTCGTTCAAAACCCCCGCGCGGGACTGAAGGATTCGCCAATTTTTCCTCCGTTCCACGCAAAACAGCACCATCTGCCGGCTCATCAGGAAAGGCTTCACGCTTCCGTCCGGCATTTCGGCATAGGAATAAACATCGAAAGGCGGAATATAGGAAATCTCTTCCGGGTTGAATACGCGCCGGTAAACGACATCCTGCTGGGTAATGCGGTATAAAAGGTCGTCCAGGAAAACGGCTATTTCCCGATAGTTATCGGGAACCTTCCGGCGGATATGATTGCGAAAACGGTTCTCGGTGACCGCCCAGTGCGCGACGGTATAAAAATAATTTTCCCCGGTCGTCGGATTCGCCTTCACAAGCCAATCCCGTCCGATCGCGGGATTCCCTTTGATATTCATGCAAACTTTTTCGTCTTCTCCAAAAACCGGGTTGTAAATAAATTCCGGAAATCCGCGGCTATCCCGCACTTTCTGCGCCTGCTGTGTCGATTGAGAATCCCCGACTCCGTGTTCCGGCTGGCAGGTTGTGTAGGCCTGAACAAAAGCGGCCCCCCGGTAATGAAGCGCATCAATCAATGCTTTCATCAAACCGGCCGAATTCGCCATGGAAACCTGCGCGACAAATGCGCTTCCGTGGCCTGCCGTCATGCTTTGCGCCACTTCTTTTTTCTCCGTCAATTTACCTTGCGAGGCCCTTCCGAACTGATTCATATCGAAACCGCCCGGCATCGGAGAGCTGTCGGAATTCTGTCCTCCGGTATTCGAATAAACCTGCGTATCGAGCATCAGGACCTTAAAATTCGGCCGGTTCTGGAGAATGCTCTTTGAAAGATTCTGATAGCCGATGTCGCCCAAACCTCCGTCGCCTCCGACCGCCCAGACCTTCGGAAGCTCGGTAATTTCCCTGTCCGTCATGTGCGTGTCCGTGAAATGCGTATAGAGGAAATAATCCTCTTCGGTTAACGGCGCGTTTGCCGCTTTAAAACCCGAGAAAATCGCGTCCGCAAACCGCTCGGGCAGAACGGACCGTCGCGCATGATTCATGATAAAACTTTCGGCAATCAGCCATCCGATCGTCGCGCCATCCTGAAAAAGCGAATTCATCCACGGATACGGATGCGGATTTGACGGCGGCGTCGAACCGTAAACCGTCGGGCATCCCGTATTTGCGGTCATCCCCATTACCGACATCCCGCAGGCGGGCATTCCCTCAACCGCCCTAAGATACCGGTGATTAAACGCGTCCCGCTCCATGACCGCGGCAATTGCATCAATCAGTTCCGGGCCCCCGCCCTTAAATTCCCTCTCAATCCGTTTTTGCGTATCTTCCGGCGTCTCCCCGCCAAGTCCCACGAGAAGATGGAGAACGGTTCTTTTGAAAATCGCGTACCCTTGCGGATTTTCTTTCTCAAAAACGGAAAGGCCGGCGGCGCCGGACTCCCGCAGTTTTTTCGCTTTCTCGAGAAGCCGGTCCGCCTTGGCGTGAAAAAGCGGCCGCATGTAGGCTTCCGTAACGGAGGCCAGCATGTGAAGAACCGTTTTTTCGCCGCAACCCGCGCAGGCCCCCTCCCCCGAAACCAGCGAGGTATATTTCGACTGTTGCATCAGATGATATTGCAAAACCGCCGCTTTCATGTCCTGCGCCGATTCCGGATTATAAAGACCGAGATACCGCTTGGAGGTTTCCGGTAAACGTTTCAGGAAATGCATGCCGGTATGAATGTCCGCCTTCACGGAATCCGTTTCCGGGATCATTTCAAGCGCTTTGTGGTCTCCGCATTCCACCACGCATTGGCCGCATCCCTTGCAAAGATCGCTCACAAAAATCGAGAAAAGTCCTCCCGATCCCGCCTCTTTTTTCTCCTTTGCCGAAAATATCTGAACCGCCATGCTGTAGGCAAGAGGCAATTTCTCCACAATGGCGAACAATTCCGAAAGCGCTTTTGAAAAATCCCGTCCGGCCCAAACAGGATTGTCCTTCAAGGCCTGTGTTAAAAACCGCTTAAGAATCAAGCCAAAAGGCTCCGCGTCCCCCTTTTTTTTGGATTCTTCCAGCATGACTTGCCGGAGTTTCGGCTCGATTTTCGAAAAAGCCTCAAGCAAGACCTCTTGTTCGGACGTGTCGGTTACGTAATTCCGGACTGCCTGAACGATAACCGTCCGGATGTCCTGGGCCGTATTGGGAAGCGCCGTGTCGGGGCAGGCGACGATGCATTTCATGCATTGTGTGCATTTTTCGGCTATAAATTTCGGCACCATCCGCCGGGCCACGAATTTGCTCATGTCCTTGCCGGTTGCCGGGGCAATCACCCCGGTTGAAGCGTAAGCCGAGGCCGGCTGATCATAACCGAGGCCGGCCATAAATTCCCGATCGAACATTTTCCGGGAATGGAAAGGCGGTACATCCGGTGCGTATTTTGTCAGCCGTTCGGCGTCTTCTTTCGTCGAAATTTCCTCTTCAAAACCGCCCGAGCAAGGGATTAGGACCGCACCGATCATCCGGGAAGTATCCGGCGCATCCATGTCGCCATATGGCAGTTCCCTCACCCGTGAAAACCCCTCTTTCATCACGGTCATGTTGGATTGGACTACCGATTCCCCCAGCTTCCCGAATTTTTTATGGTACTGGGCCTCCACGATACGCAGAAATTCCTCGTCCGGAATACGGTAATCCCGGAGAAAAGACGAAACCCTAAAGAAAGCCCCGAGGAACGAATTCCCCTGCATCCGAAGCTGAAGGTCCGCCAATGGCGTTGCTTTTTGGGCTATGTCAAAACCGTCTAAGATATAGATTTTGACGTTTTTTTCGATAATTTCTTTCCGGTACTTCTTGGGGATTCTCTGCCAGGCCTTCGCCGGATCCGTCTCCGAACTTTCCCAGATCATTGCGCCTCCGGCGCGAATCCCCTGGAGCGGGTCCGTATGCGTAAACGCCTTGGGGTCACAGCAGAGGACCACGTCCACATGATGGAGATCGCAATTCACCCGGATTCTCTCCGGAGCGACCGCCAGAAAGTAATTCGTCGGCGCTCCTTTCTTTTCGGAGCCGTATTTCGGGTTGGCGGACACATGGAGAATCTCCCGGTTTTCTCCGGGGAAATCCCGGTTCGAAGCGTAATCCCCGAGTTCTCCCAGAATTTCCGAAAGATTCTTCCCCGTCGTAATGGCGCCCCATCCGCCGATAGAATGGAACCGCACCGCGATGGATTTCTCGGGCAGAAGGCTCGGTGCGTCATCCGAACGCACCGCATAAGGGTGATTGATGCCAATGTAAAAAAACCGCGTCCCGTCGCCGGCCGATTTCCCATCCTGCCGCTTTCGTCCTTTCAGCACGAATTCATAAGCGCCCAAAATCCCTTCGGGCCGGAAATCGCGCGAACCGAGGCCGTAGACGCCCGAATAAATCTCCGGCATGACAAAATCGTTAAAACGCGGAAGCTCGGGATAGCCGTATGTTTTAACGTTGGCCTCGGCCTTGGCCAGCGCATTACGGATATCCCTTGTCAGCGGATTATCACCCGCAAGCTGGTCATCCGTGCGTTCCAGAATTACGACATTTTTCTTTCCCCTTAATGCCCGGATAATCGCGGCTTCGGGAAACGGCCTCAAAACATTCACGTGAATGACTCCGATTTCTTTTCCGTCCCGTTCCCGGATATAATCCGCGGCCGCTTCGATATTCTCCGCCGAACTTCCCAAAGAGACAAAAACCGTATCCGCTTTTTCCGTATTGTGTTCGGAGATCAATCCATACCGCCGTCCCGTCAGCTTTTCGAATTCTTCATAGGCGTTTTCCAAAAACCCGAGAATCGGTTCTGAAAAATTATTCCGCCGGCCGGCCACTCCGTTCATGTAGTGCTCTTGATTTTGAACGGGCCCTAAAATAACAGGGCTTTTAAGATCGTAATTTTCGGGAATCCGCCGACGCCGAGGTCCGAAAAGTTCTTTCTGGGCGGAAGTCGGGCAGTCAATGACGTCTTCCGGCCGGCCGAGAAATTCCCGGATCAGTTCGGCTTCCGCCTTGAGAAAAGTCCTCTCGAGATGCGATGTCAGAAATCCGTCCTGTGCGTTGATGCCCGGATTCAGGGTCAATTCGGTGACCTTACGCAAAATCAACGCCTGGTCCGCCGCCTGCTGAGCGTCTTTGGCGAAAAGGATAATCCAGCCGGTATCCAGCGCGCAGTAAACATCGTCATGCCCGCAATGAACATTCAGGGCATGCTTGGTAAAAGGCCTCGCGGCGACTTCGAGAACCATCGTGGAGAGTTTTCCCGGTGCGTGATAATACTGCTCCAGTCCGTACACCACTCCCTGCCCCGAAGTGAAATTGACCACCCGTTTCCCGGTCACCGAAAAAGCGATCGCGCCTCCCTGAGCGGCATGCTCTCCTTCGGCTTCAATCGCGATTTTGGCCCCTCCGAAGACATTGAGTTCGCCCTTTGCGAAGGACATTTCAAAATTCTCGCCCATTTCCGTGGACGGCGTGATCGGATAAAAGATGCCCGCATCGGCAAGACGGGCTTCGGTGTGCAGGGCCACGAGCTGATTGCCGTTCGTCGTCAGGCGAATCCCGGGATATTTGACTTTTGGACTTTTTGTCATGTCAGCGCACGAAATCGATTAAGGGCATTCTATCAAATCGGAAGGCGGAGAACAAATCTTTGCGTCAGGCGGTTGCGGGGCTTCTTTTCCGCTAAAACGGGTAAGGCGATACGGACGCGATTCGCTATCCGGTCCTCAATGCCGGAACAAAAAATTCTGAAAGCACCAGGGGTTTTTCCGGTCCAGGAAAGCGTTGGGGTTGTCTTTGAAGAAAAGCTGATAATTCTTGAAAGGCGTCCAATCGTATGCTTCCGAAACAAATTTCCCCAGATACGGTTTGGCAATATTCAAAATATACTCGTGCGGGAGGTCGTCCGGCACCCGAACGCCCTGTTTCGGATTCTCAATCATCCACAAAACGGCCGACACGACTCCGATGGCCACCTGAATGGTCGTCGCATTTTGGTTCGGAACGAGTTCCCGGGCCTCTTCAATGGTCAAAATGCTTCCGGTCCACCAGGACCCGTAACGATGCCCCATGATCAACGCCCCCAGAATATCCGCGCCGCGGATAATTTCATCATCCATGATCCGGGTCTTCGGCTGGAGCTCGTAATTCCGGCAGCGCAATTCGTGAAGTGAGACAATCGTTTCGTCGCACGGCATGTAGGCATAATGAACCGTCGGGCGATAAACCGCCTTCCCTCCCCGCCAGACCGTCAGATGGTCCGAGATCGAAAAAGCCTCCGCATGCCGGATCACCATTCCCACAATTTCATAGGAGGGGACCCAGGACCGCACCCAGGTATTCATTCCCATCTGAGTCAGAAAAATCTGATTCTTGGGCCCGTATTCCGGGACATTGGAAAAAGGCGGAAGCTGTTTTTCATGAGTCCCCCACCCCATTTCGGCCGGAGCGATCGCCTCTTCCCTCAATCCTTCGATGCTCCAGGTCCCCACGAACTCGTCGACTTCCTTGGGCTTGTTGGTAATCTGGGTATCGCGCTCGCTGATATGAATGGTGCGGACCCCTAAATCCATGGCCAACTGGGCAAATTTCCCCTCGCGGATCAGATAGTCCAAAAGTTTCTTTCTCTTCTTGGGGATCGAATTGTGCCGCATCACGCTTTCGGCGATATCGACAAGCCCCTGCTTGGTGAAATGCGAAATCAGGCCGGGATTGGCCCCGTGATCCACAACCGCCGTCGTCGAGGTGTCATCCCATTTCTCAATCATCCGGCGGATGGACATCTGCTTAAAGTAGAGGGATTTCTCAAGCGGCGTCTTTTTATCGATATTCGCGTAAGGGTCCCACTCCTCCACGGACGTGTTGACGTATAGCACCTGGTTTTCGTGACACCAATTCAGCATATCCAGGCAGTCGACATTCCAGGACAAATCAACGATCAATCCGCCCGGCCCCACGTGCTTCGACAGCGTGCGGGCGACATTGATCGGCATAAGCCTTTCCTGAAAATACCGCACGCCTTTTTTGATCCACGGCCGCAATTCCTTCCGCTTGTCCACGAAATCGATAATCGTAATGTTCTTGCAGGGGATGCGAATTTCCTTCACCAGAATAGGAAGGGTGCATTTTGCCACCGAACCGTACCCGATCATCAAAACCCTATTTTTAAATTCCGCCATTATTCGCACCTCGCTTGTGTTTTCGGCGTTTCTTGAATTTTTTCGCAAAATTTAAAAAATAATTTTTCTTTTTTAAGTGTATCGGCGCATTTCTTCCGCGAATTTAATTTTTTTAAATAATTTTCTTCTTCCGAAAAACTTCCGTTTCCTCCGGGGATTAAAAATTTCGACCGTTTCTCCGGAAAAATCGGTTTGCCATCGCCGGCGCTTATTTGACATCCGAAGCCCGAAATGCGAAAATTTTCCTGATTGAGATTGACGCGATTTTGAAAAGAAGCTATTATTGGTGTCGCTTTTTGCCCTTCGTTTTCAAACCTCAACGTTACTTAAAGGATTTGGAATGCAGAAGCTTGTCAATATACCCGATTTGTGCGCGAAAGCCCTTGAAATGCGCCGCGAAATCATCCGTATGCTCGGAGAGGCCGGTTCGGGACATCCGGGAGGGTCTCTTTCCTGCGCGGATCTCCTCACGGCCCTGTATTTCAACGTGATGCGGCATGATCCCGAAAACCCGAAATGGTCCGACCGGGACCGGCTGGTGCTTAGCAAGGGACACGGAGCTCCCGCGTTGTACGCCGCGCTCGCGCTGTGCGGGTATTTCCCCAAAAAAGAACTCGTAACTCTCCGCCAGTTGGGAAGCCCTCTTCAAGGGCATCCGGACATGAGAAAATTGCCCGGCCTTGAGGCCTCAACCGGCTCTCTGGGACAGGGGCTTTCCATCGGCATCGGAATCGCGCTGGCCCAAATCCTGGATAAAAAAGACTACCGCACGTATGTCATGATTTCCGACGGAGAATGCAACGAGGGCCAGATTTGGGAAGCCGCGGCTTCCGCCGCCCATTTCAAGCTGAATCATCTGATCGGGATTCTCGACTACAATAAATATCAATTGGACGGCGCCGTCCAGGATATTCTGAACATGGAACCGATGGCTCAAAAATGGGAGTCGTTCGGCTGGAATGTCTGCGAAATCGACGGGCACAATATGGTTGAAATCCTGGAAGCGCTTGAATGGGCCGGGAAGCAGGCCGGAGGCCCTTCGATGATTATTGCGCACACGGTGAAAGGCAAAGGGGTGTCGTTTATGGAAAACAATAACGACTTTCACGGCGTGGCTCCGACAAAAGAGGAAACGGCGCGGGCGCTTCGGGAATTGGGGGAGAAATAAATCATCATGGCTATCGAAAAGAAACTCGGCGCTGCGACGCGGGACGCATACGGCAAGGCCTTGATCCAGCTCGGTAAAACAAACCCGGATATCGTGGTCCTCGACGCGGATCTTTCCAAGTCAACCAAAACGGCATTGTTTGGCCGGCAATTCCCGGATCGTTTTTTCGACATGGGAATTCAGGAAGCCAACATGGTCGGCGTTGCCGCCGGCCTCGCATCTCAGGGGAAAATCCCGTTCGTCTCCAGTTTCGCCTGCTTCCTCATCTGTAAAACACACGACCAGCTCCGAATGTCCGTGGCGTTCCCCGAGCTAAACGTTAAAGTGGTAACTTCTCACGGAGGGATCAGCGTCGGCGAAGACGGAGCCTCCCAGCAAAGCATTGAAGACATCGCTTTGGTCTGCACGCTTCCGGGCTTCGTTGTCATGATCCCCGCCGATCAATATGCCGCCGAGAAACTGGTTCTTCGATCCGCGGAATGGAAAGGGCCCGTTTACATCCGGACCGGCCGGCCCAAAGCACCTATCGTGTATAGCGAAAACGATTCCTTTCAAATCGGCAAGGGAGTGCGGTTGCGCGAAGGAACGGATGTCACGCTGGTCGCGAACGGATTGCAGGTCTTCGAAGCCTTGTGCGCCCACGAAGCCCTCAAAGAAAAAGGCATCCGCTCATCCGTCGTGGATCTTCACACCATAAAACCCCTGGACCAAACCCTGCTTCTTGAAGAAGCCAAGCGAACGGGAGCCTTTGTGATTTGCGAAGAACATCAAATTTGGGGAGGCCTGGGAAGCGCCGTTTCGACTGCCCTCTCAAAAGAATATCCCGTTCCGATGGAATTCGTCGCCATCCAGGATACCTACGCGGAATCCGGAAAACCGGATGAATTGCTTGAAAAATACGGCCTGACATCCCCTTATATCGTCAAAGCCGCGGAACGTGTTCTGGCCAAAAAGGCTCAACTCGGCCGCGTTTGATTTCCTCAAAAAAACTACTTCCGGTAGGTTTCCGATCCTCAGATGGAGTCTGTTCCAAAACGGTAGGTATAACGGGCGCTCTGCCGGTTCCGGTCCACCCCGATCGCCCGCTTGGTCATGAAAGAATACCATCTCCGCAAATGAACCGATGAACGGTACAAAACCGGAACCTTCTCTTCGCCGACCAAGGGCGTCAGGTTTAAAAAGCTTTCCCGCTGAAGCGAATAAATCGAAGGATCGAAAAGTGAGCGGCTCATAAACGGAGAGTTAAAAGTCGCTAGCGAGCGGGCCGCCAGCAAAGATTCTTGCCTTTGCGATTTTAACGGATCGAAATCCAGAAGATTGCTGTATTGAGGCTGATACGTGTTCTGCGGTTTGTACACAACCGAATCCATCATTGCCATATTCGAAGACACGGACGAGGCAGTCATCAAAGGAGCCAAAACCGTCTGGGTAGACGCTTTGGAAACGGCGTTGAGCGAGACGGAAGGCGAGACGGTCCCGATTGTTTCCTGACGTTCGACGGTTTCGTCAATTTCCCGAGAGATCGTTTTCCCTTCTTCTTCAATTCCCGATTCCCCCGCAACAGTGCCGTCTCCTAAGATATCCAGTGCCATGCGATCTTTTGCTTCCGCATACGAAATTTCCTCCTCGGCATCCGATTCGTCTTCCGAAAAGAAAATTTCCTCGTCGGCTACCGCGGATTCAGGGCCCGTAAGCAATTCTTCCGTTTTCGCCGCCGGCAAATCCTTATTCTGATCTTCTTCCCACGACAAAAAAGCCTCGATCTGTTGCATCAGAGAATTAAGGCTGATGCCTTTATTCAAATCCTCCCGGATATCGTCCAGCGAATTTTCGAACACTTTCGCCGACTCTTCATACGAAGAAACATCCGGATAGACACTTCCCGAATCGGTGTCTTCTTCGGCAAAAGGCGGGATTTCCGAATTTTCCCAATCGGAATATAAAAGCGCCTGTTCGATTTCCCGGTTTTCTTCGCCGTACAGATATTCCGCCACCTGTTCCAAATCTTTCGTTTTCTCCGCCTGTTCCGAAGCGTTCCCCTCTTTTAAAAGATCGCTGATGCAAGAGAACAGTTCATCCGGAAGAAGCGCATCCTCAGGGTCCGCAGACGAACCGTCCGGATTCGTGGAAGGGGCGACTGCCAGAGTATCATTCTTTTGTTCAGCCTGCGGATCCTGCGATGCCTGAGCTTGAGCCGGAGCTTGATCGGCTTTGAATGCCTTGACAGGAGTAAATTCCCCGGTCTGGGGATTGGCTGACAGCGCAACACCTTCGGCTGCCAATAAAAAGGTAGGACTCAATAACACCATGCAAAGAGACAAAACAATTCCCGTCGCCTTTAAAGCGACTTTTGGGAACATCTTTTCTCTTTTTAAGCGTTCTGAGTTCATTTTCAGACTCTACCTTTCATTATTGATTTTTTCCATATTTTCTCAATAATTCAAATTACTTTATAAATCCATTATTAAGATAACACACCGGGATTAAATGTCAAGGTCACCAGAAAATATTTTTTCTCCTAAAGTATTGATTTTAAAAAGGATAGATCAATCACGCATTGTTTAAAACACATTGATTCTACTTTAGTCAAGTCTTAATAAAGTCTATATGTTTGAATCATTTTTCTCTGTTTTCCCATTAGTAAATCATATAAGCTTTAATCTCTTTTCAACCAGATCTTTACCCGCGGTAAGAGACAGAGGAAATTCTTTCCTCTTTTTATTAACCAGTTTGAAGCGGTCAGAGAGATCTGAAGCGAAGGAAAAGCCTTAGACGAAAGGGTTGGCGCCTTTGGCCTGATAAAGACGCCATTGATTCCCTTCTTTTTGGAAGACGAACTGGGATTGCTGGCGGATCATATTGATGCTCCGGCTCGCATAAATCGCCACCCGTTTTTCCCATTTAAAATTAACCGCCAGCCGTCCGTTTTTCAAAATAGCCTGATCGATAAAGTAATGAATCTCAAGCGGCACGCCGGAATAAAAACCTTCCTCCGAACGGCTGATAAAAGCGCTTCGGACGGGAGAGAAATCCTGGGAAATTTCATCCTCGAAAGCGGCCCGGTTATAGTTCCGGTAGATGTCAAAAATATGCCCGAGGAGCCCGTCGGCCAAAATAAGGGGGTTTTCCGTTTCCGGATTTAAATCCGGTCCCGCATCCGGAAATGTCGCACATCCCCAAAGGCTTCCCGCAAACCCCAAAACCAAAATAATCGCCCAAAATCGTTTCATCAAAATTGGCTCAGAAATTTTGTAATGACCCGCAATTCTTTATAATCCTGCGTCCCGTCCTCATGGTCGAAAACATTACGCTCGATCCGCGAAATCCAATGAGTCCCCCGCGTCCGGTTGATCAAAACATCCAGCTCGTAATAGCTTCTCCCGTTCACATAATTCGCCTTCGGGCTCGAAGCGTCCATCGTCTGCACGTTGTATCCCATGCGGCCGGTCACATTTTTCAGCAAATCGTACTGCGCGGTAAAACCGGTGCCCACGTTCACGTCCTTGTCCTCGTCCTGCTTGGATCTACGGATATCAAAATTAACGTCGGCGGAAAAATACAATCGCCGTCCGAACACCTGCTGATCCCGGCTTGTCGTGAATCCGAAACGGTGAAAATAATCCGAAGTTGCTTTAGTCGCCAAATCCCTGAACATACGGTATTCGTATCGGGTCCCGACATTGGTTCCCCAAAGTATTTCATTGATCGAAAGCCCGGCCGTCGTGGTATCGGCCTTAATGGAATCCACGGTATCGTCCGAATGACGGGTCAGATAATTCACGTAAGGTCTGAGCGTAAAATCGTACCGACGGGCAAACGGCCTGACCGTCAAAGTGGCGTATTTTTCATCGTTTTTCGTGCGATAAGGCCGCGTGCTGCCTTCCAAATGATCCCAGTACCAGTTGTCGACCAAAGAAAGCATGGTCCGCTCGTTGAATCGTAGGTCGAAACTGAATTGATTTTGTATTTTGTCGGCGGAAGCCGAACCGATATCCGTATAGAAATCGGGCTGACAGTAGTAATAAAGGTAGCGGAAAATCACCCTATTTCCGAAATTCAGAGCCGGCTGAAGCCTCAGCCCGAGTCCGTTCTGCCGGTCTTTGTTGTCCGGATTGTCTTCGTTCTCGATATAAAAACTGCGCGCCACTTCGTACACAAACGAAAGGTATTTCCTGAAATTGATTTCTCCGTCTACGGCAATCACCGTGTTATTCAAGTCCGGGGCGTCGGTGTTCTGCGTCTTGGTGGAACTATCGTCCTGACTGGTGATCGCCTGCACGCCGAACCGGAACAGGGAAAAAAGACCGCATTGCGGAATCGGAGTAAAATCGATTTTCCCGCCGAATACATTCCGCTGATGCCGATTGGCCGCGATATCGGACTTCCAGCGCCGGGCTACGATGCCCTTCATCCGGACGGTGGAACGCGGCTCCAATTCGAGATTGAATCCTTCGAGAGAACTCCCCAGGGTAAAAGGGCTGAAATCTCCGTAAAAATCTCCGAATTCCAGCATGTTCGTCTGATTGCCGATTTTCATGCTCAACTGCTTCAACCGGACATCCCGTCGCGGCTCAATCCTCCGGTCGTCTGTCTTCCGGATAAACATCTGGCTCTCGTATTTGTAGTCCCGCCAAAGTTTTTCCCAACTCGAAATATTGATTTCCGTCAGATAGTCGGTCCCGCGTTCGTAGAAGGATTTCTCTTTGTTGCCGCTGATCTGAGTCCAATCGATTTCCTGAAGAAAATTGCCGCTGATCTGCCCGGACCGATCGCGGGAACGGTCTCCGTAAGCGGCAAAATTCAGAAGGTCCCGGGCCCGTTGCCCGAGGCCGTAATGCGGAAACGTCTTACCGTCAGCCCCGCCTCCGGAAGCGCCACCCAAATAGAAAACTTCCGCCGAATAAAGCGCGGACGGGTTCAAAACCGGCAGAACGGTCAGCACGATTAAGGCGAATTTCCAGATTTTTCTATTCAAAAAATCATCCTCTTTGTCTATTGGGCGGGATTGAAAATTTTTCTTCCGGATCGGGGAGAATTATATCCCGGAAAGTTTACCCGTATCAATAAAATAAATGCGGTTCGGGGCGTTCCGCCTATTCAACAAAAAGGCCCACCCCGGGTAAAATTCGCGTTTTCAGAAGAATCATCATGAAAACCGCGCAGGATTACATTGACTTTTAAAGGCGTGAGGGGTAGAAAGCACTTCGATACTTTCGACAAACCGGAAAATTCGAAACAAAATGGCAAAATGAGTCGACGGGATTTTTTTAAAAATTATTCTGCGAACGATGCGATATGAATCAAAATGCCCGGGTCCCCGGCGCAAGCTTCTTTCCGAGATGAACTCCTCCCCCCTGATTTCCGTCATTCTCCCGGCCGGTCATGACTCACCCTATATTTTTCAGGCCATCGACAGCTGCCTCTCCCAATCTTACAAAAACCTGGAACTCATCCTTGTCGATGACGGGCTGACGGTCGAAGCGCGCAGCCGGATTTCGGAATATCTAAAAAAAGACGGCCGAATAAAGTTTTTGCGCCACGAAAGCGACCGGAAATTGCCGGGCGCTCTAAATACGGGTTTTGAAATCGCAAAAGGGGATTATCTCACCTGGACTTCGGACGACAATTATTATCTGTCTTCCGCGTTGGAAGAAATGGCCGGCGTTTTAAACACGCGTCCGGAAATCGCGATCGTCTATGCCGGATGTAAGGTGATTAACGAACAAGGACGGGAAATCCTGTCCGTTCCGGTTCTGCCCCCCGAAAAGCTGTCTTTGCTAAACTGTGTCGGGGCCTGCTTCCTGTACCGGCGCGAAGTACATGAAAAAAACGGCGGCTACGCCCCCCGATGGTTCGGGGCCGAAGATTATGATTTCTGGCTCCGGGCTTCCCTGATGTTCCGGTTCCTTCCTTTGGAAAAATATCTGTACGTCTACCGGACGCATCAAAACTCCCTGAGCCACCGGTTGCGGGGCCGACCCCTTTCCCTTCTGAAGCAGAAAGTTCTCGAGGAAACCCTTCCGAAAATGAAATGGGTCCCTCCCGAAACGCGCGCAGAAGCCTTACTGTGCCTTGCCGGAATGGGACGGAAAAACCGTTGCCCGTCCCGGCCCGCGCACCGGGAACTGCTCCGGTTTCTAATCCGGCACCCCGGAATGTTGCTCCGCCGGAAGCCGTGGCCGACCCTGAGTTTTCTCCTGGGCAGAAGACCGGCCGCCCTTCTGCGGTTATTCTCCAAACACTCCGGTCTGATCCGTCATGCGAAATGCCGGCATTGACAGTCAAAAGGAGAATTCTCGGCGAAATTTACAAAATCGGAAATTCGTTTTATGATGATCTCTGTTTAATCCAAAACCGATGCGAATTCTTTTAGTGGAAGACGATCCGCGCGTCGCGAGTTTCATTCGTCGCGGGCTGCGCGAAGAACATTATGCGGTCGACGTCGCTTCCGACGGCGAACAAGCGCTCTTTACCGCCCAAACCGGCGAATACGATCTCATTATTCTGGATCTTCTTCTCCCCAAAAAAAGCGGCTTGGAAGTGCTCCGGACTCTTCGGGCCGAAAAAGTCCCCATTCCCGTCCTGATCCTCACGGCAAAAGACAAACCCGAAGATAAGGTAACAGGCCTTGATGCCGGGGCGGACGATTATCTGACCAAGCCCTTCGGATTCGAAGAGCTTCTGGCAAGAATACGCGCCCTGCTTCGCCGCCGGGGAGATATGACCCCGACGATTCTCCGCCTGGCCGATCTCGAACTGGACACGCTCCGGCACCGTGCGACCCGAAAAGGGAAAGAGATTCCCCTGACAAACCGGGAATATGCCCTTTTGGAATTTTTCCTCCGGCATTCCAACCAGGTAGTCACACGATCCATGCTCGCCGAGCACGTTTGGGAACATGATTTCGACACTTTCTCCAACGTGATCGACGTGCATATCGCGCGCCTTCGCCGGAAAATTGACGACGGATTCTCGCCGAAACTGCTTCAAACCCTCCGGGGGAGCGGTTACAAGCTGGCGCTGCCTGAGAAATGATCGTTCATTCGCTTCGCCTTCGCTTAACCCTTTGGTACATCGGAATTCTCGCGATCATTTTATCTTCTTTCGCCGGGATTCTTTACATCAACGTAGCCGGAAATCTATACCGGGAAATCGACACGCTCTTGGCCGTCCAGACGGAAAATATCAGCGATTCCATTTTCATGTTTTGGCGCACGGAATGGGAAACGGCATTCCCGGAAACGCCTCCGGAACGCTGGAGCGAGATGCCGGGGACCACCCGAAGCATCCAGCGACTGATCGACGAAGGAAATTTCTCCGAACTCACCACGCTCTGGGCCCAGGAATTTGACGAACTGGAAGGCTCAAGATCTTTCCGCATCTTGAGCCGGGACGGTGATTTTATTCTGGCTTCGGAAAGTTTCAAGAAAATGGGGCTCTCCGTCATGGAAAGCGCGGTAACGGAAGCCCGGCAAGGCAAAAAAGTGTACCAAACGTTTTTTCTCCCGAAGTCGAAATACAGGATACGTCTGATCACATGGCCCGTCGTTGAAGACGGACGGGTTCTCTACATTATCGAAATTGCTTCTCCCCTCCGCCAAGCGGACGCTTCGTTGAAAGGCCTCCGGTTATGGATGCTATGGCTGATTCCGCTGACTTTGATTGCGGCAAGCTCCGTCGGATGGTTTCTTGCGACAAAAGCGCTCCGGCCGGTCGGAAATATGATCGCCCAAGCGCGACGGATCAGCATCAAAGAGCTGAACGAACGGATCAGCGTCCCGCCGACCGGCGACGAATTGGAACTGCTCGCG
>Ga0116177_10001251_pt1 | contig 19056 bp, 12 predicted proteins | sample AD_STIC10_MetaG_FD_89750 | JGI IMG/M metagenome (GOLD analysis project Ga0116177, IMG submission 89750) | Active sludge microbial communities of municipal wastewater-treating anaerobic digesters from USA - AD_STIC10_MetaG | ecosystem: Engineered > Bioreactor > Anaerobic > Digestate | place: USA... | reverse complement strand
TGCCTTGGCCGAGCGGGGGGCATTGTCCATGAAGAGGGTGCGATGTTCGTATCCGTCGCTGCGCAGAAAGAGAATCCAGCGCACATAGGAGAGAGCGCGCGCCCGGCGCAGGGTGTCGACGATCACGTCAGGAGCCTGGTCGGCGACGGGGCCGATTTCGTTGGCAAACCCTCGCACCCGGGTCTGATGCGTGGTCGAGAATGCCGCAAGACCCGACTCGAGCATTTCCAGACGCTGCCCCATCGTGAGCAGTCGCTGTTCCGTCTCAAGGGTCGAGGACAATGCCTGCGAAGAGAGCGTCGCCATCAGAAAAGCCAGCAACGGCAGCAGGCTGAGCATGAACATGATGGCATACAGTTTGGTCGTCAGTGCCAGAGACAAACGTGGGCGCCACTCGGGAAGCATGACCCACAGCAGCGTGATCCCGAGAAACACCACCAGAAAAATGTCCAAGAAACCGGCGAGAGGCTGAGATGCTGGACGCAATTCGTCGATCGGGATCATGACCTGTAGGAGAGGGCGAGGTCGCTGCGGCCGGGGAAGGGGGGATTCGATTCCGCGTTGCGGGATGTCGGTTCCCTGAGCAAAGAGGAGTCGGGGCATGGGGAGCGAATACCTGAGGTGTGCCCGAGTCAGATCAAACGTGGCTCCACTCTCGTCGGTGGTGGAGAATCTGACCTGCCTGCGACACTGATGTCTGAGAGACTGAGAGACAGCCTGTCTGATGATCTGAGTGAGGCGGAAATCCCGGTCGCGAAACGCAATGATCCAGCGTCGGAAAGGAGCCGTCGGGGTCTCAGTCAGCGTTCGACCTGCGAGCAGCAGCCGTTCGTGGCCGAGGCGAACGGAAAAACTCTCTTGTACCTGATCGGGTGGCAGGTTCGTGGAAACGAGTTCGCCGAGCAGGTTACAGACCGTACGATCGAGACGTTGCCTCTCTTCCGGTGACAGCACGTCTTTCAGCGAACGCAGCCACAACTCCGCCAGGCGGCGCGATGGGGCCGACAATGGGGTGAAGAGGCGGGTGTTATAGCGGATCTCGGGAGGTCGTCCGTGCCCGGGGTCAATCAGCAGAAACAGAGGTTCGGCTGGGAGCTCGCGAGCCAGTTCCAACAGCAGCAGATCCGCGATTCCCTGCTCTGAATCCAACTGTTTCAACCCGGTGAGGGTGGCAAGGCGTGAGGAGCGGCTCTCAACCGAACGCAGAGAGTTCAGAATCTGTTTGGGCAAGGAAAGGTCGTCGAGGAATGCCGTCATTTCCTCGCGCAAGGCGCGTCGGGCCTGCTCGGTGAGGTTGCGTTCATCCTCGCGGATCAAACTGACCATGCTGGAACGCAGAAACAGCAGGGGAACACAAAGCACGACCAGCCAGAAGAGCAACAGAGCTCGACGAGAGACCGTCGGAAGAGACAGTACGTGTTCCACGAGTCGCAGTATATCGCAACCGCTTCAGGAAACGTGCAGAACGATGACGATCGGTGGTGCAGGGCAACCGCGAACGCTTCGCTGACACACGAGAGTTTCAGTGCCCGTCACTCGAGGAAATACTTCCCGTTTGCCCTGATTGGTGGTGCTGCGGAATGGACGGGGTTGAGGTATACTCTCACCGACCCGTCCAAGGGACTGTCGTTGCGAGGGAGGCCGTATGTCGCCAGTGGTTCGCCAGGTACTGATGCTGTTGCTGCTCTGTGGGTGTGTGCTGACCCAGAACGGTTATGCCGAAACTCCGGTCGCGGAAGTAAAGATCGAGCGCGAGTTGTTTCCACAGCCCTACGAGCGATTGCTCGATGGGTATGCGTATCCGGAAGACCGCCTGCTGGCCCTGTTTCGCTGCCTGTGTCTGGCTCGGTCCGATGCCCATCTCAGCGTGGCAATCATCAGTCTCGAACGGGCGATTGGTGAGTTGATGCGCACGCAGAGTGCTCTTTTGCGGCATCAGCTTCTCACGGCAGAAGACCCGAAGCAGCGCATGCAGGAGTGGATGGTCTGGTGGTCGACGGTTGCCCGCCGGGCCGAAACGGCAGCTTTTGCCTCACTGTTTCGACTGATGTCGACCGAAGAAAAAGCCCGGTATGGATTCGCAGCACTCGAAAAAGAGTCTCTGGAGCAGGAAAACGAACTCTATGACCCAGACTATCTTGCGGCATACGCAGACGTGATTCCCGAACGACACGAGTTCACGCGCCAGATTCACAAGGTGTACTGGTGTGAAGACTCGGTCACCGATCCGCTCGAGAGCCTGATGACTCGACTCAAGTTCGCGTTTTCGACCGAAGAAGTACTGCGGTATCTCGCGCGTTTGTGTGGACGCATGTCCGATTCACCCCTGCGACAGTCGCTCGAGAAACTGCAGACGCGTCTGACAGGTAATCTTGTCGACGATATCATTCATGAAAACGGGGTATTGCTCGAAAACAACTTGTACGGATCTGAAATCGCCTTGATCGGTGTGACCGCAGCCGGACGGGTTTTGATCCGTGAATCCTTGATTCGTGGTCGCCTGCAACTGCTGGTCAAGCATGCGCAAGGGATTCGGTCGCGACTCGATCGCGAGATTTTCGTGCCGATTCTGGAACAGATCGGACGGCGTCTGGTCGAGCTGGGGGCCAACTCTTCGGAGTCGGTCAAACTGCATCTGCAGCATATGCGCGAACGTCTGCAGGAGATCGTGAACGCCACCGTGACCGCAGACGCACCGGCAGATGACCAGACAGATCTCGTGCTGTTTCGCAAGATGGGGGAATATCTGGTGGCCGAAGATCGCAACAGCCTGATGCGCGGTGCTCCAGTGCTTTTTGCCAGGCCGTAAGTCAAGGTTTGGATTTCGGACGGTGATCAGGAGGAAGCAGATGAAGATGGCGAAAGTGGAGATGATGATCTGGGTCGTTGTCCTGGTTGGGTATTTGTCTCAGCCGCTTCTGGCAATTATGCCAACAGAATTGAATCTGGGTGACCTCGGTGTCGTCAAGGTGGTTGAGGGAACTCCGCCTCCTGAGACGACCGGACGTTTCGATAAGCTGGTTCTGATGCCGCCCTCAGGGACAGGCGAGGGAAAGGTGATTTTTGAGACGGAAGGCCGTATTCTCGAGAAGTGGGAGATCGTGAGCCTGGCTGGTACCGAGTCGCGTCAACTGCTGCTGACCCTTGATCCCGGCGGAAACGGCGGGTTCAAGGAATTTGCCCTGCTGGTGCCGATGAATCAGGGTTTCGAGGTGATCTGGGAAGAAACCATGAAAATGGGGTCGGCGGAAGTGAAAGACGTGAATGGCGATCAGAAACCTGATCTCGTACTGACTGGAACCGAGATGGATCCCGCGACCGGAAAAGTCAGACCTCAGACCATGGAGTTCACCTGGACTGACGGCAAGCTTCTCGCGCTGTCACAACCCGAGTAATCGACAATCTCTGCGTTTACGCCCCCTTCCGGGTGACCGGTCGGGGGCTTTCTCCTTTTTCGCGGATAATCGGCAGGTCTTTCTGGTTTCGCTTTCTAGCATTTCCATTTAATTCATGTTATGCTGTTCGTGATGACAAGCGTCTTGCACCACCAGCCACCGGAACACCCCCGTTTTCCGAAGGATTTTCCCGAATTCGAACGCTGGTTCGATACCGAAGCGGCTTGTGAGCGCTATCTCTACGAACAACGGTGGCCCGAGGGTTTTGTCTGTCCCGCCTGCGGTCATGGCCAGGCCTGGAAGAACCGCCGTGGCTGGCTGGAGTGCGCGGGTTGTCATCGCCAGACCTCTCTGACCGCAGGGACCCTGTTTCATCGGTCTCGTCTGCCGCTTCGTACCTGGTTTCTCGCCATGTGGTTCATTTGTACCAGTAAGACGGGGGTGAGCGCTGCCGGCCTCAAGCGTTTGCTGGGGTTGAACAGTATGCAGACGGCCTTCTCGTGGCTGCGGCGACTGCGGCAGGCCATGGTTCGTCCCGACCGGGAGCCGCTCGAGGGCTGGGTGCAGGTCGATGATGCCTGGTTGGCCGGCTCAGAAGCCGGGAAAGGGTCGAGCTGGCGTTCGGCTCTGATTGCGGTTGCTGTGGAAAGTGACGCCAGTGGTGACGAGTTTGGTCGCATTCGCCTGCGCGATATCACCACTGAACCCGCGGCAGGGCTGGTGCGGTTCATTCGCGATGAAGTGAAGCCCGGAACTCAGCTTGAAGTGGACGGTTGGGAGGGATATGAAACACTGGCGGAAGAAGGATATCGCTGCGAGATCGTGGCTGCCGGCGATGATCCCTCGACGCCGTTGCCGCGGGTGAGACGGGTGGTCGGTCTGATTCGTCGCTGGTTGCTCGGAACCCATCAGGGGCGTCTGTCGCGGGCTTTCCTGCAGGGGTATCTCGATGAGTTCGCCTTTCGCTACAACCGTCGCAAGTCGCCGAGTGTCGGCATGCTGTTTCAGCGCCTGATCTGGCACGGAGCCCGGATGCAAGGGCAAGCCTACCGTCCGAAGTCACGCGACAACATGAATAGAATGGAAAAGCTCAGCTGAAAATTCGTGTTTCGGTTGTCAGAATTCCGGCATGAGAGACGCATAACCTCAACTATTCTCGATTTCGTCAGGGTTTTCGGGGTGGTACGTGATTTGCGATTCGCCGAGTCATGGTTCGCAACATTATTCCCGGAGGCGTTATGAATTATTCCCGTTCTCTGTGCGTCCTCGTTCTCATGGCAGTGTTGTTCGTGGTTCCGACGGCGATGGCCGGTGTGGTCGATGCCCCGGCCGGTGATCCCGGTCAGGCTGGGCAGAGTGAACAGGCCGGACAGGCTGACCAGTCCGGCGGTCAGGGCTCAGACTGCGCCATTCTCGCGTGGGTGAAGAAGCTGTTTCACAAAGACCCCGCGTTGCAGAAGGAAGCCATGCTGAAGCTGCTCGAGCTGGTCGTGAAGGACATCGAACTGGCGCTGAACACGCTGGGCGGCAAGGATGTCTGCTATCTGAAGATGTTTCCGGCCATTGAACACGTGAATCACGCGCTCAAGACCCTCAACAAAATTCACCCTCCCAAGCACCTCAAAGAGGTCTTCAAACAGGTCGAGAAGCGGCTTTCGCACACCAAGTTCTGTCTGGTCGTGAAAGACACCGACGAAGCGTCTGCTCGCCTGCAGTCCGCGCTCGAGTACATCAAGACCCTGCAGCAGTAAGCAAGTCAGGGAAAGGAAAACCGGGCCGGCGATCTCTGCCGGCCCGGTTTTCTGTTGCCGTGAAACCGAGACACGATATCAGGTGTCCAGGTTCGAGGTGTGCTATTCCGCGATGGTTTCCTCTTTCAACAGGGTTTCTTTTCCTGTCTTGATGTCGAGCCTGTAGATGAACCTCGAACCTTCTGTTTCGTATCTGAGTTGGACGGATTTTCCATCGTTCGACCACTCGATCCACTCATCAACTCCATACTTCGAGATCGATACGTTCATAATCACTCCTTCGTCCAGATTGAGCAGATACTCGTTAACGCAGCCACTGTCCCGGGTTGCCGTGAAGAAGATCTGTCGACCAGAGGGAGAGGCCGGGGAGAAGATCAGCTTGGTCGCCATTTCCGGAACCATTTTTCCGGAGGGATCATCGGTTGAGCTGACGTATTCAGCGACGAAATTGCGTGAGATGAACACGCCGTCATAGAACAGATAGCCTTCGTTCGTGAACTCGAACTTGCCGCTCGTTTTTCCTTTTTCCAGCGTCAGCCACGTGCCGTTCTGGAGCTTCAGCTTTTCCGTGCCGGGATCAGAGAGTTCGAAGAAGCGCATACCGTCCTTGCGTTCTTCCCAGGGCTGGTTAAAGATGGCTCCGCGCATTCCTGAACCCTCAGGTGTCGGCATTTCGCCTGGCTCGCCGATGAACCCGCCGAAAGCCCAGCCTTCTTTGCCGTTGGCCCGAATCTTGTACCACTGCGCATTGATGCCTTCATACATGTCGGGTGGACCATCGATATCGAGCACCTCGACCACGGTTCCGAACGGCAGTGTGGCGAGCTTCGTCGCCTTCGGATCAGGTCTCGCACGGAGTGACAACCCGGACTTGGCGATCACGGTTCGTCTGTCGCTCTTGCCTTGAGAAGAGTCGCCCGCTGAAATGCTGGGTTCCTGTTGCATGCTTTCGCTGTTTCCGCCTTCGTCTCCAAGTTCCGGAACTCGGACAGAGAGGATGAAGGAAACTTCGGTCGCGGCGGTCGGTTTCTTGTGCACGACCACCGTGAAATCGGCCTCCTTGCCGTCGGGCGTTGCCGGGACAGCGCCCATCCAGGTTCCCTCGCCTTCATCGCGTAACTCGACTTTCGTCCCGTCACGGTCCAGCAGTTCGGGAACAGCGGCGTTCGCCGGTTGACTCTCCAGTTCGATGCTGAGGTCCATCGCCGGCGGCAACGTCACGACGTAACGGTACTCCTGCCGGTCGGCGAGAGTGCCTTTCGCGGGCATGGAAGAAGCGCCTCGCATCATCAGTCGGGTCGGCTCACTCTGATCGGATGCCGGACGGCCCTCAGTGGTGGTGTCGTTCTCAGGAGGGGGCGTGTTCGAGTCGCGCTCGACTTGTCCGAACACCCCAGCACAGACTGGAAGTGCTGGAGTGCATAGGCAGGCGATGAAACCAAGCAGCGCGATGACCGAAATTCTGGAATGAAGATGCATGGGTACTCCTCTCGACGATCCTGAACGTGTGGAAAGCATACGTCAGCCAGGGCGAAGATGCAAAAGTCTTTACCTCGTTTCAGGGTCATTTGATTCTGTTCAGTTTTCCTCTTGGCGTGAGTGAAACTTTTGAGCTGTCCGGCAAGAGGCGTGCATCATTGAGAGAGAGAGAACGACCTCCTCATGTCGAAAACGTCGCGTTGTGGTTCGGACACCGGAGGATCGTTCAGGGGTTGTGAAGAAGCCACTCATGGTGCATCATACAATCGTAATGATAAGTTTGAAGGAGCTGCATATGCCAACGACGAGCGCATCAACAACCAGGCACCAGTGGCGGTTCTATCGCTGCGGTGGTCTTGATCAGGTCAGTATCGAATCCGGCGCAGATCTGCTCGCACTCGGTCAACTTGATTCGAAACTCTGGGCGACGTTGAGTTGTCCGACCAAAGGTGTCGAACTGGATGAAAAAACGCTGCATCTCGTTGACTCCGACCAGGACGGTCGGATTCGCGTGGCCGAAGTGCTGGCGGCTGTTGCCTGGGCTGGTGAACGATTGCGCAACCCTGACGATCTCTTGAAACGGTCAGCGGTCTTGCCGTTGTCGGCGGTGAACGAGCAGCACGCTGATGGAAAACGTTTGTTATCAGCCATGCGACAGATTCTGAAAACCCTGGGGAAAGAACAGGCTACAGAAATCACTGCCGACGATGTGCGCAGTATGGTCGCCATGTTCGCGCAGACGCGGCTGAATGGCGATGGAATAGTACCGGCGACGGCGGCGTCGAAAGAAGATCTGAAGACGTTGATCGAAGAGATGATCTCGTGTGTCGGCTCGGAGAACGATCGCAGTGGCTTGCCGGGGGTCTCGTCTGTGCTTGTTGACCGTTTCTGGGCGGAACTGCATGCCCACGATGAATGGTACAAGCTGCTCGAGGCCGATTCCAAACGAGTTCTTCCGTTCGGTGAGAACACCGCGTCGGCTTTCGGGCTGTGGCAGGAGCTTGCGCCGAAAGTAGAGGACTTTTTCACTCGCTGTCGGTTACTGGCCTTTGACGAACGGCTGGCAGAGCGAGTGACTGGCTCGCAAGCGGAGCCACCACTGCCGACGATGGCGATGCTGTCCGCTACCGGGGAGTCCGTTCGAGCCCTTCCTCTTGCTCACCCGTCGGCCACTGCTGAACTTCCGCTGACGGATCGTGTCAATCCGGCGTGGGCTGACTGCCTGGCACGCTTCAAGCGCGAAGTCGTCGAACCGATGCTCGGCAGTCGAACGCAGTTGACTCATGAAGACTCGCAGAAATTGGTGGAGTGTTTCGCTCCGTACCAGTCGTGGCTGGCAAAAAAGCCGTCAAGCAGTGTTGAAAAGCTTGGTATGAAACGAATCCGAGAATTGATTGCCGGTGACCATGAAAAGAGGGTGCGAGCTCTGATCGCAGACGATCTGGCTCTCAAGGCGGAATTCGACAGCATTTCTGAAGTCGAAAAACTGGTGTTGTATCATCGCGATCTGGCGACCTTGATCAATAACTTTGTCACCTTCCTCGACTTCTTTTCCGGCAAACATCAGGCGATGTTTCAGGCAGGAACCCTCTACATCGATGGTCGAGCGTGCGAGCTGTGTCTGCGCGTTGAAGATGCCGGCAGGCATGCCTCGCTTTCCGCCCTCTGTAATACCTATCTCGCATACTGCGACTGTGTGCGTCGTGGCATGTCCGAGAAGATGACGATTGTTGCGGCGTTTACCGCTGGTGATGCTGAACAGCTCAGCGTCGGGCGGAACGGCGTGTTCTTCGATCGACGCGGCAATGAATGGGATGCCACCATCGTCAAGATCGTCGAACATCCGATCAGCATTGGCGAGGCTTTCTGGTCGCCCTATCGGCGTCTGGGACGCATGATCTCAGAGCAGGTTGAAAAGTTTGCGGCCAGCGGTGACAAGGAAATGCAGGCCCGCATGTCAAGTGGGGTTGCCGAAGCTGGTAAGACGGTGACCGCTGGTGCCCCGGCACCGGCGCAGCCGTTTGATGTCGGTCGCTTTGCCGGAATTTTTGCGGCGATCGGCCTGGCCATTGGTGCCATTGGTACGGCTGTGGCTTCTGTGATCACCGGATTTCTCGGGCTGTCCTGGTGGCAGATGCCGCTGGCGATTGTCGGGCTTTTGCTGCTGATATCCGGGCCGTCGATGGTTCTGGCCTGGCTGCGTCTCGGCAAGCGCAATCTCGGCCCTCTGCTCGATGCCAACGGCTGGGCGGTGAACACCCGGGCAACCATGAATGTGCGATTTGCCCAGAGCTTGACCAAAGTCGCCACGCTGCCCGATGGTGCCAAGAGGTATCTCGAAGACCCATTTGCGGACAAGACTCGCCCCTGGTTGACCTACTTCCTGATTCTGGCATTGATCCTCGGCGGTGGGTTCGCGCTCAAGAAGCGCGGAGCAATCAAGAAGTGGCTGGCGCATCGCGGAAATCCCCCTGCCAAGTCGTCTATTGCAAGCGGAACACCGAGTGTCGCGACTGGGACTGTTAACCCGGCATCCCCGGCAGCGCCGAGTGTGGTTGGGACAGGATCAGCCCCGGTCAGCGCACCGTAAGAGTACTCGGAAGTGAAATGCCCGCGGACTCATCAGAGTCGATAGTGCGTTCTGACGTGGACAGTATCTGATTCGAAACGGCTGCCGCGATTCAGTACATTGTTCATCGGAATGAGTCCGGGGGCGCGTGGCGACCTCGATACTGGTATACCGTAGCGAATTTCGGTCAACCTGAGATCGAGCGCTGCCGATGCCGCCAGTGTCACGGTCATCTGCAGCGGGTTCCGCGGGAGTATCGAGTAGTCGACCTCCCAGGCCTTTCCGTGAAGCTCGACGGAGGTGCGTCCGAACGCGACTTCCGCCACTTCGGTTGCGGATGAACCCTGTATCAGCAGGCGCTGTGCTTTGTTCGTCGGCGTGAGCACGATGGACAGGATGCGCTGAGAACCGCTGCCTGTCGTTTCTGAGGCCAGCTGCGCGAGAGTGCCTGTCTCTGAAACCTGCCTGGTCGAGCCTTGCCACAGCAGGTGGCCGGGTGCATGACGCATGCCGACCTTGAGCGTGTCTGAGTCCAACTGCTCTTTTGTCCAGTCTGATAAATGCGTTTCAGCGCTGTAGAAGCGTGTTGTGCTCGTGTGTGCGTCGATATCCTGAAGAAGATGTGTCATCCGAGGGCAGTCGATAGAGGGGGCAGCAAGAGCCAGTGCACCGACGAAGCCGGCGAGAGAACTGAGCGAAAAAGTTAACACCAGTCCGCGCTTTCGCGAGACAACGGTTGGATCGAGCCAGGGCAGGAGAAGACCGGCGATGAGAATCAGCCAGACGCTGAGCAGGGGCACTGAAAACACACCGATCACCTCGCCCAGCGAGAAACACAAAGGAACGCTGATTCCAGACAGAGTGGCTGTGAGTAGAGTGAACAGTCCGAGGTCGATGAAGGCAAAATGCCTGTGACGAGAGAAAATGGCAGAGATGGTAATGGCGAGCAGGCCGAAAAGCAGTGGCCAGTGCCAGAGAAAAGTGCCCGCGGGCAGAAAAAGTTGTTGAACGAGCATTCCTATTATCCAGAGTCCAATGAAACCTTTATGAATGATTGTTAGAGAAATATGTAGCCTGTACTTCGCATACTTTGCCGCGAAACAGGCCAATGCCAGAGACACCCCGGCCAGGATGACCCACCAGTTGGCATAGAGCAGATACGGACCATGAACCAGATACCCCCCGATCAGCGGAATCAGACTGAACAGACCGGCGAGCAGGCTCAGAGAAAAAGAGGCTTTGAAAGCCGTTCTCCAGTGCGCGGGGGCTGACTGTACGAGTATGTTGTCGGGGGTTGTATGGTCAGGCGCGCTTCTCTGACCATCCGGGTCACGAAAAGGAAGTCGAAGAACAAACACCGAACAGGCGGTGAGAATGATCGTGAGAAAGATTCCGAACTCATGGGAATACTGTATCACTTGCGAGCCAAAACCCGAAAAGTAGATCAGATCGGACCGCGGATGTGTGGCGAGCCTATCGAGTGAGCCGAAATGACGAGCGAAGGCCAGAGCATACTCGCCGTGGTGCTGCAGACTGCGGCTACTCAGGTGTTCCGAAGTGTCGTGAGACGAGTGATAATACGGAAAGTATCCGATGAAGGCGGCGTTCATTCCGGGGATCGAGTCGCGCAGCAGATGGTAATCCGTACTGAACGGCAGGCGGCGGTAGATGTCGAACATCAGTGACGAAGTGCGCAGTGGGGCTCCCGATCGAGCCATTTCCGCGACCAGCCAGGTTTTGGGGGCTCCGAGTTCGAAAAGGTAGGATGGTCCGCAGATGCCACGTGCTTCGAAGTTGAGAAGACAGCCCACCTCCGCGGCCCACGGATGCTGACTGAAGGCCTTCGCGCCCAGAAGGCCGCACTCTTCTCCGTCGGTGAAGGCGATGATCAGATCGTTTGCCAGGGGAGGCCCGGCCTGGATCGCCCGCACGGCCTCGAGAATGGCCGCGACCCCGGCCAGATCATCAGCCGCACCTGGCCCGAACGGTACAGAATCATAATGAGCCATGAGCAGAAATGCAGACGGAAAGCTGGCAACCCGAGCTGAGAGTGAGGCGGGTGCACCCGCCATTGTTCCCGACGCCATCGCCTCAAACGAAGCTGAGGCAAGCTGTGATCGCCTGCCGGGCAGGCGAGCGTAGATGTTGCGCGGGTTTCCGACTCGAGTGCCCCGGCAGATGGTCGGTTCTTCGGTAACAACGATCAGGCGCAGATCGGTCAGGGCGTCGATCAGCTTCTGGCGCAGGACATCATTGGCTGCGGTTCCGGCGCGATGCGGCTGCACGGCATACCCACGAATCAGCTGCAGAGCTCGATGAGCCGAAAACTCCTGCACTGAGACATCGCTTGGTTTGGCATGTGGAGGCTGCTCAAGCTGCCAGACGCAGGCGACGAGCAGCAACATGATCAGAAAATGCACCCAGCTGCCGCGCGAGAAACTCATAGGGTTCATGATATCAGGAGATGCGTTGATCTTCCTGCGTGAGCGAGAGGTCGGACAAAAGGTCGCCCGACCTGGATTGTGGTGAGCGCTCCCGAAGTCCCGCCAGTGCGCAAGCTGATGAGCGTCTCCTCAAGATTGCTCGGAAGCCCGCTTGACGTCGATTTCGGCAGCAGCATAAGATGCGCAGGTGACAAAAATGTGCGGGGCAGTGGTTCCCAGCACTGAAGTTCTCTTGCGAGGATTCCATGGAACTGACGGCTGAATTGGTGACACAGGGCGCGTATGCGCTGGGAATTGGCATACTGGTCGGCCTCGAACGCAGTGTCTTCGACCAACCGGTTCCCGATGAGTCGACGGAGTCTGAGGCGATCGAAGAAAAGGAATCGTCTGAGTTAGAAGGGGGCGAACCGAGCGGTGTGCGCACGTTTTCGACCTTCTCCCTCGTTGGATTTGCCGCCGCCGCCGTGAATGTCCATGTTCCGTTCGCTGGCCCGGTGATTCTAGCCGGGCTGGTTCTGCTGGTTCTGGCTTTGTACCGGCATACGCTGGTACGCAGCCCGGGTATGACCACCGAAGCGGCAGCCATCGGCACCGCCGTGCTCGGAGCCATGTGTCACAGCAACCCGCATTTCGCCGCGGTGCTCGCGGTCGTTTTGACGGGCATTCTCAGTTCCAAGCAGTTCATGCACGAGACGATCCGGAAGATGCGACGGGTCGAGGTGACCGACACGCTCAAATTCCTCGTGATCATTCTGATCATTGTGCCGCTGCTGCCGAATCGGCCGCTCGACCCGTGGGGCGCGGTCAATCCCTACAAGATCGGCTGGCTGGTCGTACTGATTTCGGGAATCAGCTTCGTGGGATACTTCCTGACCCGCATCATGGGCGCACAGAAAGGTCTGGGGTTGACCGGTCTGCTCGGAGGTCTGACCTCGTCGACCGCGGTGACCGCCGCTATGGCCGAAGAGTCGACCGCCGCGCCTCAACTGAAGGCGATCTGCGCGTTTGCGACCGTGGTGGCGAATGCCACTTCTTTCCTGCGCGTGCTGGTCATGGTGGTCATTCTCGATCTGACGCTCGCCAAGCAGCTAGCCTGGTCGATTGGTGGCATGGCGCTGACGGCCGTCGTGGCAGCAATCCTGCTCTGGATGGCGGCTTCACGAGACAAGGTGACCGAGATCAAGGAGCGTGAGGGGCAGGTCAAGCTGAAGAACCCGTTCGCGTTGACTCCGGCGCTGAAGTTCGCGGCCTTCTTTGTGCTGATCATCTTTGTCTCGAAAGTGGCGCGCGAGAAACTGGGGAACGCCGGAATCTATCTTGCTGCCGCTTTTTCGGGTCTGGCCGACGTTGACGCCATTACCCTGTCGATGGCTGAGCAGACAGGGAACGGCTCGCTCGAGTCTTCCGTGGCGGTTCTGGGCATTACGATTGCCGTGGTCTCGAATGCAGTCGTGAAATCAGGAATCGCCATGTTCACTGGCAGTCGTGACTTTGGCCGCCTGGTGGCTTTGTCCCTTGGCGCCGCGGTGATTGTCGGACTGCTGATGGCTTGCATCTGAGGCCCTTCCCCGAGCCAGAGCTGACGCAACGTTACCGCTGTGAATGATTTTGTACAAAAGGGATAGGCGAACAGCGTTTCTCCCGGTATGATGGGTGGCAGTACATCGAAGTCATCGACTTCGACGTGTCGAGGAAAGATAGGAGGCTGAAATGATGGGCATGCGCACCTTGAGGCGATTCTGCAGAGATGGGCTTTTCATCGTCTTCGTGGTTCTGATGTCGGCGGGTTTGACAGGGTGTTCCTGGTTGTCGTCCCTGGCACCGATCCTGTCGTCTATCGGTTCGCTTACGGGAATGGTTGGGTCGATCGTCAGCATCTTCAGCCCTGAAGCGGGGCAGAAGATCAGCAGCGTCGGCAACACCATCAGTTCTGCGGGGCAACAGGCGGCACAAACCGGCGAACAGACGAGCGGACAACAGACTTCCCAGTCGCCGACCGGAACCGTGCCCACTGGAACAAGCGCTCCGACGAACACGGAAGACGGAACGACCACGACCGGGACGACTGGCGGCTCAACCTCTTCTTCATCTTCGAGTTCCTCGACAGCAGGGACCACCAGCGCTCCTGCGGTCAGCCCTTCCGGAAGCGCGGCCGCCAATGCGCAATCGATGGTTTCGAGCGGGTTCATCAATCGCGGATCGAAAGCGTTCGACGGTCGCTTGAACATCACGCAGTATGGTGGGCCGAGCGATCGCACTCCTGATAAATACACGAAGATGGGTCTGGGAAACCGGAACAACAAGCTGCGTCCGACCTCGCTGGCGTTGTCGCCCGATCTGATCAGAAAGTATGGCCTCAAAGGCGGCGAGTCCATCTACATCAAAACATCTCAAGGAACGAGATTTCTCGGTCACTATGACGACACCACCGGCAACAAGAATGAACCGAATGTGATCGACATCTATGACAAGACCGACAGTCTCGGAAACGATAACTTCCTGGCCACGATTCCCAAAGGACAATGGGAACTGGTCATCGGTCGCTAAGGAGGCTACTCATGACTAACCACATTCGTTTGTTTCATATCTTCCGTAATGCCTTTCAGAACCCAATGATGCGCTTGACCCGACTGGGACTGATGGTTCTGTTGCTTGGCCTGTCAGTCGGAGTGTATGCGGAAACGACCGGTGAACCCGTCCCGACGAAGATCCTGCCTGCGAGCGTGGCCGAGCCCGGATCACTCGATCAGGTGAAAGCGCCGGTTGGAGACCTGACCATGTTCTGTTGGTTTCAACCGCCCGAAGCTTCGCGTTTCGGAGTCGCGGACAAAGACGGGGGCATCGTCTGGGAAAAGGTGGCGGGTTTCCGCCCGATGCTCGACTACTTCTGGTCGAAAGATGGTTCGAAGATCTTCTACGTGACCGATTGTATTCAGAAGGAAGCCGAGTTGCGAGCGGGCTCGGACAAAACCCGCAGTTGGTTCTTTGTCCTGGATGCCATGAGCGGAAAGACGCTTGCAGAAGGCGATCTCGATACTGATATTCTCGATCTTCCGAAACAGTTGCCGGATGCGGTGGGCGCTTCTCACTTCATCGAGGTCGCGTTCGAAAATGATGTGATCAATGTCACGATCGAGCACCAGGGCAAGAAAGTGAGTGGTTCGAAAGCGTTGAAAGATCTGCTCGAGAAAAAGTAACGGACGATTATTGACGTCGATTCGAGCGCTGCTGGCGTTCGAGTCGACGTTACACTTTCTGAGCCTCAGTGAGAGCCTGGGTCAGGGTCTGAGACAGCTCAGCCTGTGGCACGACTCCGGCAAGTTTGATCACCTTCAAAACCACGGAGTTGACTCCCACCAGCAGCAGGTGACCGGCAAAGTCCTCGACGACGCGAACGGTCAGCTCGAGAAGTTGGGCGACTCCCATGCTGTTCATCACGGGACAGTCGGTGAGGTCGACGATCAGGCAGACCTTCCCTTTGATCAGCTGCTGATCAGCAAGGGCATTGAGCTCGCGACCGATCGCTTCATCAAAGTATCCGTGAATCGAGTACACCGGAAAACCGCTCTGCTCAACTGCGTGTATGGAGGTTGCCATGAATGATATCGCTTCGCCGAGATGAGAGAATTATCCCGCTGAGTATAGCATGAGAGCCGGTGATCTGAATGAGCGGTTCGGCTCAGGGGAGACTTGAGCGTGTGATATACTCGATCTGCCGGGCGACAGGCTCATCACTCGTGATTTCTCACCATGTCTGACCAAGAAACCGTTCAGTATCTGCGCGATCTTCGAGCGCCGATCAAATCGTTCCGTTTGTACGCCATCGAGTACTTCATTCGGGAAGGTCGCAACCGGGAAGTTGTCAGTGCCCTCGAAACGGCGCAAAAGCAAGAGAACGACGAGGAGTGTCGGTTACTGCTGACGCATGCGCTGAACGCGGTCAAGCAACGGGCCATCGAAGCTCTGGAGCCGGCATCGAAGGTGGAGAAACCCCTGGACGCGGCGGGATTCCCTGTCCGCTATTCCGTTGCTGATGCAGAAGAACGACTGGCATTGCTGCGCCGTGTGAAGAACGACCAGCTCCTGGTGCTGGCGCCGTTCGCGGTCGATGCGTTCCAGCAGGAAAAGCATCCGCTGGTGGCCCGCGAGATCATTCGGCGCTTTCACCCGGTCTGGCCGAAAGATCGCCGTCAGGTCCTGGGACGTTCTCTGGCTTCTGAGTGGCAGACGGTTCGCTTTGCCGCGCTCGAAGCGCTCACGATTATTGCTCCACGCGACTTGATCGTTCATTTGCCCGCGCTGCTCCGCCATGCCGATCCTCGGGTGCGCAGCATGGCGATTCGCGCATTGGCCGCCATCGATCCCTCCGAGGCCGCGAAACATCTGGAAGCACTTCTCTTGAGCCCTGATGTTCATCATCGATGGTCTGCCCTCAGGGAATGTGCTCGCCTTCCCTTTGAGTTGACCAAGCCGCTGTTGCTCGCGTTTCTGGCGGTTGAAAACGATGCTGCATTACTCGATGCGGCCTGCGCCGTGGTAGCTGCCAACCCCGATCCCGAAGTGCCATGGCGGGTCGCCGACCTGCTGGCGCAGCGTCCCGAACACGCTCAGATTCTGGAACCGCTGCTGCAGACGTCGATCAATGCCCTGCAGGTTTCGGGGCAGTTGTCTGAGAAGGTGGAAGTCTATCGTCAGCGATTACAGCAGCAGGTGGAGCAGGCAACCGTGCTGCGTCAGGCGCGTCAGGCTCTGGCTGCCCTGCAGACGAGTGACGGAACACTGCAAGCCGAAGCGCAGGCGGTCTTGCGTCGGTGCCTTCCATACCCGCGTGTTCGGGAGATGATTGCCGATGAGGTGTGGAAGTCGACCTCTGAATCACTTCGTGCTCGACTGCAGGAAGTGTTGAAATCGCCATCGGAACCCACAGCGGAAAAAGACACCGACACCTGGGAACGCTGTCAATCTGATGCCGAGAAAGTGCGTTGGCTCGCGACGCGACAGGCTGGGCAGGTAGGACAACTCACCCGACTGTTGCCCGGTATTCTCTCTGCCCCCTCCACTTCGGCATCGATTAAAGCCGCGGCGTTGCGGACTGCCTGTCGTTGTCGGGTACCCGGTCTGACTCCGCTGATCGATTCATTCCTGCGGCACTCGGATGACAGCGTGGTGGCGGCGGCACTGGAATACCACGCGCAGACCTCTCCCGACGAAGCCAACGCCTTGATCGGACGGTATCTCAAGTCCGGGCGTTCGCGGGTGCGTGTGGCCGCCATTCGGGTGCTGCGGCGTACCGACCCGCTGCAGGCCGTGTCATCGCTGTTTGCTATGCTGAATCAGAAAGATCCTGGTGATCGGGCTCTGTCGCTTCAGTGTCTTGTACAATTCGAATTTTCGCTGGTGCGCGACCGCCTGCTCGATTTGCTTGAGAGCGGAAAAGCTCCGGAACTGTCTGAGGACATCCTGGCCCTGTTCGAAGCCAACCCGGAAGTCGGATTGCTCTACCCGCTGTTTCGCCTGGCGCGCCGCCTGGGAGGTGCGAAAGCAAATCAGGTCGATCGGGTGCGGTCGCGGATGGCGGAGTTGCTGGTCAAAATGGGGCATCTGAAGCCCAAGACTCTGGCAGAGCTCGAGGGAACCTTCCCGGCACGTCTGCAGGAAGACAGAAAGCGACGGCCGATGCCGGCCCCCGCATACTCACTGAAAGTGCTCACGCAAGAGTCCGAGTCGTTCTGGACAAAACTCGGCCACACGGCCGGCCAAGGGGTGAAGATCGTCGCGGCTTTACTGCTCGTGATACTTGTGGCCGGGGTGCTGTTGAGTCGCTGGGCGGGTGGTGCTGGTGACCCGAAAGAACTGAAGAAACGAACGGGAGCCGTCATTCAGGTCGAACCCGCTCGTGGCAGCGGTCGGATTCTGCAGATCACGGATTTCGGCTGGAAGGTACGACTCGAAAACGGTGCGATCTGGCATCTGTCGCCACCTCCCGGGGGGTTCCCTTTCATCATCGAAGGAATGAAGGTCGCGGTCGAGGCGCGTCTGTTTCGCGTCGGAGCAGACGGGGCGTTTCAGGGAACCTGCGTCTCGTTCAAAATCAGCTTGTAGTGGCTGTGAACAAATGGGATAATGCGATATCCATGAATCGTCGACCATCTCGGGGTGCGGCACTGCAGATGATCCTGTTTCTCGTGCTGCTCATTTCCGGTCTGGCGCTGGCATTTTTTCAAATGTCATCACAGGCGCAGCGAAGTGCCTTTCGCCTCGAACGCGGCGAGGTGCTGCGACAGATCGTTGAAGCCGCCGATGAAGAAGCGTTCGCGGTGCTGTTGTCTGCTCTGGAGCGTCCCGATTCTCCCGAGTTTCTCTGGTTGCTCAATCAGGGAAAGAACCCCGCGGTACTGCCGATTTCCGTGCCATTGATCAGTCAAATCGCGACCACCATGGTTCGAGCCCGGCAGGCGGCAGCGATTACCGTCGAAGCGCGCGTGGTCGATTTCACGCATCGTGACTTTGAAGGCATGCCCTACTCAACCGATACGCGTGAGGGCGTCGGGCGTATCGAGCTGAAGACCGTGTGTCGGTTGTCCGATCTTGGGGGCGGTGGTGGCAACGCCGCCTGTCACCTGATTCGTCGGCGTGATTACAAGATGGCGACCATCGTTTCACCGCGCCCAAACACAGGTCGCACGGGAGCTTCACAGAATGCCGCCCTGGACTATGCTCTTCTGGTACGCAACGGCCTGCGGGAGTTTCAACAGACGGGTGGCTTGATGCTGAACCAGAATCGAGCCCGTCTGATCGTGGATGCCGCGGGTGTTCCGCCGGGCCGTCGCGGAAAGGTGCGGTTCGGGGGCGCAGACGGTCGCGGTGATGCCCATGTCTTTCTGAACGTCGACGAGTCTCGCAAAGCGATGATGCCGGCTGCGCCGTCGAAAGTGACGATCACGATTTCCGAGTGTCACACCCTGTTTGATCTCGATACCTGGAAACAGCAGGAGATCGCCGCCAAAGTACAGAAGGCAAAAGACAAGCTGGGCTCGCAGTATGACAGCAGTGTCGAGGACTACATTCGAGCCGATGTCCTGAAAAAGTTCAGTGGCATCGTGGGTGAATTCAAGACCGGTGTGGCACCCCTGGCAGGAACCGGCCCTACCGAGGCTGCTGATCGGGTGCGGCAGCACCTGTGGAACGAAGAGTGGAAGAATCTTGCCGGTCGCGTGACGAGCATTCCCGATCGGTACGATGCTCCGGCACCGGGATGTGCGATGCTGAGCGCGGATGCCGTCGGAGTAACCGCCGATGTGGCCCAGGAAGTGCTGGAAGGGGGCATTCGGCAACGCTTTCTGTATCATGCCGCTCTGCATCTCGATATCTCTTCACTCGAAGATCAACAGCAGGCGGACGAGATCGGCAGGAAAGCG
>Ga0116177_10001247_pt1 | contig 19092 bp, 14 predicted proteins | sample AD_STIC10_MetaG_FD_89750 | JGI IMG/M metagenome (GOLD analysis project Ga0116177, IMG submission 89750) | Active sludge microbial communities of municipal wastewater-treating anaerobic digesters from USA - AD_STIC10_MetaG | ecosystem: Engineered > Bioreactor > Anaerobic > Digestate | place: USA... | reverse complement strand
GTGTTCCATCAGGAAGACGATTCAGGTCATAAACTATTGCATTCGTATTCTTACTTCTTTGCACATAAAATAAGGAATTCTCAGTCGTCGGAGGAACCGGATAAAGATGCGGCTTGTAATCTTCGGCAAACTCTGTTCCCGAAATCAACATTAGAATAAGAAGACTATATATTTTTAACATAGAATTTAATGGAGATTGGCTTTTTTATCCTGATCCGTCATATAACGATAACATGCTTTTAGTCTTTGTACGGCCGTATAATTTGCCAATATAGCAACAAGTGTCAAAGGTAGTGTGAAAATTGCAATTGTTTCAATTGGTTTTTCAATTCCCGGAATAATCCAGTTCTGATCGCTCCCCGTATAGTGTGATATTGCACCACACAAAAGTGCGGATAATCCAATAGTTACTACTCTCTCCGGTCGTTGCATTAATCCATCTTTACAAGGTATTCCCAATCCTTCAGCTCTTGCTCGTGTATAGCTAACCATTAGTGAACCCATAAGTCCTATGAAAGCCATCAAGGAACTTAAGAAGTAGTGATGGGCAACCAAATAATAACAGATCCCAAGGAACATCAACATTTCACTGTATCTGTCAAGTACTGAATCATACAATGCACCAAAGCGTGATGTCATATTGCCGATTCGTGCAACTTGACCGTCAAGCATATCGAACATACCTGCAAACAAGATCATTGCTCCACCCCAGCCAATATAGGAGTAGTCGCCTCGTGCACCTGATTCGGCACCAATAATAAAAATGATGGCAACACCTAAATTTAATATCAGACCAATCGTCGTTATGCCATTTGGAGTAAGTCCAATTGAAATGAAAAATTTCACCAGCGGATTTAAAATGCGATGTAGTAATATCTGAAGGCGATCTCTTGTTGTCATATTAAAAGTCAAGTTTTACTCGTGCCCTGACTGCAAACTCTGTTACATTAAGATGTTCAAGATATGTTAATCGTTTCACGAGATCTATTCTTACCAGTTTGAAAATATTTGAAATTCCAACACTGGCTTCCATATATGGACGAGATTCCAGTGTATAGGTCAATGGTGTACCATCAATATTTACCGGTAATTGGAAAAGACCTCCGTTTTTTGCCGGATTATTCTGATCACTGATCCTGCCATAAAGCAATTTAAATGTTGCAACCTCACGCCATTTCAACTTCTTTAATAACGGAATCTTGTTGAAGAAAAATCCCTGAAAATAATGACTGTAAAACACGGAGAAGTATTCATCACTTACAAATTCCAAAAAGTTCATTAAATTGTAAGATTGTAATTGGTATGAATAGGTTTGATTTGCTCTGTGAATTTCCAGCAGCGGATATGGAACTTTGCCGAAAACTTTTCCTGCTTCAAGTTCAATATCACCATAACCAATTGGAGCAATGAATACACGTTTGAAAACGTTTGCCGTAATGGCGCGGTAAGAGTAGTCGCTGTTCAAAAAACCTTCCTCTGCATAGTCAAAACGGAGAGAAAGAATTGGGTATCCATTGTACATAGGAGTACGATAGGTTTTCCCTTGATAAAACTGCTCCTTCGGCGCATAGCGCAAAGTTAAACTCATTACGGATGTTTCTATTTCGCTAATAGGTGTTCCTTGGGGATTATTTTCATCGTATTTTTTAAATGTCAGTGATCCGGCCGGTTCCTGGACCAGATTCTGCAATCCAACTGTGTATGAAAAGTGATTTGCATGTTCTATCTGAACTTCAGCAGTTAATAATTTGTTGTAAATCAATTTATCATTCGTGCCTCGTTTAAGTGATAGCAAAGCATTATCCTCCTGAACAAATGATAGTTCTTGTCCCGGAATTTTTGTTTCATGTTGATAGGTCAGATAAATATTTTTCTGTGGAAAGTCGATATAAGATTTCTCTCCTATTGCTTTTTTTACTCCTGCAAAATATTTCCAGCGCTCATCTTTCCATCCATAAACAACATAGGTCTCAAGTTGGATTCGTTCACTGAACTGCTTTGTTGTTCGTCCGCCAAATCTTGACCTGAAACCTTCAATCGGATTATAACTGTAAAATGTACTCAAAGGACCTAATTCAAATGCACCGAAATCTTTATAGCCGGTAAATAAAAATTCAAGAACATTCATCGTGTGTCTGAATGCAGGAACTTTTTGTACACTGTCGACCATCTGATAAACTCCTTTTTCTGATGTAGTGAGTTCTCCATGCCTTCGGGTATCAAAGTACTCCTCTCCAATTTTTAATGCTGAATCCGGAGTGATCACACTTTCTCCCTTGTAGAAAGTGTCGGGCATTGCTTGGTTAAAAACAAAGTCTTTGAAACTTAGCGCACGTTGACCAAAAATCCCCATGCCGTTTGGACCAAGTCCGAAATCAATTGCAATATTATCTTTGCTCAATAGCCACTCTCCGGGCGAGACTTCCGTATATTCTTGTGTGACTTTTAATTCTTTTACAAAGTTCAGGTTAATTTCAGAACTCACTGTTAACTCACTTTTTTTTACTGCATAGTTGGAGTCATAAGTAATATATAATTCTCCTTGAAAAACCATATCCGCTTTATTTCTCGGATAGAATATCAAGTGATAACATTTTGTGCTGTCAACAAGAACAGTATCTTTTATGTAGTAACGATAAAAGAGTGGTCCATTATCTGCAATCGGACTAACAAAAGGATTCGTGAGAATAGGTACACTGTTGTTGTAAATGTTGATGTCCTGATATAAATACGATATAAATGTTCCCATTCCTTCGCTATTCACGAAGTCGTCGTAGTTAACTTTGTGACTTCCTTTGATAATTTCTTTTAGTTTTTTTTCTGACTTCAAATAGTAAACATCAGAAAGAGTTTCTTGCAAATACATAGGAAGAATTACTTTTCCCGGCATTTGATTTGAATCCAGATTATTAAAAATGAATTGAAAATTCTTCAGGTACTTTCGGTTTTTGAATTTTTCAGTGATGTTGCTTAATGCAAACTGAACCTTCTCGTATTTTTCATACTGATAGGCAGGAATCTGTTCCTTTCTGTTTTGCCTTTTATGCGCAATTACTCTGTCAATTAATTCTACAGCCGGATTATCCTTATTTTTGTAACGCTGTTTTGAACCTTTGATCTCGACTGTTTTCAATTCTTTGGCGACAGCCGACATTTTTACTGAAATAATCTGTGACTGCCCCTGAACAAGATCTTTAGTAACTGTTTGATAACCGATCAAAACAAACTTTAATTTGGTGCCGGTCGAATTTGTTTCCATAAAATACTGACCATTGAAATCCGTATTGCGACCTTCTGTTGTGCCGTCAAGTAATACACTCACAAAAGGAAGGGGCTCGCCGGTCTTTGCATCCGTAACCAATCCGCGAACAATGGTTTGTCCGAAAAAGGTTATTGGGAAAAAGATCACCAATAAAAGGGTGAGAATATGGAACTTTGAATACTTAAGCATAAAAAACAAATCGTTTTGAAAAGTAATAGGAATAAGTAAATCCAACAATCAAAGCGACAACTGCTTTTGAAATAAGGTATGTTAACATCATTAACTCTGTTAACGCAAAAGTTCCTGCGGTATTTAGAAGAATACTACCCAATACCACAGCCGTATACCTTAGTGCTTGTTTGACCGGGTCATTTTTTGTAGCAGAAAACACCCAGTATCTATTGATCAGAAAAGCCGTAATTGCTCCTGAAATGGCGCCTGTGGCCACTGCAATTGTATAGTGAACGTGAAAAATGTTTTTTGTAAAAATGGTCATCGAAAAATCTACTATTGTTGCCATCACTGCAGTTAGCTGAAATCGCAAAAAACGACGGTTGTTTGCCGGAAATGTGGAGAATTTAAATTTGGCAAACCTTCTTTTTTCAGTTAATATGGTACTCATTAGTTATTTTCTTCCTCTTAATTCAGATCAGATATAATGTAAAATGGAGAATTAAAGCACTTGCAATTCCGGCAGCAATATCGTCTAGCATAATCCCCCAACCGCCACTTACTTTTTCCAAACGCCGGATTCCGAAAGGTTTTGCAATATCGAAAATTCTAAAGAGGATTAACGCTATGATCGTAAGTTTTATAGAGTGTGGCAACCAGGTTAATGCAATCCACATTCCCACTAATTCATCGATCACAACCTCTTTTGGGTCTTTGTACCCCAATCTGCTCACTACATCCGTGACAATAATTCCAACGATAGCGGCACTAATTACCAGGAAAAGTTGAAAATTATAAAATCCGGAGATGTATTCATGCGCAAGATACCAAACAAAAGCACCGGTCATGGAACCCCATGTACCGGGTGCTTTTGGTAAATAGCCTATCGGGCCAAGTGTCGCTATAGTTCTACTTAGCCGCTTAAACATCAGGCTTCGATAAATTCTTGATAATAGTCTAAGCCGAGATGGGTAATCAGCTCTTCTCCTTTCAAATGACGTAATCTGTTTTCCAGTTTCATTAATTGTTTGAATATGTCATGTTGTGGTGAAAGTCCTTGCAGTGTCTGCGGTGATTTGAAATAGAAAGAAAGCCATTCTTGTATCCCACTCATTTCTGAACGCTGTGCCAAGTCAAGGAATAATGCCAGATCCAAAACAATTGGGGCTGCTAATATACTATCTCTACACAAAAAATTGATCTTGATCTGCATCTGATATCCCATCCATCCCGTAATGTCAATGTTGTCCCAACTTTCTTTATTATCACCATGTGGAGGATAATAATTGATTCTCACTTTGTGGTAAAGTTCATTATACAGCTCGGGGTGTTTTTCAGGTTCAAGAATGTTGTCCAATACACTTAACTTAGAAACTTCTTTTGTTTTAAAATTATCCGGATCATCGAGAACTTCCCCATCACGATTTCCAAGAATATTTGTCGAAAACCATCCTCTGATTCCCAGCATTCTTGCTTTCAATCCGGGTGCAACAATCGTTTTCATCAATGTTTGTCCGGTCTTGAAATCCTTTCCTGCAATCGGTACGCCCATATCCAAGGCTAATTGTTCAAGTGCAGGAATGTCGCACGATAGATTCGGTGCGCCATTCGCAAAGGGAACTCTTGATTTTATCGCAGCGTATGCATAGATCATCGATGGCGATATAGATGGATCGTTGTCATCAAGACCTTTTTCAAATGCATCAATTGACAAATGCACTTCTGATTGTTCTATATATATTTCTGTTGATGCACACCAGATCATCACCAACCGATCACAATTATTTTTTTCGCGAAATTCTTTTATGTCTTCAATCAGTGCATCCGCTTGTTTGCGTTTTGATTTGATTGGTTTCACATGCAAACCATGTAATCGTTTTACATACCTCGGATCAAAAACTGCTTTCATAGGAACTATTGCCGACAATTCATCTTTCAATGGATTCAAATGCTTGTGAGCATCCAGTACGCCGGCATTTAAAGCGGCTTCCATGGCATTGTCTTCGAAAATATCCCATGCTCCAAAAACCAAACTTTCAAGAGTGGCAAGTTCGACGAACTCTTTAACCAGTGGATTGCGGTTTTCTGTCCGCTTGCCAAGTCTGATCGTCCCTAATTGTGTGTATGATCCAATTGGTTTTTCCATTCCTTTTCGAATGGATAGTACTCCGGCAATAAATGTGGTTGATACGGCACCTAGGCCGACTGTCAAAACTCCTAACTTGCCTTTTGCAGGTGAAGTGATTGTGCTCATCGTGATTTTACCTTTAAATAGTTTGAATGTCTAATCCAGTAGTGTTTCAATAATGACGAACAATATGTTCCTTTAGTTTAAGCAAGCCTAAAATTAATGATAAATGTCTGGAAATCAAAAGAATATTTTATCAGAATGCCGCATTTTTAGCAGAATAAAACGGGCCATTCACAATTTTCATTACTGCCTGCCGGAATTAATTCGGTTTTCTTCTTCCGGACCACGACTGTGATTCTTTGTTTTTATATTTCTCTTTCCAAAACTATAACTTACATGGAATCGCACAAATTGAGAATCGTACATCTGCGAAAAAGTAGCATCGATGTTCTGATATTTGATCGTTGAATTCTCTTGTTGAGTGAAGAATATGTCGTTCAGATTTACTCTGATTTGTAAGCGATCGTTCAGAAGCATTTTACTGATACCTGCACTCACCGACCATTGTGGATTGACAAGCCATGTACCCCATACCATTTTTGATTGATAGTAGCCACTGACTTCAAACGACCATCCTTTTTTCATTTCAAGACTATTGACGCTATTGATGAAATAGGAGGTAAGCGACTGATCAATATTTCCAACAGATGAAACACCTTGATACGTATTGTTGAATATCGAAATGTTATTTGAACTTGTCCACCATTCTGTAACATGAATTGGCAAATTTATATTCACACCATAATTATCTTTTGAATTCAGATTTTCAGTTGTAATAAAAGTAGTGTGAGTGGAGTCATTCTGCTTTGTAATTTGAGTCATGGCATCAGAAGTATGACTGAAATTAAATGTGATCGTATAAAGTTGCTTGAAAGTATAGGACGCTTCGTAATTATCAGTTATCTGTGGCTGAAGATTAGGATTGCCTTGCTGATAAGTATATGGATCAAGGAAATAACGGAACGGGTTCAATTGCTGATAACCTGGACGATCTATTCTTCTGCTGTATGACAACCGTGTCATATGCTTTTCTGTGAATTTATAATTTAAAAATGCACTCGGAAATAATTGGAAATAATTTCTTGAGAATGTCTCATTATTCACGACTTGCTCGCCATCTGCTATTGTTTGTTCTCCACGTAGCCCAATCTCAAAACCAACTTTTTTATGTTCTCCTGTCCAATTTATATATGCTGCATTGATGTTCTCCTTGTAATTGAAATGATTCGTCTTTCCTGTGTCTAATACTGCTTCATTTCCATAATAATTAACATACCTCACATCATTATCTGTCGTTACAAAACTACTCTTCAAGCCGGCATCAATTTTCATTGTCTTTTTCCATGGCTGAGTGTAATCCAGTTTTACCGAATTAATATCAATTGTAGCCGGTTGATCGTTCGTTGCATATTCAGTTTTTACAACGGTATTATTGTAATCGTAATAATTCGTACGAAAAACGAAGTCGTTGCCATTGTCATACTTCGCTTTGTCGAAGTCGACCGTTAATTCTCTGCCCAATGAATCGATCTTAAATTGATAGTTCAATGTTCCCGTCAAACTATTCCACTTACTGTTATTTATATTGTCGGTAATGTAACTGCTGTCCACAATTTCAGAGGTGTTCTTGATCAACGTAGTACTTGTTGTGCTGTCATAGTTTGAATTGAAATTTCCTCGCAGGACGGCAGAGAAGCTGTGTTTTTTCCCAATGTAATAATCAATTCCGCCTTTAAAATTCTGATTTGTGTAATTTCCTTTGTTGAACGTACTTTGATCAAAAAGTGTATTGCTTCCGTCACTGAAAAAACGACGTGCTAATTTTGTTTTCGTGTAATAATACCCTTTAGTGTAATCATATCCGCCAAAAAGATTGAATTTCTCTTTTCTGTAATTTAAGTTTATTCCGCCGCTAGCATCAGGATATGATCCCTGACCATAACTTCCATTGATACTTCCATTCAAACCAACATCCTGTCTTTTTCGTAAGCGAATATCAATAATTCCCGAATTTCCGGCAGCATCATATTTTGCTGAAGGATTTGTAATGATGTCTATTCGGCTCAATTGATCACTGTTCATGTTTTTCAACATTTCATAAAGATCCTTTGCGGAAAGATATGTTGGTTTGCCATCGATCATCACATTCACACCTGATTTTCCACTGAGACCAATGTTTCCTTCGTTGTCGACAATAACTCCGGGAGAACGTTTTAAAATTTCAATCGCCGTTGCTCCTGCATTCACAACACTGTTTTCTACATTGACAACCGTTTTGTCTATATGATGTTCAATGAGTGGTTTTTTCGCGGTAATAGTTGCTTCCTTTAAATTGATCGCACTTTCCTCCAAAACAACTTCTTTTAAAATTATTGGCTGCGGACTTTCCTTTACTTCAAATGCCTCACTATAGAATTTTTGATAACCTAACTGAACGACAAGTAATTTATATTGACCTAGTGGAATATTTTCAAAAAGATATGTGCCATCGGTTTCTGTCAATCCGGCCTTTACTATTGCACTATCGTTGGCCATCACCAAAACAACATTTGCAAATTCTACCGGAGTATTCTGTGCGTTTTTAATGCTGCCTTTTATTCCCGGAAGTTTCGCAAATGAAAAATTTGTAATGCCGGTAGAAAGTATAATAAATACAAAAAGAATATTTTTCATTATAGTGTGTCTGTATTGCGAACATACGGCAATCCAACACTTACTACAGTTAAGGGTTCGTTAAGAACTTCTTAATCTATGTTGTCGTTTTAAAGTTTTATGATCTTAACTGTACCTGCTTCTGATCTTAGAAAGTAAATTCCCGGAACGAATGATCTCAGGTCTATTTCTGTTTCAGTACTTCCGGAAGTTCCTGACTTAACAATTTTGCCTAATGCATCTGTTAGGATGTAGTTTATTTCCCGGCCTTGACCATTAATTCTGATCATATCAGAGGTTGGATTCGGATAAACAGTGATGGATGATGTAAGTCCATTTTCATCAATACCAACAGGGCAGTCTATTACAGTTAAGTCAACTCCAGGGCCTTCTATATATAATGGACAAAGTGAAGGGGCACCGGTCACATAGTAGATTCCCGGAGTTGTTACCGTTAAAATTGTGCTGTTTATACCTGGAATAGTGTCACCGTTATTGTACCAGGTAATGTTTGTGTCATATGGCTGCATGACTTCGAAGTACATGGTATCACCGGGACATAAAACGGATTCACCAAATGGCCCGATTGTAAAATCACCTGTCGATGCAACGGTAAATCCTGAAAATACCCAGCCATCTACGAAAAACTCCGGCGAAATATAATCGTTGGCTCCTAGTGTGACTTCGACAGAAAGATAAGATGCTGCATAGGTCGAGTAATCAATTGGTAAAAATTGCGAATTCGCTCCACTAATAGGCGTGATCGTACTTGAACCGAAGTACCGAATGAACCATTGGTAAGTGTCATAGGGTTGCGTGCTTACCATTCCGGTTGAATTTGGACAAAGCATGGAATCGCCAACCACAGTTGGATTTTGGGCATTAGCTGTCGTGGCGAATAGTACCAATATAAAAAAGTAGAATTTTCTCATCGTGATTTATTTTTGTCAAATGTAATTAATTTGTCAATTTCAATGAAATGTCGTCTGGGAATTTCTTTTCATGTTCTGGCTTGAAATGCATCTTGTTAATAAAAAGTAGAATCAAATATATAAACCGTACTTTTGAGTAGATGAAGGTTAAAAAGCGAATACTAAAAATCAGTTTGATTGTATTGATATCAATAATGGCACTTTTTATTTTACTGCCAATTATATTTAAATCGTATATCAAGAAGAATCTGGTTGAAATTTATAACAGATCACAGAGTGATTACGTTCTTGAAGTTGGTGAAATCAATCTCACAGGATTTAACTCCGGGATGTTACTTACTGATGTGAAGTTAGTAAATTCTGATACAGCATCTGATTCGCCATTGACATCGCTAAAGGCTGAGTCCATCAGTATTGAAGACGTTTCTGTTTTCAAGTTGATCTTTAAAAAAAATCTGCAAGCCGGTACGCTGGAAATCAATTCACCTTATCTGACGATGACTAGAGTGAAGGAAAAAAAGACCGGTGAACAGGTGAAGAAGCCGGAGGCGAAAAATTCCGTGAACATTTCTGAGATCAAAATAACAGATCCTCATTTCGCTTACTTTACGAATAGAACGGATACTCTTCCTCTTTTCAAGTCAGATAAGGGACTAATTACTATTAGAGAGTTTTCTGTAGATACTATAAAAGATAGCAAGGCCTTTTCCGCCTATGATATCGATGCACGTTTGCAAGGAATAAAATATCTGACCAAAGATAGTTTGTATACCATCCAGGTTTCTATGCTGCAAGTTTCTTTTGCGAAAAGGTCGTTGCAAATTGATTCTTTCCAGGTAATTCCCAGCTATTCAAAAAAAGAATTTGGACATAGAGCCGGGAAACAAACGGACAGACTTTCTCTAATCATTCCGCTGATAACCTCTTCCACGTTTGATGCAAAATCATTCGTTGAACGACAAATGGTAATAGCTGATTCGATGGAGATTAAAAGTTTTGCATTGAATGCATATCGTGATAAAAATATTCACGAGATTGTTGAATACCCGCTTCCTTTGCAAGAAAGAATTAAGAGTATTGATATTCCTGTTTCTGTGAAACATCTGAATGTATTAGATGGTGATGTTTTATATGAAGAATTGAATGGAGGTTCAATCACAGCCGGACATATTTCCTTTAATCATATTGTGTCACAGATAAAGAATATTTCTAATTTTAATCCGGAAGATACTTTAACTGTCAACGCAAAAGCATTTTTCGGTAATAAGGCAAGTTTAGAAGTGAAGCTTGAATTTCCAATGGAGGAGAATGACAATTCCTTCCTTTGTAATGGCGAACTTAATTCATTTCCTGCAAGTACTTTAAATACGATGCTTCCCTATGTTGCTGGGGTGAAAGCAGATGATGGTTACATCAATTATGTAAAGTTTAATTTTCATGCGACTAAGAAAAGTTCTACAGGAACGGTGGCAATGAATTATAATAATTTGAAGGTTGCAGTTGTTGATATCGTTGATGGAAAAACACAAAATACCGGAAAGAAAATCGTGTCACTTCTAGCCAATGCATTCATTGTAAAATCGGATGTGCCTACAAAAAAAGACAATCGAACGAGTGCGAGAATATCCTATAAACGAGACCCGGAGCGATTCATTTTCAACTACAGCTGGAAATCGATCTTCAATGGAGTTAAAAAAGTTGTAACCGGAAAGGACGATTAAGAATCATAAAGGTCCAATAAAAATCTAATTTAAAAGTAAAAGTTAAAAATTATACTTTAATCGAATTTTCGCAGAGTGATTTTATTGCAAGCCCCTGTCCTCAGTTGACAAGCATTTTTTTAAATCAAAGATAAAACTTTGATTGTGCGGGGAGTCCACGCGCTGTGCGAAATCATTTGAAAGTTGAATCAAAGAAGTGTCGAGTAATCGAAGATTCAAATGATTTGGTGCGCGTGGTGCCCTTTTTTTGTTTCTTTTTTTGGGCAAACAAAAAAAGAAAAATTGGAGGAAGCGAATTGCAGGATCTCACTTATCTTCAAATGAAAATAACGTTATTGGGAACGAGTTATAATGAATAGAGAACTATTAATGTTCAAATTTTAATTTCTTACAAGCAAAATAGCATAGTGCAACATTGCAGAGTAGATCAATGCCAAAAACATCGACGCAACAATTGTTTTCAAAACTCTTTGTCGATCTTTTTCTTTTTTGTCGGATTCTTGAATGTGGTCAAGGTTGCCTAATTGTTTAAAATTATACAAACTAAAAAATCCGAAGATAACGCAGAATTTATATTTGATCTCGCTGAATAAAACGATCGATGAAAAGGAACAAACCAACACCCCTAGCCAAATCACTTTTGAATCAGGGATAAAGTATGAGCTAGCAGAGAGAATTATAGAAAGCGGTAAAAAAAGTATCAGAAATTTTTTACGCACACTGATCTCCCGCAGTCCAATATTGCATTTTCCCGGCTGGTATGAATTAAAATTATTTTGAGTATGATTCACTGAGTAGTTGAACAATCAGGACACAAAAAAGTTCAAAAAGTGCGATGTTTATCTTAAAAAGCGCATTGGCAGTCACTTACAAATTCCATTTGGGGCCGAATAAAGCCCTCAAAAAACGCGATAATTACGTACTTTCGTCATCATTTTTTATACTGGCCCCGTAGTTCAATGGATAGAATAGAAGTTTCCTAAACTTTTGATGCAGGTTCGATTCCTGTCGGGGCTACCTTACCGGAAGAATTCAATTTCTTCCGGTTTTCTTTTTTTCGAAAAGCTCCGGAACCCGCTCTGGTGGCATAAAGTAGGCGAAGTATCTCACTTGGTTTAGTGGTTCGATAAGTTTTTTTCTGATAAATTAATTTTTCTGGGAATATCGAACTAATTAGTTTTTGTTTTATTTCAATTGATGCTTCGTCGTAGAACTTTCCTAAATTAGTCAATAGCCCAAGTCCATTTTCTATTTCATTTTTATTTGTAGTTGGAATTGTGTCTCCGAGAATCTGAGATTGAAGATCAGAAATTTCTTTTTTGTATTTACTCAATAATCGCTTGTAAGTCTCTTTATCAAGACCGTCATCAATATATTTCTCATCCACTCGTTCTATTTTTTTATTGATTGTGGAAATCTTTTCGTTAGCAACATTCTTGTCTAACTTATGATTAGATCGTTGTGTTTGTATTGACTTCAGTAAAACTACATGATACAACTCTGCTACTTTAGGTTTTAATGTTAGTGCTTTTAGCATCTTCAAGAAAGTTTCATGTATCTCTGAGGTAGTCTGCCTTTCTTTGCATCCTGATTGACAATGGTAATAAGAATACTGGCCTCCGTTTCCTTTACTTTGACTTGCCGTCAAAGTTTTATTACATATGGGGCAAATCAAATGCCCCCTGAGAGGAAAAGCTGAATTGACTTTTTTCATTCTTAGCTTTGCTCTGGCTTTGCCGTCTGCAACATCTTGTACTTTATGAAAGAGTTCCTTAGAAACAATTGCTTCATGTATTCCATCAACAATTTCTTCTTCCTCGTTACCATACGCTTTAATGACAATCTTTCCAATGTAAATGGGATTTCTTAAAAAGTTCCAGAATTGACTACGGCCTATGTTTAACCCCTTCCTATTCATGATTCTGCGAACTTCTTCCAAATGATAATTTCCACTGGCATATAATTCATAAGCCATAACAACTAGATTGGCTTTTTCATTTTTTACAAGAATGGTCTTGTTACGTTCATCTTTTTTTAAACTATATCCACTTGGTGCTGAAGCTACCCAACGACCTTCACGTTGAGCTCGGCGCATTCCTGACATTGTGTTTAAGGAGCGACGGTCATTTTCGATTTCAGGAGCTGTAAGATAAATGGATAACATCATTTTTTGTTCCGGAATATTAATATCTATCGGTTGTTCAATAGCGATCACTTCAACATTCATCAATCGTAAAGTTTTCAACATATTTAATGCATCTGATACATTCCTGGAAAATCTATCCCATTTTAATAGGATAAGTTTTCTAATATTTTTGTTTGTCTTTAGATATTGTAGAAGTTGAATGAACTGTGGGCGTTCAAATGTTTTTGCAGAAAAGTCTTCCTGGAAATGTTTGACTATATTGTAATTTAAGAACTTACAATAAACTTGCATCTTTTCTTCCTGAGACCTTAAACTATAACCTTTATCGGCTTGTTCATCAGTGGAAACTCTCGAATAAATTATCACATCAATCATCGGATTCTTTTTGTTTTAGATGTTCTATTTCAAGTTCTGCAAATCTTTGCAGAATCTTAAGGATTATTTCAACCTCGTTATCAGTGTAGTCTTCTTTTTCTTTATTTAATATTTTTTTTGCTTTATCAAATGTTAGCATGTTCAATTTAAACCACGATGACTTCCCTGCGTATCAGATAAAGTCTTCAGAATTTAAAGTTGGCCTAGGGTCTCTAATACCGTTATAATTTAATTTTTTTCTTTATTTCAAAGTAAACAACCTTTCCTGCTTCGCTAATCATTTTAATGTCTTTATAGTCTTTTATTGAAAGGATGTCTAATAATTTTGCAAGGCTTGTTATTTCAATCTTTTCTGTTGTAATAATAAGGTTGGATTTATTTTCATTATTAAAAGTAATTTCTACAGATTTGTACTTTGATTTTCTGACTTCTGAAATTAATTTTAGTTCTTCGGGCGAAAGACTAAACAATTTTGACAGTTTAAGAGCAGATGTGTTTTTAAAGACATCTGCTAGTATTTCATTTAATGATATGCAGACGCAAGTCGATTTGAGTGTATCGACAAATCTATCAATAGCGTTTTGATCGATTATCCTTTGCCAGTGAATAAGATCCATAAACACCTTGTCATTGATAGATTCTATTTCTTTTTCTTTTGTTCCTGCCTTAATAGAAATTGCTACTGAGATAGGTGTTTCAAGGACTAACATTTCATAAAGAGAGCTTTCAAAATATGACATTGTGTAAATTTCGATGTCTTGACGCAGTTCTTTTTTGTTGTCTTCAGTTATAACATAGTTTGGGTCTAGTTTATTTATGCTCGCTATCGCTTCCAAAAAAATTTCATTTTTTGTGTGCAGTGTAGCGTCTGTAAGTAGTTCTTTCTTAATTAATTTGATGGTACTGAGGCCAACATTTAATTTTCTTAGTTGAGCGATAAATCGAATCCATGCAAGTTCCACCAGGTTAAATCGTTTCCATTTATTCGGATCTGGAGGAGTTAATAAAAGGTCCTTGCCTCCCCAATGAGAAAGTTCTCTATGGGTAACGCCAGTATCCTCAAGTAAAAAGGGACGTTTATCGAAATATGTCGTTTTATAATGAGTAATCTTATCTAATTCCATGGTTTCAAATGTATTAATAAAAATCAACATATATGTTGATTTTTATTAATACATTTGAAACCATGAAAAATGAGAATTTGGATTATTTATTGGGAAAAGGGTTCAAACACTATTGTTTGGAGTGTGGAGATGAGTTTTATGGGAGACTAAACCAACTTTATCATCCAAAATGTAAAGAAGTCCACAATAACCGGATTGCTCGATCGAGGAATAGAAGGGCTAACCTTGTACTTAAACCTCTAATGTTAAATGACTCAATTCTTGAAGATCTGTATGAAGTTTCAAAAAAAAGAAATGGGATTTGCCTAGATGATCTAAAAAGCACAGATTTCCGTCCTGAGAGGTTCTCCGAAATAATAGTATCCCAAAAAGGAATACAGTACTTTGCTTGTTGCCTTTATGCATGGACCAACGAGATCGAAAAAAATAAAATTCATATTGAAAAGAAATTATTATTAAGAATACGAAAATGAAATCATACAATCCCCTTGAGTCCGGTTTCTCAGAAAAAAATGTGTCGGACAATTCGCATTTTATAATTATATGTCTAGTTACCATTTCGGCAGCCATGATTAGTTTATATTTATATCACCAACTTTCGGAAAAAATCGAAAAAGACTGATACAGAGTTAAGCATATTTACTAATTACTTTTTAGAACTTTTGGTCGAGGAAGGTTTTGCTCCTCTATTTTTTATCACCCTCTTTATTTTTTCGAATCTCAAAATACACGATTAATTCTTGTTTCCCTTTCCAAGTGTCCAGATTTAATAGCTACGCTTCTCGCAACATGATTTTGAAGCCTTCCAATATAGTTTTACGGAAAATTCTAAATTTTCGGAATTTGCTTTTTTTGTTTTTTTGTTTTTCTTTTTTTCAGCATTTGTTTTTTTGCGATATTATTTTCTTTAGGTAAAGTTCTAATTTGAAATCAATCCGCATTAATCCGAATTAATGTGTTTTGGCTAGAAAAAAATCAAATATTTTATATTTGCAGAAAAGCATTTAAAAATTCAAATTTTCGGGATTTACTTTTTTTACTTGACGGGTTTCTTGATTTATTTGCAAGTTATCGGAGGCGGCTTCTTGATAAATCAATTCAATACTTGACTAAACGCACTAAAAAAACTTAATTACGGAAATTGCGAAATTTCCATTTATAATCGTTTTATTTCGAACTGTTGGTCTTGCCAATTTTAAATCAAAAGCAAAGGCGAGTTTTAGACTATAATAATTTTTAATTTGTCAAGGTGTCCATTTCTTTTTTGGAATATTTCAGAAAAATATTTGTCAAAATAACCATTTGTCAAAAATATCTTTATATTTGAGAATCATTTTCAGGACCCACTCCTATAGTACGAATTTAGTTATTGTTTTAGTGAATTAAATTATTGTGTAGAATCTTATTAAAAATAAGAAGGTTTTTCTCGTTAAATAATCAGTGAGAATAGTGTTGTTAGCGGTCGAAAACCATAATTAATTGTGTGTCTAAATTAAAATAATTTAGAGTGTATATACTCTGAAAGATTCGTCATCGCTAAGTTGAGTTTTAATAAACTCATTGGAGAAATATTGATTTCAATAATTAAGTCAAATTAATTTTAATAAATAAATAATTACTAAACTAAACTTATATGAAAAAAACCTCAATCGGAGTACTTATTTTTTTGATCCAATGTTTAATACTAAATGCGCAAACTCCTCCACCACCTCTTAATTTTCATGCTAGAGGAATGTATGTCGATCGATTCTTTAAACTATACGGTTCTTCGGGAAATGTAGATGAACATTTTACAACTCTGGGTTATACTGCTAAAGAAACAGAACTGTTGGAATATGCAAAGAAAAACCATATAACATATTTGCTTTTATATGATATGTATCCTGTTATGAATAACCTGTCTACAACTTATAACTTGAAAACAGTTGGTGAACACTTGTGCAGTTTTATGGAAAGAGCAAAAAATGACTATTGCATTAAATACATTGGGGTAGCGGGAGCATCTTCGGGATTTTTTCAAAGTATAGCTGATAATTTCCCTACAGCTGCTGTTGCATTCAATTCACAAGAACTCACGGACATGGGGCCAGGACACCCACTTTTAGCTGCGCAGAATACTTATAGTTCTAGTGACTCAATGTTTGTTTTTTCCGAACTGTGTAAATTTTTTTTACGTGTAGCTAATTTTAATACTTCTAATGCAGCTAGGTTTGGTGCAGGGTCAGGACCACCATGTAATCCAGCTCAACATTTTGATGTGATAACTACAGAATATGAATTCTGGAATAATGGTAAAGATGAATCAGGAAACCGAGACCCTATTCAAAAATATCCCAATCTCTTTCAACCGTTAGTAGAATCAATGGCTTTTATAAAGAAGAACGTCCCATATTCGTTAGCAGTTGAAACATATCTTGGTTTATTAGATAATGTAACTTCAGATGATTGGACTATCCCATGTCCGTTTTTTCAAAATCACCAACTAATTGCCGACTGGATAGATGGTGCATATGAACCAAATTTGAAAAGAGTAGATAGACTTCTCACTACTTATTATAGTACAGGCTACGATCAGAATATATATAATGCAAATAATTATAGTTCATGTGTAAACGGCGATTTTCATACTTTAGGTTATTATGGAAATAGATTTCGCGATTTCTGTTCAGCACTTATTCCTCCTGAACCACTTTCATATAATTCAAATTTAATTCCACTTTTTGAATCACAATCTTTTTTCTACGATTGGATAGGTATTGGAGGTGGCGGACTTTTTTTAGGGGATTGGTTTAGTCAAGGGCCCTCAAATAATATATGGAAAGTAGAAAAAGATTTCTATGACAATTGGTATAACGATAATAGTATATCACAGATTCATGACGCACAATTAAAAAATGATATTGTTCCAGGTGCTGCACAATGGTTTAGTTCGCCAAGTATGATTGCTCAGGACAAATTTCAAAATCCATTTCTTTCGAATAGCCCAGTTTGTTCAGGAGTTCCATTGTCATTCACATATCAAGGACCTTTAGAAACTGGCTATAACTGGGATTTTGTGATAGTAAAAAATTCGGATCTTTCAATCGCATATTCATCACCAAGTAATAGTTGGTCCAATTACACCCCACCCATATCATCCATTGTTTTACCTGCTTCGTTAATATTGGCTGACGGTGAATATACCGCATATCTCACTCTAAGGTATGACACAGACCCAAACTGTCAGCATGAATTTTCTTTGCCTATTCAAGTTGGTGCTGGATCGCCAACTATTGATTTACTAGCTTCGAGTAATTCTGTATGTGCAAAATTACCACCAATAGGATATTTTCCCAGTTCGCGTGAAAGTATTATTCTACAAGCATTAAGTGTTCCATCATCACCTCCTCCAACATATAATTGGTCTGTTTCAGGTTCGGGAGCTACTATTACGAGTACAGGAAATATTTGTATTTTTGATCCTCCTATTATTGGTGGTACTACTGCTTCAACATATACAGTAACTTGTTCAATTACAGGAACCACCGGATGCAATTATACACAATCAAAAGTTTTAACAGTTAACCCTAATCCATTATATGATGTAGCCCAAACTTGTACAGGAACTCCGGGAACTGAAGTTACACTTGCAGTAAACAGTGGTAATCAAAGCGCATGCTCTTTTGAGTGGTGTGATGGCAGCACTAATCCTACTTTAGTAGTAACGGAATCCGGAAATTATTCTGTAGAAATTACACAAACCAACGGTGGTTGTAAATCATTAATAAGTTACCATGTTGGTCATATTCCCATACTCGTGCCAACAGTAACCCCATTGAACACTGCATACTGTGTTTCTAATGTTCCTTCTCAAGTGACTTTTACTGTTTCAAATTTTCAACCAGCTGTTTCTTATCAATGGTTTAAAAATGGTTCTCTACTTGTGGATCAAAACGGTGAAACTTATATAGATCTTTCTCCACCAACAACGGCTGGAACTACTTATTACAATGTAGTAGCAACTAATGGAACATGCACTTTTTCTGCTTCTATACCACGCCCAAGTGTTACAGTATATTCCTTGCCTACAGTTACAGCCTCTTCAACGCCAACATCAATTTGTCCTGGGACATCATCAGTATTATCAGCTACTGGAGGGACTAGTTATGTATGGCAGCCAGGTAGTCTTATTGGAAATAATTTGTCTGTCTCTCCAATTGCAAATACATATTACACAGTAACTGCAACAGATGCTAATACGTGTTCAAGCACGGCGACAACTTCTGTAACTATGAATCCTGTTCCTACTGTTTCAATTACAGGATCATCATCGATATGTGAAGGGGGTTCTCTAGGCACTTCAGTAACTGGCACAATATCTAACTATAAGTGGTATCAATCTAACGTCCTTATACCGGGTGCAGGATCTAACACCTATATCCCGTTAGTTAGTGGAAGTTACTCAGTTCAAGTTACAAATTCTTTCGGATGTACCGCGACTTCAACACCGTTTTCAGTAACCCTTTATCAAAAAGTGAT
>Ga0116177_10001244_pt1 | contig 19105 bp, 13 predicted proteins | sample AD_STIC10_MetaG_FD_89750 | JGI IMG/M metagenome (GOLD analysis project Ga0116177, IMG submission 89750) | Active sludge microbial communities of municipal wastewater-treating anaerobic digesters from USA - AD_STIC10_MetaG | ecosystem: Engineered > Bioreactor > Anaerobic > Digestate | place: USA... | reverse complement strand
TGGAAGAAACAGTTGCATTGATAACAGGAGCTTGCGAAATATTAACCGACTCTGTACGTGAGCAATTATTTACGTCGGTGACAGTGACAGAATAAGAACCGGCAGAAATATTATTGATCGTTGATCCGGTTTGATTTCCCGGCAACCAGTTGTATTGATACGAACCTGTTCCACCACTTACAGCTGCTTGTGCCGAACCTGTTGATCCGCCATAACATCTCACATCGGTTTCTGTTACTGACACTATGATCGGTGTAGGTTGTGAAATGACAATATTCATGCTCGCTGGACAACCTGTTACATCTGTTGCTGTCACGGTATAATTTCCGGCTAATAAATTTGTTGCAGTTGAATTTGATCCTCCTGATGGCGACCAACTATAAGTATATGGTCCACTTCCACCTGAAACTGTAACTGATGCTGATCCTCCGGCTTGATTGAAGCAGGTTGCATTCGTAACATTGTTCAATGCTATAATTGGCGACGAAGGATTTACAATGTTTACTGTTGTAGTCTTCGAACAACCGCCTGCATCGGTTACTATAACGGAATAACTTCCGGAGCACAAATTTGTCGCAGTAGCTGTTGTTTGCCCATCAGACCATGCATACGTAAAAGGCGAAGTACCGCCACTCACATTTGCAGTTGCCTGTCCGGCGCAACCCGATGCATCGCATGGCGCATTCACGGCAGTTGCATTTACCGTTAGTAATGCAGGTTGAGTAATCGTTGCAGTTGCTGTTCGCTTACATCCTATTGCATCGGTAAATTCTACGGTTTGTATTCCGGCACACATGCCACTCAGAGTATCGTTATCACTGCCATTATCCCATTGATAGGTTTTCTGATATGGCGAAGTTCCGACAGCGACTAATTGTCCATCGCATGCATTCAGACAAGAAACATTTTGCTGAACAATATTCAATGAACAATTACATCTTCCCGGCATATTTGAATCGAGCCACGATAATCGTCTGCTCATCCAATTTTTCAGATTCTGAATTTCTCCTGCATAAGTTGATGGTTGAGGCGAAGGATTCGGCCAGACGTATGTTCCAAGAATTGGCCATTGATTGAAATTCCAGTCTTTCGATTCATTCAACAAATTTGCAATGGAATCAATCACACCGTTTATATGCGACAAACTTAAAACGTTGTTTCTGTAATCTGTCCAACGGCATTTCATCTGATTGGTATAATTCGTATCCTGTTGCAATTTTTGCCACCAGAAAGGAACCTGCCAGCTATCGCCTGTACATGAGAATAAATATGCCCAGCCGGTTGTATCTGTTGCATCACAATAATTCGCATTTCCATAGGCAATATCGTAATCCCAAACCGGACCGGCTTTCAAAGTCTTTTCTTTGTCTTTGTACAAATACGAACTGATCCGATATCCATCGACATTCTTGCTCAACTCATTCGAGAAAAAATAATCGATCCATGAACCGTTGCCGATAAATTTCTGATAGCCTACAATTGAATCACGAAAATTATTTCCTGCCAAGGCGTTTTCAAAACTATCGACATAAGCCTTAATATATGCCTTTTGCGAAGGAACTATACTGTCAGTTGAAGGATAGTCATATTGAATGAAAATATCCTGACCATTTGAATGATTGATTGGCGCATAAGCAGAAGTCCAGCCATCGCCACCACTCCCTGTTGTCTTATCGATCTTAACTATGTACCCTCCTGTTATATCCGGTGCAGTGATTTCCGTTCTTTCCAGCTTACTTATATCGACACGATTTTTATCGCGTTTCAGACTTTCCATAAAAACATATACTCCCCAGTATTGTCCATTGAGAACAACATCAACATATTTTGTTCGAACAGCGTAATGACCCATTTCATTTGCGAGTTGGTATGAAACAACATTTCTGCAAAATGATTTATCGGTATAATTTGCACTAAGGATCCAGTCGTGTTCTGAAGGCATTCCTAACAATGAAGTATCGACATTCACTAAACCACTATTATCACGCGTTTCAAAACCAAAAGACTTTTTCGGAAACATTTGTGAACTGGAGCCTCTTACTTCTATTGCAATTTTACCATCGTAATTATTTGGAACATCAGACACATGATTTCTCAAACCAATTCCATTATCGATGATCTTCATATCGACAATGATCTTTGGATCATCAGGAATTGTTTGTCCATTTGTATTGATGATCACAATTGGCAATGAGGATTCGGTGAAAATAAAAGTAAGTGCAGGAGTATTACTGAATTTAATACTCCAACCCGTTAAAGATCCGGTGACACCGTTGTTAGAATCATCGATGACACGCAATTGCCATGTTCCATTTCCATTCTGGTTATTATTCACTCTCCAAAGATCTCCTTCGGGTTTAAACGTTCCTGTGAAAGGCGCGCTTCCGGAAGTGATTGACGTACTTGCGCTATGCTTGAAAACAGTATTCGTGAAATTGTTTCCTGTACCACCGTTGTCAGTAGTCAGTTCGATCATTGTTCCATCAGGAGCAGCAAGAAAACAATCGATGTCGCGATCTGATCCATGTGAAATATTTATCGTTACTGATTCCAATCCATAATTGAAATCGATTGGATTGGCAAGACCTGTAACAGGAATATTAAATCGTGATGTATCGGTCAATGTAATAATTGATCCACCGGAGCCTGTAAAAACCTGTGCATTCAAACTATCCTTAGAAAAAAAGAATAGCAGAAATCCACATAAAAAAATCTTGAGTGTTCTCATGAGAAAATAAGTCTTAATGAATGATTGCGAAACAGAAAATTCCGGTTCACATCATTGTATTTTACTCTTTAGAGACTTGAAAAGTTGTTCTAAAAATAGCTAAAATAGCTCTAAATGTTACAATTATTTATTTATTTCACTGGAACTTTTCCTAAACCTCAAAAAAGCAAGAGCAGCAATAACTATCGTAGTACCTGCGAAAAGAGTCCCCTGTGTTTTTAGTCCGGAATAAATCAAAAAAGAAGAAAACGCCATTCCACTCATAATAATAACAAAAGCAAATATCACTCTTAACAAGTCAAGAGAGTGAATTCTAGAGTTGCTATTTTCAAAAAGACTCATTCTTCTTTCATTAAAATTTATCCTTGCAGCTTGCTCTTGTTCTGCACGAGCTTTCAGCCAATTTACACATTCAGGATCTACTTCTTTGTACTTTGCTAACTCTGCAGCTTCAGGAAGAAAGCTGTCATCTGTTGTTTCTATATGTTCAATTGCAGATGTATTTCCCCTCTGAGCCGCCTTAATTTGACGAGAACTCTTTCCCATTTCAAAAAAAATTATTTATGACAATAATCGTGATGGGCCTTTTTTATGTCATTGCTTACATTCTTCCAATCTGCTCTAAGATTAGCTTTATCAGCAGACCGTTCAATATATTTTGTGTCCGACATATCAACATCAAACAAGTCATTTAAACTTCTCTGATCGGTATGAGAAACAGAAAAAACTCCATTCATTCCTGAAAAGAATTCCACTAAAAATTTTAAATACTTGTTCATGATTGTTGAACGATTTAAGTGTCCATTTGTTTACACTGCAAAGATATTAAGTAAAACAGGAAGACTCCAACCAATAAATGATGGATATTATATTATTTAATTAAAAGTTTATTTAAACTCAGTCAAGGAAAACCATTACCTGATTCTTGTCTACTTTATCTCCTTTGATGACTTTCACCGATTTCACAACTCCATCGGCCGGCGATTTCAGGATATTTTCCATTTTCATGGCTTCTAAAACAACAATAGCATCGCCTTTCTTGATTTTTTGGCCACTTTCAACCATAACCTGAAGTACCATTCCCGGCATTGGCGCTTTTATGTCATTAACTTTCTTTCCTGCAGCACCATCAATTCCCATTTGTTGTAAAAGCTGGTCAAATCGATCTTGTACTTTAACTGTATAAATAGTGCTATTTACCTTAATTTCAAAGCTTTTCTCGTCATTATCATAAGAAATTACTTCAGCCGTAAATGATTGGTGATCACTTATAATATGAAATTTTCCTTCTTTGAACTCCAGAACATCGGCATCAAATGGCTTGGTATCTATAGAATTACTTCCGTTTTCCGACGCTATTGTGAAGTCCTTTTTATCTACTGTTACTTTGTACATAAAGTAAAGATAGAGATTTTTAACAAAAACTCTTAAAGCCATTATAAATATTCGAAATTAAAGTGCTTTTTTTTATTCAAATTCTATCTTTGAACGATGCGAAATTATGCGATTCTAAGTTTCGGACTGATTTTAATATTGTCCGCTTGCAAGACCACTGAACAAAAAAAATCAAATGGAAAAAAAGATGAGACAATTTATGTTGTTTCAGCTTATGAAAGTGCTTATACAAGAAGAGCTGATCTGATAAATACAAAGCTTTTTCTTACACCGCTGTGGAAAAAAAGAGAGATGAAAGGAAAAGCTGAAATCACTTTCAAGCAACATTTTTATCCTTCAGATAGCGTCACATTCAATGCTCGCGGGATGACAATAAATTCTGTAACGCTTGTGAATGGCAACGATCGCATTTCGCTCAAATATAATTATGACTCCTTATTACTTACCATTCGTCTTCCTCGAACTTATTTATCGGAAGAAATAATTACCGTATCCATTGACTACATTTCAAATCCGGAATCACTGGATATCGGCGGAAGTTCTGCAATCAATAGCGACAAAGGACTTTACTTTGTTGACGTGGACAGTGTAGATGAAAGCAGACCTACTCAACTTTGGACACAAGGTGAAACACAAAGTAATTCAGTCTGGTTCCCAACGATTGAATCACCTGAACAAAAAACAACAACAGAAATTTTTATCACAACTGATTCCGCTTTTAAGACCTTATCAAATGGCTTGCTACTTGAAACAATAAACAACAACAATGGCACATTCACCTGGCATTGGAAACAAGATTTTCCTGCTGCTCCTTATCTTGTAATGATCGCTGTTGGCGATTTTGCAATTATAAAAGACAAATGGAATGGCATTGAAGTAAGTTATTATGTCGATCCTGCCTATGAAAAATATGCAAGACAAACATTCGGCAAAACTCCGGAAATGATGACCTTCTTCTCGAAATTGCTTGGAATAACTTATCCGTGGCAAAAATACAGTCAGATCGTTGTTCATGATTTTGTTTCCGGCGCCATGGAAAATGTAACAGCAGTAGTTCACGGTACAAATATGCATCAGGATCCGGGAACTTATATTGATGACAACTACGAACACTATATCTCACACGAATTATTTCATCATTGGTTTGGGAACATGGTTACGTGTCGTTCATGGAGCAACGTTACATTGAATGAGGGTTTCGCCAATTATGCTGAATATTTATGGATGGAATACAAATACGGCAAGACAGTAGCAGAAAGTCATTTGGTGGAAGAGCTGCGGATCTATCTGCGTTCGACAGACAAATCCGATCCTGCTTTGATCCGTTATCAATTTGAAGACAGAGAAGACATGTATGACAGAGTTTCATACAACAAAGGCGGATGTGTTCTTCACATGCTTCGAAATTATCTTGGCGACTCTGCATTTTTCAAAGGATGCAACTTATACCTTACCCAAAATAAATTCTCAAGTGCTGAAGCAGACAACCTGCGCCATGCCTTTGAAAAAGTTTCAGGAGAAGATCTGAATTGGTTTTTTAATCAATGGTATTACAGAGGCGGTCACCCTATTCTAAATGTTTCATACAAATGGAACAATGCTCTGAAGAAAGAAATTATAACGATCAAACAAGTTCAGGATCTGAATACAAATCCGCTTTATAAACTACCCCTCGATATCGATTTCTATTTTGAAAATTCTATAGAAAGAAAAAAGATCATCGTTACCAAAAATATTGAGGAATTTGAATTCTCCTTCGATGAAAAACCAAAAGTAGTTTCCGTTGATGCTGAAAGAGTTCTTGTAGGTGCTGTGATCACAGATCGTCTGGAAGAGGAAACTATTTACCTTTATGATCACTCGACTCACGTCAGAGATAGAAGTCAGGCAGTGACAACTTTTGGATTTGTTAGTGACGACAATTCCCAAAAATCACAAATGATCAGACGCGCATTGAAAGATCCTGCTGAGGTTGTCAGAAAAGAAGCAATAATCTATGCATCAATAATTTTCCAAAACAATCCGGAGAGCATCAAAGAACTTTTATTCGATGTAGCTTTACATGACTCTTCTACAGAGATCAGAAGCACTGCTCTTCAGAGAATGAAGACCTATTACAAAGCTGAAGAATGTATGCCAGTATTCGAAAAATGTCTGACTGACAAATCACATCGCGTTGTTGCAACTGCATTTGGTGAGTTAAATGACAAAGATCCTGTCAGAGGAGCCGAAGTTGCTGTCCAACTTGAATCTGATTCGAGTAGTCAGGTGCTTACAAAACTTGCTACGTATTATGCAGATAATGACACAACGGATCTGATCAGAATTTACAAGAAGGCATTTCGTTATGGTGACCGTTGGGATAAATATTCTGTACTTGAAGATGTTGCTAAATATGGTGGCAGCCATTATAACTTGAAAGTGATCAAAGCCTCAATAGACCTCATTGCCAATGAAGCACGCGGATCTGCATTCGACCACTACAAAACTATATCCATAGAAGTTTTATCAGAGGTCAGAGAGAAACTTTTAAATTCATCGCTCTCATTCAGTAAGAATGAGTCGCGATGGCTGAAATATAATAAAGGCATGACCAAAGACGAAATAACATTGGAGCTTGCAGATTTTCAACTGTACATTGAAGGAAAACAAACTGCAATTACGAATGACAAATAAATGAGGCCACTATTATTTTTCATTCTTTCCGGAGTTCTGTCTATCCAAAACATTTTTGCAAGACACGATGATTTTACCATCGGCAAATACTCGTGGAGTGTTCGAGGCGATTATGGTTTTTTAATTGCGCATCGTCCGACATTAAAACCACTTCAAGAGCGACATATTCCGGGCTTCGAAATTTCATTGGCAAAAACTTCCTCAGGGGTTAAAGAATGGGAAAGAGATTTTCTCAATCCCAGCAGAGGGATCACTTTAGCTTTTTTTGATCTGGGCTCCCAAGAAAAACTTGGAACAGGCATTGCTGTCTATCCGTACATTGACTTTCCGTTGAGCGACAAAAAAAACAATAGATGGGTCTTTCGTTATGGAATCGGATTAGGATGGGTTGAAAAGATCTTCGACTCCGATTCGAATATAAAAAATGCAGCCATTGGTTCTCATATGAATGGCATCATCCATTTTGACCTGCACTTTGAACAAAAATTAACCGAGCTTTCAATACTAGAACTTGGCGCCGGAATTACACATTATTCAAATGGCTCATATAGCATACCAAACCTGGGATTGAATATAGCAACCGTTAATCTTGCCTATACAAGATACTTCGGAGAGAAAACTGCAATTGATCGTACACCTGTAATTGCAAAAGAGAAATTTCATAGCTGGCAATTATATGTTGCCGGCGGATTAAAAAAGATCTATCCGCCCGAAGGAAAACAATTTCAAATTGCTGTGGCTTCATTCTCAAGAATGCAGTCGATTGGAAATAAAAGTAACTGGGGAATTAACTTAGATAACTTTTACGACAATTCACTTTCCGAGAAAATGGAAAGAAATGGTGACGAGTTAAAAGGATTTACCGACAATCTTCGTGTTGGATTGTCAGGGTCATATGAATTGATGGCCGGAAAGACAGGTCTGCTTTTCAACATGGGATTCTATGTCTACTCACGATGGAAAGAAGATGGCAACGTTTATCAACGTATATGCGTGCGGCAGTATTTCAACAAAATGTTTCTTTTCATGAATTTGAAAACACATTATGCGCGGGCAGACTTTGTTGAATTCGGAATCGGAACTACATTATCATCATCAAAACAACATTGAAAAAAGATCATGCGTAAATTATTCCTGCTTTCTTTGCTTCTGTTTTCATTTACGAATTGCTCGAAAGATCATGCATTCGATTGTCTGAAAAGCACAGGCGATGAAATTACTGAGAACCGACACACTGATAATTTCAACAAACTCAATTTGCACGACAATGTAGACATCATTCTGTACTCAGATACGACACCGTTTGTAATTGTAACAGCAGGCGAGCATCTCATCAATGGAATTATTACGGAAGTGGATAATCACACGCTTTACATTCGTAATGAAAACAGATGTAACTGGACCAGAAGTTTCAAAAATAAATTCACAGTGAAAGTTGGCATGCGTAATCCGGAGCATATTGAAATTTACGATTCAGGAGATATTACTTGTGCTGATACTATTCGGACAGAAAATTTCCTATTTGATTCCTGGAATGCATCGGGAAGTTTTCACTTGCTATTTAACAACGAGAAATCTTATATAAACAACAGCACCGGTCGGCCTGATTTTCATGCAGCGGGAAAAACGAATGTTGTTTTAGCGTATATGAATGATATCGCTACTCTCGATTTTTCAGAATTGAGAACTGAATTGTTTTACATTACTTCATCGACTACCGGCGATTGCAAAATAAATGTCGATAAAGAACTTCAGGCGAAATTAACTTATACTGGGGATGTTTATTATACGGGGAGTTTGTATAAGGTAGACCAGGAAGTTTCGGGAAGCGGTAGACTGATACGTTATTAGATAATTCTTTTTCAACACTAAGAACACAAGAACACAATGAGAGCACGGAATTTTCTTAGCTGAAATTAGAGAAACTTTAGTTGAGCAAGATTATACACAACATTCCGTGATCTCATTGTGTTCTTGTGTTCTTAGTGTTTAACTCACCCTCTCATACTCCACATCAACCTTCAACTTCGATTGCATAGCCGCAGCAACAGCCAACTCATCGCAGCGATTATTCTCTGCATTCGTAGCATGCCCTTTTACCCATACAAATTTTACATGATGCTTCCGGTAAATTCTTAAAAAGCGCATCCATAGATCAGGATTTTTTTTGCCGGTGTAGTTTTTTTTCTCCCACCCAAAGACCCATTTCTTCTCAACGGAATCAACGACATATTTTGAATCGGAATAGATCGTCACTCGTTCGCCATCTGCTTTCAAAGCTTCAAGCGCAACGATGACACTCAGCAATTCCATTCTGTTATTGGTCGTCAATCGAAATCCTTCTGAGAGTTCTTTGCGGTGATGTCCTTTGATGAGCACAACTCCATAACCTCCCGGCCCCGGATTACCTCTTGAACTTCCGTCTGTATAAATGCTTATCATATTTCGGGAATCAGGATTTAACGACTCCTAATTCTTTTCCGATCTTAGTGAAAGCTGCAATTGCTTTATCAAGATGCGACTTATCATGGCCGGCAGAAATTTGTACGCGGATTCTTGCATTGCCTTTTGCAACCACAGGATAGAAAAATCCGACGACGTAAATACCTTCTTCCAATAATTTAGAAGCGAAATCCTGAGCCAGCTTTGCTTCATACAACATGATAGGAACAATTGGATGCTCGCCCGGCTTGATATCAAATCCGGCCTTAGTAATCTGCTCACGGAAGTATTTTGTATTCTCCCATAATTTATCTCTCAACTCCGTAGTCTCTTGAAGCATATCAATCACTGCAATCGATGCACCAACAATACTTGGCGCTAATGAATTCGAAAATAAATACGGACGTGAACGCTGACGAAGTATTTCGATGATCTCTTTTTTGCCGCTGGTAAATCCACCCATGGCTCCACCTAATGCCTTACCAAGTGTTCCTGTGATGATGTCAATTCTTCCCATTACATTGCGATGTTCATGCGTTCCTCGTCCTGTCTTGCCCATAAATCCGGAAGCATGACATTCGTCGATCATGATGAGTGCCTTGTATTTATCAGCCAGTTCACAGATCTTATCAAGTTGTGCAATTGTACCATCCATACTGAATACACCATCAGTAACGATCATGCGATGACGAAGATTCTGAGTTTCGATCAGCACTTTCTCCAGCTCTTCCATGTTGTTATGCTTGTAACGCATACGTTGCGCTTTGCACAAACGAACGCCATCGATAATGGAAGCATGATTCAATTCGTCGCTAATGATTGCATCTTGCTCGTTCAACAATGGCTCGAACACTCCACCGTTTGCATCAAATGCTGCCGCATAAAGAATAGTGTCTTCTGTTCCGAGAAAAGAAGAGATCTTCGCTTCCAATTCTTTGTGTATGTCCTGCGTACCGCAGATAAAACGTACTGATGACATTCCATAACCGTGAGTATCGATTGCTTTTTTTGCGGCTTCGATTACTTTCGGATGCGATGACAATCCGAGGTAATTATTCGCGCAAAAGTTGATGACGGGTTTTCCGTTGGCGATTATATCGGCGCCTTGCGGACTGGAGATGATTCGTTCTTGCTTGTATAACCCGGCGGATTTGATTTCTTCGAGCTCCTTTTGGAGGACTGGTTTTAATGTGTCGTACATTGGAAATTAAATTAAGTGTTCTGTGATTACGTAAGATATTCCGTGGACTTTTGTGAACTTGTGCTCTTGTGTTAAAAAAACACTTAGAACACAAGTTCACAAAAGTCCACGGAATTTACTCCGGTAAAGAAGCAAAAAATTCATTTACAAACGTTAAACTTCCGGATACAATATTTTTAGAATTAAAATTGATTAAAAGACCTTTTGGCTTTTGGGCTAATTTCATATACGTTAAAATCTGAGACGTAAAAATTGGATTTAAGGCTTCAACTGCCTTTAATTCCACTATTACTAAATCATTTACTATCAGATCTAATCTCAATTTATTTGAAATTTTGTCTCCTTTATAATAATTTTGTCTCCTTTATAATAAAGAGGAACGTTTTGCTCGATTTCCAGATTATATCCTCTCCTTTTCAACTCATTTATCATACATTCCTGATAAACAGATTCTAATAATCCAGGCCCGAGAAACTTATTAACCTCAATTGCACAACCCATTATTCCATAAGCAATTTCATTGACATTATTTTTTGTTACCATAAAATTAAAATTTAAGCAAAACTATTATAGTCCTGAAATCCTTACAACCAATATAATAGAAGAAATGGCGTATTACTTATCCAATTTTTTCTACATTTATCCATCTTTCAAACAGACCTTTTATGCTCGAAGCTGCTGCACGTATAATATTAAGATACAGACTAATATCCCTTATCGTCCTGTTGGTACTAACCGGATTTATGGTGTATATGGCCACCTTCGTGAAGTTGTCTTATGAAGGTGCCAAGATCCTTCCGCCGACTGATTCGACCTATGCACAGTATTTAAAGTTCAAAGAGAAATTCGGCGAAGACGGGACTGTAATGGTCATCGGATTTCAAAGCGATAGCATCTGGCAACAAAATGTGCTAGCCGACTGGTACGATTTAACAAATGAAGTAAAGGCAATCGAAGGAATTCAGGAAGTAATCTCAATTGCACGAGCTTTTCATGTAACACGTAATGACAGTCTGCACAAATTAGATTTCAAGCCACTCATTAAATCCAGACCGACAACACAAGCCGAAGTTGATAGTCTGAAAGAAGAAATTGCCAATTTGCCTTTCTATCAAGGACTACTTTATAATCCGGATACGAAGGTGACATTGATGGCCATTACTCTCGATCAAGCGAAACTGAATACGAAGAGCCGGATTGACATTGTAAATACAGTGAAAGAAATGAGCGAAAAATTTGCTGTTGCTCATCACATCGATCTGCATTACTCGGGATTACCATACATCAGAACAGCTGTCTCTCAGAAGATCCTTGCGGAAATGAAAATGTTCATGGTACTTGCCATTGTTGTGACGGCATTCATTCTTTTTGTTTTCTTCAGAAGTTTTTACGCCGTACTTTTCCCTATGATCGTCGTCATTCTCGGTGTGATCTGGTCATTTGGGACACTGGAATTATTTGGATTTAAGATTACTATTCTCACGAGTCTTATTGCTCCATTGATCATTGTAATTGGTTTGCCGAATTGCATTTTGTTGTTGAATAAATATCAACAGGAATTTGCAAAGCATGGCAACAAAGTAAAAGCACTTGCGCGCTCGATTTACAAGATCGGCGTCTCGACTTTCTTTGCTAATCTTACGACAGCAATCGGATTTCTAGTATTTGCATTTACTCATAGCGACGTATTGATCGAATTTGGAATCATCGCTTCTATCAATGTAATGATCACGTATTTGATCTCGCTTGTGTTAATTCCGCTTGTGTTCAGTTACCTTCCGCCGCCATCGCCGAAGCAGATGAGTCATCTCGAAAGAAAAACGTTGAACAAAATTCTCGACAAGATCGATCACTGGGTGCATGCTTATCGTCCGAGAATTTATTTCACTGTCATTACTCTGATCGTTGTTTGTGTAATTGGAATGATGCGTATCACTACAGTTGGATTTGTAGTCGATGATCTTCCGAAAAAAGATGTCATCTATAAAGACCTTAAATTCTTCGAATCTAATTTCAGAGGTGTTCTTCCCTTTGAGATAACTGTCGATACAAAGAAACCGAAAGGCGCAATGGATCTCAAGACGCTATACAAGATCAATCGTGTTCAGAAAGTACTTGCTAATTATCCTGAATTCAGTGAGCCGGTTTCAGTTGCAGAAGGAGTAAAGTTTTCATATCAGGGATTGAATGATAACAATCCGAAGTATTACATCATTCCAAATATTCAAGAGCTTGGACGACTTGCGGGATATGTAACAGAAGCGAAAAGCAATGAACGGATGTTTAAGTCGATTCTTGACAGTACCAAGCAAACGACACGTATCAGTTTTCAGGTAGCTGATATCGGCTCGATAAAGATGAAAGCACTACTCGAAGAAATTCGTCCACGCATTGATAGCATTTTCGACCCGAATGTTTACGATGTAAAGCTTACCGGAAATTCAATCATCTTCCTAAAGAACAACGATTACTTATTGTTGAACTTGAAAGAAAGCATTCTTCTTGCCATATTATTCATTGGCTCAGTGATGTTCTTTTTGTTTATGTCATTTAGAATGGTTGTGATCGCATTGATCCCGAGTATGACGCCTTTGTTACTTACAGCAGCGATGATGGGCTATTTCAACATACCGCTGAAGCCATCGACGATCTTGATTTTCTCCATTGCATTTGGAATTGCTTCAGATGGCACGATGTATTTTCTAACGAAGTACAGACAAGAACTACGCAGACATGGCGGAAGTATTTCAAAGACGGTTTCAAACGCTATTTATGAAACCGGTCCGGGAATGATCTATACAGCAGTAATTTTATTCTCCGGCTTCTTCATTTTTACCGCATCCAGTTTCGGCGGAACATCTGCTCTTGGTGTTTTAATTTCTATTACGCTACTCATTGGCATGATCAGCAATCTTATCTTCTTACCATCCCTTCTACTCTCGCTTGAAAAAAGAATTATCACTCGGGCATTTATGAAAGAGCAAATGATCTGGATGTTTGATGAGGATGAGGATGTGGAGTTGGATGATTTGCAGATACGGAGGATTGTTGACGAAGAGTAATTTCCAATACAGCATTTATTCTTTCATAAACTCCCTCTGATTCTGCAGAAAAAAAGAAAATCTGCGGTTATTCTGCGAGTTCAGCGTATTCTGCGGGAAACTTAAGTGAAAACCTCATAGGCCATTAGTGCCAAAAATTAGGCTACAACTCGATTTTTGCTTATTTTCGAAGTGTTGTATTTTAGCCCAAAAGGCCCAATTTCATCCAAAAACACGTGAAAGGCATTATTCTCGCCGGTGGTTCCGGTACCCGTTTACATCCGTTGACATTGGCCATGAGCAAACAGCTTATGCCCGTGTATGACAAACCGATGATCTACTACCCACTGTCTATTCTGATGACAGCAGGAATCAGTGAAATTCTCATCATTTCTACGCCTCACGACCTTCCTCATTTCAAACGTCTTTTGGGTGATGGCATAAATCTGGGCTGCAAATTTTCGTATGCTGAACAAGCCGTTCCAAACGGACTTGCACAAGCATTTGTGATCGGTGAAAAATTTATCGGCAACGATAAAGTCGCATTAATTCTCGGCGACAATATTTTCTACGGAACAGGTTTGCAACAAGTACTGCAAAGCAACATCGATCCGGACGGCGGAATTGTTTTCGCTTATCACGTCAGCGATCCTGAACGTTACGGTGTCGTTGAATTCGACAAAGAAAATAAAGCAATCAGCATAGAAGAAAAACCACTGAAGGCAAAATCAAATTATGCCGTTCCCGGATTATATTTCTATGATAACTCAGTTATCGACATTGCAAAAAATCTGAAACCAAGTCCGCGTGGCGAATACGAAATTACTGATGTCAATAAAGTTTATCTGGCAAAAGGTAACCTGAAAGTCGGTATTCTCGATAAAGGAACTGCTTGGCTCGATACAGGAACATTTGCATCTCTAATGCAAGCGGGACAATTTGTTCAGGTAATTGAAGAAAGACAAGGATTAAAGATCGGCTGTATAGAAGAAATTGCTTACCGCCAGGGATATATTACAAAAGAACAATTACGCAGTGTTGCCGAGCCACTTGTAAAGAGCGGATATGGCAAATACTTGCTTTCACTACTCGAAAGTTAAATTTTAGTAAACGCAAGACATCGTTTCACCCCATGGATTGGGACGTTTGTAAAAAAGAAGCTTGCTGTATTACTTAAATTTTAAACTTTGGTAAATAACCAAGAACTATGAAAAGAACTATACTCGTAACAGGTGGCGCAGGATTTATCGGCAGCTCTCTAGCTGAACGTCTTGCCCGTGATCCCGACAACTATGTTGTTATCGTTGATAATCTTTTAACAGGATCGCTATCGAAGGTGCCTAAGTCTGTGCACCAAAATGTAAAGTTCATTAAAGCGGATGCAAATGACCTGATGGATCTTTCCAGCATCTTCCATGCATATCGTTTTGATTACGTATTCCATTATGCCGCTGTTGTTGGTGTAAAAAGAACACTTGCAAATCCTGTAATGGTTTTGAATGATATGACAGGTATCAACAACGTGCTTAACCTCTCAAAGAATACCGGTGTAAAAAGAGTATTCTACACTTCTTCTTCTGAGGTCTATGGTGAGCCTGTTGAATTTCCGCAGAACGAATACACAACACCTCTGAACTCTCGACTTCCATATGCAATTGTAAAGAATGTCGGTGAAGCTTACCTCCGCTCTTTCAAACGTGAATACGATCTCGACTTTACCATCTTCCGTTTGTTCAATACATACGGACCGAAACAAAGTTCTGATTTCGTAATTTCGAAATTCTTACTTGCTGCTTTGAAAGATAAAGACATTACTATTTACGGTGATGGCTCTCAAACAAGAACGTTCTGTTTCATCGAAGATCATCTGGATGCAACAATGAATGCTTTTTACAATAACTTACTTGTAAATGATGTTGCCAATATCGGTTCTGATAATGAAATGTCAATGCTTGAACTTGCGAAATTCATTATCAAGCAAACAAATTCCCGCTCTGCAATTGTTCACATGCCTGCTTTGATTGAAGGCGATATGACTCGTCGTCAGCCGGATGTAACAAAAATGAAAGAACTACTCAACCGTGATTTCACTTCTTTGGAAGCGGGGTTGAATATGATTATGCAGAATAGTCAGTATGTTCTGCAATAGAACACATAGGCACTTAAAAAATAAACACAAGAACACAAGTTCACAAAAGACCACGGAATTTAATTCGCAATTTTATCCGTGGTCTTTTGTGAACTTGTGTTCTTGTGTTTAAAATTCATAACCGAGCACTAAACAATTCCACCGAAATTTTGTTCCTTTACAATCAATAAACGTTACATGCATACCCTCTCGTATTTCCAGGAATTGATTGAAAAGGGATTATTAAAACTCCAACTCGACAAAAAACCGAATGAGCTTTATGATCCGATTCAATACATGCTCAATTTGGGTGGGAAAAGAATGCGTCCTGCTTTGCTCTTGATGAGCAATGAAATGTTCGGAGGAAACCCGGAAGAAGTTCTCTCCCCTGCTTTAGGAATAGAAGTCTTTCACAATTTTACCTTGATGCACGACGACATCATGGACAAAGCTCCATTGAGACGTTCGAAAGAAACGGTGCATGAGAAATGGAATCCGAATATTGCTATTTTATCCGGCGATACAATGTTTGTACAATCGTGTCAGTTGATGATGCAGGTAAATGACAAGCACCTCCGCAAAGTGATGGACATGTTTCACAAAACATCGATAGAAGTCTGCGAAGGCCAACAATTTGACATGAACTTTGAGACGATTGATAAAGTAAGTATCGATGAATATCTTGAAATGATCGCTTTGAAAACAGCAGTGCTTCTTGGTGGTTCATTGGCAATCGGTGCAATTTGCGCTGATGCATTTGAATCGGATATTCAAAATATTTATCAATTCGGAAAAAAACTTGGAATTGCATTTCAATTGCAGGACGACCTTCTTGATGTTTATGGTGACGCAGAAAAATTTGGCAAACAAGTCGGTGGCGATATTATTGCAAACAAAAAAACGTTTCTTCTTATTTCTGCATGTGAACAGGCAAAAGGTGATCAATTGAAATCACTGCAAAGCTGGCTTGATAAAAAAGAATTTAATTCAAGTGACAAAGTAAATGCTGTGATGTCAATTTTCAACGACCTCAATATAAAAGAACAGACGGAGAAAAAAATGGATCAATTCTTTCACGAAGCAATGGCACATTTGAATGCAGTTACGGTGAATGATTCTAAAAAAGAATTGATGATTTCGTTTGCGGAAAAATTGATGGTGCGTACGTCGTGATTTGAAAATGAATCGTTTTGGTAAATCACATACGACCCCTCCGAGGTCGGTTATGATGGACACATTTCGATTCTACCAACATACGACCCCGCTGGGGTCGGCAGTCTACAAAATTGGTTTCGCATTGCCCTTATTTCCGACGGAAAGTGGCTTTATTGCCAACAGCTGACGGCAATAAAGATGCAGCATGTTTCATAGAATTGTTGTTTTTTTAGGACTAGCTCTTACTTGACCGAAACATGGAAGGTGCTCAATCTTTAATCCAAAAGGCCATAAGCATCAAATATTTCTATTCGATTCTTATGGCCTTTTAATTTTTGACTTTTGAATTTCTTCTTTATTCCTTCTCCCTAATCACCTGTATCGCCCCATGGAAAACTTTCACGGGCTCAGGAATTTCAACAACATAATAGTACACATCCGATTTTAATCCATATGCGTCCCAGTTATTCTGATAGTAGTCGCTTTTGTAAACCATCAATCCCCAACGATCGTAGATAAATAATTTTGTATTCGCAGGAATGTTACTGATCACAAAATAATCGTTCTGTCCGGGACTGGAAGGATAAGGAGTGAATACGTTTGGCACCACAAACGGTGCAAACTCAACAACAAGATAATCCGTTACAGCACCACAACCACCTGATGTTGTTACTGTGAGCAATAATGAATCAAGAGTGTAGTCGGCTGCTGAAGGCGTATACACTGCATTCAAACTTGTATCGCTTGGAGAGAAGGATCCAGTTCCTGATGATGTCCACGTAACACCACTTACATTCGTCGCTGTAGGTGCCAATGGAATTGTTACTCCATTGTCATTCAGAATGAGTGTATCATTTCCTGCTAAAATAGTTGAAGGTTGATTGATAGTGATCATCATTGTATCCTGCAAATTCAAACAAGCTCCTGTCGTAGTAAGGAAGATCATTACTGATCCTGATGTAGTATCATTTGTTCCCGGCAAATAAGTTACGTCTTGAACATTCGCAGCAGGATCAAAAGTTCCATCACCAGCTGTTGTCCAGATCACACCACCTGCATTTTGTTGAGTACCATTCAGTGTGATCGTATCATTGACACAAAGAATCTGATCACTACCTGCTGCAGGAATTCCGGGTGGAATAACAATCACCGTTACTGAATCAGTAGTAGTACAACCGTAAATATTACTTGCATCAATTGTATAGGTCGTCGTCACAAGCGGACTAACATAGATCGTACTGTCAGTCTCTCCATTCGGTCCCCATACATAGGAAGATCCGCCTGTTGCATTCAATGTGTCTGATTGTCCCCAACAAATTGTGCCTTGTGCAGCAGTTGCAACAAGTGTTGGCGCTGGAGAAACATACAATGCCATTTCAGCGGTGTCATTCGGACAAGGGAAATTTGTCAATACCATGTAAAGATGAATGTATCCTGTATCCGTAGCTGAAGGCGTATACGTTGGAGTCAATGACAATGTATCATCAAATGTTCCACCGCCATCACTGAACCACGATAGCGTTCCTGTATTGATCGTTCCAAAAACCTGGAACGATACATTGTTACATATCGCTGAACTATCAGGTAAAATAGAAGCGATTGGATGTTCATTGATTACAATATTATAAACAGATGTATCACTGTTACAACCGAATGAATTTGTTTCAAAAACATTTACAATTCCAGTTCCCGGTGTTCCCCACACTACTGTTAACGAATCACCCACTGCATTTACACTTGTGGATGTTGCAGTAATTGCAGACCATGTATATGTCGAACCAACATTCAATGGTGTATTCAAAGCATAAACTTCCGTAACATTATCACATATCAAGGTGCTGCCAATAAATCCGATTGGAGCAGGTTTAGGATTGATCGTCACATCAAGTGTGTCTTGAGGGCCTTGACATCCTGCCGCACTCACTTCGTAAGCGGTTACAAATCCCGGACCCGGAACTCCCCAAATAAAACTATTAGTAACACCTGTCTGACCAATTGCATAGGTACCGCCGGTTATGTCCCAATAATATAAAGAACCTGCAGTCGGTGTAACAGCGTAGCTCATTGTTGTGCCTTCGCAAACAGAAATCGGTCCGGTGATCGTTGGTGCAACCGGCAATGGATTGATGATAACAGAAACATTCTGAACATTTCCTGCACAACCAAATGCATTTGTATCCACAACATCAATAGTTCCCAGACCTACTGCTGACCATTGAATGCGGATGCTATCTGTGCCTTGTCCTGATAAGATCGTACCACCTGAAATTGTCCATGTATAATTTCCACCTGATGGTGAAACAGTAAAATATGAACTCGTATCGTTGATACAAACCTGC
>Ga0116177_10001242_pt1 | contig 19116 bp, 16 predicted proteins | sample AD_STIC10_MetaG_FD_89750 | JGI IMG/M metagenome (GOLD analysis project Ga0116177, IMG submission 89750) | Active sludge microbial communities of municipal wastewater-treating anaerobic digesters from USA - AD_STIC10_MetaG | ecosystem: Engineered > Bioreactor > Anaerobic > Digestate | place: USA... | reverse complement strand
GGGATGAGCTCTACGGGCGGATTATCAACGTGTTTGGGGATCCCGTAGATAATATGGACGCTCTTACCGGAAACGAATTTAAGCCCATTCGCAGGCCGCCGCGGCAGGAAGTGTTTAATTTGAAAAGCCGGTTTGGCGTTAAGGCCGAGGTTTTGGAGACGGGAATTAAATATCTGGATGTGCTTTATCCCCTTGTGAAAGGAAGCAAAACGGGAATTCTCGGAGGCGCCGGGTGCGGAAAGAGCGTCGTGATTTTGGAGCTGATCAACAATATCGTGAAAAAACACAGCGGATCCTGCGTTTTTGTGGGGATCGGAGAACGCATTCGCGAGGGGAACGACCTTTTTTGCGAACTGAGAGAGCATAAATTGCTTCCGAAAGTAAAACTGGTGTTCGGTCAGATGAACGAGCCTCTCGGCGCCCGTTATGAATGCGTGAATACGGGGATTACCATCGCCGAGGAACTGGCTGAGCAAAATAAAGACGTTCTCCTGTTCATGGATAATGTTTTCCGTTTTGTGCAGGGAGGGCAGGAGATTTCCTTCTTGCTGGGAAGGGTTCCGGGGGAATCGGGTTATCAGCCGACCCTTTCTTCGGAAGTGAATTCGGTCGAAGAGCGAATTCGCTCTATTCCCGGAGGAGGATCCATTACATCTTTGCAAGCCGTTTACGTTCCGGCCGACGATATGACGGACCCGGCGGTCGTGGCAATTTTCAGTTGCCTTGATAATGTGATCACTCTTTCGCGGGACCTGGCCCAGCGGGGCTTTTATCCCGCAATCAACGCGTTGACGAGTTCGTCCTCCAATCTTGATGTGCGCATTGTAGGGCAGAAACATTATGATATCGGTCAGAAGATTTTGAGTTTGATGGCGAAACATAATTCGCTCAGGAGGATCGTTCAAGTCGTCGGAATCGAAGAAATCCCAAAAGAAGACCAGATCGATTACAAGCGGGCCGAAAAACTGATTAATTTCATGACTCAGCCGTTTGTGGTCGGCGAGGCTTTTACGGGGAAAAAAGGGGAATTTGTCCCCGTGAAAGATGCGGTGGAAGACTGCGAAAGAATCATCGGAGGAGATTACGACACCATGGGCGCTCAGGATTTTTATCTGATCGGACGAGCCCCTCAATAAGCGGTAACGAGATTCTATGGCCCGACAAACGGAAAAAGCGTCCTACAAAGTTCTCCTAAACTCCGGCTTAATTTCGAAGGATCAGCTGGAAAACCTTCAGAAACAGTCCGAGGCTTCTCAGATTCCAATATCGCAACTCGTTGTAGATAAAGGAGTTATAAGCGAGCCGGACTTGTTGGGTCTCTACGCCAAAAGCTCGGGATCTTCCTGCGTGAATTTAAGAGGGCGGGAAATCGAAAGCCATGCTCTGGAAAAAGTCCCGGCTAAGTTTGCCTGGTATTACAAATTCTTTCCGGTACAGCTTCAAGGGAAAAAATTGACGATCGCGGTCTCTCATCTTTTTGACGTCTACACGCTGGATGAAATCCGTTTTGCCCTGAATTGCGAATTGGAAGTCGTTTTCGCATCCCGGCAGGATGTCGAAGACAGCCTGAAACGTTATTACGGGGTCGGCGCGGATACCGTTGAAAAAATTCTGGCGCAATCGCCTGCCCGGGTTCAGCCGGTTGCCGATGTTAAATCGGAAGACGAAGATATCGAAAAGCTGGCCGAAAAAGCTTCGATTGTCGATCTGGTCAACCAGATCATCCTGGAAGCGTACAAGAAAAGGGCGAGCGATATCCACATCGAACCGTTTAAAGGGAAAGTCCGGCTGCGGTACCGGATTGACGGTGTTTTAATCGAGCAGAGAGTGCCGTCCGAGATGAATCAATTTCTGATGCCGATTCTATCCCGGATCAAAATTATGGCGAACCTGAATATCGTCGAGAGAAGGCTGCCTCAGGACGGGAAGGCCCACGTGAAGACACAGGACCAGTCTCTGGATTTAAGGGTCTCTTCCATACCGACCCCTTACGGTGAAAGCATTGTCATCCGTATTTTGCCCAGCAAGATGATTCTGGGGGTGGATCAACTGGGATTGGAGGCGAAGCATTCCGAAATTTTAAGGGAACTGATTGAACGGCCGCACGGCATTATTTTTGTAACGGGGCCTACCGGGAGCGGAAAGAGCACGACGCTGTATGCGGTGCTGAATTCTCTCAATGACTCCAAAAGAAAGATTATTACGATCGAAGATCCGATCGAATATGAGATTCAGGGGGTTACACAGATCCAAGTGATGCCGGAGATCGGCCTGACTTTCGCGCGGGGACTCCGGAGCGTTTTGAGGCATGACCCGGATGTGATGATGGTGGGAGAGGTCCGGGACCTTGAAACGGCGGATATTGCTATTCGCGTCGCCCTGACCGGCCATCTTATTTTTTCCACGCTGCACACCAATGACGCCGCAAGCGGCGTGACCCGTCTTCTGGATATCGGCGTCGAGCCTTATTTGGTGGCCTCAAGTGTCATTGCCTTCATTGCGCAAAGGCTTGTGCGGGTGATTTGTCAGGATTGTAAGCAGGAAGATCCCGAGGCGCTTTCTGAGGTCAAAGAAATGATCCGCCGGGATCTGTCTCTGCCGGCCCATGAGGCGATCCGGATTTTCAAAGGGCGGGGATGCGATACCTGCAACGGAACGGGTTTTTTGGGGCGGACGGCCATTCATGAGATTTTGATCGCGGACGAGGAAATCCGGAAGATGATTTTTTTGAGAGCGTCGCCCGAGGATGTGAAAGCCCGTGCCTGCGCCGTCGGAATGGAAACGCTCCGGCAGGATGGATGGAGGAAAGTCTTGAAGGGGATCACGACCCCCGATGAAATTATTGAAGTGACGATGGCGGATGAACTGAAAAAAACGGAGCGACAGCCGGTTCCGCCGGTTGTTGCCGCAACTCCTGCGGTGCCGGAGCCCCGGAAGGCGGAGACCGATTCTCAAAAGATTACCGGGAAGATGCCGGAGGGCACGGATTTTTCGGAGAAACGGAAATATCGGCGGATCGGGTTGTATCTCAATATCCCTTACCGTACCGTTTCGGTAGAGGAGTCCGGCAGCGGGCCCGACGGAGTTTCAAAGTTTAAGGGGAAGACGGTTGTGGGGAAGATTGAAAATATCAGTGCCGGAGGAATGCGCCTGATGACTTATCAATCTCCCAAGCCCGGAGACCTTTTGGAACTGACCATCGATCTTCCGGACGGACAGGAGCCGATCCAAAGTATCGGGAGGGTCCTCCACATCCACCGGTACTTGGATTCTCTCGGACCCGAAGGAAAATTTTCCTATCGCGTCGGCCTGTCTTTTCTCGCGATCAACAGCACGGACCGGCTGAGAATCGAAAAATTCTGCAAAGAGCAGGGACAGGATGAAGAGACGATTTAAATATAAGGCGAAGCGGGGCCCGCACGAGCAAGTCGAGGGAATTCTTTTTGCGGAGAGTTCCGATGAGGCGGTTGATAAAATCAACGAAATGGGGCTTCTGCCCGTCGACGTTTCCGAGGAGAAGGAAAAAGACATTCAAAAACTTTTTTCGGCTGTCAAGCGAGGGAAACTGGGCGGCCGGGAGTTGGTCGTTTTCTACCGGCATTTGTCGAAACTGATCAAGGCGGGGGTTCCCGTTTTGCGGGCTTTGGCGATTTTGGCCGAAGAGGCCTCGAATCCGGCCATGAAAGACGTGATTGAAAATATTCAGGCTAAGATACGGGAAGGGGAATCGTTCTCTCAAACCTTGGCGGATTTTTCCGGCGTTTTTTCCGCTTTCGATATTGCGTTGATCAACGCGGGGGAGGGAGCGGGCAGTCTTGAGGAGTCTTTGCTGAGAATCGGCAACTACCGGGAACAGCAGGACGTCCTTCTGAAGAAAGTCCGCACGGCGATTGCGTATCCCGTTTTCCTTTTAACGGCCGGCGTTGCGACGGTTTCGTTTATGATGGCGGTTGTGATCCCCCGTTTTGCTCAATTTTTCAGCGACCTGGGGCAGAACCTTCCGCTTCCGACCCGGATCCTGATTTCCGTCAGCGACGCATTTCAGAGAGGTTGGCCCGCGGGATTGGGGCTTTTATTATTTGCCTATTTTATGGGCCGGAGGAGTTTGAAAAACAAGAAGGGAAAAATGGCTTTTGACCGGCTGCTTTTAAAAATCCCGAAAATCGGAGACTTGATCGTCAAGACGGAAACGGTTCGCTTAAGCCGGACGCTGTCGCTGCTGCTGAAAAGCGGGGTCCATATTTTGACCGCCGTTCGTATTTCGATACCGGTACTTCAAAACGAGGCGGTTCGTTTCCAACTGGATTCCGCCTATAGGATTCTGCAGGAAGGAGGGAATTTCAGTGACATCCTTCGTGATGCGACGCTCATCCCTCGTTTTGTTTTTCATCTTGCCAAAGTCGGGGAAGAAACCGGTCGATTGGATGATATCCTGCTAGAGGTTGCCGATTGGTATGACCAGGAAACGGATTTGGCCGTGCAGGGGATGTTGAAGCTTTTGGAGCCTTTGCTGATTTTGGGGGTCGGCCTGGTCCTGAGTTTTGTGATCGGGGCGTTGCTTCTCCCCGTCTTCAGCATCAATGCAATGGTTCAATAGACAGGGATTTTAAAAAGGTAAGGAGAATGAAATGCGAAAGAAGAACCGGATAGGCGTGCCGATTAGTGAGGCCGGATTCACGATGATCGAGATCCTGCTGGTTGTCATTATCATCGCGACCTTGGCCGCAATGGCGTTGCCGCGTTTTATGGGCCGGTCGGAACAGGCCCGCGTAACTGCCGCAAAAGCCGATGTCACGGTCAATATTCCGACGGCGTTGAAGCTATACGAACTGGATAATGGTTTTTTCCCGTCAACCGAGCAGGGGCTTATGGCGTTGATCAAAAAGCCGGCCGGTTCTCCGGCCCCCAATAACTGGAACGGTCCTTATTTGGAAAGATTGCCGCTGGATCCGTGGGGCCATCCGTATCAGTATGCGTCGCCCGGAACGCATCGGCCGCATGATTATGATCTTTTTTCGCTGGGGCGGGACACGAAAACGGAAAAAACCAAAGATGATGTGACGAACTGGGATTGATAGGGGCTTTGAGAAGACTGCCCGAATCGGGCCAAAGGGTTTTTGTCCGTTTCGATTAGAGGGATACGCGTCAGAGCCCGGATTTATTTGCCGCAGTCATTTGGTTCGTCGTGTCAGCCCTAGAATGGAGAGGAGATCGATGCGAGGGCATAAAGGCATTGCGCTGCTGGAAGTGCTTGTGAGCGTTATTCTTCTTGGTTTTTTCCTGACAGCGGTTTATCGACCGCTTCTTTCTTCCTTGAACGCGTTGAATTACGCCGAAAGCTATCTGGAGGCTTTGCATCTGACCGGGAATAAGGTCTGGGAATTCAGGGAAAAAATAAGAGAGACCAAAAAAATTCCGAAAGACAGCCGAGCGGAAGTTTTGATGGGGAGGCGGAAGGCCTATCAGTTTTTGATTCTGGTAAACGGTCCGATCGGCAAAAAGTTTTATGAGGGGAAGGCCTTTCTGACCTGGACGAGCGGCGGGCGTGAAGGGAAAATGACCCGTGTTTTTTATTTCACGATGCCGTAGGGATCCGGTTTATGATAAAATCCAATGCGGTTTTCCTAAAATAGGACGGAGTCGGATGTTAAGGAGAAAAGACGGCTTTACCCTGGTCGAAATGCTGATTGCGGTACTGATTATTTCGGTTCTTGCCGGCGCGGTTTACGCGACGTTTGCCCAGGGGCTGAGGCTTTGGCAGCGGGCCGGACAGGAGGGGCCGGCGCTCGAAATGGAGTTTTTTCTTGAAGAAATGATTTCGGATTTGAGGAATGCTATGCCGTACGGGTCCGCGGTGCTGTCGGGCGATACGGATTATATTCAGTTTTACAAGCTTGCTCCCGGAGGGGGAGCGGCGGAAGAGGGAAATGGCGAGCGGCTTGATGTTCCGGTCCGCCTTCGCTATCAGGCGGATCCGGTCGGAAAGGTTGTGATGAAGAAAGAAGAATCGTATTTCAAGATACTGGCTCCGAAAACGGATGTCCCGGCGCGGGAGAAAATGGTTGCGTCCGGAATCGGGACGTGTCGGTTTGAATACTACGGAAGGGATTCGCATCGGAATGTCTATGAATGGAAGAGAAGATGGAGTGAATCGTATTTTCCGGCGGCAATCAAGATCAGCCTTGAACACGAGAAGCTTCCGGGGAGAAAAATTTTGAAAATTATTCCTCTTTTCCCGGGGCAAAACGCGGGCTGAAGGGGATCGAGTTTGAATTTCAGGGCGGTGGGGAATGGGTAAGGGAATCGCAAAAAAAAGGGTTGTTTCTTCGCACCGATCGCCGGATCTTCTGGGAATCAGTCTGAGTGAGAACGAAATTAGACTTGTTCACGCCAGGAATCTTCAGGGGAAACTGAACGTCCAATCCGTCCGGCACAAGAAATTTTCGTCCGGAGATATAACGGAAATGGGCGAATATCTCAGCCAGGCGTTGAGCGAGATGAAATTGTCTTCCTGCCGCGTGGTTTGCATACTTCCGTCGTCTCTTTTTATTTCGAAAAACGTGGATATGCCGTCGACCGACCGCGAAGAGATCAAGAAAATCATTGATCTTCAGGCCGGGCGCTATACCCCGTACTCACGGGACGAAATAGTAATCGATTTCAGCTGTGTGGATACGCCGGGGCAGCATTACACCAACGTCTTGCTGGTGATTGTCAACCGCCTGGTGATTGACCGCTACGGGGCGGTTTTTGATCAGGCGGGTCTGGATTTGGACCGTATCGGGGTGGCCTCGGAGGGGTTGGCGCTTGCCTATGATGCGATGGCCAAATCTCCCGGGGATGGGGCGATCGGGGGAGTCTATCTGGATTGGGAAAATTCGGACTTTACCGTGATGGACAACGGCCAAATGCTGTTTGTCAGGAACATCCCCGTCGGGGCCAAGCACTTTACGGGAAATCCGGAGTCTGCCCGGGCAGATTTTATCAAGGAATTGAACCAATCCGTCGCGGGATATCAAAATCAGGGCATCGGCCGGGCGATTAAAACGATTCTTCTGACGGGGTTGATCGAAGGACTGGGGTTTCTCGAAAAGGAGATTAAAACGGGGGTTCCTCAGGTCGAAGCTTCGCAAGTTTCCGTGGAGATCCTGTCGTTTGAGAGATATTCTGATTTTTCGAAAGAAGCGCTGCAGACGGTTCAGAGTGAGAAAGAAGTTTCCTGGTTTGATATGATTGCTTCGTTGGCGGGCATTGACCGGCTGAAAATCGATCTCACGCCCAAAGAAGTCCGGATGCGGAAACAGGTCCGGGAAGGGGGCAGGGATGCGATGACGCTTGGCATCCTGATTATGATTCTCCTGACTCTGACGGTTTTTTTTCTTGCCGTTAAAATGTTCATTCTCAGAAACCGGGTCGAAAAGTTGGAAGCGTTGGACCGTTCCATTACCAAAGAGGCAAAAGTTCTGGAAAGGACTTCGACGAAAGCAAGGGTCTTGGACAATTTGCTGGGGAAAAGGGGCGGCGGGCTCTATGCGTTTCAGAAGTTGATGTCTCTCATCGGAGAAGAAATTTATCTGACCAGTTTTAGTTACGACAATCAGGGGAATTTGAAATTTGCGGGGACGGCGGATTCCATGTCCCGCGTTTTTGCGTTTGTGACAAAGCTGGAGGAATCCAATTATTTTCGTGACGTCAAGACGGAACAGACCAAGTCCAGACGGGAAGGGAAGCGGGAAGTGGCCGATTTCGAAATTTCCTGCGTTTTGGCGGAGGGGGTCTGATGATTCTGACGGGCCGGGGTTGCTATCTTGCCCATCTTAAGGAGGTTGAAAACTGTGGCAGCCATATCCGTTTTTGATCAAATCAACGCGTTCTACGGTAAGCTGGGAAAAAACGAACGGATTCTTTTTTTTGTTGCCCTGGGATGCGTGGGGCTGCTGATTTTGGACCGCCTGGTGATCGGGCCGATCCTTTCCGAAATGAAAGTTTTGGAGGGGGAACTGGAGACCCGGTCGTTATCGATCGCGAAAAGTCAGCGAATCCTTTCTTTTAAGGACAGTATTTTGACCCGTTATTCGGGAGTATCGTCCTACTTTGATTCCGGCGAAAAAACGCAACAAGAGATTATTGCCGATTTACTGAAAAAAATCGAAACGCTGGCCCAGCAGAAATCCATTTCGATTGCGAGCATCAAGACCGGCGAGATGGAAGACCGGGTTGTCTTGCAGGAGTACCGGACCAATATCGATTGTGAAGGGAAGCTCAGCGATGTTTTCGATTTTATGAATGCCCTGGAACAGTCGGACTATCTGTTCCAGATTATCCAGTATTCGCTTGCCCCAAAAAGCAAGGGCTCGGATGTCGTCAAGTGCACCATGACGGTTTCCCGTATGCTGATTGCGGCCGAAGATTTAGGAGGAGTTTCGGGAGAGTCGAAATCGAAGGGAATAGAAACTCCGCCGACGGCGAAGAAGCAAAAGAAAGCGAGTGCGGGTCGCCGGGTGAAGGAGGGGCGAAACGCTGAACCGGTGCCGGAGAGTAACGAAACGGATAAGACGAATGAATCATAAAATGCTTTGGGCGTCTGTTGCCGGATGCCTGTTGTGTTTTCTCGGAGTTTTTCCGCTTGATGCCGAAACCCTTCAGGATGTTTACGAGAAGGGAATGACTTATCTGCAGGCCAATGAGATTGATAAAGCGATCGAGGTCTTTGAGCGGGCCATCGAAGCAAGTCCCGAAATCCCTCAGCTTTACAATGCGTTGGGGATTGCCTATGCGCAAAAGGAGGGAGGCTTTCGGAATGCCTGCAAAGCTTATGAGGAGGCCTTGCGGTTGAATCCCTCTTACGCGGATGCATACTTCAATTTCGGGTTGCTTTCGATCTCTGCCGCGAAAGATGCCGAGAAGGCCGAGGAGCTTTTTAAAAAAGCCGTACATTGCGATCCTAAGTTTTCGAAAGCCTATTCAAGCCTCGGCTGGCTCTACCTGACTGAGAAACAGGATTTGAAAAATGCCGGGAAGTTCTTTCGCAAAGCGGTCCGTATCTCGGGAGAAGATGCCAATACCCTGTTTGGTTTGGGTTTGGTGTATTTTATGGAGGGGAAAAAGGAACGCATGATCGGGCCCATTTCGAAGCTCCGCGCGTTAAACCGCGAAGATCTCGCGGTGACCCTGGAAGAAAAACTGTCGGAGGAGAAAAAATCCGAGGAAGAGAATGCTCGGGACGGAGACATGAATTTTTCCGATTTTGGCTACTCCGGGAAGGTGAAATAATAGAGCCCTTGGAGATTTTCCCTTATTGAAACCGGGGGCATGCTCTGACGGGCCTTTGATTTTTTTAATTCAACCGGTGGCGGACGGTTCGGGCTTTTGGAGAGCTGAAGGGAGTAAAATAACCCGGTCCCGCGAATAATTTCCGGAAATCAGGATCCGGGGTTTTCGGGGGAAACAGATTGCCTTTCCGATTTTTTAAGCCGCTGCTCGAGGATGGCGATTTTCTGAGCGAGAATCTCCGTCCGGCTGTTTTGCTCATTGATATAAAGGGTCAGGAGAAGGCTCAGGATAATAAAGAAGGAGAGGAGCAGGAAGAAGACAAAATTGCTGGGAAGCGTGAATCCCGCAAGGCTTGAGAGCCGATCCACGAGAGCCGGTGAACTTCCCAGAGAGAAGGCCACGGCGCAGGTGAAGAGCCAGAAAAAGGAATAACGGAACGTGATTTTCTGCCGGCGGATCAAATCGATGACCAGGAGAAATATCGAAAGAGAAATAAGAATGACGGAAGTTTTTACTTGCATGAAACGCTCCTATTCCTTTCGTTTCAGTGTGTCGATCAGAATTGCGAACGTGACTTTGATCATATAGTACAGCGTGATTAAATACCGGATAGAGGATCTTCCGCCGAGTCTTTTTCGCATTTGCACCGGCGCTTCGCCGATTTTTGCGCCGTAGCGCTTGGCGATTTGGATGGCTTCGGGTTCGGGGAAATCCATGGGATAATAAGCGGCGAATCGCCTGATGAGTTTTGGCCCGGTGGCGCGGAATCCCGAGGTCGGGTCGGTGATGTGAATGCCGGTAAGCCAGCCGAGCAAGATCGCAAAAAACCGGATGCCGACTCTCCTCAAAAAGGTTGATCGATAGAAACGGGCGTCCGGCGAGAGGAATCGGCTCCCGATACATAAATCCAGCTCGCCGGAAAGGATGGGTGCGATAATGGCCATGATGTATTTCGGATCGTGCTGATAATCGCCGTCAATCTGGACCATGCAGTCGTAGCCGCCTTCCAGGGCGATTTGATATCCGGTTTGAACGGCTCCTCCGATTCCAAGATTGAACGGAAGGGAAAAAACGCTTCCGCCGGCGGATTCGGCTTCCTGAGCGGTATTGTCGGGAGACCCGTCATTGATGACGGCTATGTGGAATTGCGGGTAGCAGTCTTTAATTTCGCGAACAAGACGGCCGATGGCGCGTTCTTCATTGTAAGCGGGGATGGTGACCAGTACTTTTTCTTTTTCCATTGCGCGGATATTATAGGCGCATATCTTTTGTGGGTACAGGGAATTTTGGAAGCGAGCGGATGGTTGTCCGCGCGGGTTTTTGGGGAATTATTCAGAAGGGCTAAGAGATATTAGGGGTTTTCTAAATGAAATTAATGAAAGCAGAAGCAGTGCCGGTTTTCGAGCGTCATGCGCTGAAAAAGCGGTGGGTGGGCGTTTTATTGGCGGTTCTTGTGACGGCTTTTCTGAGCGGGTATTTTCGTATTTGTTGGTATTGGGAAGCTTCCGGAACCGGTTGGAACAGGGGCCTCCTGTTCTCGGGGAATCGGCAGGCGGAAACCGCTGTGTATGAGACGGTTTTAGGGCAAGTCCGCGTGAAATTGGCCCAAATGTTTCCGCAGGTTCCGGAATCCGAACGAAACCGGATGGCAGCCGTTCAGGCGAAGGAAATTATCCGTTCCGACAGGAAGCAATTCGATCAAGTGGTCGCCAATACCCGGGCCAAAATGCTGGGCATGCCGCCGCCTTATCTGAAAACGCCGTATTTACTTGAAGCGGATTCATACTACTATTACTATTTAACCGAACAGATCGCCCGGAACGGGCGGATTCCGGGGGCGCATCGAAACGGGAGATATTACGATCCGAACCGGCAGTTTCCTCAAGGTGCCTGGCCGTGGATCAGCTGGCATCCCTACCTGGGTTATTATTTTTACCGCCTTATACGGTTCTTCAATCCCGGTATTCCCATGATGAAAGCGCTTTGCTATTTTCCGGTGGCTGTTTCGTTGGGGCTGATACCGCTTTTCTACCTGGCATGCCGGTTGATGCGCGTCCGACTTGTCTCGGCGCTGATCGGGGCGATTGCTTTGATGCTGGCACCTATTTTTATTCAGCGAAGCGCATTTGGCTGGTATGACACCGATCTCTATAATTTTTTGTTTCCCCTTTCCGTCTTAATTTTTCAATTTGCCGCGATTCGGAACGGCCGCCTTGCATTTTTCTTCGGCGCGGCGGCGGGATTTTTGACGGGACTGTATCCTCTCTTTTGGCAAGGATGGCCCTTCATTTTATTTCTCGTACTGGCGAGCAGTTTCCTCCACGGAGTGTTTCAGCGTCTCCGGGGAGGGGATGTATGGAATGCTTCTTTCGTTTTCTTGGTCTCGTACGGTCTTTCGACGATTATTTCGGCATGTTTTTTTATTACTCCTGCCGGGCTAATGAACTCGCTTTTGGAAGGTTTGGGAAGTGTTTTTCTTTATGCCCGGGAGGGGGAGGCGTTGTGGCCAAATGCGTTTTTGACGGTGGGGGAATCCCAGTCCGCTACTTTGAAAAAGATTATTTACCTGACGGGGAATTACATTACTTTTGCGATCGCGTTGATTGGGACGTTGCTGAGCCCCCTGGTGCATTGGAAAAGAAAACCGTCCGAGAATTTCTCGCCTTCACTTATCCTGCTTTGCCTTGCGATTCCTCTGGGGGCGATGAGTTTGCAGACGGAGCGATTTTCTCTTTTGCTCGTTCTTCCGATGTCATTGCTTGCGGCACTCGGTGCGGAAACCCTCCGGACGGTTTTGGAGAGCGCATTTTCCGGGAGATTTCGAGGTCAGACTTTTGCGATTTCCGAAAACTGGGTAAAAGGGATCGCCGCTTTTTTGATTTGCGTGTTTGCGCTTCCGTTTTCGCTGGTGACCGCTTCGGTGGTCGGGCCGAGAATCCGTCCGATCATGAACGATGTCTGGTTTGGAATCCTTTCCGAAATAGAAAAGAAAACTCCGGGAAATGCCGTGGTCCATAGCTGGTGGCCTCCCGGATACTTTATTTTATCCATTGCGAAAAGGAAGGTGTCTTCGGACGGCGGCAGCCAACATTTGCCGGTGATGTACTGGGTGGCCCGCGCGTTTTTGTCGGCGGATGAGCGGGAGGCCGCCGGGATTTTCCGGATGATCAATGCGGGCGGAAACGAAGCTCTCGTCTATCTTGAGTCTTTGGGGGTTGATATTCAGCAGGCAGTTTCGGTTATCATGCAACTGATGCCGCTTTCCCGTTCCGAAGCTGAAAAGGAGCTTGCGAAAGGTCTGTTGCCGGATCAGGCGGAGCAATTGCTGAATTTGACTCACGGAACCGGCGAATCCGTGCCTTCTTATGTTTTGCTCTATGACGATCTCATGACTCAGAATGTTTCGATGCAGCTGATCGGTCGTTGGGATTTTGACAAGGCAAGGCAAATCCGCGATTCCGCCGAAAACGGAACGATCCCGAGTTCTTCCGAACTTCTTCGGAAAGGAGGGATCGCGGGAGGGTTTCTGGGCGAAGCCTTTGGAGACGGGTTGGGAAAGCTTTTGTTTGACGGGTTTCAGCGGTTGATGGATTCCGCCGAATTGGCGGAGGATATTTCAAGCGGGGTGATTTCCCGAAGAAGTTTTTCCGGAGCGGTTTTTGCGGCTTTCGCGGGTTTGGGGTCGGCAGAGGCATCGCGAGTCCAAAACAACAGTCGCCTGAAGAAATACATTCAAAATACTCTTTTTGCGACGAGCGGAGTTTTGAAATACATGCCGGAGGCTTCTCTTGTGCAGGATCGGGACGGCATCCTTTCTTTCAGTAACGGGTTGCGGGTGGATCAGGGCAGTATGGATTCCTTCATTTCCCTGCAGGATGGGAAACTCCGGGGCCGGCCGGTCAGCCTTTTCAGATTTGAAGACAATCGGCTGATTGAAAAGGTCTATGCGGGAGAGCGGTTGGATGTCTCCGCGCTTTTGTTTGAAAGGGAAGGGAAGGTTAGATCCCTGCTTGCGGATCGTTCCTTGATTCACTCCATGCTGTTTCGGCTGTATTATCTCGGAGGGAAAGGGCTTTCGGTTTTTAAACCTTTCCTGGGCGCGGACGATGCTGCGACGCGAACCGTATTATACGCTTTCCGCATCGATTGGGATGCGTTGGACAATCAAACGGCGGAAACCGGGGAAAAATCGGTGGAAGGAGCTTAAGATGAATCAATCGTCGGTCGGCTGTGCGTTTCTTTTGGTTGTGCTTCTTTTTTGGAGTCCCGTTTGCCTCTGTGGCGCGGAAGAGGATCAAGAGACGGGGGTGAAAAAATACGGTGTGGTGCACGATATCGCGGAGGACCGAAAAATCAACCGCGTCGGGGGCATCTACGAGCCGGAAGGGCTAGACCGTTATCTCAAGAGAAAATTTGATACGCTATTTCAAAAATTGGATGCGGTGGAGTCCAGATTGCGAAAAGTCGAGGAGAATCTTTCGGGTCTTCAGGAGAGTTTTCAGGAGCTCTCGTCCGAGAGCGGGAAAAGGAAGATCTCCGGATCGAAGGCGGAGGCTTATCAGGAAAAACCACGGGCAGCGCTTGTGAGATGACTCAATCCCTTTTTGGTGTGCCTACCGGCCAATGCGGTCGAAAAAGAAAGGGGAGCGTCTTGATTCTCGTGATTTGGACGCTTGCCCTGCTCAGCGCTCTGGCTTTGACGCTTGGCTATTCGGTTCGACAGCTTTTGCGCGGCGTTCAGTATCTTGAGGTGAGAGACCAGCTGCGGTTTACCGCGGAGGCCGGCGTGGCAAAGGCCGTTTATGTCCTGAAACAAGTCAGCGGGATTCAGTCTTCATGCGATTCGCTGAATGACCGGTGGAGCCGGAGTGAGGCCGATTTTCGGGATGTTCCGGCAGGGGAGGGGATTTTCTCCGTCTGCTACCGTCCGGAAGGCATGAGTGAACCGGGAGAAGAATCATCGGTTGTTTACGGGTTGGTGGACGAAGAGCGGAAGATCAATTTGAATCGCGTCAAAGCAATTTCAGTCTTGTCCAAACTCTTTCATTTCGGGGCCGGGCTTTCGGATGAGGAGGCATCGGCCTTATCGGCTTCCATTTTGGACTGGCGGGACGAGGATGAAGTGCTGAACGACGGCGGAGCCGAGAGCCGGTATTACCGGGGGCTGCATCCGGGCTATAAGGCAAAGAACGCCGAGTTTGACACTCTCGAGGAACTGTACTTCGTGAAGGGGGTCTCTCCCGAAGTTTACCGGAGAATACGGCCGTTGGTTACGCTGGATAGCAACGGCACGGTCAATGTGAATACGGCGCCGGCGTCGGTTTTAATCGCAACCGGGCTCAGCGAAAATCTTGCCAAAAAAATCCTGTCCTTCCGGTCCGGAAGGGATAAAATTGAGGGGACAAAAGACGATCGTGTTTTTTCCGATCCGGCCACGCTGGCGGCCGAATTGGACGGTTTTTTGGGCCTGAGCGACGGGGAGAAGGAAAGTTTGGACAGCTTTGGGAAGTCGGGTGCGGTGAGCGTTTTGTCGGAGAATTTTACGATCTGCTGCAGCGCTCATTTGCGGGAGAGGCGGGAGGCTCTGACGGTGACGTGCGTGGTGGACCGGCAGGGGGTGGTCCGGCGCTGGCATGAGCGGTATCACGAATGGAACGGGGATTGAAAAAATAAGGACCCGGGTTCCGAAAGATCGAAAGATGTTTTTCTTTGAGAGGAGGCTTCTGTGGCAGCGAAAAAAAAGGTTTCATTTTTTTTGATCCCGATTTTTTTGGGTGTTTTTCTGTTCCCGACTTTTCGGGCATGGACTCAAATGGAAGGAGATGTGATCGAAGAACTGAAGCTTTACTCGAAAGCCATCGGCGTAATTTTGCAGGCTTATGTGGGAAATGTGAAACCCCGTCAGCTTTTGTATGAGGCGGTTCGCGGCATGCTGGCTTCCCTGGACCGGTTTTCCGAGTTTATCGACCCCGAAAAATACAAGCTCCTGAAGATGAGCATGAAAGGCGAATACGTGGGGATCGGGGTCAAACTCGAGATTGTCGATGAATTTCCTTTTGTCAAGGGGATGCAGCCGGGAAGCCCGGCCGAAAAGGTGGGGGTCAAGATCGACGATAAAATCCTGGAAGTGGACGGAAAATCCGTGAAGGGTTTGCCGATGCAGGAGATCGCATCGATGCTCCGCGGGGAGGAGGAAGTTCCTCTTTCACTGCTGATTTTTCGCGAAGCGACGCAGGAGATGCTGGGCTTTGACGTGGTGAGAGAAAAAATCGTGATCGAAGCCATTAAGGACGTCCGGTTGGTCGGACGGGCGATCGGATACATGCGGATCGACGAGTTTTCGGAGCATACGGCGGGTCAGTTTGACGAATCGTATGCCAAATTGAAGGCGCAAGGGGCCAAGGCTCTGATCATGGACTTCCGGAACAATCAAGGCGGTCTGATGACGGCCGCGGTGGATCTTGCGGAGCGGTTTTTGCCCGAAGGCGAGAAGATTGTTTCGGTCGACAGCAAAATTCCGGAGCAGAAAAAAGAATATATCTCTTCGGGGAAGAAAATGATCAAAGACCGGTTTCCGTTGGTGATTTTGGTGAATCAGTTGTCCGCGAGTTCTTCCGAGATCTTTTCGTCGGCCATGCAGGAGCATAAGCGGGGGACGATTGTCGGGATGAAAACATTTGGGAAGGCTTCGGCGCAGTCAGTTGTGCCGCTGGATGACGTTTCGGCCATGAAGTTCACTACGGCGCGGTATGTGACTTCATTGGGCAAGGTCATTGACGGGATCGGGATCGAGCCCGATTATGTGATCGAGAACGGTCCGCCGGGTTCTCCGGGATCGGACAAACAGACGGTCAAGGCGCTTGAACTGCTGCGGGAATATATGTGAGAGGCTTTCGAAAGGAATGGAACGGAATAGTCTTGAAAGAATTCTACGGCAGTGAGAAAATACGATGCAAGAATAAGATCGGCAGTATTCTTAATGCACAAAAAGAGGAGAGTGGGCAATGAAGATGATCAGTGTTCTGCTTTTAGCTGTGGTGATGATGACGGCATCCTGCGCAAAGCCGGCCGAGAATAACGCTGCCGCGCCTGAGGGAGGTTTGGACCCTGCCGCGTTTCAGCAGGCGATGACTCAGCTGTATACCTCGACCGGGCGGTGGTTTGAACTGACCCGCGCGGACAAGATCAAGGCGGTGGAGACGGTTTTTGCCCTGTTTAAGGATCGTGAGAATGTTGCGATCATCAAGACGCCCGAATTTTATGTGGACCGCACCGATGCCATGCTCCGGAGCAATCCCGCACTGGGGTTGAATCTTCCGACGGTTCTTAAGATTCTTGCCGTAATGGAATATGACTTCTATAACGGGCAGAACAAGGATCAATTGGCTCGGGATACTCTCGGCCCTCAGCTTTATGAGCAAAACCGGCGCAGACGCGAATTGGAAGGGGCCTGAAGCGCGGATTTCCGGCCGCTCAATTTTTTCTGAAAATGGGAAGCCTGCCTTTAAAAAAGGCAGGCTTCTTTTTTTGTGAGTCCGATTCGGGTCTTTTTAAATTCCTAAGTTGATATAAATCAATCGCGTCGCGTGCGATTTGTTCAGCGTGTAAAAATGCAGGCCGGGGACCCCGCTTTTTAGAAGTTCTTTGCACTGGCGGGTGGAGCAATCCACGCCGTAAGCTTCGATGGCGGGCTGGTCGTTTTCAAGCTCCAATATTTTTTTCCGCATTTCCGCGGGGATCTCGACTCCGCACATTTCCGCAAATTTCTGGATCTGAGGACCGTTGGTGATCGGCATAATCCCCGGGATGATCGGGATGCGGATGCCCGCTTTTTGGGCGCGCTCGACAAAATCGAAATAAACCCTGTTTTGGAAGAAAAGCTGGGTGACGATCACGTCTGCCCCCTCATCGACTTTCCGTTTCAAATGCGTCAGGTCTTTTGCCTTATTCCGGCATTCAATATGCCCTTCCGGATATCCCGCCACGGCGATAGCAAAGGCTTTCCCGTACCGAGGATGCTTTCGAATGAAGCGGACCAGATCGGAAGCGTATCGAAATTCTCCGGCGTGACGATTTGCGGTGAGATCCGTTTTGGGGATGTCTCCCCGGAGGGCCATGATGTTTTCGATGCCCTGGCGGCTCAGCTCGCCGAGAATCGCTTCGATTTCCTCTTTTGTGTGGGCGATACAGGTTAAATGCGCCGTGGATTCCAGCCCGATTTTGTTTTTGATTTCGGCGATGATCCGCAATGTGTTGGCGCGGGTGTTTCCCATCGCGCCGTATGTGACGGAGATGAAAGCGGGGCGGAGGAGTTTCAGTTGATGGATAGCTTCAAAGAGTTTTGTTTCGCCTTCGGGCGTTTTGGGCGGAAAAAATTCGAATGAGAAAGTGAGTTGATTAGATTGATACAGTTCGGCAATTTTCATTCTAAATGACCTTCCGGATATGGACTCCTCTCAAAAGCCAAACGTTAGAAAACACTACCACATATTACAGCCTATCATATCGAAACTTCTTAGCCCTGGAAACTCTTAATTTTCCGTTTGTACTCTTGTTTATCGGCAGTTAATTTTAAACGTGAAGGGGCTGCACTCCTCGGGGGCTGACCCCGCTTATGCTCTCCCTTCTTTGTCGTTTGAAATAAATTGAATGCGACGGATGCTTCGTGAACCGGGATCGCTATCAGAAGCTTACCCATGGGAAGGGTTTCTTCCATTCGGCCGAGGCTTTGAGCTGGGATGTCATGGCCGACTGGTAGCGAATAACCGCCGTCCAGTGAACCGGTAATGGGGCATACCTAGGTAGGATCCCTACTATAAATCCGCTAACTCCAAGATAACTTCCTTATTCTATCTTTATCAATTCAAATCAAAAATACTAAAAGAAATTGCATTTGAAGAATTTGCATTATATATAAGTGTGTGTTATTTTTTAAATGGTAGGCAAAGGCTTTAATTAAGTCCTGTGGAAATCAAAAAAGGGAGCAAAATAGTTACTTGGCTTCAAGTTACTGAGGCGAGAATTATTTAGGGAGGAATTCTTCGAGCGGTATATGAGCAGGCAGCAGTCAAGACCAAAAAATCAAAGGTTTTGGGTGAAAGGGTGTGCTTTTTTTGTTGCCCTTACCTTTCTCTGGACGAGTGTGGTGTATCCGGCCCCGTCTGTCGACGGCATCGGATTGCTCAGCGGTTCCGCTCGCCTTGGACTTGATTCAAGGATTCTGAACGAGAATCCGTTCGGGATTGATCTTGATCCCGAAGAGGGATCGGTGACCGGGTTTTTCGGCGGTATGAAGGAATTGCCTCTGGTGGTGTATCTGGAAGACGCGCACGGGAATGTAAGCGCGCAGAAGAATCTCGCCAAAATCATCACAAGAATTATTTCTTCTCAAGAAAAGACCCCACGGGAAGTTTCATCTTTGAATCCGAAATCCGAAATTCGAAATCCGAAATCGATGTATTGTCTGCTCGAAGGAGCGGAAGGGTATGTGAGCCGTGCTCCGCTGTCTGTGTTTTTGAAGGAGGGCTATGACGCGAGGAAGATGCTGCTGTCGAAGGGGATGATCAACGGTCCCGAGCTTGCGGCATTGGAGAATGACGAGGTGGTGTTGTGGGGGATGGAGGAGATGGGGCTGTACGAGAAGAACCTGGACGCGTGGAAGCGATCTCAGGCTGTGGCGGAGGAGAATGAGCGGTTCATCGTGAGATTTCGCGAGGCGGCGGCGGACTTATACCGGGAGAAAGCGAATCGGGAGTTGATGAAGTTGTCGGAGGCGGAGGAGGAGTTGAGCAAGGGGCATGGAGATTTGCAGAAGGTGACGAAGCTGGTGAAGGAATTCATCCG
>Ga0116177_10001238_pt1 | contig 19130 bp, 24 predicted proteins | sample AD_STIC10_MetaG_FD_89750 | JGI IMG/M metagenome (GOLD analysis project Ga0116177, IMG submission 89750) | Active sludge microbial communities of municipal wastewater-treating anaerobic digesters from USA - AD_STIC10_MetaG | ecosystem: Engineered > Bioreactor > Anaerobic > Digestate | place: USA... | reverse complement strand
ACCGGCCTCGTCAACAATAGTACGACCCAGCAGAGGCATACGATTGTTTTCGTCAGTGGAATTAAGTCGGAAATACATCATCGATTTATTATAATTACCGGGAAAAATAGCATTAGATAAACTCGGATCAAACATATCATCCGGTGTCACGCATTGTCCAAGGTGTGCAGGATCCGTCGTTTCAGAAAAAGCAAGACGGATAGGCCGATAGTCGCAATGACTGTTTTCCTGATGACAATGGCCACAGTTAATGTCGAGATAAGAACGAAGTCGTAGTTTCAACGTCTGAGTAGTATCGTGATAGTCGATTGTAGATACCATGTTCGCAGGCAAATTATTTTCTAAAATTCCCTTTGAAATAAAATACTGCAACTGATTGACTCTTCCGGAAGGATAAGTAAAATCGTTGTTCAGATTTTGAGGTTTGATGCCAATTGGTATAGGCAGGTTATTTGACTTATGACAAATCATGCATTCGGTTTCAGAAGGAATGCGATAGAGGGTACTTTTAGATGTACCGTCCTGGTCCCAGGCCAGCGAAATAAAGCTTCCATTCATAGAAAGTGTAGCCTCCGTCTGATCTTCATTCCAGACATATTCAGCAAAGATCCACTGATTTGATTTACGGATCATCACCCGCGTTTCAATGATCTTGGTGACATTTGCAGGTTGCACATTATCGTAGTAAAAAGTTTTGATCAGGGCAGTTCCCACAGGAAAATCGATGATATTATTATCGGCAACATAAGTTCCCTTCAATCCCGGTGGCACCCAGACAAAACGTTTCTTATGAGCATAATCGGTAAACAATGCCGATGCCGGCTGGAATTGAATGACGCCATCATTCGGCGTATTATTTTTTATATCACCGGTAAAAAAACGGTACTGCGATAGATTAGTATACGGCACACTATCCAGATCCACGGATACCGCGGTATTTCCCGGAGGAGTAGGAACTGTAGGAGTTTCCGGTTCGGTCTCATCCTTTTTACAGGCATCCAGAATCATCACTACCAACAACAAAAAAATCGAAAAAGAAATTACCTTCTTCATGAACGGCTAGGGTTAGAAGTACAAATCTAAAAAAATTTGGATAGGAATGAAAAGAAATTGAGGTGGAAATTGGGAGGGAAGGAACAGTGGGTTTTTAGATCATTTTAAAGCATTGCAAGATTGGGGTAGGTTGGGATTTGAAGGTTATGGTGAATTGTGCTTGGAGGGGAAAAGAAGCGGCTGTTTGTTCAAGATAAATTTTATTTTGAATAAAGCTGCTGCACCGGATCAGAATTATGTCCACCGAAATACTTTAATACTAACATTGAATATAACTCAATCGCCCTTTATTATTCCCAAAATACATCAGTTGAATTATCAATAAATTTTTCACTTGAATGAAGTTTCTTTATAGCTTCCATATTTTCTGGTGAAGCAGCATTTTGAATTTTTTCAAACAAAACTCTATCTTCAAATCGAATGTGTTTTTCTAAATCAACTTGTATTTGCTTTATGAAAATTTCAATTTGAGAAGTATTACAAAATAAACCAGTAATTATTTTGTGCTCTTCGATAGCTTGTTTGACAAGAGTATTTTCATTACCAAGTATTGGAAAAATATACTTTTCTTCTATTTCAAAAAGTTTGCTGTAGATGATTTTTTAAAAACCAATCAAGGTATAATTTCATTCTTTCAATTGAAATACCATTTGAAAAACCTGTTTTTATTTTCCAGCAAAGTAATAAACCGAGATGGTGTTCTCGGCTCAATGTTTTAAGATATTCTGCTCTTTTTATAAGTTTCATAGTTGTTATGTGATTTGCTGATTTTTCTACAATTCTGGTAGTGGCAGAGTCTGAATACAATCCATAAGCACTTAATAAAGTGCCTTTTATTTGTGCTTTGGATAAGAAATCGGTAAAAGAATCATTCATCTCCAGGGTCAGTATTTCCTTCAAACCGAAAGGTTTCATCAAATTCAAAATCATCGGGTGAAAGTTGCGACATGTTATTATTGCAAACTAAACATTCTTCCTCCAAATGAAAATTGAAGTCATGCGTAGCCTCTTTTTATAAGGTCGTTTATTGCTTCGCTTACGGTTTTGTAATTATACATACAATTCTTAAATTAATTCTTTCTCCATTTCAATGGTTTTTGGAAATAGAATATTATTTTCCAAATGGATGTGTAGGTGTAAATCTTGCTCAAATTCTTTTAGTAGAGCAAACGATACACGATAGGTGTTGCACGCATCTTCAGGTGGAGTATAGTTTTTGCTTAATTCTTCAATCTTCATGAAGCGATGCCCCTCCACAGTATGTTCATCCATCATCATCTGTATAGGGTTTTTAACGGTGCCGAAATGTGCTGGATCTATTTTCGTATTCACAAGTTTCGCATTTACCAATTTACGTATAAAAGGAAATAAAATCAACTCTTCCTTTTTCATATGGGCAGCAAGCTCACCAGCACTTTTATTAAATTCTTCTTTTATTTCAAATAGTTCGGGATGGTTTTCTCCATGAACTTTGCATATTTTATCTAAATACGGTTCTATTTCTAGTGTTTTATCTTGAACGTACCTGTGGTGTTTCTTTTCAATATAATCTGCTAATAAATCAAGTGGCCACGATTGATAATTTGTAGAAGACTCACTTTTCGCCTGCAGCATAGCGTCTAAATCTTCTAATACTTTCTTTGAATCAATGTTTTTCTTGTCACATGCATCTTGAATAGTTCTATTACCCTGACAACAAAAGTCAATATTGAATTTTTTAAATACTGACGCAGTACGGTAGTCTTTTGCTACCAGTTCTCCAATAATTTGATTTTCTTTCATTTATTTATGTTTTTAACTGTTTATAAATTTGATTTCAGAGCCACTTTCCATGATTACAATGGACTGAAAATCTTCAATTATTTGTAACTCATGCTTTTCTCCAGCAGGTATAATTAAAGATTCGTTTAGCTTTAATTCATGGTTATTTCCTTTCATTTTTAGAATTGCTCTACCTTTTTGAACAATGATTACAGCTTCTTTTGTGCTAATATGTTCAGGCATATTCATCCCGGCACTTCCGGTAACTTGCAATATCTTGAATGTATTTCCTAATTCAAGACGTATCATTTTTGGATTATCATTTGATTTCATATCTATGTTTTTTCTTGTGTTCATTTCCGTCTTTTCAGTATCATTGCTTAATTTTTCCTTGTTCATATTGATGTGTTCTTAAAAAGTGTTATTCCGAAAATGGACAAGCAAACTACCTTGATGATTTCCATACCTACATAGTAAAAATGAAGGTTAGAAGATGGTGGAGTTTGTCCTTGTATATGCAGTTCAGCTCTCGCATCCAATTCAGGTAACAGCCATGTTGTTTGAACGATGAGAAGAATCATTGGAATAAAAAAGGACAAATTGCTCACTGATAAAAATGTGTTTTTTATTGGAATTAAATTTATCAATATCGCTATTGCAAACACCCATTCTACCTTGTTGAGTGCATTAAAAACCAATTTGCCAATACCAAGTCCCAATGGTAGCGTAATGCCCGGAGCTCTGAATTTGAGCCAACCTTCCATAAAACTGATAGCGCAAACAAATCCTATCCAAAGAAATGTTATAATTAGAGCTATTGGCATTTTAACTGTTGTCATAATAATGGTATTGACGGGTTGTTTTTATAATATTCAATTTTGGAGTGAAACATCTCCGCCATTCGCTGTCCCTGCCACTTGGCTCTTTCTGCTTTTACACCAATAAAGTGTTCATCTACGGTTGCAAAAAACAGTTTAAGCCATTGGTTAAAATGTACTTTACCAACAGGTAGTTTGGCATGCGGCAAAAATGGACTACCGTAATAAGTGTGTTCCTCCAAAAGAACCGTTTGCCAGAAGCGATACATTTTTTCCAGATGCTCAGGCCAGCGGTCTTGAATTTTATTATTAAAAATATCTTTTAGTTTTCCATCTTCACGGACTTTGCCGTAAAAGACATCTACTAAGAGTTTAATGTCTTGTATGTTTGATATGTCTTTTTTCATTCGTTACAGACTATAATTTGTAATGAAGTAATAAGCTGCCCAACCGAAAAAGGCAATCAACAATATCCATAACCAATTGGGGACACTTTGTGGTGTTTCACTGCCATCAATAATAAATTTTTTTGAATCTCCTTTGTCGTAAGCGTTAATCATTAACGGAATTATTCCATCGACAATAGCATTTTCTAAAATACCTTCAATAGCAATTGCAGGCCCATTGCGAACAATAAATTTTATCTTTCGAATGCCTTCCCTACCGGTTGGGGATTTGCTAACTAATTTCAAAGTATGCTCTCCATCAGTCAATTTTCTAGTGTCCAACTCGAACTGCACAGGAGCCATAAACTCCGCAATTGGCTGCGAATCATCATCAACAAATACTACTATTTTACTCTTATCTTCTTTCATATTATTAAAAATTTAAGATTGATTTTTTAATATGGTTGGCCTCTTTTTCTCCGGGCTTGATTAAATATTTTATGGTATAAATAAATGTAAGTACTGTGATTAGTGTAATGACAGCTATTATTACCCAATCCCAAACGTTTTGAGGGCCTGCTCCATGTGTTAATCCTTGCATTATTTTAGGTTGTTGTTTTTCGCAAACAGGGCAAGCGAAGGCACTTATATGTACAAGTATCAATAGTGTACTTGCGAGTAAGTATTTTATTTCATTTTTCATTTTTCCAGTAGTTGTTTGCTTGATCAATAATTTGAACTTTAATAGCAATTACATTTGCTGATGCAGAGAGTTGACCTGTATCATTTGCATAATCGCTGCTCAACTTTTTTCTTGCTTGAGTATCTGTCTGAATAGCGGCAATGCTTTTTTCCAGCAATTTTTTCCAGCTAATTCTCTTGCTTCTCGTGGTGTTTGGATGATAAGATTGTCGAACCAAATTTCTTTTGCTTCCATAATTTATTTTTTCGAGGTCAGTTTAATAAAGTCCATCATTTTTTTTATTTCTTCGGGTGTAACAGTCTTGGCATTATTCCCCCAATTAGTTTTTTCGTGATTAATGATGGCAGTAATTTCTTCGGGAGTTAAGTTATTATCTGTTCCTACGGCATTCATTACGGCATATTCTGGCCTTGCGTCATAACCACGCATTATTATACTTACAAAAAGTTCCAGATCTTCACTTAAAACTATCGGACTTCCTTTCAATGGAGGGAAGGCCCCTTTTAATCCTTCACCATTGGCTTGATGACATGCCCCGCAATTTTGTGTATAGAGCAATTTGCCATCCGGAAGTACAGCTTTGTTTGCAGAGTTAATTGTTGGCTTTTCTTCTTTCTTGTACAAAAATTCCATCGGAGTTTTCCCATCAGGTAATGAGGGTTGTTTCAAACTTTGTAAATATGCTACAAGATTTAGAGCTTCTTGCGTAGCGACAATTTTTCCTTTGATATCTTTTCTGAATTTATCAGGAACAACAACCTCAACATCGCCTTCTTTTAGTCCAGTGTTTACTTCAAATAGCCAAGGGTAGGCAGGCATTATCGATTTTTCTGTCACTGATCTTGGTTGATACAGATGCAATAAGTTCCAGGCCAAACTAGGTTGTCGTGTGCCTATGTTAGTTAGGTCAGGACCGGTTCTTTCTGTCCCCATCAATGTGGCGGTGTTTCGCCAGAAGTCGGTTCGTGTAATACCAGCATAATCAGCAGCTATGCCAGGTCTGCTACCCCATATTTTGTCCATAGCCACATTACGTACTTGTTGGGTATGACAGGCTACACAACCATTGGCGATAAAACTCTTTTTGCCCAAGAAAACTTCTGGGCTCAATGGTTCATAATTTGGAAGCGGAGCATTATTTTCCTGATTATTAATAGCTGGCATTATTGCAACTATTAGTGTTAAACCAATAAACAAGCTCAATGCAGTTCTGAATAGTGTTTTATGATTATTAAAGAATTCCATTTTATATTATCGTTAATTTGTAATGGTTTGTTTGTCTACTTCTTGTTTTGCTCTCAAAATATCTATCGGTGATTTTGGTATTTCAATTTCATCTTTCTTTCGAACCATAACATAAAAATTATAGGCAAACAAAACATGAGAAAACCACATTAATGAACCGCCAATGGCACGCCAAAGCCAGTACGGAGCCATTAACTCTACACTTTCGATAAATGATTTTGTACCTTCCATCCACATCAAACCTCTAAGGGTAGAACCGTACATTAACGGGAAAGTGTAGAATAATAAGCCAATTAAAGCCAACCAAAAATGTGCTCCCACTGTAATTTGTGGTGGCTCTTTGCCTGTAATCCTTGGCACTACAGTATAAATGAAACCCCAAAGCATAAAGCAGATAATACCATACATGGTTAAATGCGAATGAGCAACAGTAAAATCAGTAAAGTGCCAAACCAAATTGGTAAAGCGGAATGCTTCTGCTGTTCCTTGCAGTGAGCCTGTGAAATAGAATAAAATTCCAATCAAATAAAAAGGAAGTGTATAACTACCCGAAAGTTTATTCCACGACCCCTTAAAAGTCAGCAAGAAATTGGTAGTTCCAGCAACAACAGGGATAATCATTCCTGCACTTCCTATAATGGCAACGGTTTGTAGCCACCAGGGAATAGCACTAAAAATAAAGTGATGTGTGCCAATTAAAGTATAGAATAGAATTTGAGCCCAAAAAGCTAGTATCCCTAAACTATAAGAGTATATAGGTTTATTGAGTTGCTGAGGTAAAAAGTAATACATCAAACCAAGGTTAAAAAGCATAAACCACATTCCCACGCCCTGATGCATATAATATCCTTGAATAATCGTTTCGCCTAAGCCATTTTGCCAGCTCGGCCAATATGCGATAATTGCAATAACCAAGAGAAACATCATTGCCGAAATAATGTACCAGTTGGAAACATAAATTTCTTTGGTTGTTCTTTTAGCAATTGTTTTAAAGAAGTTTTGTAAGGAAATAATAATACCTATGCCAAATAATGCCATTACAGGCCAGATGTATTCTCTGTATTCGCCTCCGCCATTATTAATGCCAGCCATTAAAAATATACTTCCTAAGATCACTGAGACATTAATGAGCACAAGAGAACGGTAACCAGTTTTAATGCTTGCGATAGGGACGTTGCTTACTCGTGGAATAACATAATAAGCCAAGCCCATCATTGCCAAAGAAGCCCAACCCCAGAAAACCGCATTTGTATGAACCGGTCGAAGTCTTCCAAAACTCAACCAACTATATTGATCAACATCAGGTGCTACGAATTTTATTCCGAGATATTCCCCAACAGTAGTTCCGAATAGCAGCCAGAATGTAGCACAACCCAAGTACCATAAAATTAATTTAGATAAATCAGGTTCTATATAAGGTCTTGGCTGACTTTTCTTCTTTTGCTCAACAAATCTTAGCGTTTCTACTTCGCTAATGTTATCAATCAAACCTTTGCAGTCAATAGGTTCTTTATCTCCCGATAATTCAAGATTTGAAAGCGAAAATTCATGTTCTCGTTTTCGTTGTTCCAGTTTTTCAATTTCATCGGGACTTAATCCTTTTAAGTACTCATTAAATTTTTCAAGTTCTTTTTTCTTGAGATATTTTTTTAGAACTGCCTTAGCTTTTATCATTACAAGGATTGAAGCTGCAATTATTGGAATTGCAATAAGTAGCATGGTAATGATTATGCCGGATTCGCTAAATATGTTCTTTGTTTCCATTGCCTATTTTATATTGGACAATATTATCCATTATTATTTCAAATTTTTTTACCTTTTTAAAAACGTCAATCCCTTTTCATAATCGATAGCTAAAGAATCAACCGTGGTAGTTTCAAGCATTTTTTTGAGTTCATCTCGTACAACTTTAAATCGATAGTGAACCGGGCAAGGCTTATGCTCATTGCATTGCTTCAATCCAAGTCCGCATCCTTTATAAATATCATCTCCATCAATAGCAGAGACTATTGTGCTTAACTTTACTTTATTCAATTCTTGTTTATTCATTGAGAAACCTCCCCAAGGTCCTTTGTCAGAATTAATGATGTTGTTTCGTATAAGCTGCTGAAGTATTTTTGAAGTATAAGCCGCTGGAGATTCAATGGCTAGGGCAACTTCTTTCAAACTTACTTTTCTACCCAACTTCGATTGCTCAGCAATGAAGATGGAAGCTCTGATTCCGTATTCACAAGCTTTTGAAAACATTTGTTACTTTATTTACGGAGTAAAGATAACTATTAATTTTTTATTAGTGGTTATTTTTGTCCACTATTATATTTAGATTACTCCGATTAGCCACTTATAAGCGTGTTTTATGCTGAATTGGTGTCGAGTTACAATGAAATGTCGACCGAGTTGGGAAAACACTCAGGTGATGGCAATTAGCCCACCTCCGACAAAATTCTTTGAATCCGCTTTTTAATGCTTCATTATGATTCATATAACGAGGCTTCATTTTTCACCAACATTTACAAAGCCGGAAAGAAATATTGGCTAATCAAGGCTAATGCAGTTGATTAAATAATAAAAAGAAAGATTTGATTTTTTGATGAGGGTTACGCAACGGTCACCGGTGTTATCAGAATCACTCTCTTTTTTTAGACTCTTCAACCGAGATCATCTTCTTTAAATAATTCCAATTTGTTGTATCGCCTTCATCCGATAAGTTGCTGACCCAAACTAGGTTGTAATTGATTATTTTTAATGTATCAGATTGGTCCAGGCTATCTTTATTTAAATATTCATAGTAATATTTGCGGTTCGCTTCAAAATTCACTTCGAAATAATTATTTGATCGACACATTACTTTGTATTCAACTTGATCAAGTCCAATCGAATTAATAATAAATGTGTCTATCAATAGGGGAGGAAGTACAAAATTTCCATCTATATCTGATCGGCCTATTGACAGATTTCCATTTGAGGAATAATATATTTCAGCTCCCGATATTGGTTCATGACAATATGTAAGTTTTATTTGATTTAAATTATTTTTAAATTCTTCGTTTATTGAATATAATGCTTTACTATTTCTTGTACTTGAATTAAATTTCATGAAAATATATTTTCCTTTTTTTGTCCAATAATCTTCAAGGAAAAGTAACGGATTGAACTCACTATGATATTCAATTGAAAATAGAATGTCTTTTGATAAAGGTAGATTTTGTGTGCCTAAACCGGGAACTCCTCGTTGATAACTACCAACTATCTCTGTGTCGCCAGCTACTTGACACAAAGCCCAATAGCTAAATAGTATCAAGATGAAAATTGTCAAAAGTGTTTTGTGGTTGATTTGCAATGGGTCTTTAGTGTTTCTGATAACGTTTTCGGGCTTTGCGTTGGTGGGCTTTTGAAACAGTAAACAGTCTGCCAGCACCAAAGTTTATTAATTGCTCAAATGTTTCTATTCGCACTGTCCGCCCACTAACGCAACCCGTGTTAGGCAACGTTTTTTTTCGAAAACTCACCACTCAATTATTACGTCTCTTCTTCCCAGAATTTCAGGTAATATCCATGAGCCGAAATTCGGAATATATTTATTCTCATAACTCACAGTCCTATTTGAATATCCGTTGCATTGTAAAACTAAATATTCTTCTTGTGCTAAAACAGATTCGTTCGCAAGTTTGGATCTCTGATCTGCTTCGATGTGTGCGTAATGTCTTTCTAATAGTGTTTTCATCGCAACCAACAGTTCAGCCTGCGATATAACAAAGCTCGTATCGGGTGGAAGGCAGTCGTGATGTATGCCTGAAAAGGTTGAATAGAGATGTTTTCCTTTTACTTGTATTGAGTTTAATGCATCAAGTGCGGTTTGTTGATTCGTTGTTAGTTTCGGTAATGTATCTGTGATTTGAATAGAATTGTAGGATACAAAATTGCTTGAATCTTGTTGTTGTTCTCCTTTTTCGTTACTCATTGTACATGACAAATAAACAAGTGGTAAATAAAATGTCATTAGCAATTGCAACTTTGATACTGGCACTCTTTCCGTTTGCATAGAGATAATTTATTTCAAGTATTGCGATAACCAATTAAGTGTATCAATAGGGTCTGCTATTGACCAAGAATGAGGGTGTCTTCTACCATCTGCTCTGAAGCCTTTGTTTGATGTCACCTGACGCAACCCGTGTTATAGGTTGTTTTATTCTGTCATTTATTTGTCTAGTTTATAAACAAATTCTTCTATTTCGGCTTGACGGGCATTGGCAAAACCTTTCTCTGTCCCGATTTTTACAAAACCACATTGTTCTAAAACTTTTTGCGAGCCAAAATTGTCAAATGCAGCGTGTCCGAAAATGGGCCGTTTCGTTTCAATGTCAAGAAACATTTTTAAAGCTTTTGTCGCAATGCCTTGTCCCCAAAATGGTTTGTCTATCCAAAAAGCAACTTCCGTCTTGTCATTTATTTCAAATTTCGTAACAGTTCCAACAACATTGCTGTCCACAACTATTGTCTGCATATTCACTGTTGGATTGTACAGAAGTTTTGTGTATTTTTCAAGGTAGGCTGTTTTGTCTGTCGGGTCTTTTGCCGTGAATGCGGCTAAATAATTTGCTTCTGTGTCAAGTTGATACTCAAAGAAATTGTTTATGTCTGCAACTACTGATGGTCTTAGTTTTATGTCTGTCATTTTACTTTTCGTTTTGGTTTGTGGTCTGTAAAAGCCCTATAACGTTTTGCCTTGCTGCCGGGCACGCCGTTCTCTTGATTCGAAGATAGTACTTTCTTTGCCTGGTAGCAAGCGATGTTATGTGCGTGACTATTTAAGCGATTTGGGATTCTGTCGATTGTCGAAGAGAGTATAAATTCTAATTTCAGATTTGTGAACTGAATAGATTACAGAAATTTGTTTTACAACTACGGCTCTTCGAAACCCTTTCAACGTTTGTGATTGAGGGTAAATTTCCGGAAACCGAGAAACGATTTCTTCAAATCCTTCTAATGCATCTAAAAAATTCTTGACTTCTTTTTCCGACCAATTTTATAACAAATATTTAATGATCTAGTCGGTCCGTAATTCAACTTGATTAGAGTTGGAAATATCAAGCTTGTTTGCCAATATTACTGGTGTCCCGCAAATATATAAGTTTCCCCTTTTTTCACAAATCCGATTTGTGCAAAAAGGGGAAACTCTTGCATTGATATTTCTGAGTTACTTTTGTCTAAATATAAAGTGCTTGTTTTTAGTGTTGGATGACATGCTTTTGATTTGCTGTTACATTTCCTGATAGAATCTTAACAAAATAAATTCCGTTTTGAAATTTACTTACATTAATTTCTTGTTCTGCATTATTTAAATTCAAAATTTCTTTTCCCATCACAGCAAATATCCTGATTGCATCACCAACCTTAATACGTGAACTTTGTACAATGCACTTTGTTGAAGCAGGATTAGGATAGAGTATAAATGAGTTTTCATCAGTTAAGTCAACCAAGCCGACTGGAGTGAAGTTCATCTTTTGAATATACGCATCAGTATTTCCGTTACCATTTATTTTATTTCAGTTTCTATACAATTAATTAAAACATAAATTATATTTTAACACCAAAGATATAGCCCACGAGTGCTGATAAGCCCATTGCGATTGTCCCCCAAATAGTAATGCGAAGAATAGCTTTTTTTACACTTGAACCACCTGTTTTGGCCGCAGTTGTTCCTAAAACAATTAAAAAAATAGTTGTGAAGCCATATAGCCAATATTCCAGTCCTTTCATTGGTGCAAAAAGTATTACTAAAAGAGGTAATACTCCCCCAACAGTAAATGAAGCTCCTGATGCAATTGCTGCTTGTATGGGTTTTGCTTGGCTAATGTCGTTTATACCCAGTTCTTCTCTAATGTGTGTTGCCAATGCATCTTTCTCTGTCATTTCAATGGCTACTTGCATTGCTGTTTCTTTTTTTAGTCCTCTTTTCTCATAGATTTGAGCTAATATGTTTAACTCTATATCTGGCATTTGTTTGAGTTCTTTGATTTCTCTTTCAATGTCCGCTTTTTCTGTGTCAGTTTGAGAACTTACGGAAACATATTCACCGGCAGCCATAGATAATGCGCCAGCAACAAGTCCAGCGACTGTTGCTAAAACAATAGGCTCTCTTGTTGAGCTTGCAGCAGCAACTCCTATTGCAAGACTTGAAATAGAAATTATTCCATCGTTTGCTCCTAATACAGCGGCTCTCAGCCAGTTGCTTCTGTGTATATAATGGCTGTCTAAGTAGTTGTCAATTGTTATCACTGGCTTGTTGTTGTCGGTTGTCATAAAATTGTGCATAACGGTATGGCTTGCCCAAGTGGGGAACATAGATATTCATCCGCCCCGGCTAATCGAAGATAAATTTATAACTAAAAGTTGATGATATGCACATAGCCCAATTTCTAACGTCCAGCCAGATATGAAGCAAAATTGAAAAACAAAAAGCGGAAACACAGCTTCCGTCCGCCCACATTTTGGCAAGCCGCGTTGGTTCTTCTTCTTGTCCCAAAGTATGCCGTACTATGTTTGTATGAATGGGAGAGTGTATTTGCATTGCAAACCCTGCATCAGTATATCAGAAAGTATGTTTTGGATTAATACCTCCTGAAATAAATACCTTTAATTTAACTTTGTTACGTTTATTAATTAACAGGATGTTATTCCTTTACTACCACTTTTTTCAAATCGGATGTTGCCGGGCCATTTATTACTTTGCCTTCTGTAGTAAACCTGGAGCCATGCATTGGGCAATCAAATGTTTTTTCATCAGCATTCCATTGCAGGATGGCTCCTAGGTGAGGGCAAACAGCTGTGCAGGTATGCAGGTTATTTTCTTCATCACAATAGGCGGCAATCTTTTTAAATCCCGAAGACATAATTCCACCTTCTCCCGGTTTTAATTCTTCCAAATTTTTTATATCAGCACTACCAAACCAATCGCCATATTGTACAACCATGTTTCCCACTTCCTGCAAATAATCGCTGGTGCTTTTTAATGTAATGCGAGAAGGGCTGTATATTTTTATCCATGGGTTATCTTTCCCGGTAATAATATCTGATATTATAATTCCGCCTAGGGTTCCGTGTGTCATGCCATTGCCGGAATCGCCTGTAATAATATATATGTTGTCATCACCTGGATTTTTACCAATGTATGCCATGGAATCAATGGGTTCCATTACCTGGCCTGACCATTGGAAAGAAATATCTTCTATACTTGGAAAACGTTTCCTTGTCCATTCTATCAATTTTGTATAGCGGTCTTCTTCTTTAATATTTTCATCGTCTGCCTGACCCGTGCGGTGGTCTTCGCCACCTGCAATTAATAAATCATATTGATCATCATATTCAGCCAGTCGAACATAGTGATAGGGCTGCGATACCCATTTAGATTCATGATTACCGGTATCCCACCACAAGGCACATGGCAATTTCCCTTTAGGAACTTTGGCACCAATTGCATAAGTGCGATAAGGCCATTGTTTGGTGTGCATGGTAACCCAATCATTGATCGGAGTATTGGTAGCTACTACTATATGATTAGCTTTTAGAACATAGCCATTAGCGGTTGCACCTTCTTTTGTTATATTCTCAGCTTTTGTTTGTGTATAAATTTTACCACCCAATTTTATAAATGCATCTGCCAGTCCCTTTAAATAAAGCAAAATATGAAACTGTGCCTGGTTGGAAAATTTAATGCACCATTTACCATCTTCCGCTTCAATATCCGGAACAGTATTCAACATCTCTGTTATCAGCCCTGCTCTTTTGGTAGCCTCGTATTCTTTTTCTAAAGTTTCTTTTGAATCAGATGAATGTAAAAACAAATAGCCATCCACTCGTTTAAAATTGCAATTAATATTATGCTGCTTAACGGTGCCTGCTATCCATTCAATCGCTTTCATGTGGCTGTTGGCCGCTAATTGTGCAGTTTCCGCATCATATATTTTTTCTATTTCAAAATAGCGGTCATCAAGAGCACAAGTGAGATGAGCAGTTGTTCTACCAGATTCGCCACTACCAATGTATCCATCTTCTACCAATACTACATTACGTCCTTCTTTAGCCAGGCAATAAGCCGTGGTTAAGCCAGATATGCCTCCGCCAATAACTAAAATATCGGTATCAACATCGTTATTTAGTTTCTCAAAAGAGAGGGGTTGGTTAAATGCATCATACCAAACAGATACATTTTCACCTGAGGTAATATTATCATTAACAGGTTGGGTGTTGGATTTATTATCAGACGTTTTCAAAATAATTTAGGTATATGATTAATGTAAATTGATTTCTTTTTTGCCCGAAATACCCCTTCAGATAAACGGTTATTTATTTTCATCCATTGTTGTAGTAAGCGTCAGTAAAAAGATAGTTTCTTCCATAGCCAGCACATTATGTGGTATACCCTTATGCAATGTCAACATTTGACCTTTGCTAATTTCAACAGTCTGCTCACTCGTTGTAAATTGTATTTGTCCTTCCAGTACTTGTACACTTATGATTCCATCCGCTGTATGTTTTTTCATTTCAGCATCTTTGTGCAGTGCAATGAGGACTATTCGCAAACCATCAGTTTTAAAAACTGTAATAGCGTTTCGGTCGTTATCCTTCCATGCCTGCTCTTCTTTTATCTGCTTTGAAAAACTGACAAGGTCAATTTTAACAAGTTCTGCATCAATAATACGTTCCCCTTGCGGGCGTTGATTGGTAGCGTCATTAAATTTTTCCTCCATTTTTGTTTTTTTAAAATGTTCTATTTCAATTTTGCTCCGGTATGGTTTAATGATACCTTATTGTTATTCAATTTAAAATGAGTTACATCATTTCATATTTTGAGTAAAAAAAACATGCCATGTTGTAACCTAAAGCAATGAGACGAGGGAGAACAGAAATAAAAAGAGAGAAAATGTGATATAGTTTCCTTCTATCAAAAAAGATCATTGATTGATCTTCGCGTCCAATTCACTTTTGTCATTTAGGAACATTATGAATATGAGTAAAATAATAATGTTTTAGGTCCAGTGTTAGTGGCAGGTATTTTATATGTCAATTATTAATATTGCAGAATAGGTTGTCATGAATTGTGTAATTGATATTACCTCTTCATTTTCTCTTCTCGTATGAAAACTCAACCTTTCACTTATAAAATATTGATCCCCATCCTCATGAAATTTGTTCTCTCGATCTTGGAATTCACCTAGTTCAGGTGTTTGAAAAGACAAAAAAAATCTAATACCTTCTATATTGTCTTTTTGAAATTTGTCCGCAAGCAAAGTCAATGTTTTTACAGCAATCATAAAAGCCTTTTTATTGTCAGGTAGTCAATATAACGGTTAACATGGAAGTGGTTTTCATTATCTTCAATAAATGACTGATTGTCCCAACTCTCAGTCGCTTTGTAAAGTCCATTGAATGATTTTAATGTAATACCAAATTCAGTTGTCAAAATTTGGTCGGCCAAAATCGTTTGAACTCCTGTCGGCAAGTCAACCGAAAACGAAAAGTCGGGAGGCAGATTGTATTATGTCAGAAGTTGTTTAAATGTGTCGTTGAACTCTGTAGTCATTTGCTTACCGACAACGTTTGGCAGCTACAATTTGGCTATTTCGGAGAGGAAGACTGCCTACCATCACGGAACTTAATAAGAAGCACAAAGCCTCATTTAACCACTGAACTGCCAATTTCTTGTAGGTGCTGTTAGCGTTTCGTTGCATATATTTTTTGTCCTCCTGATTTTATGTGTTTAAAGTTTTCATAATTGGTAAAATACTCTAGTCCTAAAACCAATAACATTGAGCTTATATTATATACTTTCTGCATTGTGATTGCTAAACCCAAATGACCAAAACCAAATAGATAAAAGAAACAGTAATAAGTCAACAAGCAAATAATACAGCAGAATTTAAGAAAATGAAGTTTTGTCTTTAGGATAAATACGGTAATAGTAAATAAACCAAGCAAAGTAAAAATGATCGATATTGTTCCCAGGTCATGCAAGGGAGTTGCAATTAAGAAAATAAATAATATGTTGATAGCCCCTATAAATTTTAAAATATTGGCCGATTGTTTTGATGGAATCTTTTTTGACATATTGATAAAAAAAATTCCATAACCAACCGAATGGAATGCCAATCCTATAAGTGCCCAAATCCAGCCGGGATTTTCTGAACCATTTATTGCTTTTGTTTTAAACAAATTGCTAAGAAAATTTTTTGACCAGTCAAACCCTATAGAATTTTTGTCAAGCAATGATCCGCCAGGATAAACTTGGGTTGCTACAACTATCAAAATAACGGAAATGACCATACATATCAAAACCGAATATTTCTTAACTATCTGCTTAATTGTTAAACTTTCCATTTGTCGATTAATTGGTGTGTTATATATAGCTAGTTAGTTTGTAGGGACTGTAAACGGCTGGCTACTACCCGAAGATGGTGATATCGGAGCACTTCACTGTCAACCAAGCACAAACTTTGATAGTAGAACAAAGCTTTCTGAACCTCCACTTTCGGGTTGGTGCTGTAAGCGGTTTGGACTTTTATTAATCTTTTATTTTCCATGGAGGATTAAGTCTATTTTCACCAGCGAAATATAGTATCAATGTATTTTGATCGGGGTCTTTTATTCTTGCTTCTCTCCATAGCCAAGGTTTGTCATTTGGCAATTCATCAAAAGAAATTCCCTTGACTATAAGTTTATTCACAAATTCGTCTAAATTTTCGCATTCAAAATATATCCAAATGCCTTCACCAACAGGTAAGACATCCACTTCATGAATTGAAAAAGTTGAATTTCCATCGGGACACTGAAATCTTGCGTAGCGAGGTAATGAATTTACGATTAGTTTCATTCCAAGTTTTTGGTAAAATGCTATGGCATTTATAAGGTTTAAGGATGGAATTGTTATTTGATTCAGGTTCATTTTTTAGCATTAAAGTTTGTGATCGTTTATTTTATTTCAATATAATTTTTCAAGCTTGCATTCATCAATTCAAATCCTTTCTTTGTATTGTTTTCAAGTTGATTTTTAAATAGCCCAACTAAAAGTCCTTTGAATTTTTCACTATGTAAAAAAGTAGTTGTTCCATCGCCATTGTCTATAAGTTCAAACTTATGTTCTCCGTCAAACAATCCTTTGAACAATAATTTTCCTAACCACCTAAATTCTTTATTATGTTCAAAAGCCAATACCTTTGGCTTGAATGTCATTCCCTTGCCATCGGGAGGGGCAATACTTATAGTAATTTGACTTCCTACCTTAGGTTCTCCCGTGATGTTTTTAATAAAAGGATTCCATGTGGGGTGGTTTTGAAAGTCCGTCAATACAGCCCAAACTTTATCAGATGTGGCGTTGATTAAGATTTGTGTTTTGATTTCCATTGCGACAAGTTTTTTTATTAGAAATTTATTTCGCTACAAAGATCAGGCGTTTATTGGTGGCATCTTTTGATAAAAATCAAGAAATTATTTGGAAAGTTTTTTTCTTATTCTGCTAAATGTTTCGGGCGTCATACCAAGCATTGATGCAATATTTTGTAGCGGCACTTGATTAAACAGTTCTTTATTGTTTTCAAAAAAACTCAAATATCTTTCTTCCGTGGTCATGGAAAGATGAGTGAAAATTCTCTGTTCCATGGCTGAAAAACAATTCACCAAAAATATTTTTTCCAGGTCTTTCCACTTGGGAACAATTTCTGTGAGCTTTCCGTAATTTTCTTTGGATATTGAAAGTAATTCACCGTCTGTAACTGCTTGAATATTCCATTTTGCAGGATTGTTTGTCAAAAAACTTGCTAAGTCTACGACAAAATATCCTTTTGATCCAATCCATTGTGTTACTTCATTCCCATCTGAATAGGCAAACATTCTAAAATAACCCGATTGAATAAAACTCAAAAAGTTACATTGTTGATCAGCATGAAGCACCATAGAACCTTTTTTCAGTTCTTTATGTTCAAAAAAGGAAATGATATGTTCTTGGTCGGCTTGGTTGATTACTCCGAAGTATCCTTCGATAAAATGTTTTAATTCCGTCATATTTTTGTGTCTTTAAGCCTGACGTTTTAGTATTGCCGCAGCATTATTTTTTTACCGAAATGTAAAAATAGAAAGAGTTGTTGATTTATAAAATAATTCAGTTACCAATGATAGGAACAAATATCCGGAATCAACAGACAGATTCAAGACATTAATTATCAGTTTTTTCTGAAAAGGGATAGACTTTTATTGAGTATTCGGATTAGAACTTGCCGAAGGGTGCGCCGCGTTCTTGAATCGAAGATAATACTTTCTTTGTCTGTCAGCAAGCGATGTTATGCACCGTTTTTTATTTTGTCCTTCCACTTTTTTAGCTCTTCGAAAAGTTCTGTTTTAGTTTCAGATATTAATTGTTCATTCGTCTTTTCAGGATTCCAGGGTATATTGCTACATGAAAGTTCGTCAATTGTATCAAACAATCCATATGCTGTTTCAAATCCAATACTGTCGTAACAATATTTTTTACTCTCAGAAAAAAAATCATAGCTATCGATAGCTTTGTATCGAATTTCTTTTGTCCCTGATATAATTTCTTTTTTACCTTCCACTATTTCATCAACTATTGCGAGTGCATATTCTATTGCTGCTTTTCTTCTGTCAGGTAGTTTAATGTTCAATTCTTCAAGTGTCAGTTTGAAATAATGTTCAATTTGAAAAGGACTCTCATCTTTACCAAGTCCGGCAAGAATACAAAGCGACGGAGTATCTAACCCTTCTTTAAGACCAGTTACACCCAGATCAGGAAGTTGGTCAGTTGTCAAATTTCCTGTCACATACATTGCTATTTGTTGCCTGAAGTTCAATGTTTGTCTTTTGTCTTTAAAATAGTGCATAACGTTTAAGCATGGCGAAGAAGCGGATTTAGAAACTCTAAACTGTAAGCCCAGCACAAAATTTGATACGAGATAGAATGTTCAATTAACCACTGAAATTGCTTTTTTGCCAAATACTTGTTAGCGTATATTCATTTTTTTCTATTGATGTCCTTTTTGTAATTCTTTACTATTTTTCCGAACTCTTTATCTTTTTTCCGTCTTTCAGCAACCGAAGATTCAAAATGAGCTTTCTCTTTTTCTAATTTCAGATAATTTTCATATGAAGCTCGGT
>Ga0116177_10001236_pt1 | contig 19163 bp, 16 predicted proteins | sample AD_STIC10_MetaG_FD_89750 | JGI IMG/M metagenome (GOLD analysis project Ga0116177, IMG submission 89750) | Active sludge microbial communities of municipal wastewater-treating anaerobic digesters from USA - AD_STIC10_MetaG | ecosystem: Engineered > Bioreactor > Anaerobic > Digestate | place: USA... | reverse complement strand
CGGCAGTCGCGACATTCCGCCAGGTGCTCGCGCACGTCGGCCTCGTCGGCGGCAGACAGTCGCCCGTCGACGCAGTCGTTGAGGCGATCCCACTCCAGGTGCATGCTCATCGTGACAGGAATTCCATCAGCAGTCGGCGGGCGCGGTGCAGGTGGGCCCGCACCGTCCCTTCAGCGATCGCCATCGCCTGCGCGATCTCGTCGTGCCGGTACCCTTGCACCTCGTGGAGCACAAAGACGGTGCGCGCGTTGGTCGGGAGGCGCGCAATCGCCGCCTCGAGGTCGAGCCGATCGCCCTCGTCGATTCTCACCACGCGTCGCATGGCCGGCGTTTCGTCATCCTCTTCCAGCCCCGCTTCCTCGTGCGCCTGACGGCGCCGCTCCCCCCGCTGACGCTCCAGCACCACGTTCACCGCCAGCCGGTGAAGCCAGGTGCTGAATGCCGCCTCGCCGCGAAAGCCCGGGAGCTTCTCCCACGCGCGCACGAAGACGTCGTGCGCGAGCTCCCGCGCGCGCTCCCGGTCGCCGGACATGCGCAGGCACAGAGCGAAGACCCGACCGGCCGTCGACCGATACAGCGCCTCGAATGCCTCCGACTCCCCCTGACGAGCACGCGCCACCAGCGCCGCCTCGTGGGCGGCGTCCGCGTCGCGCGGGTCGGGGAGGGTCATCCCCACGAGGGATAGTGGCCGGGCGCCAGGGCGGTCATTCGTTCAATAGGATGCCGTAAGCCCCCCAACTGTTTAGTCGGGCCCCCAGTTCGGATAGATTCCCCGCCCTCACGACCCCCCACGCCCCCGCCCCGACGTCTTGACCCCTCTCCGCTGGTTCGCCACCGCCGTCTCCTTCCTGGCGACGTTCGGTGTGTCGGCGTACGTCATCGCGTCCAACTGGCCGGCCGAGGGGGCACCGCTCGGGCTTCCGTGGTGGGGGCACCTGCTCTGCCTGGCGGCGTGGGGGCTCGACATTCTGTTCCGGGTGGTGAAGATCCGATTCAGCGCCCAGGCCATCGGGGTCCCGGTCACCTTCGGGGCGATCCTGCGCACGACGCTCGGGGGCGACTTCGCCGCCGCCATCACCCCCTCCCGGTCGGGGGCCGAGCCCGCCCGCTTCCTCATCATGAGCGAGTCCGGGGTCCCGCTGGGCGGCACGGTCCTCGTCCTGTTTCTCGAGATCTTCCTCGAGACCCTGTCGCTCTTCGCGGTCACCGCGGTCCTCGGATTGGTGCTGCACGATTCCAGCGGCCTGGTGCGCGGACTCCTCGGTACGGTCACCCTCTACTCGGCTGGCGTGGTCGCCGCCGGGGTCATCGCCTTTACGCTTTCCAAACGGAACGGGCGCGGGCCGAGGCCCAGATGGGTGCGCTGGATTGGTGTGAATGCTCTAATCTGGCGTCGCGTGCAACGGGGACTGCGGCAACTGCGCGGCAGTGTCGAGTCGCTGAGAGGAGCGAACAAGTCGACGATGCTCCTCGCATTGTTGTTCTCGATCCTGCACGTGAGCGCCCGCTTGCTCACGCTCCCCCTCATTGTCTGGAGCTATGGCGCGGATGTGGAGGCGGGGCCTCTCCTGCTGTGGCCGCTTATCCTCCTCTATGGCGCCGCGGTGGCGCCGGCCCCTGGCGGGGGGGGGATGGTCGAGGTGGCGTTCAAGGTGGCACTCGGCGGCACGCTCCCTGCACGGTTGCTCGGTGCATCTCTCATATGGTGGCGGTTCTACACCTTTTACCTCTATACGGTGGCCGGCGCGTTTGCGGCCGGACGTACCGTGATGCGGGCCCTGCGGCGCGCAAAGAGGCATCACTAGGGACGAACCGCTCGTAGGGCTGCCGCGCTTGCGATCGAACGAGGGTTCGACCGGGACGCAGCCACGTGTGAGGGGCGATCAAGCGCACGGCAGTCGTTGCACCACGTGACTCCTCCTCCGTTCACCCAGACCTGGGCCGATGCCTTTCGCGACGCTGTCAACAGCGACGTCGCGTACCGGCAGGCTGGGCTTCAGTGGCAGTCGCCGCTCGCCTTCGTCCTCGACGATGGTGCGCCTGTCGGGCTCATCGGTCCCGTCGCACTCGAGATGCTGCTGGATCGCGGGCTGTGCCACACCGCCCGCATCATGTCGCCGGATGCCTGCACCGCGCCGTTTGTTTTTCGCGCCGGATACGACACCTGGAAGGACATCATGACCGGCGGACTCGACCCGGTCGCGGCGGTGATGCGTGGGCACGTCCGCTTGACCGGCAACGTCGCCGCCCTCATGATGCACGCGCGCGCCATCTCGGCCCTCGTGCGTTGTGCGCAGGCCGTACCAACCCAGTACACCGACAAACCGGCTGCCTGACGGCGGCGGGAGCTGCCATGCCGTTCGATGCCGGGCTCGTGGAACGTGTGCGCGACGCCCTGGCCCGATTGGGCGAGCGCGGATCGCGAGAGCGCCGTGTCTTCAGCGGCTACGGCTTTCTCCAGGGCAAGAACACCTTCGTCATCGTCTGGAGCGACGGGATCATCGCCAAGATGACGCCCGAAGAGTACCCGGCGGCGTTACGGCGCCCGGGGGTGACGCCATTTGCGCCTGACGGTGAGCGCCCCATGGGGACCTGGGTCTACGTCCGCGAGGAGGTCATCGCCGACGATCCGGAGCTGGCCGAGTGGGTCGCGATGGGGCTGCAGGGGGTGCGAGTCGCCCCCGCACCGGCCGCGGAGAAGAAGGCGCGCGGCAAACCAACGAGCGGGTCGCCTGTGACCAAGCAATCGTCCTTCCGCGAGAAGCGCGTGGCCAAGAATGCGTCGTCACGTCGTAAGCGCTTGTCGAAGAAGGCGTCGCCGCGCGGCAAGCGCCGATAGCCCCCTCGACTCTCCGTTCGATGCGCCCCTGGCTGGACGATCTCCGCAGTGACGCTCGCATCGCGCTCCGCACCATGCGGCGCGCCCCCCTCTTCGCCGCCCTCGTCGTCTCGATCCTCGCGTTAGGGATCGGCGCGGCCACCACCGTCTGGGCGCTGGTCGACGGGATCGTCCTGCGCCCGCTCGCGTACGGCGCCCCCGACCGCCTGTACACACTGCTCGAGCAAACGGTCGATGGCGGCCAACGGCCGCCGTCGTACCCCACCTTCCTCGACTGGAAGGCGCGCGCCACGGCGTTCGATCGCCTCGCCTTCGCTCGTGGCGAGGATGTCTCGGTGCCCGAGCCCGAGGGGACGCGCCGAGTCATTGGCGCCTTTGTCTCCGGGGACTTCTTCCCGGCGCTCGGCGTCCCGGCACAGCTCGGGCGCACCTTCGGCACCGCGGTCGCAGGCGATCGTTCGGTCGTGCTTTCCTGGACGTTCTGGCAACAGCGTTTTGGAGGCGACCCGACGATCGTGGGGCAGTCGCTGGCTACCATCAACGGTCCGTACACGATCGCCGGCGTGATGCCACGCGCCTTCGCCGAGCCGGCGTGGGCGGAGCTCTGGATGCCGATCGAGACGCTGCCGCCGCGGTCGCGCTTTGTGCTCGAGCAACGCACGCTACACGTCGACGCGCAGGTCACCGGGCGCCTGGCCCCGGGGGTCTCGCGCGCGCAGGGAGAGGCGCAGATGCGCGCGATCGCGCAGGGGATTGCGAGCGCCTATCCCGAGGATGCCGCGCAGTGGACGCAGGTCTCCTTGAGTTCCTTGCGCGATGCACTGCTCGGCGACGCCGGGACGCGGCTTCGGGTGCTGGGGCTGGTGGTCACGCTCGTCCTCCTGATCACCGCGCTCAATGCGGCGGGACTGATGGTGGCACGCCACGCCGCCCGCGCGCGCGAGCTGGCGGTGCGCACGGCGTTAGGCGCGCGGGCCGGCCGCCTGGTGCGACAGCTCCTCGTGGAGAGCGTGGCACTCGCCGCCGCCGGCGGGGCGGCGGGGCTGCTGGCGTCGTGGGCCATGCTGGGGGCCATCCGGCGCTGGGCACCGCAGGTCTTTCCGCGACTCGCCGAGGTGCAGCTCGACGCCCGCGCCCTCGGCTTCGTGATCCTGATCGTCGCGCTGGTGTCGATCGTGCTTGGCCTCTTCCCGGCGCGCGCGGCGCTACGCGCCGGACTCTCCAGCGCGCTTCGGCACGGCACGGCGGGGAGTGGCGATGGACGCGCCAGCACGCGATTGCGCGGGGCGCTGGTCGTGGTGCAGGTGGCGCTCGCCGTCGTGGTCGCGGTAAGCGCGGGGCTCGTAGGTCGCACGCTCACGATCCTGGGTGACACCCCGCTCGGCGTCGATCCCGACGGGGTGCAGGTGCTGCGCGTCTTTCCGCCGCCGGGAAAGTACGACTCGCCAGAGGCCGCACTGGCGCTCTTCCGTCGGCTCGAGGAGACCATGCGGGCGATACCCGGCGTGCAGAATGTGGCGCTCGCCAACCACGCCCCCTTCAGCGGCGGGATGGTCTTCACGCAGGTCCTCACCGATGCGCCGCCGGCCGCGGACGGAAGTGATCGCGCCGTGTACCGCACAGTGTCGCCGAGCTACCTGGCGACGATGGGGGGGGCGCTCAAGCGTGGACGCTTCCTCACCGACGAGGACCTAACCTCGGTGGGGAGCGGTCTGGTGGTGAACGAGGCCTTCGTGCGGCGCTTTTCTTCGCAGGGTGATCCCCTGGGCAAGAGCATCACGGTGTTCCGCATGGCGCAGGGACGGGCCGACATGGGGACGCGCATCATCGCCCCCATCGTGGGGGTCATCGCCGACGAACGGCTCTTTGGCGCGGCGCAGCCGGCGCCGCCCATCGTGTACGTCCCCTACACGTGGAATGTCTGGCCCAACATCTTCGTGGCGGTGCGCTCGTCGATGCCCACGGCGACGCTGGCGCCCCTGCTCAAGGCCGCGGTGTTCTCGGTCGAACCGGCGGTCCCTGTCGCGGGCACGAGCCCCTGGACCACGTTCCGCCCGCTCGGCTTCTACATCGATGGCTTGCTGCAGGCGCGGCGGGTCAACGCCTGGTCGCTCTCGGCGTTCAGCATGGCCACGCTCCTCCTGGCGACCATCGGGATCTTCGGGGTCATGGCCTTCATCGTCGTGCAGCGGTCGCGCGAGATCGGGTTGCGGCTGGCGTTAGGCGCGTCGCCCGCGTCGGTGTCGCGCTGGGTGCTCTGGCAGACGGTGCGCCTGGCCCTGCTGGGCGTCGCGCTCGGGACGGGAGCGGCGCTGCTCTGGAGCCGGGTGCTGCAGGGAGCGCTGGTTGGCGTGGCCGCGACCGAGCCGATCGTGTACGTGGGCGCCGCCGCCCTCTTTGCGACGGCGGCGCTCCTGGCGGGGATCATCCCCGCGTGGCGTGCCGCGCGCATCGACCCAGTGCACATGCTCCGCGCCGACTGAGCGGCGCGCGTCACCCTCCGGTGCCTAACGTCCCGGGCAGGTGACGCGCGTTGCGACCGAGGTCTCCCCGGTCTGCGCGGCCACGCGCAGCGCCAACGGAAAGCGCGCGTACGCGGCCCCCTGCACGCGAACCAGGGACACGTCACCCCTCGCGGAGAGCGTCCATCGCCACTCCGTGGTGGACGACGGGGCGACGCCCACGAGCCGCGCGACGCGCAGGGTGTCGCCGTCGAACGTTCCCTGCCCCTCGCGAAGCAGGGCGATCACCGCGGCGACGCCCGCGTCGAGCGCGGGACCACGGCGGTCCAGTCGATAGCAGCCGACGATCCCCTCGACGGTCGAGAGGTCGCGTCGCGCCTCGCTCGCCCTGGCCTCGGCCCCGGCACCGCCGGCCACCACCCCGCTCTGCGACTGCACCCCCCGCTCTCCCTGCACACGAGCCTTCTCCGAGCGCGTGATGGCGTCCGGGGTGATGGCGAGTTGCCGCTTGGCGGGCGCCGAGTCAGCGACCGGGGCCGTCGCGCCTCCAACGACAGGTAGCGCACGCGCCGCGGGAGGTGGTGCTACCGCCTTGGTGGCGACCGTCGCGGAGCTGGTCGGCGCGGCCGCCGGGGGCGCCGCGGCACGTCGCACCATGTCCGTGCGTTCGACGCTTTCCTGCGTGGGCGCCGGTGGCACGGCGGCGGGCGGGGTGGCCACGTTGCCGGCCACATCGCCGGCGCGCCGCGTTCGGGTGTTCGCGTCGGCCAGCGCGTCGTTTTGCGGCGCCGCCTTGGCTCGCGGGCCATCGGCGCGCCCCCCTGGGCGCGCTTGCTCGGCCGCCCCAGCGCCCGCGCTCACCTCCGTTTCCTTCGATTCACGCGTGACCGCGGCGTCGCGCGGGGGCACGGCGTCCAAGGCAGCACTCGGCGCCGCGTTAGGCGCGGCACCGCCCACCGGCGCGGAGGCCGCCTCCGGCGCCGCGGCCGCTGGTGCCATCGCCGGCTCCGACGCGCGCGTCCCGGCGAAATCGGAGACGGTGCGCTGCGGCGATCGCTGCCAGACCACGCTCAGTGCGACCGCAACGAAGGCGATGCCGGCGGCCGCGGCAAACTGCGGTCGCTGCCACCACGAACGACGCCGGCGCACGGGCGCCGCCCCCACCGGAGTGGCCGGCGTGTCCCTGACGGCGGGACGCACGGACGGCGCGGTGTCGGCTCGCACCTCATCCACTCGCCGCGGGACGACATCGCGTGGCACGTCGTCGAGCGCCGAGAGGATGCGCGAGGACGCGGCGATGAGCCCGCGCGCCTCGGCAACCGCGGCGGCGCAGTCGGCGCACGCGCGCACGTGCTGTTCCACGCGCGCGCCCTCGTCGGGGGGCAAGGCCTCGTCGAGCCAGGCGTGGATCGTCCCTTCGTCAATGTGTTCCATGACTCCCTCCAGCACGCCGCTGTGCATCAGCCTGCAGCGCCTCATACGTCTCCGCCAGGCGGCGCCGAGCGCGCGCCAGCGTCGTGCCGATCGATCCGACCGAGAGGCCGAGGGCCTCCGCAATCTCGTTGTAGTCCAACCCTTCCTCGCGCATCAGGAGCGCCAGGCGGTCCCGCTCGGCGAGCGCGTCGATGGCGCGCCGCGCCATGGCCTGTTCCTGCGCGCGCTCCTGGGCGCGTTCCTGCGTCACATCCTCCGACTCCACCACCCGCTCCCGTTCCTCGGCTGCGAGCAGTTGCAGGTGGCGGCGTCGGCGGTCGTCCTTGCGGGCTTCGTCTCGCACGAGGTTGGTGGCGACGGCGAAAAGCCAGGAGCGTTCGCTGGTGAGCGCGTCCTGGCGGAGGGCGCGCAGGAACGTCTCCTGCGCGACCTCCTCGGCCCAGTCGCGATCGCCCAGACGCCGGGTGAGATAGCGCACCAGTGGCGTGTGGTAGAGCTTGAACAAGCGCTCCAGCTCGTCGTCGTGCATCGATCTCCTACCAGTCCCGTACGAGGGCGTCGAGCTTCGACCCGTCCAGCTGCTCCAGCGCGTCCTTTCCGTCAGGCGCAAGACGCACCGCAACGCCGCGGCCGGCGACGACCACCCGGTCGCCCAGGGCGAACGGGGCGGCCAGCTCGGCCAGGCGCTGCACGAGGGCGAAATAGGCGCTCGAGTACGGCTTCACGGTAATCGTCCGCATGGAGGGAGTGTAACGTGCATCCGTCCATACCCCGTTGACGAGGGTGAAGAGCCGCGTCCCGATGCGCCGCTGGGTGGCGGAGCGCTCCTTTTCGGCGTCGTCCATCTCGGCCACCGACTTGGTCTCACGCTGGGCGGCCGCCTTTCGTGCCGCCTCGAACCGGACCTCGTTGGAGCGCATCGGCGCTGCGGGGGCCGACGCCGGGGCGGCCGACACCTGGTCGGCGGCGCCACGCCCGCCAGCGGCGCTCCCGAGCGTCGACGGCTGGGGGGCCGAGACGTCGCGCCGGATGCCGCCCGTCTGGGTCGCGACCGTCATCCCGGGCTCCACGACCAGATACGACGAGAACTCCGTCGGGATGCCGTAGCGTTCACCTAACGACTTGATCTCGTCGTCCATCTCGCCCGTGCCGCCGCGCTTGCGCTTCTCGGCGGCGAGCCATCCCACGCGCTGGGCGGCCCACAAGCGTGCCACGAACGGGTTGTCGCGCGACCGCTCGGGGAACGACGCCCGGGTGGACCAGGTCACCGGGCCATCGACCGACTCCCCTTCCAGCCGCAACGTCGCGCTCCCTTCGCCCTCGTAGCGCGCGAGGATCACCAGGTCCTGCCCGGCAAAGACGTCGAGTTCCCCGGCGGGGAGCACCTGCGACAGGCGCACGCCGTCGGCCTTGAGCCGCACGTTGGTCAGCACCGGCGTCGACAGGCGGCGCGCCAGCAGCCCCACCGCGCGCTCCACCGACTCGCTATCGCGGACGAAGTGCGCGGTCCCATGCCCTTCCACCGCCAGCTGCTCGATGAGGGTCGCGTTGACGTCGGCACTCACCCCAACCGAGAAGAGCCGGGCCGCACCGCGGCGGCGCGAAGCCATGGCGGCGATGGCGTCAGGACTGCGCTCCCCCACCGTCGGTTCGCCGTCGGTGACGAAGACGACGAGCGGGAGGCGATCTCCCGCGGCGCGCTGCTGCAGGGCTTCTTCGAGGGCGCCGGAGATGTTGGTGGACCCCTCGGCCCGCAACGACGACAGGTAACGGCGTGCCTGATCGACGTGGTCGTTCGTCGCCGCGGTCCAGCCTTCGCGGAAGGTGCGCACGTCGGTGGAGAAGTCGATGATGCGGAAGCGGTCTTCGGGGCGCAGCGTCTCGAGGAGCGCCCGCCCGGCGGCCTTGGCCTGCTCGAGCTTGCGCCCGGCCATCGAGCCGGAGACGTCGACCACGAAGGTCAGGTCGCGCGGCACGGAGCGGCGCGCCGAGGACGGCGGGGTGATGGTGATGAGGGCGAAGCCGCGCTCACCGCCCGGCGCGTGCGCCAGGACGCTCAGCGCCGCGGCGTTGGCGCGCCGCAGCGGGAGGAGGATCGTGAGGTCGCCGGCGCTCCCGCGTGCCTCCACCTGTCGCAATCCGCCCTCGTCCCGCGTGCGCAGCGCGTGCGTGGGCGAGTACGGCTCTCCGTAGTTGGAGCCCGCGCGATACACGAAGCGCACGGTCGACCACTCCTGCTCCTCACCGCGGCGCGTATCGTTAGGTACGGGCGCCGGGGCGACTCCCTGCCCGGTGCGCGCGGCGGCACCGCTCCCGTTGGGATCGGTACCACGGCGATAGTCGATGCGCAGGGCGTCCCCCTCGCGCTCGGCCACGCTCTGGTAGCGCACCACGACCGTCTTCTCCTCCCCGGGGGCGATCGGGAAGATGCGCGTGCGCAGCATCCCGCTTCCCATCCACTCCACCAGGGCCGGGTCACGCTGGCGACGGACGATCTCCTCGTAGATCCCACGCGCGCGGTCGGCCGTCATCGTCTCGCCGCTCACGAGTTCGCCGTTGATCATCAGCTTGAGGTCCTCGAACGCCGCCCCCGCGGGGAGCGGGAAGACATAGTCGGCCTCGGCCACGCGCCCGCTCGTGTTCTTGAAGACCTCGGTGACCTCGTAGCGCAGCACACGATCGGCGAGCGCGATCTTCACGTTGCTGCTGAGGCGGACAAGCGTCGGGCCGCACGGCGCCTGGATGGGGACGGCGCAGTCGGCGTCGGGGCGACAGCGCGGCGGAGGGGGCGGGGGACACGGGCCCCCGAGGAGCCGTCCCTGGGCGCTGGCCGGGAAGGGTGCGACGGCGAGAAGCGCCGCCAGCAGGGTCGCGCGTTGCAGGCGACGGGTCAACGAGTGGCGTACCGCGTTCATGCAGCTGCCGGTGGCAGAGGCGGCGGCGTTAGCGCGGAGCGAGTCGGCGTGGCGAGTTCGAGCGGGCATGGTGACATCCTGTTGTGGGTCTGCCCGGGAGACGTCACGCCCCAGCCGAACTTGCACACCGATCGCGAAAGTGGTCGAGAAGGGGGGCGCGGCGGAGGCGCGCGACGGGGGGCGCGCGGTCGCCATGTGTCGGCCGCGCAACCACTGAGGGATCGTGGCCACAGCATCGGCGGATCTTGCCCGGAGCACCGCGCGCGAGAAGGCGGCGCGGTGGGGGGGGAGCGCCCCGATCGCGGCGAGGGGACGGCGTTCCTTCGGTACTCGCGTCGCGCGTCGGCGCGTCCTAGACCTCGGGGACTCATACGGGTCGAGGGCTCGCGGGTCATACCCGGTTCCTTCGTGGCGAGGGAGCCGGCGCAGCGTGGATTAAAGCTGAGCTTGCAATAGGCCGTTTTTGGCCTCTTGATTGCGGTGAGCTGCTTGCCGTGATCCGTTAAGTTGACGACGCTTGGATGGCCACGCTCGGCCTCGAGCGTCGCTCCCCCTCCCCCTCCGGGATTGTGATCTGCCTTACACATGCGTCTCGCGCCGTGCTGTGCACGCGCGCGAGACGGTCATTGCGCGCCGGTGCCGCCTGCGGCGGGTCACCGCGCCGAGCGCGCGTTCCTGGTGCGTGGAAGGCGGCGTGGCCGGCGCTCGGCCAATCGGGGAGCCACGGAGCCCGAGCACAGGTCCGACGCGCGGCGGGGTCGTGAGGACTGCCTCATGCTGACGGTGTTGCGTCTGGTCCCGGGGACGTTGGCCATTGCGACGAGCTTCGTGGTGCTCGCCGCGGCCTTCATGGGCATCGGCCTCCTGATTCGCCGCGCCTTCCTCGCCGCCGCGCCGGCGCTGGACGACGTGCTCGCGGCGTTCTGGATGGGGTTCGGGGCGGTGATCCTCTTCCTGCTCCTCTGGAACTTCGTCGCCCCCGTGAACGCCGCCGCGCTCGTCGTGGTCGTTGGGATCGGAATCGTCGGTTTCTGGAGCGTCTGCCGGGCGCTGATGGCGCTCTGGGGGGCATCGGGGGGGCGGTCACGGTGGTGGACGCTGGCGGGGGTGGTCGCGTCGACGCTCTGGATCGCGAACCTCGCGATCGGGGCCATGACCAACTGGGACACCACGCTCTACCACATGCAGGGGGTGCAGTGGGCGTTGACGTACCCCGCGATTCCCGGGATCGCCAACCTCTTCGGTCCGCTCGCCTTCAACAATGCAAGCCTGCTGTACGATGCGATGGTGGGGACGGGGCCGTGGGCCGGGCAGGGGTGGCGCGTCGCCAACGGATTGCTGCTGGCGGTGCTCGCCGCGCAGGCAATCGTGGGGCTGGGGCGACTAGCCGACGACACGCGCCCGCGTCGCGCGGCCGACGTCTTCCTGCTCTTCCTCCTGCCGGTCGCCCTGGACATGGCGATGCGCGACGAGGTCGTGAGCTTCGTGACCGACCTGTCGCTGACGGCGGTGCGGATGGGGTGCATGGCGCTCTGGTACCGTGCGCTGACGAGCGGGCGGCGTGAAGCCGAGGTGGAGGCGTACGACGTCGTGTGCATCGTTGCGCTGTCGGCCACGTCGGTGGCGCTGAAGATGAACGCGGCGGTCTTTTCGGTGGCCGCGGTGGTGACGGCGGTGGCGTTGTGGTGGACACTGCATCGTCCCACCCCCCGCGTCGCTGCGAAGACCTTCCGGTGGGCGACGGCGATTGCGCTCGTGTATGGCGCGGCGTGGACCGGCCGTGGCTACCTGCTCAGCGGCTATCCGCTCTTCCCGACGCCGCTGCTCGGGGCCCCTGTCGACTGGAAGGCGCTGCTCGAGCACGCGCGCGCCGAGTTCGACTACGTCCAGCATTCCACGCGTCACAGCACGGGGAACCTCGCGTACGTGTCGGGGGAGCGGCAGGGGATGTCGGCGTGGTTTCCCAACTGGTTCAGCCAGGTGGACGACGACGTCTATCACGTCGTGATCCCGATGGTCCTGGTGGTCGCACTCGTCCTGCTGCTCTGGTGGCAGCGGGGAGGGGCACGCAACGACACGCGGGACGCCGCGCACAACCAAGGACGCGCGGCCTGGTGGCTGCTGCTACCGCTGACGTTCGCGATGGTGCTCTGGTTCATCATGGCCCCTGCCCCGCGGTACGCGATGGCCTTCTTCTGGTGCGTGGTGGGGGTGCTGGCGGGGCAGGTCTTCTCCCGACGGTCGCTGGCATCACGGGTGGGGCACCCGGGAGTCCTGGTGTTCTTCGGCGCCTGTCTTGGCGCCTCACCGCTCCTCGTGAACCCGACGCTCGATTGGTGGCGCGCGGGGCGCAAGGAGGGGCTCGTCACCGTCCTGGTGCGGGCCGACGTTCGCATACCGCCGTCTGGGCGGTGGTTCCAACCCCGACAGGCGATGCCTAACGTGACGCCGTACACCACGCGTAGCGGGCTGGTGGTGCAGGTGCCGGAGTTCCGGTGCTGGGACACCCCTGTGCCGTGCACTCCTAACCCCGCGCCCAACCTGACGCTGCGAGTCCCCGGGCGGATCGAGAAGGGTTTCGCGGTCGCGGGCGCGGAGTGGCAGATGACCGACTGGCCCGAGAACTGGCACGGCGAGTACTTCCGCGCGTGGCAGAAGTCGCAGTCCCGCGGTAACACGGCGGCCCGATGACGGCATCGCGAGACGGGGCGCTGGTCAGCGGTCGCCTGGGGCATTCGCCTATCCTGGACGGCGTGCGCGGCCTGGCGATCATGATGGTCTTCCTGGTGCACTTCAAGTTCCGCACGTGGGGCAACCCGATCGACGCCTTCGTCGATGCGGTCTTTCGCGCCGGCTGGATGGGGGTCGACCTCTTCTTCGTATTGAGCGGTTTCCTGATCACCGGAATCCTGCTGGAATCCAAGGAGGGGGCGCGCTACTACCGGACCTTCTACGTCCGGCGGTTGTTGCGCCTGTTCCCCGTGTACTACCTCACGCTCGCGGTGCTTTTCCTCGTCCTACCACGATTGCTGCAGCCGCCGCCAGCCGAGTTGGTGGCGCTGGTACCGCACCAGGGGTGGTACTGGCTGTATGCGGTGAACGTGTTCCAGGTACTCACGCACGGCGAGATGAGCTACTTCAATACGTTGCACCTGTGGTCGCTCTCGGTGGAAGAGCAATTCTACCTCGTGTGGCCCATCCTGGTGCGCCTCGCAACGCCAACGAGCTTGCTCCGCGCCTGCGTCGTGCTGATCGTGACGGCGTTGGGGATCCGGGTCGGGATCATTGCATCTGGCGGGAGTCGCTGGGCGGCCTATTCGCTCATGCCCGCGCGCATGGACGCGCTCGCCGCGGGCGCTTGCGTGGCGTCGCTGGCGCGCGACCCGCTGGGCAGCGCCTGGCTCAGGCGCTGGTGGCGCCGGGTCGCCTTCGCGGCGCTCGCCGGGATCATCACGATCATCGCGTGGAATCGGCAGTATCATGAGGACGACCTCGTCGTGCTCAGCATCGGTTACGTCCTGAACGCCGCGCTGTTCGCGGCAATCCTCGCCGGGATCCTCGATCGCGGTTCGTGGAAGGTCTTTCGTCCGTTACAGTGGCAGTGGCTGCGGTGGGTCGGCAAGGTGAGTTACGGCGCGTACGTCTATCACCTGCTATTGCAGCTGGCCGTGGATCCCGTGAAGGAGTACTTCCGCAAGCTGCCGCCGGTGCTCGGCTCGCAACTCCCGGCCGAGTTCGTGTGGATCGCGCTCATGACGTGCTTCACGTTGCTGGTGGCCTGGATCAGCTATCGGTGGTTCGAACTGCCGTTCCTTGCCCTCAAGGATCGCCTGGCCCCCTCGGTCGCGGCGCCGAGCGGCAAGCGATGACCGGCCCCGCCACACTGCGGCCGGCGGCCGCAGGGGCGCGTATGGTGCGCACGGTGCTGCTCGTGCTGTGCGCCGCGTGGGGGGCGACGTCCCTGACCTATCCCTTCGGCTGGGACCAGGGGATCATGGCCAGCGTCGGCGACGCCATGCTGCACGGCGGCATGCCCTACCGCGAGGCGTGGGACATCAAGGGGCCGGTCGCCCACGTCTGGTTTGCGACGGCGCAGTTGCTGTCTGGACGGGCGCAGTGGGGCATTCGCGTCCTCGACCTCGCCCTGCTGCTGTGGGCCGCGCTGTCGCTGGCGCGCGTCGGCGGAAGGCTCACCCGCGTATCCGCTGGCCCGTGGATCGCGATCGGCCTCGTGCTGGCCCACGCGTCGCTCGGCTACTTCTACACCGCCCAACCCGACGGCGCGGTGTCGCTCGGACTTGCCGTCGCCTTTGCGCCACTCCTGGCCAAGGCCCCGGGACGCCGCGCCCTTGCCGTCGCCGGCGCCGTGGTCGGGGTTGCGATGCTGATGAAGCCCCTGTACGTCGTCTTCCTCCTCATCCCGTTCCTCGTCGTCGTGCAGGCCGACGGCCCCAACATGCGCGAGCGCTTCACCTCGCTCGTCATCGTTGGCGTGGCCACGGCACTCCCGGTCGCCGCGATGCTGGGGTGGTTCGCCGCACGGGGGGCGCTCGACGAGATGATCGATGTCTACGTCCGCTACAACGCGAGCAGCTACTCCGGCGTGACCGACTTCTCGCTGCGCCAGCGGGTGATGGGAGTCGTGCAGTACTTCCTCCCATTGCCGCGCGCCCTCGCGTTGGGGGTGATGCTGATCGGCACGGCGAGCGCGTTGCGACGCGATCGCCGACGGGCGGTGCTCGTCATCGGATGGTTCCTGGGAGCGGTCGCCCTGGTCGTGAGCCAGGGGAAGTTCTTCGTGTACCACTGGGCGGTGATTTTCCCGTCGGCAGGACTCCTCCTCGCCTACGGGATCGATGCGATCGTCGGGGCCGGACTGAACGCCGGGCGCGATCGCCCCGACACCAGCAGCGCCGCGTGGCGCACGGCCGTGGGCGCCGTGGCGGTGCTGGGGATCCTGCTCCCGCTTGCGCGCCAGCCGTTAGGCGACGTGGTGAACGCCGCCCGTCTGGCAACACGGGTCGATTCACGAGCGCAGTACTATGCGCGCTTCGGGCTCGACGACCGGAGCTACGTTGCCGCCGACCAGATGGCCGCGGCCGAGTACATCGAGGCCCACACGTCGGCGAGCGATCGGGTGGCGATCTTCGGGTACGATGCGCCGGTGCTCTATCTCTCCCAGCGCACGAACGCGACGCCGTTCAGCTATGCGCTGCCGCTGGTTGGGCATCGGTCGACGGCCGTTTTTCGCGAGCGCTACCGTCGCGCCTATCTCGCCGCCCTCGCCGACCCTCCGGCGTACGTCGTCGTCGGGCTGCTCTTCTCCGGCAAGGAGAAGACGCTGGCCGACTTTCCGGAGTTCCGCGACTTCCTGGCGCAGCACTTCGTCCTCGAGACATCGTTCGGGAACGTCGACCTGTACCGACGACGCGGCGCGGCGTCCGCCGTCCCGTGACCGGCGGCGCGCGAGGAGCGAGTCGCGGCCCTCACGTCCCTCGCCGATGACGCACGACGAACTCCTGCAGGTGCTCGACTTCCTGCGCGCGGCCGAATCACTCAAGACCGTCGTGCGCAGCGGCTGGACCTCTGCCGGCGAGCGCGAGAGTGTCGCGGAGCACACCTGGCGACTCTGCCTGATGGCGCTGGTGCTGGGCCCCGCTCTCCCCGAGGTCGACTTCGCGAGGCTAGTTCGCATCTGCATCGTGCACGACCTGGGCGAGGCGATCGGCGGCGACGTCCCAGCGCCGGAACAGGTGCGCCGCGGGACGAGCAAGACGTCCGACGAGCGGCGCGACCTGCTGACCCTCGTCGCCGCGCTGCCGGCAGTGCCGCGCGAGGAGATCGTGGCGCTGTGGGACGAGTACGAGGCGGGTGTGACGCCGGAGGCTCGGCTGGCCAAGGGGCTCGACAAGCTGGAGACGATCCTGCAGCACACGCAGGGGAAGAACCCGCGCGACTTCGACTATCGCTTCAACCTGGACTACGGGCGCCGGTACACCGAGGGGCACCCGCTGCTGGCCGAGCTGCGGGCGATCCTGGACGAAGCGACCGAGCGGCGCGCGCGCGAGGCGGCGCAGGACGACTGACCCGACCGCTCCCGGCCCGCGGTCGCCGACGCGCCGCCCGCGCTGATGCGCGTGCCTGACGAGCATCTGCACGGCCGAGTTTGGTTGTCGCGACGTCGCCGCCAGGGGAGCCGCCGTGACGAGATGGCGGACGAGTCTGCCTGACGAGTGCCATCACGCCGTCGAGCCTGCCTGACGAGTGTTTGCGCTGTTGGTGACGCAGGAGACAGCGCGGGAGGGTACCTCGGACGCAATCGTCCGGGACCTCAACAGGAGATGTGTCCGTGGCACTCTGGAAGGAACAGACGCCCCCTCGGAAAGAGGGTGCCGGCGTCGCAACGGAGCCGGCCCCACGCAAGGATATCGATGCGCCGGGTGACCTGGCGTATGCGCGCGAAGCCCAGCGGCGCACGTCGCCACGCGACGCGACCGAATCGGTGATCGGCGCCGACCTCACGATCGAGGGGAAGATCGACGGCAGCGGGCACATCCGCATCGCAGGGCGCTTCAAGGGCGACGTCACGGTCGAGGGGAATCTCACGATCGAGTCGGGGGCCAAGTTGAGCGGCGGCGTGCGTGCCAACTCGGTGACGATCGCCGGGGAACTCGAGGGGAACGTGCTCGACGCCGCGCGCGTGGAGCTGCTTGCCTCCGGCGTCCTGGTGGGCGACCTCAAGGCCGATTCCCTCACGGTGGCCGCGGGGTCGCGCATGCGCGGGCGCGTGGAGTTCGGCTGGAGCGAGGCCCCCACATCGCCCATCGCCATCGTCCGGGAGAACGGCGCCGCGCCATGAGCCCGGTGCGCGAGAGCGTCCCGGGGGCGGCGCGGAGCTGCCCGCACTGCCGCACGACGATCCTCGAGAGCGCCGTGCGGTGTCCCAAGTGCCAGCACCATCTCCGTTTCGACTCCGGTGCCGCTGCCCGCGCCCAGCGCACCGTTACCCCCCTTCGCGTGGAAGGGACGCTGCGACACACCCTCGGCGGCGAAGCGTGGGAGTACTCGGTCCTCCTCACCATTCGCAACGAACGCGGCGAGGAGGTGGCGCGCCAGGTGATGGGGGTCGGGGCGCTGTCGCCGGGGAACGAGCGCACCTTCTCGCTCTCGGTCGAGGTCTACACCCCCGATGGACACACGGGGGCGATTGGGGGGTGACCGGCGCCTCAACGGCGGGGAGCGCCCCGAACGCACCGCATCGTGCGCACGGGGCGCTCCGTGGCTACACTTCAGGTGCCTGACGAGTCACCCTCCACCACTTCGCGCGAGGAGACCTCGATGAAGAAGCGCCACATCCCCGACTTTGCCGCGCACCCCAAGGGGGGGCCGGCTGCAGGCGGGGGCAAGACCAAGGGGAAGCCCCCGCTTCCCCCGCGTACCGCCGGCGTGAAGCCGCAAGCGACGTCCGCCAAGTCGGGACGGCGCGGCTCGTAAACGCGAGCGGCAGCATCCGCTCGTAGCACCTGTTGGCCATTACAGACCGATCGACGCACGCGAGCGCTGGCGAGGGCGTCTCGAGGAGCCATCGCCAGCGCGCTCCTTTGCACCGAGGTGCACGCGTGACCAGCGGGAGGTCGTGAGCGCGCACGAGCGCCGGTAGAGGGGCAAGGGGACATGCGGTAGACTCGTCCCGTTCGTCCGCTGCCCTCACTCGCGCCCCTCATCCCCGCATGCGGGCCATCCCCGCCCTGACGCTGTCGTTCGCGGTCGTGCTCGCGCACGTCGGCGCCCCGCCCGCCACCGCGCAGTCGGCGCAGTCGGCGCGTTCCGCGCAATCCGTGCGTTCCGCCGACCTGCTCGTCAGGCACGCGCACGTCGTCGACGTCGAGACCGGGCGCATCGCACGCGATCGCGCGATCGCCATCCGCGGCGACACGATCATCGCGATTACCACGGAAGCCGGCGCGAGGCGCCTGCGCGCCACGCGCACCCTGGACGCCGGCGGACGCTACGTCATTCCCGCGCTCTGGGACATGCACGTCCACTTTGGCGGTGGCGATAGCCTCATCGCCGAGAACCGGCTCCTCCTTCCGCTCTTCCTCGCGCACGGCATCGTCGCCGTGCGTGATGCGGCGGGCGACCTCTCGCCATCGGTACTGGCCTGGCGCGACTCGGTGGCCCGCGGCGCGCTCGACGGCCCCACGATCTTCACCTCGGGGCCCAAGCTCGAGGGGAAGAACTCGATCTGGCCCGGGGACCTCGAGGTGGGGACACGGGAGGAGGTGGACGCAGGGATCGCGCAGCTGCAGGCCATGCGCGTCGACTTCGTGAAGCTCACCGACAACACGCTCGCCCCCGACCTGTTCCGCTATGCGTTAGGCGAGCTGCGCCGGCGCGGCATCCGTAGCTCGGCCCACATCCCGGTCTCGGTCCCCGTGCGTGAAGCGGTCGACTCGGGGCTGCGTTCCATCGAGCACCTCTCGTACGCCATTCGTGCCGGGACCGAACGCCCGGGAGTGGCCGCCGGCGGCGACGTCATGAAGACGTTCGACGAGGCGACCGCCACCGCGACGTATCGCCTCATGGCCGAGCGCGGGACGGCGATTACCCCGACGCTCAACATCAGCCGTATCCTCGCCTGGCTCGACCAGGAAGACCATGCGAAGGACCCGTACCTCCGCTACATCGGCCCCGGGCTGCGCACGACCTACACATGGCGTGTCGAACGGGCGGCGACGGCCGACGCCGCCGCCATCGCTCGGCGGCACGCGCTGTACGACTTCACGAGTGCCAAGCTCCCGCTGCTGCAGCGTGCCGGGGTCCTCATCCTCGCAGGAACCGACGCCGGCTTCCTCAACTCGTTCAACTACCCCGGCCTGGGGCTGCACCACGAACTGGCGCTGATGGTGAAGGCCGGCCTCTCCCCGCTCGAGGCCTTGCGAGCCGCTACCATCAACGGCGCTCGTTTCCTGGGGCGCGACGGACGCCACGGCACCGTTCGCATCGGGAACGCCGCCGACCTCGTCATCCTCGACCGGAACCGGCTCGACGACATCGCCGCCACCCAGGCCATCCATGCCGTGGTGTTGCGCGGCGGGGTGCGCGACCGTGCGGCGCTCGATGCGCTACTCGCAGGGGTGGCCGCCGACGTGCAGCGACTCGAGCGCACGCCACGCACGAGCCCCGAACCGCGCCCCAGCGACTCGGCGCGCCGCTAGCGAATCCGGGGTATCATTCTCCAACTCGCGCATCCCCTTTCCTCGACTCGCATGCCCATGCTCTTCGCCCTCGTTGCCGCGGCGCACCTGCACGTCGCGCTCGCCCCGATTCCTTCCGCCGTGCTGCAGTCGCAGGCACCACTCATTGGGCGCTGGGACCTGGTGATGGAGACCCCGGGGCGACACAAGGCGGCGTGGCTCGAGGTGCGCCACTCGGGGCGCAGCATGCTGGTGGGGGCCTTCGTGAACATGGTCGGAAGCGCGCGCCCCGTCGCGCGCATTGACTACAGGGAGG
>Ga0116177_10001230_pt1 | contig 19204 bp, 15 predicted proteins | sample AD_STIC10_MetaG_FD_89750 | JGI IMG/M metagenome (GOLD analysis project Ga0116177, IMG submission 89750) | Active sludge microbial communities of municipal wastewater-treating anaerobic digesters from USA - AD_STIC10_MetaG | ecosystem: Engineered > Bioreactor > Anaerobic > Digestate | place: USA... | reverse complement strand
TGCCATGCTGGAGACCGACTCGGCGACGGTGACCGAGCCCTCCCCCCGATCCGGCGCATGGGTGTTGACCTGTTGGGCGGTCATGGTGCCCTCGCCCGCGCGGACGCAGTCCCCGCGCCGCACTTCTGATCCGCGACACCAAACGAGAGAGCCGACCCTCATGCTCCGAAGAAACAGCGCGAGTGCACTCAGCCTGGTGGCGCTTGCCGCCATGGTGGCCGCGTGCGCCGATCCGACCATGCCGTCTCCGGTTCGTTTGTCACCCGACGAGCTGGACCAGCCCTCGGCGGCCGTGCAGGCGGCTGCGACGGTGGCGATGGGCCCGTACACCGTCACCATCACCGATCTAGGCGTTCCGACCGGGGGGACTTACTCCTCTGCCTACGCGATCAACAACCTCGGGCAGGTTGCCGGGATGTCGTCCAACGCGGCGGGGGCACTGGCTCCCCTGCTGTGGACCGGCGGCAGCTTCGTCACGATCCCCAACTTCGACCCGTCCGGACTGCTGATCCCGGTCCGGATCAACGATGGCGGGGACATGATCCTCAACGAGTCCATCGGCGGGACGTCGATCAACTACGCCATCTGGCGCCAGCCTAACGGGACCTTCAACCGACTCCCGCCGTTTCCCGGCGGCGATGTGCTGCGTGTCTATGCGCGTGGCATGAACGCCGGTGGTTCGATCGCTGGCATGGTGCGTGAGCCCAACCTCGCGATGACGACGCACGGCGTTCTCTGGCAGAACGGTGCCTTCGTGCAGGACCTCGGGGCGATGGCCGGTTTCCAGTCGACCAATCCGCAGGACATCAACGACCTCGGGCAGGTCGTCGGGATCTCGACCAGCACCACCAACTTCAATTCGACCGCCTTCTCCTGGCAGAACGGGAGCTTCACCAACCTCGGCGCGCTGATTGCCGGCGCCGCGTCAAGCGCGACTGCGGTCAACAACACCGGCACGGTCGTCGGGACGAGCAACGGTGGCTTCCCCGTACGCTGGGTCAACGGGGCGATCCAGTCCCTCCCCGTGCCGGCCGGCGTGATCCAGCCGCAGCCAGTGGACGTGAACGATGCGGGCGACATCATCGGTTGGGGGACGTCGAGCGCGGCGGGAGTGCTCTACGCCTCGGCGTTCTGGCGCAACGGGGTGGGCTACCTCCTGCCGGCATGGCCGGGCGCCACGCAGACCATGGCGCGCAGCATCAACAACAACGGCGAGATCGTCGGCGAGGGGCCGCTCGTTCCCGGGGGGCCAATGCACGCCCTGCTGTGGAAGGTCACGACCGGGAGCCCGCCGCCCCCGCCGCCCGTCGGGAACACCGCACCTAACGCGACGCTCGTCGCCACGACCTCGACGCGGATCAGGGCCGGGGGCAAGGTGACCATGCGCGGCAGCTTCACCGATCCAGACAACGGCCCGTGGAGCTACCAGTTCGTCTGGGGGAACGGCACGACGTCCGGGACCAGGACGACGGCCGGGAGCGTGACGCTGAGCCACAAGTACGCGGCGCGCGGAACCTACGGCGTGAAGTTCATCGTCACCGACGCCAAGGGCGCGGCCGACACGTCGTCGGTGGTCACGGTGACGGTGCGTTAGGCGACCGTCGCGACACCGTCGGGCGTTGGCACAACGAGGGGCGGCTCCCAGGGCCGCCCCTCGTTGCCGTTCGGCCTCACGCGCAGCCCTCGCTACGCGGCCTCGAGCGATGCAATTTTCCTCGCTGTGACCACTCCCCTGCCTTCACCCGCTGCGCCGGGTGCTCCGCGCACCGCCGGCACGTCCGGCGCGGCCGTCGTCATCATCGGCGGCGGCATCGTCGGCGCCTCCATCGCCTATCACCTCGCGGTGCGCGGTTGTCGCGACATCCTCATCCTCGAGCGCTGGGAGTCACCCGCGACGGGGAGCACCGGCCGATCAGCCGGGGGGGTACGGCACCAGTTCAACACCGAGGTGAACATCCGGCTGTCGCAGTACGGCATCGAGCGGCTGCGGCACTTCACGGAGGAAATCGGCGGCTTTGCCCAGCTCCGGCAGGTCGGCTACCTCTTCCTCATCACGGATGGCGATACCTGGGGACGCTACCAGCAGCAGGTGCAACTCCAGCGACGGCTCGGCGTCCCCACGGAGCTGCTGACGGCGGCTGAAGCCGAGCGCCTCGTCCCCGGGACGGTAGTGGACGACGTCGTCGGCGCCACGTTCTGCCCGCGGGACGGCTACTGCGATCCGTACGGGATCGCGATGGGGTACCTCACGCGCGCACGCGAGCTGGGCGCGCGGGTCCGCTGTTCCTCGCCCGTCACCGCAGTGCACGTCACGGCAGGGCGCGTGACCGCGGTCGAGGCAGGAGGCGAGACGATCGGTTGCGATGTGATGGTCAACGCCGCGGGCGCCTGGGCCGGCCAGGTCGGCGCCCTCGCCGGCCTGTCGATCCCGGTGCAGCCGTATCGTCGCACCATCTACATGACCGAGCCGTTTGCCGGACTCCCCGACGACATCCCCTTCTCGTTCGACGTGGCGAGCGGCTTCTACATGCGCAAGGAAGGGCGCGGGCTGATCTTCGGGCTCACCAACCCTAACGAGCCGTCGAGCGAGCGGCTCGACGTGGACTGGGAGTGGTTCGAGACGGTGCTCCACCACGGCGTGCGGCGCTTTCCGCAGCTGCAGGACGCACAGCTGTCGCAGAAGAAGTGCTGGTCCGGGCTGTACGAAGTCACCCCAGATCACATGCCGGTGCTGGGCCGGCACCCCGACCTCCTCAACTACATCGATGCCAGCGGCTTCAGCGGGCACGGGGTGATGCACTCTCCGGCCACCGGCCTGCTGATGGCCGAGGAGATCCTCGATGGACGGGCGCACACGATCGACATCGACGAGCTGCGCATCTCGCGCTTCACACGGCGGTCCGTCGCAATCGAGACCAACATCTTCTAGCGCGTCGCCCGCTAGCGCCCCGCGACGAGCGTCACCGCGAGGCACCCGGCCACGATGAGGACGACCCCGGCCAGGCGTGGACCCGACATCCGCTCGCGCAGAAGCGCCCATCCCATCCACACCCCGACCGCGATGCTCACCTGGCGCATCCCCAGCACGTAGCTGGTGACGCCGGTGCGCAACGCGAGCAGGATGAGCAGGTACGACGCCGTGTTCATCGCCCCGATGCCGACAATGCTCGGCGCGTGCGCGCGCCACGCCTGTCGAGTCGCGCCAGATGCAACCCGCGTGGCCAGCCACACACCGTAGCCGAGCGCCACGAGGACGGTGTAGAGGTACATGTAGGCGAACGGCGCCATGACGGCCACCGCGCGCTTGTCCCAGACGGTGTAACCGGCGGCGACGAAGCCCGCCGCGATCGAGTACAGCGTGGCCCGCCCGCGCAGCGACGTCGCGAGCCCGCGAACGGCGGAGCGCGACCACTCGGGGAGGTTGAGGACGAGAATCCCGCAGACGATCGCCAGGAGTCCCGCGACGCCCAGCGGGGCGACCCGTTCGCCTAACGCGAACCATCCCGCCACCGGGAGGAAGGCAAGGATCGCCCCGCGCGAGATGGGATAGACCACCGACAGCTCACCGTGGCGATAGGCGCGCGCGAGGAACAGGTAGTTCAGCCCGACACCGGTGGCCGCGACGGCGGTGAACCAGGCGACCGTCGCCGCCTCGGGAAGGTCGGCCGCAAAGCCCCAGACGAAGACCGGGGCGAAGAGGACGACCTCGACGATCTTGCTGAGCGCCACGACCTCCTGCGTCCCGCCGGCGCGCTTGAGCAGGAGGTTCCACGAGGCGTGCAGGAGCGCAGAGAGAGGGACGAGGGCAATCGCGCTCAGCGGCATGGTGGGGGAATCTCGCCCGCCCGGCGCTTCCTCGACAGCCTCGCCGCGCACGCCCACATTCCAGCCGGTCACCCCCACTCGATCCCGACGATCCCGACGATGCGCGTTCGCCATCTCGTTCCGCTTGCGGCACTCGTGCCCACGATGCTGCAGGCGCAGCAGCCGGCCCAGCCGCCCACCCAACCGCTCCCCCGCAACACCTTCTTCGACCTCGGTCGCTCGGCGCTCGAGCTGCGCGGCCCTGCGCGCCCGGGCGTCTACCTTGCCTCGGTGGGACGCAAGTCGGTGGCGATGGGGACCGAGGATGGACGCTTCGAACTCTGGTCGTGGCCCTACAAGTGGCTGCACGACTTCCAGCTGTCCTTTCGCGTCCCCAAGTACACGGCCCCCATCCCGGGCAAGGACGTGGCGCGCTGGGTAAGTGTGCGACCGGAAGGGGTCACGATCGAGTACGCGTACGAGACCTTCACGGTGAAGCAGCACGTCTTTGCCGTACTCGACCAGCCGGCGACCATCATACTGCTCGAGGTCGACGCCATCCGCCCGATGGAAATCGTCGCGACCTTCTCCCCCGATATCCACCTGGCGTGGCCGGCGTCGTTAGGGGGGCAGTACATCGCGTGGAATGCACCGGCCAAGGCCTTCGTCTTCTCCGAGTCCCGCCGCCAGGTCAACGGCTTCCTCGGATCGCCCAACGTGACCCAGGCGTCGGACGTCCCCGCCCACATGCTATCGGCGGCGCTGCCGCAGTTCGTCATTGGGGTGGGGAGCGCGACGGAGCGCTACACCGAGCCGCGGTTGGGCGAGCCCCCCGGCGGCAACATCAACATCCACGAGGGGTTCATCCCCATCGTGATGGCTGGCGGCGAGATGCCACGCGACTCGGCGCGGGCGCTGTACAACCGGCTCGTGGCCCCTGGCGCCGCCGAAAGGGAGTGGCGCAAGCGCGTGGCGCACTTCGATTCGATTCGAACGCAGACCACTCGTATCGTCACCCCCGACACGGCGCTCAATCGCGCCTTCGAGTGGGCCAAGGTCAACCTCGACGAAGCCATGGTCTGCAACCCCGACCTGGGGTGCGGACTCGTCGCCGGCTACGGCCTCTCGGGAGCGGCAAGCGATCGCCCCGGCTTCGGCTGGTTCTTCGGTGGCGACGCGGCCATCAACTCCTTCGGCATGAGCGGCGTCGGGCAGCGCGACCTCGTGCGCGATGGGGTGTTCCGCTTCTTTGCCAAGTACCAGCGCGCCGACGGCAAGATCACCCACGAGATCTCGCAGGGGGCGGGGAAGGTCGACTGGTTCGGGAAGTACCCGTACGCCTTCTATCACGGCGACACGACGCCGTTCTGGGTGCTGGCATTCGGCGAGTACTGGAAGCAGACCGCCGACACCGCACTGGTGCGCGAGCTGTGGCCCAACCTGCGAAAAGCATTCGAGTGGTCGCGCGCGGCCGACAGCGATGGCGACGGCTTGATGGAGAACACGATTGCCGGGGCAGGGGCGCTCGAAGTGGGCGACCTGCAGGAGGGGATCGTCTCCGACGTCTACCTGAGTGGCGTGTGGATCGCGGCGCTCGATCGCTTCGCGCGCATGGCCGACGCGATGAAGGAACCCAAGCTCGCCAGCGAGGCGCGCGCCATTCGCAGCAAGGCGCTGGCAACGCTCGAGCAGGCGCTCTGGATGCCGCAGCAAGGGCAGTACGCCTTCGCCATCCTCGAGGGGAAGAAGGTCAATGAGAACCTCACGTCGTGGCCGGCGACGGCTCTGTCGTTCGACGTGTTCGATGCCACGCGCGGCGCCGAGATGGTGGGGCGCCTGGCGAGTAACGAGATCATGACCGACTGGGGGGCGAGGCCGCTCTCGGCGCGCTCGTCGTTGTTCGATCCGCTGCACTACAACAATGGTGCAGTGTGGCCCTTTGTGACCGGATGGGTGGCGCTGGCGCAGTACCGCTATCACAACGCCCACGCCGGGCGTTTCGCGCTCGACGCCATCGCGCGCACCGGCTTCGACGAGGCGCTGGGGCGCAACCCCGAGGTTATCTCGGGGCGCGTCTACAAGCCGCTCGACACGGCGGTCCCGCACCAGTTCTTCGCAACCTCGATGGTGCTCACGCCGCTCGTGCGCGGGCTCCTCGGGATCGAGGTGGACGCGCCGGCGGGGCGCCTGCGCGTGGCCCCGCACCTGCCCGCCGACTGGGACACCGTGCGGGTCGAGCACCTGGCGGTTGGCGACGCCAGGCTCTCGTTGCAGCTGGTGCGCAACGGGCGCACGGTGACGCTGACGGTGGCGCGCGAGGGGATCGAGAAGGGGCGACCCATCACCGTCGAGTTCGCGCCGGCGCTCCCGCTCGGGGCAGCGACCGTGGTGCGCGATCGCGACGGGGCGTCGCTCGCCACGCAGGCGTTGCCCGGCGCCGTCATCCCCCGCGACTCGGCGGCCCTCGGTGACGCAGTGCAGCTGGCGGTACGTTGGGAGGGAGGATGGGAGGTCACGCCGCCGCGGCAGGCCCCGCGCATCGGCGACCGATCGGCAGCGCTGCGCATCGTGCGCGAACGCGTGCAGGGGGGGCGCTATGTGGTACGCGTCGAGGGACGTGCCGGGCAGGTGTACACACTGCGCCTCCGCGCCCCGCGCGGCGCGCCGTCGGCCGTCACTGTCCTCCCGGCCCAGCAGGCGATGATGCCGCTCCGCATGAGTGATCCCGATCACGCCGGGTGGGTGAACCTGACCGTCGAGTTCCCCTCACAGGGGGGCGATGCCGACGGCTTTGTCTCCCTCGACCTCGTCTTTGCCGCTTCCTGACGCGGGAACGCGCCGGGGTGTAGGGGGGGACACGCGATCGCGTGTCCCTTAACACGAACGGAGCGACGACGTCTGATGCAGTGGAAGGACGGACGACGCCGTGCCGTGGCCAGAACAAGTGGGGAATTCGTGCGGTCGGCTGATGCGGCCTGCCGTGTGAAGATCCTGTGAAACCCGCCATGCTCGAGCTGTGCAGGTGACGGCTCGGACGTTAGGCGACGATACTGATCGTGTAGCAAGGATGTGTGCGTCTCTGGGGGGAGCGCCACATACGGCACACCCCTGGTCAGCGAAAGCTGCCAGGGGTGTTGTCGTGTCCGTCACGCCGAGGTGGGTGAGGGCTACGTCGACATCACTTCCCCCAGCGCCTCCAGCACCCCCTGCACCTCGCCTAACGTGTGCTCTCCCATGTGCCCCACGCGCACCATGTCGTCCTTGAGCGCGCCGTAGCCGGTGGCCAGCACGAAGCCCTTGGCCTTCATCGCCCCCACCACGACAGACCCCTTGGTCCCCTCGGGCATCAGGATGCAGGTGACACCAGGTGAACGGTAGCCGGCAGGTGCAAACACCTTGAGCCCGCGCTGCTCGGCCCACCCCCAAGTGTACGCCGCCATCTCCGCATGGCGCGCCCACCGCGCCTCCACTCCCTCGGCCATCATGTGGTCGAGCTGCAGATCGAGCGCGTACAGCAGCGAAACCGCCGGCGTGTTGGGCGTCTGGTTCTTCTTGAAGTACTCGTCGAACTCCAGCAGGTCGAAGTACAGCCCGCGACGCTCGCTCTGCCGCGCACGCGCGAAGACCCGCTCGTTCGCCGTGCAGAATGCCAGCCCCGGCGGGAGCGCCAGCGCCTTCTGTGAGCCCGTGAGCACATAGTCCAGCTCCCACGCGTCACTCTCCACCGCACCGGCCGCCAGCGACGACACCGTGTCGATGACCACCGCCACATCGCCCGACGCATGTGCCGCAGCCGCGAGGTCGCGAATGGGATTCAGCACCCCGGTTGACGTCTCCGAGTGCACGATGGTGACGACGTCGTATTCCTTCTGCTTGAGCGTGTCGGCCAGGAGTTCGGGCGAGACATACTCTCCGAACGGCACCTCGAGCTTGTCGGCCGCGATCCCGGAATTGACGCTGGCCTTATAGAAGCGCTCGGAGAAGGAGCCGTTCACGAGGCAAAGAACGCGCTTGAGCGTCGCGTTGCGCACCCCCGCTTCCATGAGCCCGGTGGCCGATGACGTCACCGTGTAGACGGGACGCGTGGTGCGAAAGACCGCCTGCAGCTTGGGGGCGACGCGCGCCATGAGGTCCTCGACGTCCTTGCCGCGGTGCCCGATCATCTGCTGGGTCATCGCGTACAGCACGTCGTGGCGCACCTCGGTGGGACCGGGGAGGAAGAACTTCCCGAACGGCGGCGCCTTGACGCTCACGGCGGGAGTGGCGGTGGGTTCGATGACGGTGCTCATGAGGCAGCCCGGTCCGGCGGAAGGTGAACCGACGCCGCGAGCAGCGCTCGTCCGGCGTCGAGGAGTGAAAGCAGTTCTGGGTGCTGCGCCGCGCCGTCGTCGCCCAGGGCGAGCGCCAACACGGGAAGGAGCGAGTTGGCGTGCACCACCACATGCGCCTCGGCGACCACGCGCGGGCGCGCGACCACACCGGCAAAGCCAACGAAGCAGTCGACGATCGGCTTGGCATCGAGGTCGGTGTTGCCGTCACCCACCAGCATCACCGGTCGCGCCAGCGCGCCTAACGCCTGGATCACCGCCGGCTTGCCGCCGTCGCGCGTGAGCGGCGACCCCTCGTCAAAGCCTGCGTAGTGTCCCGCCCCGTCGAAGGAGAGATCCACCGCGTGCACCTTGTCATGCGCGATGCCGAGTGCGTCGGCGACGTACAGCACCGCCGGGCGCAACCCGCCCGAGATGATGTGTACGTCGACGCCGGCACGATGCAGCCCGTCGACGGTCTCCCGCGTCCCCGGCACCAGCCGCTCGACGTACATGCGGCCAATGCGCTCGATCTCGCCGCGCGTGGGCTTGATGATGGCCAGCCGCCGCGCGTACACCGACTCGAGCGGCACCTCCCCGCGCATCGCCGCCTCGGTGAGCGGGACGATCTGGTCGCGATACTCACGCGCCAGCTCGTCGATCCCCTCCATGGCCGAGAGGGTGGTGTCGCAGTCGAAAAGAACCGTGCGAAACATCAGGCGAGTCTCCGAGCCGAACGCCGCAACTCAGCGCCCGTCCATCTCGTCTTCTCGTCTTCTCGTCTTCTCGTCTTCCCCATGCTAGATGTGTATCGCCCGCCCGAGCACCGCCAACGCCGCCTCCTTGGTCGTCTCCGACAACGTCGGGTGCGAATGCACCGTGATCCCGATGTCTTCCGACGAACCGCGATACTCGAAGGCCAGCACCACTTCGGCCAACAGGTCCGACACGTTGGCGCCGATCATGTGGCAGCCTAACAACTCATCCGTCTCGGCATCGGCGATCATCTTCACGAAGCCATTGGTCTCGGCCATCGTGCGCGCGCGACCGTTGGCCGAGAAGGGGAACTTCCCGACCTTGTACTTGCGGCCGGAGGCCTTCACGTCCTGCTCGGTGAGGCCCACGGTCGCCACTTCGGGCCAGGTGTAGACGACGCCCGGCATCGAGCGATAGTGCATGTGCGCCGGCTTGCCCGCGATCACCTCGGCGGCCACCACCCCTTCTTCCTCGGCCTTGTGGGCCAGGAGCTTTCCCCCCACCACGTCGCCGATGGCGAAGACGTTCGGCAGGTTGGTGCGCATCTGGTCATCGACGATCACCTCGCCGCGCGGCCCGACCTGCAGGCCTAACGCGGCCGCGTTCACGCCGTGCAGCGCCGGGCGCCGTCCCACGGAGACGAGGACGTAGTCGGCGTCGAGCACCTCGGGGGTGCCATCCTTCTCGATGGTGACCAACACGCGCGACTCCTCGACCGTCGCCCCCGTGACCTTGGTCCCGGTGCGGATGTCGAGCCCCTGCTTGCGGAAGATGCGGTCGGCTTCCTTGGTGATGTCGTCGTCGTTGCCGGGGAGGATCGTCGGCATGAACTCGACGACCGTCACCTTGGCCCCTAACCGCCGCCAGACGGAACCCAGCTCAAGCCCGATCACCCCGCCACCGATCACGACGAGGTGGCGCGGCACCTCGGGGATCGCGAGCGCACCGACGTTGGAGAGCACGCGCCGCTCGTCGAACTTGAGGAACGGGAGCTCGGACGGGACCGAGCCAGTGGCGATGATGACGTGCTTGGCCTGGTAGCTCGTCACCGATCCGTCATGCGCCGTGACATCGACGACGTTCCCCGCCTTGAGCGTCCCGCGCCCGCGGGCCCAGGTCACCTTGTTCTTCTTGAACAGGAACTCGACCCCGCGCGTGTTGGCCGAGACCACCTCGTCCTTCCGCTTGTGCATCGTCGCCAGGTCGAAGCGCAGCCCGTCAAACGCGAGGCCGTGCTCGTGGGCGTGCAAGCGCGCGAACTCGTAGTGCTCCGACGACTGAAGCAGCGCCTTTGAAGGGATGCACCCGACGTTGACGCAGGTTCCGCCGAGCGTCTTGTCCATCTCGACGCACACGGTCGAGAGTCCGAGCTGCGCCGCGCGGATCGAGGCGACGTAGCCGCCGGGGCCGCCGCCGATGATCACCACGTCGGCGGCAAGGAGTTCGTTCGCCATCTGGAGGCTTGGGCTGTGAGAGGAGGGGAGGGCGAAAATTAAGCGGGTGTGGCCGCTCGTCGCGACCACACCCGCCCCCGCACCGCGGTCCCCTGCGGTGCCCCAATCCGTCGTGTGTTACGCCGCTCGCGTGGAGCTGTCGGCGCGTGTGGCCGAGAATCGTCCACTGCGCAACGTGTTCCGCCAATTCTGGACGCGCGTGTAGAACGTCCCCTCGATGCTCTCACCCTGGCGCGTTCCCTCGAAGACCGTCATGACGTCGGCGTTCTCACGCGGACAGTAGTACGGACCCACGAGCGCCACGAAGACAGCGTTGGCGGCCTCGAGCAGCTTCATCCCAGTCGGAGCGACGTCCCTGGTGGCGAAAAAGAGGAAGCGCCCGGCCACCGCGGCATCGCTGGAGTGATCGCGAAGGAGGGTGAACGGCACCTTTTCTCCGGTTCCATCGATGACCATCTCACCACGCCAGTTCCCGGTGAGCGCGCCGATGGCCGCGGCCACACGCGGGTCGTGGCGAGAAGGCGGAAGCGGGGTGAAAGCGTAGTTGGTCATTGGGCGGGTCCTCTGATCGTCGTACGGGAGCGGCGGCGGCGGAGTTTCGCATCCGCGCATTTCTCACTCGCTGCTCCTTTTGATGCCCCGACGAGAGAAATGGTTTACGTGCCCCGCGGAGGTGAAGCGGGCGCGCAGGCCAGGTGACTGCCACGGGTGAACGTGCAAAGCGGGGGCAGCCGCCAGATTCGGCGCCGCCCCCGCTGCGTGTTCAAGTGATTGTTCGTCGACTCGCCCGTCCGGCTGCTGAGACTACTCCACCACCATCAAGGCGGGATCCTCCATCAACTCCTTCACCTTGACCAGGAAGAGCACCGCCTGCTGACCGTCGATGATCCGGTGATCGTACGAGAGCGCGACGTACATCATCGGGCGCACGACGATCTCGCCGTTCACCACCATCGGGCGATCCTGCGTCTTGTGAAGGCCGAGGATGCCGACCTGTGGGAAGTTGATGATGGGCGTGGAGATGAGCGAGCCGAAGACGCCGCCGTTGGTGATCGTGAACGTCCCGCCCGTGAGATCATCCATCGTCAGCTTGCCGTCGCGCGCCTTCTTCGCGACCGCGGTGATGGCGCGCGCGATGTCGAGCAGGCTCAGCGAATCGGCATCCTTGAGGTTGGGGACGACGAGCCCGGCATCGGAGGCAACGGCGATCCCCATGTTCACATAGTGGTGATACTGGATGTGATCGCCATCGACCTTGGCGTTCACCACCGGGAACTGCTTGAGCGCCATGCACGCCGCCTTCACGAAGAAGGGCATCATCGACAGGCGGACGCCGTGCTCTTTCTCGACCTTTTCCTTGATGCGCGCGCGCAGCGACTCGACCGCGGTGAGATCGATCTCGTTGAACGTGGTGAGGTGCGCCGTGGCGTGCTGCGCCTCCAGCAGGTGCTCGGCGATGCGACGTCGGCGCGTGGTCATCTTCTCGCGCGATTCGCGCGGGCCACCGACGGCGGGGCGGGCCGGTGTCGACGCCTTGGCCGGCGCCGGCGCTGCGGCGGCCGACGGTGCGGGAGTCGGCGTGGCAGGCACTGCGACCGGCGCCGCGACTGGAGCCGCGGCCGGAGCCGAGACGGCCGGCATCGCCGACGTCGACGCTGCGGCCAGATGTTCGACGACGTCCGGCTTGCTCACGACGCCACCGCGGCCGGTGCCGGCGACCTGGGAGAGGTCGACGCCCTGTTCGGCCGCTAGACGGCGGGCGGCGGGCGAGCTCTTCTCTGCCGCCGACGTCGCGATCGGGGCGACCACCGCGGGCGCAGCGGCCGCGACTGGCGCCGCAGCGGCCGGTGCCGGCGCGGGGGCCACAGCGGGGGCCACCGCGAGGGGGGCGGGCGCGGGTTCGCTCGCGCTCGCGGCGCCGGCGGCGGCATCGTCGATGTCGCCCAGGACGTCGTTCACCGCCACCACATCGCCCTCGGCCTTGGCGCGGCGAACCAGAACACCTGCTTTCAGCGCCGGAACCTCGACCGTTACCTTGTCCGTCTCCAGTTCGACCAGCGTGTCGCCCGCGTTCACACGGTCCCCTTCCTTCTTGAGCCATCGGGAAATCGTGGCTTCGACGATGGACTCACCGAGCACGGGGACTTTGATCGAGAGCATTGCCTGATTTCCGGACTGGGACGAGGTGACACGCCCGCGGCTGGCCACGACGGCGAGATGCCGCAGTAAGGGTGCCGGAATCTATTCCAGTGCTTTCGCCCCGACCACTCAACCCTACGGGACCACGTGCGCGCTCTGACCATCTCGGCACATGGCGGACTGGAACAACTCCAGCTCCGCGACGACCTCCCCACCCCCGAGATCGCGGCGTCTTCCGACGTGCGGGTTCGCATGAAGGCGGCGGCGCTCAATCGGCTCGACCTGTGGATGCTCGGTGGGCTCCCCCACATCAAGATCGCGCCGCCCTGGATCGTGGGCTCCGACGGGGCGGGGGTCGTCGAGGCGGTCGGCGACGCCGTGACGTCGGTGAAGGTGGGGGACCACGTGGTGCTCAACCCCGGGAAGAGCTGCCGGCAGTGTGAGTACTGCACCAGCGGAGACTCCCCGTTGTGCCTCAAGTACGGGATCATGGGCGAGCACTACTCGGGGACCATCTGCGAGCAGCTCGTCGTCCCCGAATGGAACGTCGTCCCGATCCCCGCGCACATCCCGATGACCGAGGCGGCGGCCTTTCCGCTGGCGTCGCTCACGGCGTGGCGGATGATGGTGAGCAAGGCGCGCGTGCGTGCGGGCGAGCACGTCCTCATCTGGGGGATCGGCGGCGGCGTTGCCTTGCAGGCGCTGCAGATCGCCAAGGCGCTCGGCGCGCACACCTGGGTGACCTCGGGAAGCGACGACAAGCTGGCACGTGCCAAGGCGTTAGGCGCCGACGAGGTGATCAACCACGCACAGGTCGACGTGGGCAAGGAGGTCCGCAACCGCACGTCCAAGCGCGGCGTGGACGTCGTGATCGACAGCGTGGGGGAGAAGACCTGGGGACAGTCGCTCTTCGCGTTAGGCAAGCGCGGACGCCTGGTCACCTGCGGCGGGACGTCAGGGCCGATGCTGCAGATGGACGTGCGGCGCCTCTACTGGAACCAGTGGACGATCATGGGCTCGACCATGGGGAACGAAGAGGAGTTTGCGGCGGCGGCGGGCGAGTTTGCGCGGGGGCAGTTGCACGCGATCGTCGACTCCGTCCACGACATCACGCACGGCGCAGATGCATACGCGCGCCTGATGTCGGGCGAGCAGTTCGGGAAGGTCGTGGTCTCCCTCTAGTGGTAGCGACCTTGGCCGCGTGGCAGGGACCCCGACGTACACCACCCGCCCTACCACTGGGAGGGGGGCGTTCGTGAGCGAGGGGGCGAAGTACTCCACCGAGGAAGAGGCGGCGGTGCGGGCGGCGGTCGCTGCCGGGGAGGGGGCGACCTGTCCCCGTTGCGCGGTGCGGATGACACGCCGCTCCATCGGGGGTGGGTCGTTCGGGCTGGGGTATGCGCGGCGGCGCGAGTGGTTCCTCTGCCCCTCGTGCCACCGATCGGTGATCTTCGATCTCAAGCGCGGGACGCGGAACTAGAAGCCATTTCACCAGCGGTCGACGGCTCCCGCTCGTCGCGCTACGGCGCCCCGCCCAGCGCACCCCGCAGCAGTCGCCACGTGAGCATGGCGCCCCCTACCACCACCGTCGCCACGACCACGACGGCAGCGCCGCCCAGCAGGACAACCAGCCGCGTGTCCGCTCGCGCGGTAGCCGGCGCCCCGAGCGCCTCTCGCTCCAGGAGCGCAAGGTTTCGCACGTTGGCCTTCCACGCCATGTCGAACAGGTCGCCGAGCAGCGGAACGGAGCCTAACGCGGCATCGAGCACGAGGTTGGCCGTGATGCGCACGAGCACGCCGCGCGGGACGCCGCGTCGAGCCGCCTCCATGAGGATCGCCGCGCCGAGCAGCGCCCCAGCCGCGTCGCCCACCCCGGGAATGAGCCCCAGGATCGGGTCGAGTCCGATGCGAAAGCGCGTCCCGGGAATCCCGATCCCCTCGTCCAGCCAGTAGGCGAGGCGACGAAGGTGTTGCAGCCGGTTCGACGGCAGGGGAACGCGCGTTGGCGTCGCACTCTTCATGGAGAAACGGGTGACGGGCGTGGCGCCGCTGGTGTCGGTCATGCAACGATAAGCCGTGGGTGACGCCGTGGGCACGTGCGCGAAGGTGCTCATACCCCGCACATCGTGGTCGGTTGTCTTGCCTCGCTCCCTGGTCACAGATTCGTTTCGCGGATCGGCGCGCGAGCGTTCTCCTCTCGTCGCTCCCGCCTCACCGACAGGCCGATACCGATGCCGACCATTCACGCCGACGATCCTCGCGCCATCGCGCTCACGACGGCGATTCGCGCCGGCCAGTTCGAGACGCTGCAACGCCACCTGCGCGAACACCCCGAGCTCGCCGCCGCGTCAATCGTCGATGCGCGCGGTGTGTCGCGGTCGCTGCTGCACGTCGTCGCCGACTGGCCAGGCCACTTTCCCAATGCCGCCCGGTGCGTGGCCGTACTCGTTGCAGCTGGCGCCAACCCGAACGTCCGGCTCGTGCCGGCGCCCCCCGCACCGCCCGGGGAAACACCGCTGCACTGGGCCGCCAGCAGCGACGATGTCGACGTGGTCGACGCCCTGCTGGACGGTGGCGCCGACATCGAGGCGCCTGGCGCACCCTTCACGGGAGGGACGGCCATGTCGAACGCCGTCGTCTTCGCGCAGTGGCGCGCCGCGCGCCGGCTGGTCGACCGCGGCGCCTCCACGACGCTCTGGCAGGCGGCGGCCCTGGGGGTGATCGATCGCGTGCAGCTCGCCCTCCACGGCGCGACGCCGCCGTCGGCCGAGGCCATCACCAACGCACTCTGGCACGCCTGCCGCGGTGGTCAACACGCGGTCGCGGTGCTGTTGGCGGAGCGAGGGGGCGACGTGAACTGGATCGGGCACGACCACAAGTCGCCACTCGACGTGGCGTACGAGAGCGGCAACCGCGAGTTGGTCTCGTGGTTGCAGTCGGCGGGCGCTATTCGCCCGACGGCACGTTAGGGTCGATCAGCCGCAGCCGCGCCCGCGCGGCATCGCGCACCTGCTCGACGGTCTCGTCGGCCCCCGTGCGTCGAATCACCATGCCGAGGTACGCGGCGATCACCTCGGACTGAATCTCCCGCAACTCGCGCTGCGATGCGGTCGCCGCAATCCGCGACAGGAGCTTGCGGCGACTTTCGTGGTCGAGTCGGTTTGAGCCGGGCCCCTTGGGTGGGGTCGCCGCCGGCGACTTCGTCCCGCTCTCTGGCGGTGTCGCCGAGGGGGCAACGCTCGCCGAGGGGGCGGTGCTCGGCGAGGGGGCGGTGCTCGGCGAGGGGGCGGTGCTCGGCGAGGGGGCGGTGCTCGGCGAAAGGGGGGCGCTCGCCGGCCCGTCGGGCAACGCCTGCGCGGTGTGCGAGTCGGAGTCGCTCACCCTGTCCCCCCGTTCGGTGGTCGTGCCATCACGAGACTCCTCGCGCCTTGCACATGTCAGGTCGCGATTGACGGTTCATGAATCCGCATTCCACCTACTTCGAGCGTAAAGTGGTGTGTGTGCGATAGGAACGGGAGTCCTACTGAAGCCTTTTTTATGACTCGAGTCCGATCAGAGGATTCGCCCGTCCGCTGCCGTTGGTGCTGGCCGGACCGGCGTCTCGTGCCGTACCGTCAGCCGCATCGATCCCCGCCGGTTTCTCTCGCCTCCCCTCTCCCCCTCATTCTCCCCCGTCCATGACGCTGTTCGTGACGCGGTTCGTGAAGTCGTCGGTCCTGATCGGTGTGTGTGCCTCTCTCGGCTTGCTGGCCTGCTCGGCGGCAAAGGCCGGCGATCAGGCCGAGGGTGGGGGTGGGGCGTCGGGGCGCGAGAGCGCTGACATCCTGGTGACCGGCGGAACGGTCATCACGATGGACCCGACCCGGCGCGTCATCGAGGATGGCGCCGTGGCGATCCGCGGTGATCGCATCGTCGCTGTGGGCAGCTCGAGCGAACTCGCGGCGAGGTTCGCCCCCACCGAGACCATCGATGCCAGGCGCAAGATCGTGATGCCTGGCCTCATCGATGGACACGGGCACGCCGGGCACGGTCTGGTGAAGAGCCTGGGGATGGACACCGAGGAGTGGTATCCGGCGACCGAGAAGATCTACGCGCACGGATCCACCGTCGACTTCTGGCGGGCGGAGGCCCTGCTGACGGGGGTCGAGCGCGTGCGGTTCGGCGTGACGACGGCGCTCTCGCTCTTCGGTGGCGGCGACATGGTGATGCGGACCGACGACGTGCGATACGGCGACGCCTATCTCAAGGCCACGCAGGAGGTGGGGCTCCGCTACTTCCTCGCGGTGGGGCCGCGGCGTCCGCCGTTTCCCAAGCGCTTCACCGAATGGCAGGGCGATTCGGCAATCGAACGCGACGTGTCGTTCGAGCGGCAGCTCGAGGTGTCGGAGGCGCTCATCAAGAAGTGGCACGGCGCGGGCGATGGGCGCATCAACCTGGCCGTCACCTTCGCCACGCATCATCAGGATGAGACGCCGGTCTCTGGCGCCGCACTCGCGGAGCTCAAGGCCCAGGCGCGTGCCACGCGTGAGCTCTCCAGGCGCTACAAGCTCGTCTTCACGCAGGACGGCCACACGACCGGGACGGTGAAGTTCGCGCACGAGCAGCTGGGGATCCTCGGCCCCGACGCGATCCTGTCGCACGCGACCGAGTTCACCGACGAGGAGATCGGGATCCTCGTGAAGACGGGGACGAAGATCGTGCACAACCCCAGCGCGAACGCGGCCATCCGTCGCCGGTTCCAGCTGGTCGAGCTGCTCGACGCCGGTGTGACGGTGATGCTGGGTTCCGACGGCGTGGCGCCCGACCGCAGCTTCGACATGTTCCGCCACATGTTCCAGGCGATGCACTATCATCGCTTCCACTTCCGGGACACGAACGTCCTCCCGGCCGGAAAGGTGCTGGAGATGGTGACGATCGACGCAGCGCGCGCGCTGGGGATGGAGCGGGAGATCGGCTCACTGGAGGCGGGGAAGAAGGCCGACCTGATCCTCATCGACTGGTTCAGGCCGCACATGATGCCGATGAACATGCCGCTCTATCGCGTGGCCTACTTCGCGAACGGCAACGACGTCTCGACCGTATTGGTGAACGGGCGCGTGGTGATGCGCGACCGGACGGTGCTGACGGTGAACGAAGCCGAGGTGCTGACGCTCGCCCAGCGTGAGGCGGATGCGGCCATGGCGCGCACCGGGTTGCAGTCGCTGACGGCGACGCCCGAGGGGTTCTGGGGGAGGAGTCGTTTCCCGGCGCGCTGATGCCGGCTCGCAGGGCAAGGGCGGCACTCTGGCAGGGTCGAGTGCAGGCCACACACGGGGACGGATGACGGACCACCGACAGGGGGACTGCGTTGCGACGACGGTTGATGCCTAACGCGATTGGGGCACTCTTGCTCGGCGGCGTCTTCGGCGTTGCGCTGTGCCCCGCCATCGATGTGCGAGGAAGCACCGTGATGGCGCAGGGCGCGACCTACGACGTGATCATCACGGGTGGTCGCATCGTCGACGGAAGCGGGGCGCCGTGGTTCACCGCCGACGTCGGAATCGTCGGCGGTCGCATCGTGCGCGTCGGCGCGCTTGCAGGGGTAACGGCGACGCGCCGAGTGGATGCCACCGGCCTGGTGGTCGCGCCGGGCTTCATCGACCCGCACGCACATGCGCGGGAGCGACTCTTCGACCTGCCGACCGCCGAGGGGTACCTGCTGCAGGGGATCACCACCGTGGTGGACGGGAATGACGGCAGCTCGCCGCTCCCGGTGGCTCCCTACCTCGCGCGGGCCGCGGCGGCGCACTTCTCGCCGAACGTGGCGCTCTTCGTGGGGCATGGCACGGTGCGTGACCAGGTGATGGGCTCGGCCAATCGCAAGGCGACGCCGGCCGAACTCGACTCGATGAAGGCGCTCGTGGCGACGGCCATGCGCGAGGGGGCTTTAGGGTTGTCGACCGGGCTCGCCTACGTCCCGGGCACCTTTGCCCCCACCGACGAAGTCGTCGCCCTCTCGGCGGTCGCACGCGACTTCGGCGGGATCTACACCTCGCACATGCGCGATGAGGGGGGCGGGGTGATCGCGTCGGTGCAGGAGACGATTCGCATTGGCGAGGCGGCGCGCATCGCTGTGCACATCAGCCACCACAAGGTCGGCGGGCGGCGTCAGTTCGGACAGAGCGTGCAGACGCTCGCACTCATCCAGTCGGCGCGCGCGCGCGGCGTGGACGTGACCTTCGACGTGTACCCGTACACCGCGTCGCATACGGGGCTGAGCCTGATCTTTCCGCGCTGGGCGATGGCCGACGACGGGCTCAATGCGCGTTTGACCGACCCGAAGGTGCGCGACGAGGTGAAGCGCGGCATGCTCGACTTCATCGACGAACGATTCGGCGACGATCCGGCGCGTATCCAGCTCGCGCGTTGCTCGTTCGATCCGTCGCTGGGCGGCAAGACGATCGCCGACCTGCTCACCGCGGCGGGGCGTCCGCTGACGCAGTCGGCGACGGCCGACATGGTGATCGACTTGCAGCTCAAGGGCGGCTGCAGCGCGATCTTCCACGCATACGACGAACCCGACGTCGAGCGCCTGATGCAGTCGCCCTTTGGGATGATCGGCTCCGACGGCAGCCTGACCCGGCTGGGCGACGGGGCCCCGCATCCGCGCGCCTTCGGCACGTATCCGCGGGTGCTGGGACGCTACGTCCGCGAGCGACACGTGCTGTCGCTGGAGGACGCGGTGCGCAAGATGACGTCGTTCCC
>Ga0116177_10001220_pt1 | contig 19279 bp, 19 predicted proteins | sample AD_STIC10_MetaG_FD_89750 | JGI IMG/M metagenome (GOLD analysis project Ga0116177, IMG submission 89750) | Active sludge microbial communities of municipal wastewater-treating anaerobic digesters from USA - AD_STIC10_MetaG | ecosystem: Engineered > Bioreactor > Anaerobic > Digestate | place: USA... | reverse complement strand
CCTGCCCGCGGGCGCGGACTCCTTCACCACCATCGAGCTCAAGAGCAACCACCTGGGGACGGTGCGCGAGGGCGCGATCGCATGCAGCGCGACCGCCCAGCACCTCGGACGCACCACGCAGGTGTGGGACGCGACCGTCACCGACGAGGCCAGCGGGCGGGTGATCGCGCTCTTCCGCTGCACGCAGATGGTCCTCTGGCCGCGCGGCTGAGGCGGCTTCACCGCCCGGTGGACGCAACGGGGGCGCCCCCCCTCGCGGGAGACGCCCCCGGTTCTTGCGAGCGCGGATCGCGTGTTCAGGACACCGCGAGCATGCGGTCGAGCGCGATGCGGGCGAGCTCGGCCTCTTGCGCGGGCACCTTGATCTGATTCACCACCTTGCCCTCGGCGAGGTTCTCCAGCGTCCACGCCAGGTGTTGCGGGTCGATGCGCTGCATGGTCGAGCACATGCACACCGTGGGCGCCATGAACTGCACCACCTTGCCCTGCGGCTTCATCTCCTCGGCGAGGCGGCTCACCAGGTTGAGCTCGGTGCCCACCAGCCAGTGCGTGCCGGGCGGCGCCTGGGTGATGGTGTTGAGGATGAACTCGGTGGAGCCGACGTAATCGGACTTCTGGCACACCTCGAGCATGCTCTCGGGGTGGGAAATGACGAAGCCCTGCGGATGCTTCTCGCGCCAGCGGTCGATATGCACCGGCTGGAACATCTGGTGCACCGAACAGTGCCCCTTCCACAGCAGGATCTTCGCCTTGCGGATCTGCTCGGGGGTGAGCCCGCCGTATTCGAGGTCGGGGTCCCACACCACCATCTCGTCGAGCGGGATGCCCTTCTTGAAGCCGGTCCAGCGCCCGAGGTGCTGGTCGGGGAAGAACAGCACCTTCTCGCGCTTGGAGAAGGCCCAGTCGAGGATGGTCGGCGCGTTGGTCGAGGTGCACACGATGCCGCCGTGCTCGCCGCAGAAGGCCTTGAGGTCGGCCGCCGAGTTGATGTAGGTGACCGGGGTGATGAGCTCGTCGGGCTTTCCGAGCACCTCGGCGAGCTCGCGCCAGCAGCGCTCGACCTTGGCCAGGCTCGCCATGTCGGCCATCGAGCAGCCGGCGGCGAGGTCGGGCAGGATGGCGATCTGGCTGGGCTTGGAAAGGATGTCGGCGACCTCGGCCATGAAGTGCACGCCGCAGAACACGATGTACTCGGCGTCGGTCTGCGAGGCCAGGCGTGCGAGCTTCAACGAGTCGCCGGTGAGGTCGGCGTGCTGGTACACGTCGGCGCGCTGGTAGTGGTGGCAGAGCAGCACCGCCCGCTCGCCGAGGCGTGCGCGGGCGGCGCGGATGCGCTCCTGCGCCTCGTTGTCGGCGAGCACGTTGAAGCGGTCGAAGCTGATGGTGGAGACTTGCATTGTTTCGGTATCCGGATCCGTTGGGAGGGGGCAATCCCGGGGTTGCGGGCGTCGGACCCCGCATGCCGCCGCGGGTTCGACCGCGGCGGGCGGGGCCGGGTAAGGATTTGTTGCCGCTCAGCCCTGGTACCAGGGCAGGCCGGCGAGGCGCCAGCCGCCAATGCGGTTGCGCTGGTTGTTGGCGTCCTTGTCGCCTTCGAAGCCTTCGAGCACGTTGTAGCAGTTGGCGTAGCCGTTGGCGCCGGCGAGCCGCGCGGCGGAGTCCGAGCGCACGGCGGAACGGCACAGGAACAGCACCAGCGCCTCGGGATCGACCTGGTGCTTCAACTGGGCGAGGAAGTTGGGGTTCTCCTGCATCGAGGGATAGCTCTTCCACTCGATCTCGATCGCGCCGGGCACGCGCCCCACCCAGTCGAGCTCGGCGCGCGTGCGCACATCGACCAGCTTGGCACCGGGGGCGAGTTGCATCACCTGCCAGGTTTCGGCGGGGGTGAGCGCGCCCTGGTAGGGCAGCCCAAGGCTTTCGGCGCGCTCGTGGGCGAGCGTCAACAGTTCCGACAGGGTTCCCATGCGAACATCCGTCTAAAATGAGGGCGGTCGAAGTATAGCGCGTCCGCCGCGCCCCCCTCATGCACTCCCGCCAAGCCTCCTCCCCGGTTGCGCGTCCCTCTGCGGGCGCGGACGACCTCGCCCGCAGCCGTGGCATCCAGCGTGCCACCCTGGTGGCCATCGTGACCAACACGGTGCTCACCATCGGCCAGGTCGTCATCGGCCTGTTCGCCGGCGCGTTCAGCCTGGTGGCCGACGCCGCCCACACCCTCTCCGACCTCATCACCGACCTGCTGGTGCTGCTCGCCGGCCGCCACAGCGCCGATCCGGCCGACACCAACCATCCATACGGACACGGCCGCATCGAGACCGTCACCACGCTGGTGCTCGGCTCCGTCCTGGCGGCGGTGGGCGTCGGCTTCCTGTGGAGTTCGGGGATCCGCCTGCAGAACATCGGGGCCTTGCCGGTACTGCATCCGGCGGCCCTGGGAATGGCACTGCTGACCCTCGCCGCGAAGGAAGGCCTGTTCCGCTTCTCGCTCGCCGCCGCACGCCGCCTCAACGCGCCGATGCTCGAGGCCAACGCCTGGCATGCACGCTCGGACGCGGCGTCCTCGCTGGTCGTGGCCGCCGGCATCGGCGGCAGCCTTGCCGGCTACCCCTTCCTGGAGCCGCTCGCCGCGACGGTGGTCGGCTTCCTGATCCTGCACATGGGCATCCGCCTGGCGTTGAAGTCGGTGCGCGAACTGATCGACACCGGCCTGCCGGAGGAGGAGCTCGAGCGCCTGCGCACGACGATCCGCGAGACGCCGGGCGTGATCGGCCTGCACGAAATGCGTACCCGGCGGATGGCCGACCGCGTGCTGTGCGACGCCCACGTCCAGGTCGATCCACGGCTGACCGTCTCCGAGGGGCACCGCGTGTCCGACGCGGTCTACCTGCGCGTGCGCGCCGCCCACCCCGAGGTGCGCGACGTGCTGGTGCATATCGACCCCGAGGACGATGGCGAGCTGCAGGCGGTGCCGCCCGGCCCCCTGCCCGAGCGCGACGAAATCCTCGCGCACATGCGCATGCTCCTCGGCCCCGGCTTCGCCGACCCTCGGCGGGTGCAGATCCACTACCTCGGCCAGCGCGTGGAAGTGGAAATCATCCTGCCCTCCCTCCCCGATGCGGACGCGCTCGATGCACTGCGATCGCACCGCCAGACTTGGCTCGCGGAACATCCGCACTACCGCAACATCCGCGTCTTCGTGGAGCTCGCACCATAGTAGTGCATTCAGGGAGCACATCCGCACCATTGAAGTGCATCCGCACCGGGCCGAGGCACCGATTTCGGGCTCGCAGCCTTGTGGCACAATGCCCTGCGCGCTGACATAGGGCTGGCACGCTAAGTGCTTAGCCCTGCTCACACGAATCCGGCGCATCGACCCCAGGCCGCTGCACCACCCGCTCAACGCAACAACGCCTCATCTCACCAGGAGTCAAAATGAACGCCCAAGACGTCATGAAGATGATCCAGGAAAACGAAGTGCGCTTCGTGGACCTGCGCTTCACGGATATTCGCGGCAAGGAGCATCACGTCGGCCTGCCGGTGTCGGCCTTCGAGGAAGAGCACTTCGAGCACGGCCACCCCTTCGACGGCTCCTCGCTGGCCGGCTGGAAGGGCATCCAGGCCTCGGACATGATCCTCATGCCGGAGCCGTCGACCGCATACATCGACCCCTTCTTCGACGAGACCACGCTGGTCATCACCTGCGACGTCATCGAGCCCTCCGACGGCAAGGGCTACGACCGCGACCCGCGCTCGATCGCCAAGCGCGCCGAGGCCTACCTGAAGAGCACCGGCATCGGCGACACCGCCTTCTTCGGCCCCGAGCCCGAGTTCTTCATCTTCGACTCGGTCGAGTGGTCGGTCGACATGTCGGGCGTGTATAGCAAGATCATCTCGGAAGAGGCCGCCTGGTCGACCGCCGACAAGTTCGAAGGCGGCAACACCGGCCACCGTCCGCGCGTCAAGGGCGGCTACTTCCCGGTTCCGCCGGTCGACAGCCTCAACGACGTGCGCGCCGCCATGGTGCTCGCACTCGAGGCCTGCGGCGTGCCGGTCGAGGTGCACCACCACGAAGTGGCCAACGCCGGCCAGTGCGAGATCGGCACCAAGTTCAGCACGCTGACCCAGCGCGCCGACTGGACCCAGGTGCTCAAGTACATCGTGCACAACGTCGCCCACCAGTACGGCAAGACCGCCACCTTCATGCCCAAGCCCATCGTCGGCGACAACGGCTCCGGCATGCACGTGCACCAGTCGATCTGGAAGGACGGCAAGAACCTGTTCGCGGGCAACGGCTACGCCGGCCTGTCCGAGACCGCGCTGTACTACATCGGCGGCATCATCAAGCACGCCCGCGCGCTCAACGCGATCACCAACCCGGGCACCAACTCGTACAAGCGCCTGGTGCCGCACTACGAGGCCCCGACCAAGCTCGCCTACTCGGCGCGCAACCGCTCGGCCTCGATCCGCATCCCCTACGTCGCCAACCCGAAGGGCCGCCGCATCGAGTCGCGCTTCCCGGATCCCCTGGCCAACCCGTACATGTGCTTCGCCGCGCTGATGATGGCGGGCCTGGACGGCATCCAGAACAAGATCCACCCGGGCGACCCGGCCGACAAGAACCTGTACGACCTGCCGCCGGAAGAGGACGCGCTGATCCCGACCGTGTGCACCAGCCTCGAGCAGGCGCTGGAGTACCTGGACAAGGATCGCGAGTTCCTGACCCGCGGCGGCGTGTTCTCGAACGACTTCATCGACGCCTACATCGCGCTCAAGATGGAAGAGGTCGATCGCATGCGCATCACCACCCACCCGGTGGAATTCGACATGTACTACAGCCTGTAAGCCGGGAAATCCTGCGCAGGACGGAAGGGACGGGCGTTGCCCGTCCCTTTTTTCTGGGGTCTAATCGGGCCTGACCCGCAAGGATGACGGCATTGCAGCCCGTTACTGCCGTCCCCGCGCCCCTCCGGACCTGCGCATGCGACCGTATCGAATCCTCCCGCTGCTCCTGCTCGCCGGCCTTGCCGCGCCGGCCCATGCCGAAATCTACAAGTGCACCGATGCCGACGGCAGGGTGACCTACACCAACGATCGCGCACTCGCGCGCGGTTGCGTGCGCCTGCAGTCCGACCAGCCGGTGTCCTCGGTGCCCGCCCCCGTGCGCCGTCCCGCCGCTCCGGCGGCACGCGAGACGCCCACGGGCGGCGACTTCCCGCGCGTGAGCCCCAACGAGCAGCGCGGCCGTGACGATGCCCGCCGCCAGGTGCTGCAGGAAGAACTGCGCACCGAGGAGCAGAAGCTGGCCGAGGCAGAGAAGGCGCTCGCCGAGCAGGAATCCATCCGTCTCGGCGACGAGCGCAACTACCAGAAGGTGCTCGAACGCGTGCGACCCTTCAAGGACCGCGTCGAATTGCACAAGCGCAATGTCGATGCACTGCGCCGGGAGATCTCCGGCCTGCGATGACCCGGACCTGGCGCGCTTCTTGCATGTCCTCGACCGAACAACAGGACGCGCCCATGCCATCGCACCCCACCCACGCCGCCAGCAGCCCCAGCAGCCCGTTCGCCGGACTCGACCTGCTGTCTTCGGCGGTCGTGCTCGTCGACGCCGGGCTGGTGATCCGCTACCTCAACGCGGGCGCGGAGAACCTGTTCGCGATCAGCCGGCGCAAGCTGCTCGGCCAACCGCTCGAACGCCTGCTCGGCAGCCCGCCCGGCCTGGCCGCGGCGCTCGACAACGCGCTGCGCACCAACTGGAGCTACACCGGCCAGGACATCAGCGTGCAGCGCGGCGACGCCGAGCCGCTGCGGCTCGACTGCACGGTGACGCCGGTCGACACCGCAAGCGTGCGCCTGCTGCTCGAATTCCGCCCGATCGACGCGCAGCTGCGCGTCGCGCGCGAGGAGCAGCTGCTGCACCAGCAGCAGGCCAACCGAGAGCTCATCCGCAACCTCGCGCACGAGATCAAGAACCCGCTCGGCGGCATCCGCGGCTCGGCGCAGCTGCTGCAGCACGAGCTCGACGACCCGCAGCTGCGCGAATTCACCGACGTCATCATCGCCGAGGCCGACCGCCTGCAGGACCTGATGAACCGCCTGCTGAGTTCGCATTGCATGATGCGCCCGGCCTCGATCAACCTCCACGACGTGCTCGAACGCGTGCGCCGCCTGATCCTCGCCGAGTTTCCTTCGATCGGCATCGTCCCCGACTACGACCTCAGCCTGCCCGAGCTCACCGCCGATCGCGAGCAGCTCATCCAGGCCGTGCTCAACATCGTGCGCAACGCCGCACAGGCGCTGGGCGGCCGCGGCGAGATCCTGCTGCGCACCCGCATCGCGCGCCAGGTCACGCTCGCCAAGCGCCGTCACAAACTGGCACTCAAATTGCAAGTAATCGACGACGGCCCCGGCATCCCCGAGGAGATCCGCGATCGCATCTTCTATCCGCTGGTTTCGGGGCGGGAGGGCGGCAGTGGTCTGGGCCTGTCGCTCGCACAGAGCTTCATCGAGCAACACCAGGGCATGATCGAGGTGGATAGCCGTCCCGGGCGCACCTGCTTCACGATCCTGCTGCCGATTACCGAGCGTGCCTGAGCGCGCACCAGAATAGTGCATACGATATGAACACCGTCTGGATCATCGACGACGACCGCTCGATCCGCTGGGTGCTGGAAAAGGCGCTCGGCCGCGAGGGCATCGACCACGCCAGCTTCAGCTCCGCCGGCGACGCGCTCGCCGAGCTCGAGCGCGCACCGCAGCCGCCGGCCGCGCTGCTATCCGACATCCGCATGCCCGGCGAGTCCGGGCTGGACCTGCTGCAGAAGGTGAAGGAGCGCCACCCGCAGCTGCCGGTCATCATCATGACCGCCTACTCCGACCTCGACAGCGCAGTCGCGGCCTTCCAGGGCGGCGCCTTCGAGTATCTGCCCAAGCCCTTCGACGTCGACCAGGCGGTCGCGCTCGTCCGTCGTGCGCTGGAGCAGACCGCGCACCAGAACGGTGCGAGCGAAGAGGCCACCCTGGCCCCCGAGATCCTCGGCCAGGCCCCGGCGATGCAGGAGGTTTTCCGCGCCATCGGGCGGCTCGCCCACTCGCACGCCACCGTGCTGATCAACGGCGAGTCGGGCAGCGGCAAGGAACTGGTCGCGCGCGCCCTGCACCGCCACAGCCCGCGCCGCGACGCGCCCTTCATCGCCATCAACACCGCGGCCATCCCGCGCGACCTGCTCGAATCCGAACTCTTCGGCCACGAGCGCGGCGCCTTCACCGGCGCCGCCACCCAGCGCCGCGGCCGCTTCGAGCAGGCCGACGGCGGCACGCTGTTCCTCGACGAGATCGGCGACATGCCGGCCGAGCTGCAGACGCGGCTGCTGCGCGTGCTCTCCGACGGCCACTTCTACCGCGTCGGCGGCCAGCAACCGATCCGCGCCAACGTGCGCGTGATCGCCGCCACCCACCAGGACCTGGAGGAGCGCGTGCGCCAGGGCCTGTTCCGCGAGGACCTCTTCCACCGCCTAAACGTCATCCGCCTGCGCCTGCCGCCGCTGCGCGAGCGCCATGAGGACATCCCCTTGCTGGTGCGGCACTTCCTGCAGAAGAGCGCGCAGGAGCTCGGCGTCGAGCGCAAGCGCATCTCGGAGGCCACGCTCGAATACCTGCAGGCTCAGCCTTTCCCGGGCAACGTGCGCCAGCTCGAGAACCTGTGCCACTGGCTCACCGTGATGGCGCCAGCGCAGGTGGTGGAGGTCGCCGACCTGCCACCCGAGATGCGCGAGCAACCCGGCCGCGAGTCGCCATCGAACTGGATGGAGGGCCTGGGCAGCGAGGCCGACCGCCTGATCGCCTCGCGCCCCGGAGAGGTGTTCGACCGCCTCACGCGCGATTTCGAGCGCACCCTGATCCGCCGTGCGCTGGCCGCCACCGGCGGTCGCCGCATCGAGGCCGCGCAGCTGCTCGGCATCGGCCGCAACACCATCAGCCGCAAGATCCAGGAGCTGGGCATGGACGAGGAGCGCGCGCCGGAGACGGAGGAAAGCGGGCGCTGATCGCCCCGGTCGCCTCGATGCGGGGGCGCGTTGGCGCGGCCGGCGCACGGGGCGCAGCGCATCCATGCCGCGGGAAGCGCATCCCCCACGGTCTTGGCGGATAATGCGGTTTTCGATCCGCCGCTTCCGCACTTGTCCTCCATCCGTCCATCCACGCCTTCGGCGCGCGCCTGCGCGACCGAACTGGCCTCCCTCCTCGGCGCGCGTGCGCGCGACTTCGCCCTCGAATGGGTGGAGTGCTGCGACTCGACCAACGCCCGTCTCGTCGATGCGCCGCCCGCCGACGACGGTCGTGTGCATGTGCTCGTGGCCGACCGCCAGACCGCCGGGCGCGGGCGGCGCGGGCGGCAATGGCTGTCCTGGGAGGGCGCCAGCCTCACCTTCTCGCTGCTGTGGCGCTTCGCGCCGGGTACCCCGGCGCCGGCCGGACTCTCGCTCGCCGCCGGGCTGGCGCTCGCGCGCGCGCTCGAGCAGCTCGGCGTCGAGGGGGTGCAGCTGAAATGGCCCAACGACGTGCTGGTGCACGGAGAGAAGCTCGCCGGCATCCTGGTCGAACTCCTCCCCGTGCGCGGTCGCCCGCCCGCGGCGGTGATCGGCATCGGTCTCAACCTGCGCCTGCCGGCCGACGCCGCCATTCCCGACCAGGCCGGCGTCACCGACCTCGCCGCTGCGCTCGGCGGCGAACCGCCCTCGCGTCCGGTCCTGCTGGCGGCCATCCTCGGCGAGTTCCACCGCCTCTTCGACACCTACGCGGCCGCGGGCTTCCCCGCCCTGCGCGGCGCCTGGGAGCAGCGCAACGCCTTCGCCGAGTTACCGGTGGCGGTCCGCGGGGAGTCCGCCACGCTGCAGGGTACCTGCGCCGGGGTGGACGACGACGGCGCCCTGCTGCTGCGCACCGGGGACGGCGTGCAGCGGGTGCTCGCCGGCGACGTGTCGCTGCGTCCGCTGCTGGACGGCTCGCGATGATCCTGCTCGTGGATGCCGGCAACACCCGGGTGAAATGGCGCGTGATCGCCGCGGACGCCCCCGCGCGAGCCCTCGCCGAGGGGGCGGTGGGCCACGCCGAGATCGACATGCTCGCCGCCGCCTGCCGCGCCTGGCCGGGACTCGCGCGCGTGTTCGGCTGTAACGTCGCCGGCACCAGCGTCGCCGCGCGCATCGCCACGGCCTGCGCACCGCTGCGGGTGGATTGGCTGCTGCCCACCGCCGCGCGCGCCGGCGTGCGCAACCTGTACGAGAACCCCGAGCGTCTCGGCGCCGACCGCTGGGCGGCGCTGATCGGTGCCCGCCACAGCCATGCCGGCCCCTGCCTGGTCGTCACCGCCGGCACCGCGACCACGGTGGACCTGCTCTCCGCGGCGGGCGACTTCCTCGGCGGCCTGATCCTGCCCGGGGTCGAGCTGATGCAGCAGGCGCTCGCCCGCGGCACGGCTCAGCTGCCGCTCGCCGAGGGTCACTTCGCGTGGCAACCGCGACGCACGGTAGACGCGATCCGCTCCGGCTGCCTGCAAGCCCAGACCGGCGCAGTCGAGCGCATGTTCCGCCAGATCGCGGAGCACCCCGGCGCGCTCTGCCTGCTCGGCGGCGGCGCCGCCGACAGCTTCGCCGACCTGCTCGAGATTCCGCTGCGACGAACCGACAATCTGGTGCTGACCGGCCTGGGCACGGTCGCCACCCTGCCCGCCCCGCCCACCCACTGACAAGAATCGAAAGGGAGAAAACAACGATGGAAGCCACCCGCATCCTGCTCGACGCCGCCGACATCCTGACGCACTGGTACAACGTCGCCGCCGATCTGCCGACGCCGCTCGCGCCGCCGCTCGGCCCCGACGGCCATCCGGCCACGCCGGAGCAGATGGGGGTCATCTTCCCGCCGGCGATCCTCGAACAGGAGATGAGCACCGAGCGCTGGATCGCCATCCCGCAGGAGGTGCGCGAGATCTACCGCCTGTGGCGGCCGAGCCCGCTGTGTCGCGCGGTGCGCCTGGAGCAGGCGCTCGGCACCCCGGCGAAGATCTTCTTCAAGTACGAGGGCGTCTCGCCCGCCGGCTCGCACAAGCCCAACTCCGCGGTGCCGCAGGCCTTCTACAACAAGCAGGCCGGCATCACCCGCCTGACCACCGAGACCGGCGCCGGGCAGTGGGGCTCGTCGATCGCCTTCGCCGGGCAGATGTTCGGGCTGGAGGTGCGCATCTACATGGTCAAGGTCAGCTACGACCAGAAGCCCTACCGCCGCCTGATGATGCAGACCTGGGGCGGCGAGGTCTTCGCCAGCCCCTCGCCGCACACCGAGACCGGCCGCCGCCTGCTCGCCGAGAACCCGGACAACCCCGGCTCGCTCGGCATCGCCATCTCCGAGGCGGTGGAAGAGGCCGCCGGCCGCGCCGACACCAACTACACCCTGGGCTCGGTGCTCAACCACGTGGTGCTGCACCAGAGCATCATCGGCCTGGAGGCGAAGAAGCAGCTCGACAAGGTCGGCCTCTATCCCGACGTCGTCATCGGCCCCTGCGGCGGCGGCTCGAGCTTCGCCGGCATCGCCTTCCCCTTCCTCGCCGACAAGGCCGCGGGCGACAAGCGCGCCGCCACGCTGCGCTGCGTGGCGGTGGAGCCGACCTCCTGCCCGACCCTGACCAAGGGCCAGTACGCCTACGACTTCGGCGACGCCTCCGGCTTCACCCCGCTGATGAAGATGTATACGCTGGGCCACGATTTCATGCCGCCCGGAATCCATGCCGGCGGCCTGCGCTACCATGGCGACTCGCCGCTGGTGTCGAACCTGCTGCACGCCGGCCTCATCGAGGCCGCCGCGGTGCCGCAGCTGGCGACCTTCGAGGCGGGGGTGCAGTTCGCACGCGCCGAGGGCATCATCCCGGCGCCCGAGTCCTGCCACGCCATCCGTCAGGCCATCGACGAGGCGCTCGCCTGCAAGGCGACCGGCGAGGCGAAGACCATTCTGTTCAACCTGACCGGCCACGGCCACTTCGACATGAGCTCGTACGAGCGCTACTTCTCGGGCAAGCTCGAGGACTTCGACTACCCGGCCGAGGCGGTGGCAACTTCGCTCGCCCACCTGCCCAAGGTCGGCTGAACGAGCTGGCGGTCGCGCTCGGCCGGCAAGGCCGGCGGAGCGCCCCGCCTTCCCCGCCCCCCCTGCGACACCAAGGCATGACGACCCTGCGCTTCCTGCTCATCCTGCTGCTCATCCTCAACGCCCTCGCCTTCGCGGCGATCGGCGGCTGGCTGGGTGGCGAGCCGCCGGCGGGCGAGGCGGGGCGCATCGCCGCGCAGTTGCATCCCGAGCGTATCCGGCTGGCGAACGAGACCGGCGCCACCGGCCTCGCGCCCGTCGCCGCCGAACCGCCCCCGCCCGCCGCGGTCGTCGCCCGCGCGCCTTCCGCGCCGGAGGCCACCGCAGCCGCGCCACCCGACACCACGACCGGCAACGCCCCGGCGCGAGCCGCCACGGACGACGCCACGCTCCCCGCAGCGCAGGTCGCACCCGAGCCGGCCCATCCCCCGGCAGCCGAGATCGCCCCCGCGGCAGAGCCCCCGCCCGCCGAGCCTGCCCTGGTCCCCGCCCCCTCGCCGGCGCCGCCCGCCCTCTGCCACGTCTGGGCCGACCTCGGCGCGAGCGAGGCCGACCGCCTCGCCCAGCGCCTGCGCCGCATCGGCATCACCGCGGCGCGCAGCCGCAGCGAGACACCGGAGGCCTGGTGGGTGCGCATCCCGCCGCAGCGCAACCGCAGCGAGGCCGAGCGCCGCGTCGTCGAGCTCAACCTGCTCGGCGTCAGCGACACCTTCATCGTGCAGGAGTCCGGCCCCAACCAGAACGCGGTCTCGCTCGGCCTCTTCAAGACCGAGAACCGCGCCCGCATCCTGCTCGGCCAACTGCGTGCCAAGGGCGTCGAGAACGCCGGCATCGAGCCGCGCATGGGCACCAGCTACCGCATCCAGGCCAACGTCCCGGCCAACGAGCTGCGCATCGTCGAATCGGCCGCGCCCGGCCTGCGCGCCCGGCGCCAGGCCTGCACGCGCTGATTCGGAGAAGGAGATGAGCGCGAAGCGCCCCTACATCGTCGGCCTCACCGGCGGCATCGGCAGCGGCAAGAGCGCCGCCACCGACCGCTTCGCCGCCCTCGGCGCGAGCGTGGTCGACACCGACCGTATCGCCCACGAGCTCACCGCCCCCGGCGGCGGCGCGATCGAGGCCATCCACGTCGCCTTCGGCGACGCCATGATCGCGCCCGATGGCCGCCTCGACCGCGCCGCCATGCGCGCGCTCGCCTTCCGCGAGCCCGATGCCCGCCGCCGCCTCGAGGCCATCCTGCACCCGCTGATCCGCGCCGAGAGCGCCCGCCAGTGCCTGGCGGCCAGCGGCCCCTACGTGATCCTCGCAGTGCCGCTGCTGGTCGAGTCGGGCGGCTACCGCGAGCGCTGCGACCGCATCTGCGTGGTCGACTGTCCCGAGGCGCTGCAGGTCGCGCGCGTGCGTGCGCGCAGCGGGCTCGTCGATGAACAGATCCGCGCCATCATGGCCGCGCAGGCCAGTCGGGCGCAACGTCTGGCCGCCGCCGACGACGTGCTCGACAACGCCGGCACGCTCGCATCCCTGCACGCACAGGTCGATCGCCTGCACGCCGCCTACCTCGCCGCGGCGACGCACTGAAACCGTGCCTCGCCATGGTGGGAAGGGGGCCTGTGCTATCATCGGCGCGACTCTGAACAGGTGCGATACAGGCGGACACGCTGCGGTGATTAGCTACGAATATCCTCTCAACGAGCGCATCCGCACCTTGCTGCGCCTGGAGGACCTGCTCCTCAAGATTGCCCATTTCACCGCGGGCACGGCGCCGCAAGACCACCATGTCGCGCTGCTGACCATCTTCGAGACGCTCGAAGTGGCGAGTCGCGCAGACCTGAAGGTCGACCTGGTGCAGGAACTCGAGCGCCAGCGCCAGATCCTGATGTCCTTCCGCAACACCCCCGAGATCTCCGAGGAGGCGCTTGCCGGCGCGCTCTACGAGATCGAGCAGGCCTCCACCGGGCTGCTCGCGATGGCAGGCAAGATCGGCCAGTACCTGCGCGAGAACGAGTGGCTGATGAGCATCCGCAGCCGCGCGGCGATCCCGGGCGGAGTCTGCCAGTTCGACCTGCCGTCCTACCACTACTGGCTCAATCGCGACCCGGCCGTGCGCCGCGGCGACCTCGGCACCTGGATCCAGCCGATAGCGCCGATCCGCGATGGCATCGAGATCGTGCTGCGCCTGCTGCGCGCCAGCGGCCACCCCGAGCCGCTGCACGCACGTGCCGGCGCCTTCCAGCTCACCATGGCGGGGCGCACCGCACAGATGCTGCGCGTGCGTCTGGCGCAGTCCGAGACCGTGGTGCCCGAAATCAGCGCCAACAAGTACGCACTCAACGTGCGCTTCATGCTGCCCGAGACCGTCGCACGCCCACGCGTGGCCGAGCGCGACGTCGCCTTCGAACTGACCTTCTGCAGCCTGTGAACATGGACACCCGGGCCCGCACCGTGCGCTGCCCCACCTGCGGCAAGGACGTCGAATGGAAGCCGGAGAGCCGCTGGCGCCCGTTCTGCTCGGCGCGCTGCAAGCAGATCGACCTCGGCGAGTGGGCCTCGGAAGGCTACCGTGTGCCGAGTTCGCCGCCCGATGCGCCGCTCGACGAGATCGACTACCAGCCGCCCGGCGCGGGCGAGATGCCGCAGCGCTGAACGCCGCCGGCACGGGCGGATTCGCCACCGCCTCGCGGCGCGTGCGCCTTCAATCCCGGACGGGCCTCCAGATCGCGCGGATCGCGGCGATGCCGTGCGCGCCGGCATCGCGCGCACGCTCCATGTCATCCGCTGCCAGCCCGCCGAGGGCGAACACCGGCAGCGGCAGGCCCGCCGCCGTGCTCGCGAACCCTTCCCAGCCCATCCCCGCCTGGCCGGGATGGGTCAGGGTCGGCTGCACCGGTCCGAGCAAGGCGTAGTCGAGCTCCAGCGCCGCGGCGCGCTCGAGCTCCGCGCGGTCGTGGCAGGACGCCCCCACCCAGGGGAAATCCGGTCGCGCCTGCACCGCCATCAGCCGGCGCGCCGGCAGATGCACGCCGTCGGCGCCGATGCGGCGCGCGAGCACCTCGTCCTCATTCACCACCAGCAGCCCGCCATGCGCCCGCACGCGCGCCAGCGCCGCGCGCGCGAAGGCCTCGCGTGCAGCATCGGGCAGCGTCGCCTCGCGCACCTGCACCAGGCGCAGACCGCCGGCGAGCGCACGCTCGAGCGCGTCGAGCTGGACCTCTACGCCGATCTCCGCCGCCTGGGTGATGCCCATCGTGCGCGGCAGGCGCAGAGCCTTCAGGATCGGTCCGTTGGCGGGCAGCATCGGCTCGCGCGCGGGGCCCTCGGGACGCACCCAGGCGAGGGCGCTGTGCACCCGGTCGGCGAGCTCGCCCTCCCAGGCCGCAACCTCTTGGAAGTGCAGGCGGACGTGGGCATGCTCGTAGAGGTGCTCGCGGCTGCGGCCCTGGCTGTGCCGCGTGACGCGGATGCCGAGTTCCTCGTCGAGCTCGCGGACCAGAGCCTGCGCCGGGCTCTCGCCAGGCTCGACCTTGCCGCCGGGAAACTCCCAGTAGCCCGCATACACCGCATCCGGCGCGCGCTGGCCGAGCAGGTAACAACCGTCCTCGCGCAGCAGCACGCCGGCGGCGACCTCCACCCGCTTGCGCGTCATCGCGCGTCGTCCTGCAGGCGACCGGCATGGTCGCGGGCGAACTGCCAGGCGACGCGGCCCGAACGCGAGCCGCGCATCAGCGCCCACTGCAGCGCCTCCTGGCGGGCGGCGGAGATTTCGTCATCGCTCGCCCCGAAGCTGCGCAGCCAGTGCGCGACGATGTCGAGGTACTCGTCCTGGCTGAAGGGGTAGAAGGAGATCCACAGGCCGAAGCGCTCGGAGAGCGAGATCTTCTCTTCGACCGCCTCGCCCGGGTGCACCTCGCCATCGACATGGCGGGCCTGCAGATTCTCGTCGTGGTACTCCGGCATCAGGTGGCGGCGGTTGGAGGTGGCGTAGATCAGCACGTTGTCCGACATCGCCGACACCGAGCCGTCGAGCACGCTCTTCAAGGCCTTGTAGGCGTCCTCGCCCTCCTCGAAGGAAAGGTCGTCGCAGAAGAGGATGAAGCGCTCCGGCCGGCCGGCGACCAGTTCGACGATCTCGGGCAGGTCGACCAGATCGGTCTTGTCCACCTCGATCAGGCGCAAGCCGCGCGCGGCGTATTCGTTGAGCAGGGCCTTGATCAGCGAGGACTTGCCGGTGCCGCGCGCGCCCGTGAGGAGCACGTTGTTGGCGCGCCGGCCGGCGAGGAACTGGCGGGTGTTGCGGTCGATGCGCGCCTTCTGCTCGTCCACGTCCTGGATGTCGGCGAGCATGATGCGGTGCGGCGCACGCACCGGGCGCAGCGCGGTACGGCCGTGGCGGCGCTGCCAGCGAAAGGCGACCGCGGCGTCCCAGTCGGGCGCGGCGGCAGGGCCGGGCAGCAGGGTTTCGAGGCGCGCCAGCACACCTTCGGCGCGGGCGAGCAGCTCAGCGAGTTCCTTGATCTTCGGGGTTTCCGCAATCGTCCCGGTCGCGCGCGTGCGCGGACGACTGGCGCAGGGCGAGCCCTACGACCAGCAGCAGCGCGAGCGCGACACCGAGTTCGAGAAAGATCAGCCACACCTTCCGTCTCCGGCAGCCTGTGGGGGCCCGGTATACTGGCGGCAAAGACAGCCGAGTTCAACCAATGCCCCGCAAGATGCTCTGCCGCACCCGCAACGCCCTCTTCCCTTCCCTCTCCGCCCTGCTGGTGGCCGCTTGCGCCGCCCTGCCCGGCACGCCCGAACCCTCCGGAGAGCGCCCCTGCGTACCCTGTCCGAGCTGCGCGCCCTGCTCCGGCGCCGCACCAGCCGCCACGCCGGGCGCTCCGGCTGCCCCGGCTGCCCCGGCCGCCCCAGCCGCAGCCGCGCTGCAGGCGAGCGACTGGGGCGCGATCGAAGGCTGGCAGCGCGACGAGCTGTCGGCGGCCTGGCCGGCGTTGCGCGCCTCCTGCAGCACCCTGGTGCGCCAGGCACCGTGGAAGGCAGCTTGCGAGGAGGCCGCCCGCCTGGGCGGAGCACCCGACGGCGGCACTGTGCGTCGCTTCCTCGAGAGCCGCTTCACGCCCTGGCAGGTGGTGAATCCCGACGGCAGCGCGAACGGGCTGGTGACCGGCTACTACGAGCCGCTGATCCGTGGCAGTCGCACGCGCGGCGGACGCAGCACCTGGCCGATCCATGGCGTGCCGCAGGACATGCTGACGATCGAGCTCGCCGACGTGTATCCGGAACTGAAGAGCCTGCGCCTGCGCGGCCGCCTCGTCGGCAACAAGGTGCTGCCGTACTGGAACCGCCAGCAGCTCTCCGAACGCGAGGTCCCGGCACCGGTGCTGCTGTGGGCGGACGATCCGATCGAACTCTTCTTCCTGCAGGTGCAGGGCTCGGGGCGGGTGCAGCTGCCCGACGGCAGCCTGGTGCGGGTCGGCTATGCCGACCAGAACGGCCATCCCTACCAGTCGATCGGGCGCTGGCTGGTCGCCCAGGGCGAGCTGACGCTGGACAAGGCCTCGATGGATGGGATCAAGCGCTGGGCGCAGGACAACCCGCGGCGCCTGCAGGAACTGCTCAATGCCAACCCGAGCTACGTCTTCTTCCGCGAGTTGCCCGCCTCTGGCGGCGGGCCGGTGGGCGCGCTCGGCGTGCCGCTCTCCGAGGGCCGCAGCATCGCGGTGGATCCGCGCTACGTGCCGCTGGGCGCACCGGTGTTCCTCTCGACCACGCAGCCGCTCAGCGAGCGCCCGCTCGAGCGCCTGGTCATGGCGCAGGACACCGGGGGCGCGATCAAGGGCGCAGTGCGTGCCGATTTCTTTTGGGGATTCGGTGCCGAGGCTGGCCGCGAGGCCGGGAAGATGCGTCAGCAGGGGCGGATGTGGGTGCTGCTGCCGAGGGGGATGAAGCCGCCCATGCCGCACTGACCCGATCCGCGGCGCGGGCGTGACCGTCCGCCCGCGCCCTGCGAGGGATCAGCGCTTGGCGGCGTCCATCGCCTTTTCGAGTTCGGCGCGCGGCAGGTAGCCGCCGATGCGCGAGCCGTCGGCGAGGAAGATCGTCGGCGTGCCGCTGATGCGGAGGCTCTGGCCGAGTTCGACGTTACGCGTGATGGTCGCGGTATCGCAGCTCGCCTTGGCGGGCTCCTTGCCATCGACCACCCAGTCGGTCCACGCCCTCCCCTTGTCCTTCGCGCACCAGATGTTGTCCGACTTGATACGCGAGTCCTCGCTCAGGATCGGATACAGGAAGGTGTACACGGTGACGTCGTCCATCTGCGCGAGCTCCTTGCCCAGGCGCTTGCAGTAGCCGCAGTTGGGATCCTCGAAGGTGGCGATCACGCGCGTGCCCTTGCCTTTCACGACCTTCACCGCGTGGTCGAGCGGCAGGGTGGAGAAGTCGATCGCGGAGAGCTGATTGAGGCGCGCCTGGGTCACGTCGCGGCGCGTGGCGGTATCGATGATGCTGCCGTCGATGATGAAACTGTTCTTCGCATCGGTATACACGAGCTGGCCGTTCTTGAGCACGACCTCGTACAGCCCGGCATAGTCGGTACGAGTCACCCTCTCCACCGCCGGCGAGCCGATGAAGGCCTCCATGCTCTTCTTGACCCCGGCTTCGTCGGCGTGTGCGAACGTGGTCGCACCGAGCGCCAGGGCGAGGCCGAGGGGCCGGATCAGGGACGGGACGGAAAGGGCTTTCATCAAGTTCTCCACAGGGTTCAGAAGCGACCGTTGGCAGCGTAGCGCACCAGCGCATTTTTTAAGACCGGGACCCGCCCGGTCAGGTTCATCCCGAGATTGCGCAGGGTCGCCGAGAGGGGATCCTGGCGCCCGAACAAGCGACTCAGGGCATGCGTCGTGTACTGCAGCAGGAAGGGCTCTTCCGCACGCATGCGCGCATAGCGCCGCAGCACCGAAAGATCGCCTGCGTCCTGCCAGGACGGTAGCGCGTCGAGCACCTCGGCCAGCGCCTTCGCATCCTGAAAGCCGAGGTTGATGCCATGTCCCGAGAGCGGGTGGATCGCATGCGCGGCATCTCCGATCAGCGCCACCCTTGGGCGCACCGTCTCTTCCACGCGCATCAGACGCAGCGGAAAAGCGGCGCGCTGGCCGGCGAGCTCGAGCTTGCCGAGCGCGCGGCCGCCAGCCCCCTCCACGCGCGCGCAGAACTCCTCGGCCTCGAGCCCGAGCAGCTCGTCAGCGAACGCGTCGGGCGCGGACCACACCATGGACATGTGACGCCCGGGCAGGGGCAGCCAAGCCAACACGCCGTCGGCGCGGAACCACTGGTAAGCGACACCGCGACTGGGGCGCTCGCAGACGAAGTTGGCCACCACGCCGCGCTCGCCGTAGGGCGTGATCGTCGCGGCGATTCCGGCGCGTTCACGTACCCAGGAGTCGCGCCCGTCCGCACCGACGACCAACGCGGCTTTCAGGCTGCGACCGTCGCCCAGGCGCAACGTCGCCACATCTTCGTCGATCTCGAGCGCCTCCGGCGCCGCTGGACAGAACAGCGTGACGTTGTGCTGGCGCTTGAGGCTCTCCCAGATTTCGACATGAACCAAGCTGGACTCGCCGATCCAGGCAAGCTCCTCGAGTCCGCTGTCGTAGGCCGAAAATACGAGCTCGCCGCCCGCATCGCCGTGGATACGCATCTCGGCGACTTCAGCGAGGCGTTGGTGGTCCAGATGGGCCCACACGCCAAGCTGGTCCAGGAAGCGTGCGCTCACCGGGCTGTAGGCGTAGACGCGGGCGTCCCAGCCTTCGGGGCGGCGCGGCACAGCATGTTCGATCACGGCGATCCGCAGTGCGCTACGGCGCAGCGCTACCGCAAGCGCGGCCCCGGCGAGACCGCCGCCGACGATGATGAGGTCGAATTTCATCGCGATCCCCGGAAACTCGGTACAGCTTTGGATTGTGCCCGAGGGCGCGCCTTGCCGCCACGTACGCACTCGCGGAGTGCGGGGGGATCCGGCAGCTGTAAAGCACGACGCCCCAGGCACGGATGTGTGCGTGGGGCGTTGTGTTGGTGTGGTTAGTCTGACGATGACCTACTTTCACGAGGGCGGACCTCACTATCATCGGCGCATGTGCGTTTCACGGTCCTG
>Ga0116177_10001216_pt1 | contig 19310 bp, 15 predicted proteins | sample AD_STIC10_MetaG_FD_89750 | JGI IMG/M metagenome (GOLD analysis project Ga0116177, IMG submission 89750) | Active sludge microbial communities of municipal wastewater-treating anaerobic digesters from USA - AD_STIC10_MetaG | ecosystem: Engineered > Bioreactor > Anaerobic > Digestate | place: USA... | reverse complement strand
GCCCTGCAGCTTGTCGCGGTCCCAGTGCAGGCCGGGCGTGGCGTAGAAGCCGTCGGACCAGAGCTGCACGCGATCGAGGTAGGCCTGGGCGACGACGGCCGAGAACGGCAGGCGCTTGCCGCCGACCTCGACGAAGTCGTTCGCGAAGCGCACCGCCGAGGCCTCGCCGCCATGGTGGGCCGCGGCATTCGCGGCCAGGCGCTCGCGGATCTGGCGCGCGGCGTCCTGCGCGGCCTTGCCGTTCAGGTCGCTGCCGGTCGAGGCCGCGGTGGCCGAGGTGTTGGCCACCTTCTGCGTGTCGGTGGCGGTGGCCCGCACGCGGGCGAAGCCCACGCCCAGCTCGTGCGCGACGACCTGCGCGACCTTGGTGTTCAGCCCCTGGCCCATCTCGGTGCCGCCGTGGTTCACCAGGATCGAGCCGTCGTTGTAGACATGCACCAGCGCGCCGGCCTGGTTGAAGTGCTTGACGTTGAACGAGATGCCGAACTTCACCGGCGTCAGCGCCAGGCCGCGCTTGAGCACCGGGCTCGTCGCGTTGTAGGCCGCCACCGCCTCGCGCCGCGCGCGGTAGGCGCTGCGCGCCTCGAGCTCGCCGACGAGCTCGTGGATCACGTTGTCGGTCACCGGCTGCAGGTAGGGCGTGGCCTGGCCCTGGCCGTAGAAGTTGACCTTGCGCACGTCCAGCGGGTCGCGGCCCAGCGTGCGCGCGATGCTGTCGACGATGTTCTCGATCGCGATCGCGCCCTGCGGACCGCCGAAGCCGCGGAAGGCCGTGTTGCTCTGCGTGTTGGTCTTGCCGGAGTAGCCGTGCATCGCCACGTCCGGCAGCCAGTAGGCGTTGTCGAAGTGGCACAGCGCGCGCGTCATCACCGGGCCCGACAGGTCGGCCGAGTGGCCGGCGCGCGACACCATCGTCACCTCCGCGCCGAGCACACGGCCCTCGTCGTCGTAGCCGACCTCGTACTCGTAGTGGAAGCAGTGGCGCCGGCCGGTGATCATGAAGTCGTCGTCGCGGTCCAGGCGCAGCTTGACCGGGCGCCTGAGCTTCTGCGCGGCCACCGCGGCGATGCACGCGAAGGGCGCGGACTGCGACTCCTTGCCGCCGAAGCCGCCGCCCATGCGCCGGCACTCGACCTGCACGTGGTGCGCCGACAGCTTCAGCGCGTGCGCCACGAGGTGCTGCATCTCGCTCGGGTGCTGCGTCGAGCAGTAGACCTTCATGCCGTCGCCGTCGACGGGGATCGCGTAGCTGATCTGGCCCTCGAGGTAGAACTGCTCCTGGCCGCTGACGTCGAACACGCCCGTCAGCCGGTGCGGCGCGGCGTCGATCGCGGCGCGCGCGCCGCCGTCGCGCGTGCTGCGCGCCAGGTGCATCGGCGGCAGCACGTACTGGCCGCGGGCATGCGCCTCCTGCGGCGTCAGCACCGGGGGCAGGGTCTCGAACTGCAGCACGTCCTTGGCACGGGCGGCGGCGCGCCGCGCGGCGTCGCGCGTCTGGGCGATCACCGCGAACACCGGCTGGCCGAGGTAGCGCAGCTCGGTGTCGGCGAGGATCGGGTCGTCGTGGACGATCGAGCCGCAATCGTTCGGCCCGGGGATGTCGGCCGCGGTCAGCACCGCCACGACGCCGGGCAGCGCGCGGATCGTCTCGAGCGACATGCCGGTGAGCCGGCCATGCGCCACCGGCGACAGGCCCAGCGCGCAATGCAGCGTGCCGGCGAGCTCGGGCAGGTCGTCGATGTAGGCCGCCTCGCCGGCCACGTGCAGGTGCGCCGACTCGTGCGGCCGGCTGATGCCCACGCGCAGGCCCTCGCGGTGGGCGTCGGCCTCGGCGCCTTCGTCGAGGCGCGCGGCGGTGTTCTTCAGGTAGTGCGCAAAGGCCTCGGCGGGCTGCAGCAGTGCGGGGTCGATGGGTTGGTTCATATCAGGCTCCCGTGGAGACGACGGGGTCGTGCGGCATCACGCTCCACACGCTGGTGGCGGCCGGGGGCAGGGCGTCGGCCGGGCGGGTCTCGAGCCACAGGCGCTGCAGCAGGTTCTGCGCGACCTGGAGGCGGTAGTCGGCGCTGGCGCGCATGTCGGACAAGGGCTTGAAGTCGGTGGCCAGCGCCGCCTGCGCGGCCTCGACCGCGTCGAGCGTCCAGGCGCGGCCCCGCAGCGCGGCCTCGGCCGCCGCGGCGCGCTTGACCACCGCGGCCATGCCGCCGAAGGCCAGGCGCACCTCGCGGACGGTGTCGCCGTCGAGCTCGATCGCGAAGCCGGCGCACAGCGCAGAGATGTCGCAGTCGAAGCGCTTGCTGATCTTGTAGGCGCGCACCTGCCGGCCGAGCAGCGCGTCGGGCACGACGATGGCCTGCACGAACTCGCCCGGCTCGAGCGCGTTCTTCATGTAGTCGAGGTAGAAGTCGGGCAGCGTCAGCCGGCGCACGCGGGCGCCGCGGCGCAGCTCGACGCTCGCGTCCAGGGCCATCAGCACCGGCGCCGAGTCGCCGATCGGCGAGCCGTTGGCGACGTTGCCGCCCATCGTGCCGGCATGGCGGATCGGCGGCGACGCGAAGCGCAGCCAGACCTCGGTCAGCGCCGGCCAGCGCTGCGCCAGCGCGCCCCAGGCGGCTTCGAGCGAGGCGCCGGCGCCGATGTGCAACTCGCCGCCGCGGACCTCGATGCGCCGCAGTTCGGCCACCTCGCCCAGCGAGATCACGTCGCCCAGCGGGCGGAACTGCTTCGTGACCCACAGCCCGACGTCGGTGGAGCCGGCCAGCAGCGTCGCGCGCGGCAGCCGCTCGCGCAGCGCCGCCAGGTCGGCGAGCGTGTTCGGCGCGTGGAAGCCGGGGCGGTGCAGCGGCTCGTCGGCGCGCAGCGTCTCGAGTGCGGCGATCACCGGCGCGGTGTCGAGCGCGGCCGGCGGCAGGTCGAACATGCGCTGGCCGGCGTCGAGGATCGGACGGTAGCCGGTGCAGCGGCACAGGTTGCCGGAAAGCTCGTCGGCGAGCTGCTGGCGGCTCGGCCGCGTGCCGCCGGCCTGGTGGTGCTCGTAGCACGACCACATCGACATCACGAAGCCCGGGGTGCAGAAGCCGCACTGCGAGCCGTGGCAGTCGACCATGGCCTGCTGCGTGGGATGCAGGTTGCCGCCGGCGGCCTTCAGGTCCTCGACGGTGAACAGCGCCTTGCCGTCGAGCGTGGGCAGGAACTGGATGCAGGCGTTGACGGTGCGCAGCGTCAGGCCGCGCACCGCCTGCGGGTCGCCGGGCTCGGCGAGTTCGCCGATCACCACCGTGCAGGCGCCGCAGTCGCCTTCGTTGCAGCCTTCCTTGGTGCCGGTGCAGCGCGCGTCCTCGCGCAGCCAGTCGAGCACGCTGCGGGTCGGTTCGGCGCCGTCGACGTCGACGACGGTGCCGCGATGGAAGAAACGGATCGGGCGGGTGGTCATGGCGGGAAGGGTTTCGAAGGCGACGGAGCCCGAAAGGTACGACGATCCGGGCGCCTGAGGTATACGATGGAATTTGTACTATCTATCTGGATTTCGATATGAGCGAACGCGCCGATTTCGACAAGATCGAGCTCCATCTCATCCGGGTGTTGCAGACCTTGATCTCCGAACGCAGCGTTTCACGGGCAGCCATGCGGCTTTCGAGCACGCAGCCCGCCGTCAGTGCCCAGCTCAAGCGGCTGCGGGCGCTGACGGGCGACCCCTTGCTGGTGCGCTCCGGCCAGGGCATGACGCCCACCGAGGTCGCCTTGCAACTGCTGGACCCGGCCAACCGCGTGCTGCAGGACGCCGAGCGCCTGTTCAGCCCGCGGTCGCGGCAGCGCAGCTTCGAGCCGCAGGCCGCCGAGCTGACCTTCCGCATCGCCGCGAGCGACTACCTCGACCCGCTGTTCCTGCCCGAGCTGGTGGCGCAGTTCAAGCGCGAGGCGCCACGCGCACGCCTCGAGCTGCTGCCGCTGTCCGGCGGCTTCGACTACCGCCGCAGCCTGGCGCAGGGCGAGGTCGACCTGGTCATCGGCAACTGGCTCGAGCCGCCGGGCGAACTCCACCTGGGCCGGCTGATGAGCGACGAGATCGTCTGCCTGGTCGGCGAGGACCACCCGGCGGCGCGCCTGTCGGCCCGCGCCTGGACGCCCGAGCGCTACCTGGACTGCGAACACGTCGCGCCGATGCCCTTCCATGCCGGAACGCGCGGGCAGGCGCCGGGCGTGATCGACGAGCACCTCGGCGCGCTCGGCGTGCAGCGCGACATCGTCGTGCGCAGCGCGCACTTCAGCCTGATCCCGCTGATGGTCGCGCAGAGCCTGCTCGTGCTGACCACCGGCCGCCTGTTCTGCAGCCGCTACGTCGACAGCCTGCCGGTGCGCATCGTGCGCTGCCCGGTGGCCTTCCCGCCGCTGACCTACTACCAGCTGTGGCACGACCTCACGCACGCCTCGGCCTCGCAGCGCTGGCTGCGCGAGCAGGTGCGCGACGTCGCGCGCAACCTCTCCACGCACGGCATGCTGCAGCGCCGCCGCGCGCCTTCGACCTCCGACGCGGGCTGAGCCATGACCCCCACCGCCCACCGATACGCCCTGCGCGGCGACCTGCTCGACTTCACCGCGGCGCCCGACTGGGGCGACACCGAGTCGGCCGCCGTGCGCTTCCGCCCGGACCACTGGCTGCTGGTCGACGCCGGCCGCGTCGTCGGCGCCCAGGCCGAGGCGCCCGACGCGAGCTGGCCGCGCCACGACCACCGCGGCCGGCTGGTGATGCCGGGCTTCGTCGACACGCACGTGCACAGCCCGCAGCTCGACGTCATCGCCAGCTACGGCACCGAGCTGCTCGACTGGCTGAACACCTACACCTTCCCGGCCGAGCGGCGCTACGCCGACCCGGCGCAGGCCGAGGCCGGCGCGGCCCTGTTCCTCGACGCGCTGCTGCGCGAGGGCACGACCTCGGCGGTGGTCTTCCCGACCGTGCACAAGGTCAGCGCCGACCGGCTGTTCGCCGCGGCACGGCAGCGCGGCATGCGCCTGATCGCCGGCAAGGTGCTGATGGACCGCCACGCGCCCGACGGCCTGCGCGACGACGTCGAGCAGGCCGAGCGCGACTGCCTCGACCTGATCGCGCGCTGGCACGGCACCGACCGGCTGGCCTACGCGGTGACGGTGCGCTTCGCGCCGACGAGCACGCCCGAGCAGCTGGCGATGGCCGGCGCGCTGTGCGCCGCCGACCCCACGCTGTACATGCAGACCCACGTCGCCGAGAACCGCGACGAGGTGCGCTGGGTGCGCGAGCTGTTCCCGCAGGCGCGCAGCTACCTCGACGTCTACGCCCGCGCCGGCCTGCTGCACCCGCGCAGCGTGCTGGCGCACGGCATCTGGCTCGACGACGACGACCGCGCGGCACTGCGCGACGCGGGTGCGCAAGTCGCGCACAGCCCGTCGTCGAACCTGTTCCTCGGCAGCGGCCTGTTCGGCTGGCGCGAGGCCCGGGCCGCCGGCGCCGCGGTGACGCTGGCCAGCGACGTCGGCGGCGGCACCAGCCTGTCGATGCCGCGCACGATGGCCGACGCCTACAAGGTGCAGGCGATGGCCGGCCAGCGCCTGACGGCCTGGTGCGCGCTGCACGCCGCCACCCGCGGCGCGGCGCAGGCGCTGCACCTGGACGACGAGATCGGCAGCTTCGAGCCCGGCCGGACCGCCGACCTGTGCGTCTGGGACTGGGCCGCCGGCCCCGTCGCCACCCGCCGCCAGGAGGTGGCGCGCGGCTTGCATGAGCGGGTCTTCGCATGGATGACCCTGGCCGACTCGACCCACCTCGTCAGCACCCGCATCGCGGGCACCGAGCGCTACCGGCGCGACGCCGTGCCCTGACGCAGCCGACCCTTCCGACCCACAGGCCGCGCAGACGGCCCGACGACTACCCCGAACCGCCACGGAGACAACGTGCAGATCCTCGAACGATTCTTCAAGCTTGCCGAGCACGGCACCGACGTGCGCACCGAGCTGCTCGCCGGCCTGACCACCTTCCTGACGATGGCCTACATCGTCTTCGTCAACCCGTCGATCCTCGGCGACGCGGGCATGCCCAAGGACTCGGTCTTCGTCGCCACCTGCCTGATCGCGGCGCTCGGCACGCTGATCATGGGCCTGTACGCGAACTACCCGATCGCGCTGGCCCCGGGCATGGGCCTGAACGCCTACTTCGCCTATGTCGTCGTGAAGGGCATGGGCTTCACCTGGCAGGTCGCGCTGGGCGCGGTGTTCATCTCGGGCTGCCTGTTCCTCGCGGTCACGGTGTTTCGCTTGCGCGAGCTGATCATCCGCGGCATCCCGCACACGCTGCGCGTGGCGATCACGGTGGGCATCGGCCTGTTCCTGGCGATCATCTCGCTGAAGAGCGCCGGCATCGTCGCGGCGTCGCCGGCCACCTACGTCACGCTCGGCGACCTGCACCAGCCGCCGGTGGTGCTGGCCACGCTGGGCTTCTTCCTGATCGTCGTGCTCGACCGCCTGAAGGTGCGCGGCGCGATCCTGGTCGGCATCCTGGTCGTGACCGTGCTGTCGTTCTTCTTCGCCGGCAACCGCTTCGGCGGCGTGTTCTCGGCACCGCCGTCAATCGCGCCGACCTTCCTGCAGCTCGACATCAAGGGGGCGTTGTCGGCCGGCATCCTGAACGTCGTGCTGGTGTTCTTCCTCGTGGAATTGTTCGACGCGACGGGTACGCTGATGGGCGTGGCCAAACGCGCCGGGCTGCTCAAGGAGGGCAAGATGGACCGCATGAACAAGGCGCTGCTCGCCGACAGCGGCGCCATCTTCGCCGGCTCGCTGCTCGGCACCTCCAGCACCACCGCCTACATCGAGAGCGCATCGGGCGTGCAGGCCGGCGGCCGCACCGGCCTGACGGCGGTGACGGTGGCGGTGCTGTTCCTCGCCTGCCTGACGATCGCGCCGCTGGCCGGCGCGGTGCCGGCCTATGCCACGGCGCCGGCGCTGTTCTTCGTGTCGTGCCTGATGCTGCGCGAACTCACCGAGCTCGACTGGGACGAGACCACCGAGGTCATCCCCGCGGCGGTCACGGCGCTGACCATGCCCTTCACCTACTCGATCGCCAACGGCCTGGCCTTCGGCTTCATCACCTACGCGGTGCTCAAGCTGTGCACCGGCCGCATGCGCGAGGTGCACCCGATGGTGTGGCTGATCGCCGCGGTGTTCCTGTTCAAGTTCATCTACGTCGGCGGGCATTGAGCCCGGGGAGGTCGCCATGTTGAGACTCGAGCTGCTGGGCATCAGCAAGCAGTACCCCGCCGTCAAGGCCAACGACAACGTCAGCCTGCGCGTCGCGCCGGGCCAGATCCACGCCGTGCTCGGCGAGAACGGCGCCGGCAAGTCGACGATGATGAAGATGATCTACGGCGCGGTGAAGCCCGACGAGGGCGAGATCCGCTGGAACGGCCAGGCCGTGCAGATCGCCAGCCCGGCGATGGCGCGCGAGCTGGGCATCAGCATGGTCTACCAGCACTTCTCGCTGTTCGACACGCTGACCGCGGCCGAGAACGTCTGGCTCGGGCTGGACAAGTCGCTCTCGCTCGAGGCGGTCACGAAGCGCATCACCGAGGTCGCCAAGGTCTACGGCCTGGACGTCGACCCGCTGCGCCCGGTGCACACGCTGTCGGTCGGCGAACGCCAGCGCGTCGAGATCGTGCGTGCGCTGATGACGAACCCGAAGCTGCTGATCCTCGACGAGCCGACCTCGGTGCTCACGCCGCAGGCGGTCGAGACCCTGTTCGTCACGCTGCGCCAGCTCGCCAGCGAGGGCTGCTCGATCCTCTACATCAGCCACAAGCTCGACGAGATCCGCGCGCTGTGCCACCACTGCACCGTGCTGCGCGGCGGCAAGGTCACCGGCGAGGTCGACCCGACGAAGGAGACGAACGCCAGCCTGTCGCGCCTGATGATCGGTGCCGAGCCGCCCGAGCTGCAGCATCGCGAGGCCCGGGTCGGCGCCACCGTGCTCGAGGTGCGCGGGCTGAACCTGCCGAAGGAAGACCAGTTCGGCATGACGCTCGTCGACGTCGGCTTCGAGGTGCGCGCCGGCGAGATCGTCGGCATCGCCGGCGTCTCGGGCAACGGCCAGCAGGAGCTGATGGCCGCGATGTCGGGCGAGGACACGCGCGCCGCGCCCGACGCGATCCGCCTGTTCGGCCAGCCGATCGGTCGCCACAGCCCGCGACGCCGGCGCAAGGAAGGCCTGCATTTCGTGCCCGAGGAACGGCTGGGGCGCGGCGCCGTGCCCACCTTGTCGCTGGCGATGAACACGCTGCTCACGCGCACCGAGGCCGTTGCGGCCGGCGGCTGGATCCGCGTCGGCGAGGTGCAGCGCCTGGCCGAGGAGCTGATCGCGCGCTACAAGGTCAAGGCCGGCGGCGCGGGCGCGGCCGCCAAGTCGCTGTCGGGCGGCAACCTGCAGAAGTTCATCGTCGGCCGCGAGATCGACGCGAACCCCAAGCTGCTGATCGTCTCGCAGCCGACCTGGGGCGTCGACGTCGGCGCCGCGGCGCAGATCCGCGCCGCGCTGCTGGCGCTGCGCGATGCCGGCTGCGCGGTGCTGGTCGTCAGCGAGGAGCTCGACGAACTCTTCGAGATCTGCGACCGGCTGGTCGTGATCGCGCAGGGCAGGGTGTCGCCCAGCATCCCGACGGCGCAGGCCACGATCGAGCTGATCGGTGAATGGATGTCCGGCCTGTGGAACAAGACCGCGAAGCCCCATCAGGAGACCGACCATGTTCAAGCTTGAAACGCGGCCCCAGCCGTCGCAGCTGATGTCGGTGGCCTCGCCCGTGCTGGCGCTGGCGATCACCGTGGTCATCGGCACCGTGCTGTTCATGCTGCTCGGCAAGGACCCGGTGCGCGGCCTGCAGATGTTCTTCTGGGAGCCGATCAAGAGCGGCTACGCCTGGTCCGAGCTGGCGATGAAGGCCACGCCTTTGCTGCTGATCGCGCTCGGCCTGTCGGTGTGCTTCCGCTCGAACGTCTGGAACATCGGTGCCGAGGGCCAGTTCATCCTCGGCGCGATCTTCGCCAGCGGCGTGGCGATGCAGGCCGGGCCGGGCACCAGCCGCTGGATCGTCGTCGCGATCCTGGCCGCCGGCGTGCTCGGCGGCATGGCCTGGGCGGCGATCGTCGCGCTGCTGCGCGACCGCGCCAACGCCAACGAGATCCTGGTCAGCCTGATGCTCGTCTACGTCGCCGACATGGTGCTGAGCTACCTGGTCTACGGCCCCTGGAAGGACCCGCAGGGCTACAACTTCCCGCAGACCATCACCTTCGCCGCGGCGACCAAGATCCCGCGCCTGATCGACGGCTTCCGCGCCAACATCGGCGTGCTGATCGGGCTGGCGGCGGTCGCCGGGTTCTGGGTGCTGCTGTTCCGCACCTTCGCGGGCTTCCAGCTGCAGGTCGGCGGCCTGGCACCGGCCGCGGCGCGCTATGCGGGCTTCTCGTCGCGCCGCGCGCTGTGGATGTCGCTGCTGCTGTCGGGTGGCATGGCCGGCCTGGCCGGCGGTCTCGAGGCGGCCGGACCGCTCGGCCAGCTCACCCCGAACGCGCCGGCGGGCTACGGCTTCGCCGCGATCATCGTCGCCTACGTCGGCCGGCTGCACCCGGTGGGCACCGTGTTCTCGGCGGTGCTGCTGAGCATGTTCTACATCGGCGGCGAACTCGCGCAGTCGCGCCTGGGCCTGCCCAAGTCGCTGACCGGCGTGTTCCAGGGCCTGCTGCTGTTCACGCTGCTGGCCTGCGACACGCTGATCCACTACCGCATCCGCTGGGCCGCCGCCCGGCCTGCGCCCGCACGCAGCCCGGCCCCGGCCGCGGCCGTCAAGGAGGCCTGATGGAACCGTTTGCCCTGCTCATCGCCGCCACGCTCAACGCCGGCACCGTGCTGGCCTTCGCGGCCCTCGGCCTGCTGATCAACGAGCGTGCCGGCATCCTGAACCTCGGCGCCGAAGGCATGATGCTGGTGGCCGCCGTCGCCGGCTATGCGACCGCGGTGCACACCGGCAGCGACTGGATCGCCTTCGGCGCCGGCGCCGTCGCCGGGGCGCTGCTCGCCGCGGCCTTCGGCCTGCTGGTGATCTGGCTCAACACCAACCAGGTGGCCACCGGCCTCGCGCTGAGCCTGTTCGGTGCGGGCTTCTCGGCCTTTGCCGGCATCCGCTACACGCAGGAGAAGCTGACCGAGCGCCCACGCTTCGAGATTCCCGGCCTGGCCGACATCCCGTTCTTCGGCCCGGCGCTGTTCAAGCAGCACCCGATGGTCTACCTGGCGGTGCTGCTGACCGTGGGCATCGCCTGGTTCCTGTACCGCTCGCGCGCCGGACTGGTGCTGCGCTCGATCGGCGAGTCGCCCGAATCGGCGCACGCGCTGGGCTACCCGGTGCGTCGCATCCGCCTCGCGGCGGTGATGGTCGGCGGCGCGCTGTGCGGCATCTCGGGGGCCTACATCTCGGTCGTCTACACGCCGCTGTGGGTCGAGGGCATGGTGGCCGGCAAGGGCTGGATCGCCCTGGCGCTGACGACCTTCGCGACCTGGCGCCCGGCACGTGTCTTGCTCGGCGCCTACCTGTTCGGCGGCGTGACGATGCTGCAGTTCCACCTGCAGGGTGAAGGCGTGCAGGTCCCGAGCCAGTTCCTGACGATGCTGCCGTACCTGGCGACGATCGTGGTGCTGGTGCTGATCTCGCGCAACGCCGCGTTCATCCGCGTGAACATGCCGGCCTCGATCGGGAAGCCGTTCTTCCCGGGCTCATAATTTCCCCGATCATCGCTGGATTCGTTGGCAGCAGATGGCATTCAACCTGGAGACGACATGACGGACATTTCGAAGCGTTCCTGGATCAAGCAGGCGGGCTGGGGCTCGCTGGCGCTGGCCGCGGCCCTGGCCGGCTGCGGCAAGAAGGAGGAGGCCCCGGCCGCCGCCGCGCCCGCGGCGTCCGCGGCTGCGGCCGCGCCGGCCAAGCCCGAGCCGCTGAAGGTCGCCTTCATCTACATCGGCCCGGTCGGCGATGGCGGCTGGACCTTCGCGCACGACAACGGCCGCAAGGCCGTCGAGAAGGAGTTCGGCGACAAGGTCGTCACCACCTTCGTCGAGAAGGTGCCCGAGTCGGCCGACGCCGAGCGCGTGTTCCGCGACGTGGCGGGCCAGGGCAACAAGCTGATCTTCGGCACGACCTTCGGCTACATGGAGTCGATGCTCAAGACCGCCGCCGACCTGAAGGACGTGAAGTTCGAGCATGCGACCGGCTACAAGCAGGCCGAGAACATGCGCACCTACGACAGCCGCACCTACGAGGGCGCCTACATGGCGGGCGTGATCGCGGGCACGATGACCAAGACCAACACGCTCGGCGTGGTCGGCTCGATTCCGATCCCGGAAGTCATCCGCAACATCAACAGCTTCACGCTCGGTGCGCAGTCGGTCAACCCGAAGATCAAGACCAAGGTGGTCTGGGTCAACGAATGGTTCAACCCGCCCAAGGAGACCGAGGCGGCGCAGTCGCTGCTCAACGGTGGCGCCGACGTGCTGTTCCAGAACACCGACTCGTCGGCCGTGCTGCAGACCGCCGAGAAGGCCGGCAAGTACGCCTTCGGCTGGGACAGCGACATGACCGCCTACGCGCCCAAGGCGCACCTGGCCTCGAGCGTCATCAACTGGGGCCCGTACTACATCAAGGCCACCAAGGACGTGCTCGAAGGCACCTGGACCGGCGGCACCGGCGTGTGGTGGGGCGTCAAGGAAGGCGCGATCGACCTGGTGTCGATCGCCGACGTGGTGCCGGCCGAGGCCAAGGCCAAGATCGACACGATCAAGGCCGGCCTGAAGGACGGCAGCTTCGCCATCTGGAAGGGCCCGATCCTGGGCCAGGACGGCAAGGAGGTCCTGAAGAAGGACGAGGTCGCCGATGACAAGTTCCTCGGCGGCGTCAAGTTCTACGTCAAGGGCGTGGAAGGCAAGGTGCCGGGCGACAAGTGATCGCCGGGTGCTGAACGCGGGCCGCCCCGGGTGCGTGCACCTCGGGCGGCCTTGTTCCATCGGGGCTCGACGATGATCGAACGAACCCACTGGCACCCGGTGGCCGCGGCCGACGAACTCGGCGATGCGCCGACGGCCGTGCGCCTGCTCGACGACGAACTGGTGCTCTGGCGCGAGCGCGGCGGTGCCGTGCACGCCTGGGCCGACCGCTGCCCGCACCGCGGTTCGAAGCTGTCGCTCGGCCGCGTGCTCGACGGCGAGCGGCTGGAGTGTCCGTACCACGGCTGGCAGTTCGAGGGCGCGGGGCGCTGCGTGTCGATCCCGGCGCTGCCCGCGTTCGAGCCGCCGGCCACGCACCGCGCCTGCGCGCACGAGGCCTGCGAGGCCTACGGCCTGGTCTGGGTGCGGCTCGAGCCCGGCACGAGCCCGCGGCCTTCGTTCGACGCCGAGGGCGATCCCCGGCTGCGCAAGCTGCTGTGCGGGCCCTACGACGTGGCGACGAGCGCGCCGCGCATCGTCGAGAATTTCCTCGACATGGCGCATTTCGGTTTCGTGCACGAAGGCTGGCTGGGCGACCGTGCGCATGTCGCGCTCGACGACTACCGCGTCGAGCCGTCGGCCGACGGCTTCGTGGCCACGCAGTGCCGCGCCTGGCAGCCGCAGAGCAACCGCCTGGCGGCCGAGGGCACGATGGTCGACTACCGCTATGCGCTCAGCGCACCGTACACGGCGGTGCTGACCAAGCTGCCGCGGGCGCAGGACGGCTACCGCGACGAGATCGCGCTGTTCGTCTGCCCGGTGTCGCCCGAGGCGTCCCGCGTGTGGTTCCGGCTCGCCGTGACCGACTTCGACTCGAGCGACGCGCAGCTGCGCGCGTTCCAGCACACGATCTTCACGCAGGACCAGCCGGTGCTCGAATCGCAGCGGCCGAGGCGCCTGCCGCTCGGCGCCGGGGCCGAACTCCACTGCGCGGCGGACCGTTCGTCGGCCGCCTACCGCCGACTGCTGCGCGAACGCGGCTACACCTTCGGGACCTGCTGACCATGCCCATCGACTTCGACGCCATCCCCCGCGACCGCCTGCCGGCCCTGCTGCGCCGCATGCCCAAGGCCGAGCTGCACCTGCACATCGAAGGCTCGCTCGAGCCCGAGCTGATCTTCAAGCTCGCGCAGCGCAACGGCGTCGCCTTGCCGTATCCGAGCGTCGAAGCGCTGCGCGCGGCCTATGCCTTCACCGACCTGCAGAGCTTCCTGGACATCTATTACGCCGGTGCCAGCGTGCTGCTGAAGGAGCAGGACTTCTTCGACATGGCCTGGGCCTACCTCGAGCGCGCCGCGGACGACAACGTCGTGCACGCCGAGATCTTCTTCGACCCGCAGACGCACACGGCGCGCGGCGTGCCCTTCGAGGCCGTCATCAAGGGCCTGAACCACGCGGCGCACCGGGCACACGCCGAGCTGGGGGTGAGCGTGAAGCTGATCCTGTGCTTCCTGCGGCACCTGAGCGAGGACGACGCGCTGGCCACGCTCGAGCAGGCCTGGCCCTGGCGCCACCACTTCATCGGCGTCGGCCTGGACAGCAGCGAGCGCGGCAACCCGCCGGAGAAGTTCGCCCGCGTGTTCGCGAAGGCGCGCGAGGCCGGACTGCACCTCGTCGCCCACGCCGGCGAGGAGGGGCCGCCCGAGTACATCCGCAGCGCGCTCGACGTGCTGCACGTGCAGCGTATCGACCACGGCGTGCGCTGCGTCGAAGACCCGGCGCTGGTGCAGCGCTTGGCCGCGACGCGCATGCCGCTGACGGTGTGCCCGCTGTCGAACGTCAAGCTGTGCGTCTTCAAGACGATGGCCGAGCACAACCTGCCGGCGCTGCTCGACGCCGGGCTGTGCGTGACGGTGAACTCCGACGACCCGGCGTACTTCGGCGGCTACGTCAACCAGAACTACCTCGAGACCTTCGCCGCGTTGCCGCAGCTCGGCGCGCGCCAGGCCCACCAGCTCGCCCTGAACAGCTTCGAGGCCAGCTTCGTCGACGACGCGCAGAAGGCCCTGTGGCGGCACCGGCTCGACGAGGTCTTCGCCGCGTGAGCCGCAGTCACCCCGCTGGCGGGCCTCCTATTTGAGAATGATTCGTATTCATTATACGATGGTGGCCTGATCGATCTCCGAAAGGACCGGGCCATGCCCCCGCTCGACCCCACGACCGAAGAACACGAACTGCCCAGCGTCGAGGCCGTGCTGGCCGGCACGCTGGCACTGATGACGGGCCACAGCCAGGCGCTGCAGGCCGACGTCCACCCCGAGAACCGCCTGCTGATGGGCGCCAAGATCGGCCGCAACCTCGCGCTGCTGGTCGACCATCCGTTGCTGTCCGAGGGCTTCCGCCAGGTGCTCGCCGGGCTGCGGCAGCGCTGGCTGCTGATGACGGCGTGCAATGCCGAGGCCGGACGCGCGACCCAGGGCGCCGGTCCGTCGCCGATGGGCGCGGCGCTGCACTGACGCGCCGGCGGCACTCAGGGCGTCGAAGCGCTGACCTGCAGGGGCCGCGGCCCGGTCTGCGGTGCCTCGATCAGGCGGTGCAGCACGGCGCCGGCGAGCAGCGCGAGGGCCCAGGCCGAGGCCATGCCCAGGCCGTTGGCCAGCGCGCTGTCGGGCCATAACTCGCCGACGAGGGCACCCACGGCCAGCATGACCGGGTAGTGCATCAGGAACACCGCGTACGAATGGCGCGACAGCGCCGCGACGGCCGGCCGGCGCGCCCAGCGCCGCAGGCGTGCGCCGTCGGCCCACCAGGCCAGGGCCAGCGCCGTCAGGCCGGCCACGAGCAGGCGGTCGCGCCATTCGACGGCCAGCGCCGCGAGCACGACCGCAGCCAGCAGCAGCGGCCAGCCTTCGTGGCGCGGCCGCGTCGAGATCCACTGCGCGAACACGCCCAGCCCGTAGGCGCCGAAGAAGTAGGGCGCGTAGGCGTCGAGTTCCGGGTCGCGGTTGAAGACGAACATCGACGCGACCATCAGCCCACCGCCCGCGAGCAGCGCGAAGCTGCCCGGGTGCAGCCCGCGGCGCGCCAGCGGCGCGCGCAGCGCCACCACGCCGACCCACAGCACGTACAGGTGCAGGTCGATGGCCACGTACCACAGGCCCGCGGTGAGGGCGTCCTGGCCGAACCAGTCGTGCAGCAGCGCGAGGTTGGCGGCGAGCTGCAGCAGCGTCGGCGCATCGGGGATCGACGGGTTGTCGATCAGCGTGCGGGCGACGGCCGCCGCCGCGACCGCCGCGGCCAGCGCGAAGACCAGCGGCAGCGCGAGGCGCACGTAACGCCGCCAGATCAGCCGGCCGGCGCCGCGCCAGCCCAGATCGCGCGGCGGCTCGCCCAGCCGCGGCAGCAGCGAACGCGCGGCCAGGAAGCCGCCGACGACCAGGAAGACCTGCACCGCCAGCCGCGCCTGGTCGTACAGCCAGTCGATCAGGCCCGGCGCGTGCGGGTGCACCACGTCCGACATCGGGCCGTAGAACGCGAGGTGGTGCCAGACGATCAGCTGGGACGCCACGACCTTCAGCAGGTCGACGAGGGGCGCAGGGGTGGGACGGGACATCGAAGGCCAGAACGGTTCGGGGCGGCGCCCGGACCCAGGTGTAAACCCGCATTATCGCCAATGAAGGTGGCACCGCATTGCCCGTCGATCCCGGGGAATCTGCGTCGGATGCGCGCGAGCTGCGTCTCGATATGCGTTGAGCGAATAAGAAAACGCTACATTCTTCGTTCTGCGATGAACCTACCGTTGATCTAATTTGCTTTTCGCATAAGAAAGGGTGGCTCCTGTCCACCCCGGCTCCCGTGAACTTCCAGCAACTGCGCTCGGTGCGCGAAACCGTCCGACGAGGCTTCAACCTCACCCAGGTGGCCGAGGCTCTGCACACCTCGCAGCCGGGCGTGAGCCGGCAGATCCGCGAGCTCGAAGAGGAGCTCGGCATCGAGATCTTCGTGCGCGCCGGCAAGCGCCTGACCGGGCTGACGGCGCCGGGCGAGACGGTGCTGCCGATCATCGAGCGCCTGCTGCTCGAGTCCGACAACCTCAAGCGCGCCGGCGACGACTACGCCGCGCAGGGCAAGGGCACGCTGACGGTCGCCGCGACGCACTCGCAGGCGCGCTATGCGCTGCCCACGGCGGTGCGCGACTTCAGCGCCCGCCACCCCGAGGTGGCGCTGCACATGCACCAGGGCTCGCCTCAGCAGGTGGCGCAGCTGCTGCTGGACGGCGAGGCCGACATCGGCATCGCCACCGAGGCGCTGGCCGGCTACGACGGCCTGGTGGCGCTGCCGTGCTACCGCTGGACGCACGCGGTGATCGTCCCCGCCGGCCACCCGCTGACCGACGGCCAGCCGCTCACCCTGCAGCGGCTGGCGCAGTTTCCGATCATCACCTACGAAGCCGGCTACACCGGCCGCAGCCACATCGACGAGGCCTTCGCCCGCCAGGGCCTGACGATGAACCTGGTGCTGTCGGCAATGGACGCCGACGTCATCAAGACCTATGTCGAGCTGGGCATGGGCGTGGGCATCATCGCGTCGATCGCCTACGACGAAGGGCGCGACGCCACGCTGCAGGCGATCGATGCGCGCCACCTGTTCGCGATGAACATGACGCGCCTGGCGCTGCGCCGCGGCGCCTTCCTGCGCGGCTACGTCTACGACTTCATCCAGACCTTCGCGTCGCCGCTGGACCGGGCGCTGGTCGACCGCGCGCTGGCGCAGGAGCCGGGCACGGACTTCCAGATCTGACGCCCGCTGCGCCTGGGCCGGGCGCGGCGGCTCAGATCATCGCCGCCGGGTCGGGCAGTTCCTCGCGGAAGCGCGTCACGCGCCGCGGCAGCAGGTGCACCGGCGAGCCCGTGCGCAGGCCCAGCCGCTCGCGCAGCGCGACGTAATCGGCGCGCGGCAGTTCGACGTCGACATAGCCCTCGTCGCCCGCGCGCCGGAACTCCAGGCGCGTGTTGGGCCCGACCGTCAGCGCCTGCGCCAGCGTCGCCGGGAAGCTGCCCTCCTGCGCGCTCGCCACGATCTCGAGCTCGTGCGGGCGCACGTAGCTCACCTCGCCGTCGGGCGCGCCCGGGCCGTGCCCGAGCCGGCCGTGGAACAGGTTCACGTCGCCCAGGAACTGCAGCACGAAGGGCGTCGCCGGGTGGTCGTAGACCTCGTCGGGCGAGCCCACCTGCTCGATGCGGCCCTCGTTCATCACGACGATGCGGTCGGCGACCTCCATCGCTTCTTCCTGGTCGTGGGTGACGAAGACGCTGGTGACGTGCACCTCGTCGTGCAGCCGGCGCAGCCAGCGGCGCAGCTCCTTGCGCACCTTGGCATCGAGCGCGCCGAAGGGCTCGTCGAGCAGCAGCACCTTGGGCTCGACCGCGAGCGCGCGCGCGAGCGCGATGCGCTGCCGCTGGCCGCCGCTGAGCTGGTGCGGGTAGCGGTCGGCGATCCAGTCGAGCTGCACGAGCTTGAGCAGCTCGGTCACCTTGGCGGTGATCTCGCGGTCGGATGGGCGCGTGGCCTTGGGCCTCACGCGCAGGCCGAACGCGACGTTCTCGAAGATCGTCATGTGCGCGAACAGCGCGTAGTGCTGGAAGACGAAGCCCACCTGGCGCTCGCGCACGTCGGTGTGCGTCGCGTCCTCGCCGTGGAACAGCACGGTGCCCGAGTCCGGCACCTCCAGCCCGGCGATGATGCGCAGCAGCGAGGTCTTGCCCGATCCCGAGGGCCCGAGCAGCGCCACCAGCTCGCCGGCCGGGATGTCGAGGTTGAGGTGGTCGCAGACGACGGTTTGGCCGAAGCGCTTGTTGAGGTTGCGGACTTCGATGCTCATGGCGGGTTCCTATTCGGCGCGTTCGCCGATCGCGCGTTTCTGTGCCTTGACGCGCTGCTCGACGACGTACTTCAGCACCAGCGTGACCAGGGCCAGCAGCGCCAGCAGCGAGGCCACCGCGAAGGCCGCGGCGAACTGGTATTCGTTGTAGAGGATCTCGATGTGCAGCGGCAGCGTGTTCGTCTGGCCGCGGATGTGGCCCGACACGACGCTGACCGCGCCGAACTCGCCCATCGCCCGGGCATTGCACAGGATCACGCCGTACAGCAGCGCCCACTTGACGTTGGGCATCGTCACGCGCCAGAAGATCTGCCAGCCGCCGGCGCCGAGCACGCGCGCGGCCTCCTCCTGCTCGGTGCCCTGCGCCTGCATCAGCGGGATCAGCTCGCGGGCGACGAACGGGAAGGTCACGAACACGGTCGCCAGCACGATGCCCGGCACCGCGAAGATGACCTTCAGGTCGTGGTCGCGCAGCCACTCGCCGAACCAGCCCTGCAGGCCGAACACCAGCACGTAGATCAGGCCCGAGATCACCGGGCTCACCGAGAACGGCAGGTCGATCAGCGTCAGCAGCACGTTCTTGCCGCGGAACTCGAACTTCGCGATGCACCAGGCCGCGGCGACGCCGAACACCAGGTTCATCGGCACGCTGATGGCCGCGGCGATCAGCGTGAGCTTGATCGCCGACAGCGCGTCGGCCTCGGTCACGGCGGCGAGGTAGACCTCGATGCCCTTCTTGAAGGCCTCGACGAACACGATCGCCAGCGGCACGAACAGGAAGAAGGTCAGGAAGGCCAGCGCCACGCCGATCAGGGCCCACTGCACGGCGACGGGCTCGGTGGTGGCGCGGCGCAGCGGGCGCGGCGCCAGCGCGCCGGCCGGCGGCGCGGCGGGCCGGGCGGACGGGATCGCGGGGGAGGTCGCGCTCATGGTGTCAGCGTCCCTGGCGGCGGCGGGCCCAGGCCTGCAGCGCGTTGATGGCCAGCAGCAGCACGAAGGCCGACACCAGCATCACCACCGCGATCGCGGTGGCGCCGGTGTAGTCGTACTGCTCGAGCTTGGTGATGATCAGCAGCGGCGTGATCTCGCTGACCAGCGGCATGTTGCCGGCGATGAAGATCACCGAGCCGTACTCGCCCAGCGCGCGCGCGAACGCGAGCGCGAAGCCGGTCAGCAGCGCCGGCGTGAGGATCGGGAAGATCACCTTCGTGAAGGTCTGCCAGCGGTTCGCCCCCAGCGTGGCGGCCGCCTCCTCGACCTCCTGCTGCAGGTCCTCGAGCACCGGCTGCAGCGTGCGCACGACGAAGGGCAGGCCGATGAAGGTCAGCGCCACGAACACGCCCAGCGGCGTGAAGCTCACCTTGAACGGCAGGAACTGGCCGATCCAGCCGTTGCCCGCGTACAGCGCGGTCAGCGCGATGCCGGCCACCGCGGTGG